>Ga0209518_1004000_pt1 | contig 12189 bp, 10 predicted proteins | sample RifGroB1_FD_183993 | JGI IMG/M metagenome (GOLD analysis project Ga0209518, IMG submission 183993) | Groundwater microbial communities from Rifle, Colorado, USA - Groundwater B1 (SPAdes) (version 2) | ecosystem: Environmental > Aquatic > Deep subsurface > Groundwater | place: Rifle, Colorado... | reverse complement strand
AGTTAGATAAGTGATTTTTCCTGTTGCCGGCCTAAAAAACCCTAGCGCAGCCCCGCCCCTTACTCTAGTTTTCTCAACAATACTTGGAGTCGCGCCTGACAGCTGTCTTGCTAGCTCTACAAGCTCTGGAGATTCAATAGCTTTTAGATTTTTGTAACTCTCCCCAAAGATAGCCCCGACGGCCTCTCCAGCATCCCTATAACCGCCCTCACTAGCATAAATTCCACCACCCTTTTTTAGGTTTACTAGCTCTTGCATCGTCTCCACATCACGCCCAGCATCCTTTGCTTTCTCTTTTTCCATCACAGAAACGGCCTCATCTCTTATAGTCTCAAATTCGGGCAGGCTCATCCCCGCCTCGTTATATATTGCTTTGGCCGCCCCGCCGTCCCCACTGTAGATAGCATCCTTTACTAGATTAACAATCTCTTTTTGCTGTCTTGTTAATGCGGTGGTGGTTTTGACAGGCGTTAGCACTTTGTCATTCAGAACCCTAAGTTCCTGTTCGCCTTGAGCGCCATCTGGTACGTCAAACCTCACAACATCGATCTTGTTGTCTTGAATAAACTTTGTTACCTGATCCTTTGGCAGAGCCTCCAAAACAGAATGATTGACAACTGTTGCCTTTGGCGAAATGGTGTATTCGGTAACGGTTCCGCTAACCTTCTTAGCGAATCTTTCGGCTACGGTTTTGTCAAGCGAAAGCGACACGCCACCAGTAATACCGTTACGGCGGCTAACATCAATGGTTTGGTCTTTCGCCCCTCTGTAAACCTTTGTTGCCTGACCAATAGTCGGCGTTTGCGGCGCGGTTGTTGGTATAGCTAGCTGTTCGGTCTTTTTTTCTGCTGTCAAAAGCCCGCCAAACCTCTCGGTATTAGGTAGCTTTGTACCCAATATCTTTTCTGCTTCTTCTGGTGAAGCTGCTTGCAGTTCTCTAAACCACTTAAGATCGTTGGCCTTTCTTTTCTCCACAAGTTTTTTGAACGCGTCCGCATTTGGTTGCACAAAAGAATCTGGATGATATTTTCTCGACTCGCCAATATAGAGTTCGGTTAGTTCTTTTTCCTCTGCTCGGGTTAATGCCTTAGAAATACTTACAGGCGGCCTCTTAAACACCTCGAAGGGCAAGGATACAATCATACCTATTCCCACGCCGGTAAAGAACTGCTTAGCGGCGGCTCCTGCAACTTCTGGGTCAGACAGTATCTTTTCCAAGTTTGGTGTGTAAAGGGTAAAGTATGTGCCCGTTTCAAGACCTCTACCCACAACCCTCATGGCACCATAAGCCAGCCTCCCCAACGGGATTACCAGGTTCTCACCAACCTTTATTGCCTTGATGCCGCTGGCTAGTTTTGCCAGCGCCTCAACAGGAGCAAACAGTTGCGGAAATAAAACCGCTACATCGGTAACATTCTTAGCTGTCTCAACTGCGGTCTTGCCGAGCCTTATCTTACCCTCATTATCTAGGTAACCGCGTTCTTTTAGAAGATTTTGTTCGCGCTGGGATAGGGCCTCTAAATTCAGCAGTCTTGAATAGGCCGCCCCCGCCGCCTCAAACTGCTCTTCCTTTTCCACTATAAACTCTGTGCCGACCTTTCCAATATCTTCTTCGATCTTTGCTACCTTTAGTGGCGTTTCCACATAGGTTCTTAGATTTTGTCGTAGTGTCTCTTTTTCTTGTTCGCTACGAAACGGAGCAATTACGTTAGTGATAGCCCCACCGACACCGGCCTCCTTGAACCCTTCTTGCGCTCTGGTTTTGGCGGTCTTTATCAAATCGCCCAAAAAGTTTTGAATCTTTGTTATAACGCCGACCTCTGGTGGTTGAACTGGTTGTATCGGTTGCGTCGGTTGGGCGGACGACCGCTGTGCCTGTTTTATTGCGTTGTCGAAAATGTCTGAGATGTTACCCTTGCTGACTTGGGTTGTCACAGGTGTGACTACGGCGGCATTTTTGGCGTTGGCTTTTGAGATTGCGTCGTCAAAAACCTTGTTCAAATCTAGCGCCATTGGTTAATACCCCCTGAAGTAGCTTAATACTTTATCGTTTGTGATTTTGTAACTCTCATAGTAATTGGGATTTACATACTGGTAACCAAATTGTGAATCAAATGCAGCTGGGTCTAGCCCTAATGAAGCCCAAGCATTGCGCGCCGCAATATATGTGTTTTCGGACACATGGCCGTCCCCTCCAATCTCTGCCTGCAGTTTAGGTGCAACAACCTGCGCGGCTTGCTGCTCTGTAACTTTAGTGGTTCCCGTTATACCTTCCGCGACTGTCTTTGATTTGCCTATTTTGCCCAATGAGGTTTGGCTGATAACTTTACCGGTATTTGCGTCCAAGACCGCGACCGTTACGTTCCCCGCGTCATCTGTGTCGTTTATGATCGTTGGTTTGATTTGCTCAGTCTTCATTTTACTTATTATTCCGTTGACCATGCCTGTACTCATTCCTGTAGCCATTGCAATGTTAGCAATATCCGAACCCGAAGCATTGAGAAGCGCGCCGGACGAGATTAGGAGGTTTAGTCTCGATATGTTGTTCTGGTACTCTTGGTTTTGAATGTTGTACTGCTGTGTTGCAATGTTGACCTTAACTTGCGCATCAGCCTTTCTTTGTGCTAATGACCCCTCAAGTGTTGATATCTCTCTTTGTGCCTGATCGTTTAGCTTTGCTATCTTTCCAACCCTTGTCGCCTCACTATAAAACGGGTTGTCGTTTATATCCGTTGTGGCTCTATTCAACGCATCCTTTTTAGTGGTCAGCTCTTTCTCAAGATTCTTGATATCTTCCGACTGCAAAGCACTCTCATAGATTTTGTTTAGATCAATCGGCGCGCCTGCGCTGGTAGTAGAAAAGCCAAGCCCTGCGCCAGATGTTGGCGTTCCAGCTGTGGTTGCAGCCGGCGGCTGCGCCATACTGTATGCTAGTTTCTCCTTGGCTCGCGCTACGGACTCTGCGCCGAATCTTTCCGGTTCAAGCGTTTTTATGTAATCCGCTAACTTACCGGCTTCTTTTGATATGGACTCGGTCTTACCTTGTGCTCTTAAAGCATCTAGTTGCGCTTGAGCTTGTTGTACCGATAATCCTGATACTGTGGCCATTTATTCCTCCTCCTCCGGGTCATAACTAAACTTACCGTATGGGGTTGCCCCGCCCGAACCGCCTGCAAAATAGTCTGGTACTGATAACATCGGGTGTTGCAGTCTTTGGTCTCTTTGTGTTGCCTTTTGTTCATCCGTACTCAACTTCAAGAGTATGGCTATTGCCTCTGTTTCCTCGCTTTTGGCAAGGTCTTTGTCCTGTCTTCTTATTGCGACAGAAAACGCCTTGCGTACAACAGCCTCGTTACCATCTTCTTTGCTGTTTGAAAATATAGGCTCACTACTTGCGGCTGAGAGTTCATCCGCCTGTATTGCTCCCCATGCGCTTATGTTAGCACTGCCGTTTGCAGTGGGCGTTGGGTAGATGAAAAGCTGTCTCGCAAATGACGCGAATATCTTTTTGGTTGAGGATGGGTTGTTTCTCTTAAAAGCCAAATAGTCCTCAAAGTGCTTTCGCTTGTATTCTTCGTCGTCAACCTCAAGTCTAAAGATTGTGCCCGATCTAAACTCGTCTGGATAGTCATAGCGTTCGTGCGTTGCCCACGTTCCTGTGGTTTTGGCTCTTACCAAGTCCTGCCATATGACAAGCTGCGTTGCCCACATATAGGCATTCTTTATTAGGGTCGTTATTCTTGCGGCCGGATAAAGCGTTGAGCTAGAAGCCACCTGTAGTTGCGCCACCAACTCGGTTTCTAGTTCTGATCTTGTCGTCAAGCTACCCTCCTATCTGTAGGGTTTATGATGTACTGAAACTTGTGTTTGTTCAAAACCTCAAGCGCAAGCTGTAAGTCTACTGGTAACATTCTATACTCCGGAAAGTTCATAACAACCTCAACATTCATATTGCATGCGTCCTGTAACTGCTTGAACCTGTCATTAAACTGTTTTTGTCGCTGTTCAAACGGCAGACCGCTTACCTGCTTTTTAGCATTTTCTACAAGATTTTCCGTCTTTTCTGGGATTTTCCGACTTTTCACCATATTTCTATTATTCCATCCTTTTTTCGTAACTGTCCATGCGCTTTTCCAAATCCTCCAACCTCATCGTTAGCTTGTTATAGGCGCGCGCTAGGGTCAGGTATAGGTTATGTGGTGTTTCATAATTGCCAATATGCTCGTGCTCATCTATTGGGAAGGGCATAAGTCCCATTGTTGGTAATCTGTCTGGAAAGCTCGACATGCGGCTGCGGTTGACCTTGACAGTAAAGTCTTTCTGTCTATCAACAGTTACAGGCGGAACAATCGGTAGCCTATCCACAACCTCTTGTACCTTATTGATGTCAAAGTTCCCGTCTTTATCTTTTAGGTTTTCTAGGTCAATTTTACTCATACGGCGCTCCTCGATATATTATAATTATCTCCGTTGACTTTCATCCTCATTTCGTAAGTACCACCACTAGCAAATGCCCAAAAGCCCCAACTTATACTAGGATTAGTGCTTCTGGAATTAAACGCGGCGTGGTCAATTTCGTTTATATCGTTACCGTTCATGTCTATGGCACCCGCCATGGATATTGTAGTCACGCCTATATCTCCCACCGACACTATGTTGTTAGTGTTCATATCCAACGTATCGTTTATATAGACCTTACCTGTACTATCCGCCCCTAGTGCTAGGTTTCTACCATCGTGCGCCTGTATGTAAAAGTCTGTGCCGTTATCGTCCATCTCCCCAACCAGATCGTTGCCAGCGTCATAAAAACCTATGTTGCTGTCGTTCGCATCCATTTGAACCCTGACCCCGGTTGACTTTGTTTTAATGGTCGAGCCGGTTATGGTGCCGCCGGTGATAGTTACGCCATCAATACTTCCTGCAGTCATGTTGCCCTTTATGTACAGTGCGCCCGCCGACTGATCCCAAAGCATCCCCACGCCGCCGGCATAGTTACCAAGCGTCACGTCGCCTACATTTGTGCCCCCCACCTCAACCTTGAATACAACACTTGTGCCATCTGTCGTGTAGGCCACTATTCCGGTGTTTGCATCGGGAAAAATGGAGATTCGGGCGGCACTTGCTGCTGAGTTATAACTACCCGCCAATGCAGCAACCTTGCTTGTTGGGTCATACCCAGCACTAAAGGTTGTCGAGCCGCTAATGCTGATATTATCGGCATCAATTGCTATCCCTTCCACCGACGCGTTTATCGTTGCTATGACCGCCCCAGTAGCTCCTGACGATGTGAGGGGGGTAAAATTTAGTTGAGAAAGGGTAACAGAGTTTGTCGTTATTCTTCCGCCATCAATCACTGTGCCGCTTGAGGTTATGACGTCTATAGCGCAGTTGATTGAGGCCGATGCCCCCGCTGTAACTATTGCTAATAGTATTTTGCTTCCGCCTACAGCGTTGGTGGCCGTTGTAGTGGTCTGTAAAACCGTTATGGAAACATCGGGATCAAGGTATATGTATGTCTTTGCGGCTATGTTTCCCGTGTTCCCACTGGCGATTGAGTATGCTGTCCCGCCCGCATCTGTGACTGTTCCAGTTGACCACGATGCGGTGTCTTGATCTGTCGAAGTCCATGCAATTGTGCTAACAAAACTTCTAGTGTATCCAACGACCACGGAACCGGCCGATATTGTACCCAGAAACGTAGCATTTCCCGTGGTTCCGTCTATCGAGAAGGTTGTTGTGCCGGCAGAGTTCCTACCAACCAGTCCGTTTGGCGAGATTTTAATATCACCCGATGTACCACTTACATATTCCCCTATCTGTATTGCTCCAACCTGCCCAAAGGTAAAATTACCTAGTATTGTCCTTGCCATTGTGTCTAGAGAGAGCGACAAGAGTTCCCTTGCAACGCCTCTAGTTGGTATGGCCGTTGCAAGTATAGAAGCGGGGGCAACAACTGTATTACCGCCGCCCGCCTGAGAGCCTACGGCGATGGGCGAGTCTTCTGACGACACGCTTAGTGGCTGGTCTTCAATAGTATTCGGATAATAGGTTTTTAGTTCGCTCATTCAAAAAACACCTGCGCCTCATAAACTTCGGGAGTGCTGTTACTGCTTTGGTTAAGCACTATCTGAATCTCGCAGATTTTGCCCTTATCGCCAATTAGGAATACGGCCTCCTGCCCATCATCAGTTGAAAACTCCGCCCCGCCGCCCTCCAAATTGGCCTTAACAAAGCTGCCGTTTTTATCTATTCTGCGCCAAACCTCTATCGAGGTCGATGCTGGAAGCGGGGCAGTGATAAGTCTGACCACAGCCCACACCGGTTCCTGATTAGTTACCGGCGCCACGAGGTCAAGGGATTGATATGTTCCTGTAGCCTTTGTTGTAGCAACCTTCTTAACTCCGTAGCTTGAGCCGCTCTTGTATGACACCAGAACATCGCTGCCGACCTTTCTAACAGAACCTATCTCATCGCAGTTAAGCTGGTATTCAAGATTTAGTACCGCGCTCGCGTTCTTCCTCTTTCTGCCATAAGAATAAACGCCGGTCTTTCCGGTTCCGTTACCAAAGACTCCAAATAGCGCCAATCCGCCATCAACCTCAACACCGTCGGGATTAACCGACCCCCCACTAGGAAACGATGTTATTGGCATTTGATAGTTGGCAACATCAGCTAGAAGCATTTGCCCACTCGCCCCAACCTGCATTAACGGAAATTCCGCACTTATCAGGGCATTTATCGCCGATGCCGGTATTATGGCCTTTGTATTCCAGTTGAGCGCTTGTGCGGTATCCCATACAAATAGGCTAGAGTCTTGAGAATTATCAACTCGGCTACATCCGATGTACGCATACCCGTTGTACTCCATAAGACATTTAGCTAGGTTGTTGGGTATCAGTGCCAAAGCACTGGTTGTATAGGAATCGTCGTAACCGACCATAGCAACCAAAGCGGCATTGGCGATATACAGGTTACCGTTAATCTGTTTCATCGTGTGCCATGTAGCAGATGTTAGGTTTGTCTTTGGGTATGTCTGGCCGTTTACTGTAGCATCAACCGAGGCAACCCACGGCTCCTCTGGGGCGGTATCAATTCTAATTCTGTGTAGCTTTGTAGCCGTCGCCCAGTATAAGAACTTGTTACCAACATTGTTAAACCACTCGGCTGCGCCTGTTATCACACCCTCTGAATCCGTGTATACCAATGAATAAACTCCCGCACTTGTTCTCTTGTAAATCTTTCCGTTCTTGCAAAAGTGATATGAGTTTCCGTCCGAACAGTTGACTATAAACAGGTCTAATCCCTCCATTGTGCCGGCAGCTAAATCATCAGTTAGTGCTTGTTGGCAGGATAGCGAATCTATAGCCTTTCTTATATCAATGTTGCTAGCAAACTTGAAAGAGCCGGCAATACCAGTGTTTTCCCAGTCTGATATTCCGCCCCTAAAACTTTTGATTCTAAACAAATTGCTCATAGCTCGTTTCTCCTAAACATATTTGTTACTCCATGTGGTACCCTCATCGTCATACTTGTTAGACCACGTGGCTGGTGATGGCGATGGTGAGGCCGAAGGACTGAGTGACGCGCTGGCGCTGGCCGACGGACTGAGTGAGGCCGACGCTGAGGCCGACGCTGAGGCGCTCGGAGACAACGAGGCTGAGGTGCTGGCGCTTGGTGATAACGATGCGCTGTTGCTTGCTGATGGTGATAATGACGCGCTAGGACTAAGTGAGGCGCTGGACGACGCTGAAGGCGAGAGTGAGGCGCTGGGCGATACCGACGGACTTTCCGAGGCGCTTGGTGACAACGAGGCTGACGGCGATAAAGAGGCTGAGGCACTGGCGCTTTGTGATAACGAGGCGCTTGGTGACAACGAGGCTGAGGTGCTGGCACTGGGGCTGAGAGAGGCCGAGGGTGATAATGACGCCGAGGCGCTGGCTGACGGCGAGAGGCTGGGAGATTCGCTAGCCGATGGGGAGAGGCTGGCCGATGGTGATAATGATGCGCTAGCGCTGGCGCTTGGTGACAGTGACGGACTTCGAGAGGCCGAAGGACTAAGGCTTGCCGACGGGCTAAGTGAGCCCGACTCGCTAGCCGAGGGTGACAACGACGCCGACCCGCTTGCTGAAGGACTCAAACTTGCTGATGGACTGAGGCTTGACGACCCGCTTGCTGAAGGCGACAACGATGCTGAGGGACTAAGTGAGGCCGAGACACTAGCGCTTGACGACGCCGACTCGCTGGCCGAAGGACTAAGGCTAGCGCTTGGAGAAAGTGAGGCTGAGGGACTAAGGCTCGCTGACGGGCTAAGGCTCCCTGATGGTGACAACGAGGCTGAGGCCGACGCCGATTGCGAAGCCGAGGGCGAGAGTGAGGGGGATGGGGAGATGGAAGCGCTTGGTGATAACGAAGCTGAGGGGCTTAAGGAAGCCGACGGGGATAACGACGGGGACACGCTGGCCGAGGAGGTGGTGTAAGTAATAACGAGCTTGGGATCTTCGGTAGTATCTGCTTGATCGGCAAAACTGACTCCACCAATATATGCATCTCCTGTGGGCGCCGACGCACTTATATCTCTTGTGGTTCTAGTACCCAGCTTGGTAACAGATGTCAAACTTATAATAGAAAAATCACTTATTGTGAAAGCATTATACGCATTAGTACTTATAGAAGAAAAGGCTATTGTGGCCTTTGCCGTAGCCCCCAACTGGTCGAAGTCTGCTGTAGATATTGCTGTATTACTAGCGGGGGTCGAGGTGACTAGCGCCCAACTATCAGAATCGGGGTTAACCACGCCGGGGGACGTTGCAACAAACAAAGACATAACTGCCGCCGACACAGACGCGTTTGCCGTTAAGCTGGAAGTATCGAACAAATAAAAGCACCTATCTATAATATAAGTGGTTCCGCCGTTAAAACCGTGCCACTGTGCCGTGCTGGAAACAGTGTCTGATGCGCTATCCCCCGTAGCGGCTGTGTTGGCTGTAGAATAGGTAGCACTTGTCGCCCTAGTAGTGCCGTCAAAAGTTGTTGTTTCGGGATTAGCGTCTGGGTAGACAGTTAGGGTAGCGAACCCAAGACCCCACGCAGGGTTAAGTTTCCAAGTATCAGCAAATATATAGTCCCATGTGTGCATTAACGCCCAAACTGGGTATAGACCATAATATAAACGCTTTGTGAATTTATTGTGAGTCCTAAACTCCCTTCTATGTACTACAGCCGCCCTGCGGTTTTTGATTATTACAGGAAGCCACTCAATGTAGTTTGGTGCAATCTCAGTTATGGCGTTTGTGCCAACATCGCTTCTATTGCTGCGAATACGGAAAAACCACCTACCAAGCGACGTGTTAACGAAGTTCAAAAGCAGTTTTTGATTGTTTCGGAAATATCCTTTACCGAAAAGGTACTCCTTGTCACCACAAGCAGACCTGATTAGCTTGGGTACAAGTTTTATTCCTTCTATAAGTGATTTGATTTTCTTGAAGAAGCTACCCATCAATTAAATCGTACCTACATTTTTATGTAAGTGTAAAACGGAATTTTCTGTAGAAAATGGAAAAAACTCGGGAAAACCGATCTATTCTGTCTTAGACCCTACCAGATTATCCCATCCCTCTATGCTGTAGCCCTCGGATTCTGTCCAGTTTGGCAAGTTTTGCGTTTTATATTCTTCTTTTTTCCATCTTTGGCCTGTGGCATTGCCGCCATGCTTAATATCTACGTTAGGGTACCTTGACTTCCAAGACTCACAAGCAAAGACCTTATCCCACTTAATCCTACCGTGCGTCATTGGCTCAAAGCCCATGTTCCTGCTAAACCCCTCCTTTGCAATCTTCTCTAGCTTTTCCCTGAAATGTACAAGCAATATATCTCTATACGCACAAAGACCCGATAGTTGGTTTACGTCGTAGTGTAGTGCGTGGCCGTCGGAAAGCCGCAAAAACCACACGTTCTGGTTATAGTAAAATGTATCCTTTTTAGGCGGTGTGAAATCGAAATGCGACGGATGATATAGTACATCGTGTTCACAAAAGAATATGACGTCCGCATCGCTATGCTCTAGGGCGGCGAGTATCTGTTTGTGCATAGTGTAGTACCCACGCTTCATAGACGGAAAGTGTATGTTCTTAATCCCAAAATCCATCTTCTTTAGGGTTGCGCTAACAATGGGCAAACCAGATTCTTTTATCAGATTGCGAACTGGCGCGGCGATGCTGTCGTCCAGCTCGTTATCCGTGTAGTAGATAATGCCCTTTCGGACCGTAGCGGATTGTTTCTCTATAGCAAGCAGATTATTCAAATCCTCATCAGACCAGCCCTTAATTGGCCAAAACTTCTGCACAAGCCACGATAGAGGATGTATGGCCTTATCCCACCTATTCTCAAAAAATAATCTTCTGGCCTGTCTCTTGGCTCTAGCGACCTGATTGTGAGACAACTTGTATGGAAAACCGAAGTCCCCGCCCTTTGTTCTAAATAGGTGGGCATACCAAGTGTTATGATTAACCATAACACTGCCGCCGGAAAGCCACGTTTTGCACGCCACCTCTATGCCCTGACTTCCCCAGCTTCCAAACACCCCGTCATCGCATATTCCAAGTTTCCACCATTTATCCCTCGTGAGCATGAAGCAAGAACCCTGCAGCGACATGGATGGTGTTATATCCCCCCTGCCCTCCTCCCTTTTGCTAAACTCCCCGAAGTATTGAAAATGTGGCGTCGAGTCGAAGCACCATGAAAAGGTTTTGGGGCTTTGCTTTGGAATCCACACAACATCCCGTATAGTTTCCTTTCCACACGTCTCACATACGCCACTTAAACCTTGGTATCTTCTATGTCCGTTCGGACATACCCAATCAAACACATGCAGGTTTCTCATCAATGGTGCCATAGTCCAATCATCGTGCCCCTTTATTGCTTCAAGCATTTTTACATCAAAGCCTTTATCAAAAGCACAATGCGCGTCCACTTTCATAACATACTTGGCACTACTTACCTTTACAGCCTCATTTGCGGCCTCACGCTGCCCTATACTGGTCTCGAAATACAAAACCCTAAGCCGAGAGTCTGTTGGTAATGGCGATACGGCCGGCGCGCCGTCTAATACTACGATTACCTCTGTGTTTCCTTCTATGTTTGATAGCAAATCCTCTACCGTGTTGGTTAAAAACATCTCATTACGGCTTGGAATTATGATTGAAAGTTCTACATTCTGCATAAGTCTTTGTACAACCTCCCTATATTTTCGATATGATATTCCTCGGCCTTCTGTAAACACTTCTGGGAATAGTCCAAATACATCTGCGGAGACCCTTCTAAGGCCTCTAATTGCCCCGTGAATCCATCCAAATCCCTAACTGGTATGTAGTATCCTTCCATCTCTTTGAAGGCCCCCTCTTGGTACGCGATTGTGGGGATGCCAAACGATGCGGCGTTGACCAGTTTTAACGGATTCATCAGTACATGCTTCTTGTAGTTGAAATACGGTCTCCAAACAATCTGTACGTCTATTTTCTGGTAGAAGTCCACAACACTCTCTCTGGTGAATATCTTTGAGAACTTCAAAAGGCCTATTCCCTTTTCGGATAAATACTCCTCTAATCCCTTCGGCAGATAATCAAATGCCTCAACAGTGCCTATAACACCAACGGTGGTTATTCCTTCTCTTTTCCTAGTGATGCGTTCAAAATTGCAGTGGTGCTGGGGAATAAGCACTACCTTGTTGGGTAAAATGCTACGCATAGTCTCGTAGTCCCATTGCGAGATAGCAATCACCGGCACTTCCGGCCGCATCTTGGCCAGTGGGTATAGGTCGGTGGCGTCTATTATGTCTAAATAAGGTCGCCCCTCAAAGTTAAAATTGTCACCGCGCTTCACATGCGGCTTTACATAAATACAAACATCGTTCTCATATCCATTAGTAGGGTTGAGTTTTGCACCGATATAATTAGCTATCTGCCCCCCACGAATAATTGATGAAACGCGCCCCATATGGCCATCTCTAAAGACTTTATATGGGGGTTTTGCAAATATGGAGATGTCACAGAACATATTTCTTCACTACCTCCCTAATCTTCATACGACTGCCGGGCACATTCATTTCGCAGTTCCAGTCGGGAATTAGCCCAATCCAGTACAAGAACTCCTCTTTTTCCACAACATATCTATAGACGTCTTTAATCTCCAAAG
>Ga0209518_1003999_pt1 | contig 12192 bp, 12 predicted proteins | sample RifGroB1_FD_183993 | JGI IMG/M metagenome (GOLD analysis project Ga0209518, IMG submission 183993) | Groundwater microbial communities from Rifle, Colorado, USA - Groundwater B1 (SPAdes) (version 2) | ecosystem: Environmental > Aquatic > Deep subsurface > Groundwater | place: Rifle, Colorado... | reverse complement strand
TCGTCATTTTTATAAAGATGCAGTAACTGATCCGGCGTCGTTGTTCCGATACCAACAAGTCCGCCGGTAAATACCGCCGCATATTCTGTTCCCGCTCCAGTCCCTGCGTCTACACGCAACCCATAACTGGTCATGTTAGCCACAGATCCTCCGGTTGCTCTTAACCCGGAATAAGTGCAAACGCCGTTAGCGCAGTTGTTTGCGCCAAATGACGGCGCGGCGAGATTAATTGCGTTAATTTGTTTGGCCCCAAAACCGGTAGTGTCAATAGTGGCCGCAATGTTAAGCCCGCTGGTCACCCCGCCGCCGTTGGCATTGGTTGAAGCATCGGTAAAGGCAATGTTCATCACTTCGCCTGTATCGTTTAAAGTCGTGTGAACAAAAGTTTGACCAGTGAGATCAAACACGCTCCCGGAAGTCATTGCCGTACCGCCTGACAAGGTCAAGCCGGTTTGAGTCGTCAGAGTTGACCAGTCCCAGGCAATGGCATTGTTTGTTGAGTCAATGCTTGAAGTTGCGGTGGCTGCGGTAATCTGATCAAGCCTTGCTCCGGTCGCATCCGCCAGGCAAGTGAATTTATTAGTTGAAGAGTTCCAGCCAAGAGTTTGAGATTCATTGCTGCAATCGCCTGAAAGTCCGCCGCCGGAAATTCCTTCATTAGCGTCAGGGGAAAGAATTAAATTACCCGCCAATGTCGTAGTGGCGTTGAACGTATGAGCGCCAGACCAGGTGAACGCTGTGGATGTGGCAACTTCAATTGAGTCAGCCAGAACATTGATGCCGAATCCTGCGCCGATATCAATTTCATCGGGTGTCGCGGCAGTATCTTTTATGAGTCCTCCTCCGGCAATATTGGCATTCACATCGTCGCCAGTAATCGTTCCGTCAGTGATTTCGTTCGTGTCAATGGCTGTTCCCAGAGAAGCGGTGAGCGAGGTGCCGGAAAGAGTCAGGCCAGTGCCGACAAACTCATTGATCGTATCGCCGCCGATAATAATGGCGCTTAAGGTGGAGGTGGCGTTGAACGTATGCGCGCCAGACCAGGTGAAAGCCGTGGACGTCGCCACCTGGACTGTATCAGCAAGAACGCTGATGCCAAAGCCGGCGCCAATGTCTAAAGTGTCCGGAGATGCGGCAGTCAAGACTAAGCCACTTCCGGCGATGTTTGAGTTAATATCGTCGCCAGTGATCGTGGCGTCAGTGATTTCATTCGTGTCAATCGCCGTGCCGAGAGAAGCCGTGAGTGAGTTGCCTGACAAAGTCAGGCCAGTGCCGACAAACTCGTTGATAGTATCGCCGCCGATGGTGATGGCAGACATTGTCGTTGTCGCGTTGAACGTGTGAGCGCCAGACCAGGTGAAAGCTGTGGAAGTGGCGACCTGGACTGAATCAGCCAGAACGCTGATGCCAAAGCCGGCTCCGACATTGAGAACATCAGGTGTTCCTGTAGTCAGAGTCAAACCAGTGCCAGCAATGTTTGTGTTGATGTCATCGCCAGTAATGGTTCCGTCAGTGATTTCACCAGTTTCAATAGTTATGCCAAGAGAAGCAGTTAGAGAGTTGCCAGACAAAGTCAAGCCAGTTCCGACAAACTCGTTGATGGTGTCGCCGCCGATAGTGATGGCTGGTAAAGTTGTTGTCGCATTAAAAATCCAGACGCCGCTGATAGTTTCTGCTTGCGAAGCGCGAGTAATCGTTGAGCTGGCATAATCAATTGCGATATTCGCTTCGCCTGAACCTTCAAGCGTGACCGCAAAGTCATTGCCCCAAAAATCAATCACCGTTGATGTCGCGACAATCGTCACGTCATTTTCCTGGACAATAATACTGCCTCCTCCAGCTCCGCCGTCATCAGTGCCGCAGATAAGATTTCCGGAATCATTAGTTTCAAGAGCCGTGCATGAAATGAACCCGCTGTAAGTAATCACGCCGGAAGCGCCTTTTGTAAAAACCAAAGTTGTTGTCGCGGCGCTGTTGCCGATGGTAATGGTTTTGGAATTGGCAGTGGTGCCGAAATTCAAAGCGCCGTTAGCGCCCGAATCAATCGTCACCGCACCGCCGAAAAGAAGGTTACCGGAAGACAGCACCGGAATCTGGCTGCCGGTCGGAGACTGTGACGGGCTGAATCCGCCAAGCGTGCCGGCATTAATCGCATAGCCGGAAGAAACAATCCGTTGTCTGGGAGCAAGATTTTCAAAGCTCTCTGCTCCGTCGCCGGGAGCGCAGGTGTCGCCTACTTTTGTCGCTACCTCGGTATTAAGATATATCGCGTCGCTGTCCTGAAAATTATAATTCAGCAAATCGCCGCTTTGCGAAACGTCGCCGACCGCGGCGTTAAAAACACCGTTCTTGACATTGATTGTCATTGTTGACGGATCGCTGGTTGGCCACAACTTTGCGTCCGGAGAACCAACCGTGGCGTCGTCGTACAAAGAAAATTTAAAACAATAGTTCGTGCCCGAACTGCCGCCAAGCAAATCGCCGCTGGAGTTTAAAAGACGTCCCTGATAATTTAAAATTTCAGGCACGCCAGTGGCGGACTGGACGCTTTTCAGAAAAATAAAACCGGGAGAGATAAAAATCAGCAATAAGATTGCTAAAACCGCCAAAGCACTCGCCTTTTTTGGAAATATTTCCATTTCTATTTATTAGTATATCACAATCAACCCGGCGCAAATTGTGGATAAACTGAATTTCTGCGGTAAAAAACGGAAAAGCGCGGTTTAAAACGAAAAAACCTGAAAAAATGAATATTTTTCTGCAAAAAACAACAGAATAATCATTGTAAACGCCGCAGTTTAACCGCGATTGCTAAAAAACACGATTGCTGGTTGAAATCCCCGGCTTTTTGCGCGCTTTCAAAACTCCGCCAGCTTGTCTTCCGATTAAAATCATTGTATCATCAGATATTCTTAAGAGGTCGCAATCATAATTCATTATTATAAATTTTTATGTCCCTACCCAAACCAGTTCTCATTGCTCTGATTGTCCTGATTGTCCTTTCTCTCGGCGCGGCAGGCTATTTCTTCTGGCAGTTTACCGAACTCAAGTCAAATCCCCAAAGATTCATCCAGGAAGAGACCCAGGCTTTGATAAACAAGGTTTCGCGCCTGATTGTTCTGCCGGAAGGCGAAACCCCGACGATTGCCACGGTCTCCGACCCGGAAAAGCTCAAAGACCAGCCTTTTTTCGCCAAAGCCAAAACCGGCGACAAGGTCTTGATCTTTTCCACTTCCCAGAAAGCGATTCTCTATGATCCGGTGAACGACATCATTGTCGAGGTTGCTCCGATAAATATCGGGCAACAATAATATAATCCGCTAAAGTTATTCAGCCTTAGCTTTAACGTGGTTTAACCGCCGCTGGTTTTAAGCCTGACTATGTTAAGTCCTGTCCGGGATCATTTTTTATTGACAAGAACAATCGCGTAATAATCTATCGAATCAATCGCGATTGCACCAAGCTGTTTTTCCGGACCAGCGGAAACCAGGCTGATTTTGTAATCATCGGTTTCAAAAAAAGAAGTTGCCTGATCATTCGGGTCAAGGCTCAAAATAATTTCCTGGGGCAGCTGCCTGGAAAAATCAAGATTGAATTTCGCCGAAACTTTGCCGGCTTGAATGCAGTAAGCGCCGAGCGGGCATCTTGAATCTTCAGTGATTTGTTTAAATGTCAACGCCAGCTCGCCCGTGGAAAGAATCGCGGTTTGGTTTGTGAATAATTTTTTCGGCTGGTTCAGTTCAAGACTGAAAACGCTTTTATCTTTTTGCGCCCAGAGCAGCTGGTAAACCGGCTCAAACCCAGTGACCGGAAAACTCATAAACAAAAACTCGCCGCGGAAATCTTTAGCTTCGGCTTTGGCGAAAATTTCCTGAACCAGAATCGGGGACGTCGGCAAATCAAAACTCCAGTTTTGGACGTTATCTTTGGTTTGAACTAATTTTGCTTCGCCCCAGAATCTTTCAAGATTATTTGTTTTCGCGAAAATCTCTACTTTCGCCAGATTTTTTCCGGTTAATAAAAGGCTTTTTTTGTCAGATTTAACGAAAAAACTGTTGAGCTCGGGCTTTTGTGCCGGCGACGGCTGAACCAACGGCAGTTTTTTTGTTCCGGAAGAGCTGCGCCTGAACGGACAGCTGTTCAAGATTGCCGCCTGAACCGAACCGAAGCATCCGGAAAAACCGCCCTTGTCGGAAAATTGAAAAAAAACAAAACCCGCTGTCAGTAAAACAACTGAAAAAATAAAGGCCAAAATCAGCTTTGTTGATTTATTCATACTTAACTCAAGTTTAAAACGTTTCTTGAGCTATTTCAATTACTTCAACGCAACCAAAATCGCGCCCAAAACCATTAAAGCCGCGCCCAAAGCGGTTTTGAGCGTCAGCTTTTCGCCGAGAAAAAGCACTGACAAAACAATCACGAAAACCAGACTCAACCGGTCAACCGCGGAAACCTTTGACGCCAAGCCGGTTTTCAAAGCCAGAAAATAAAACAGCCAGGAAATCGCGCCCGCCAAACCCGACAAAAGAATCAAGACTCCATCTTTGCCGGCAAGCATACCAAAAGAAAAGTTATTCAGTTTTCCGGACAAAAAACCAAAGCCAAGCAAAAACAAAGCCATGACGACCGCCCTGACAATCGCCACCAGATTTGAATCCACTGATTTCAAGCCGAGTTTGGCGAAAATCGCCACCAAGGCCGCAAATCCGGCGGACAAGATTGAAAAGACAAGCCAATTCATAAGTTAGAAAATAGAAAGTAGTAAATAGAAAAGATGTGAAACCTATGAAGATTTTAGAATTTTTTAATCATATCTTCAACTTTTCCGCCAGAAGCCGGCAGGTCATTTTAGATTCTATTTTCTGTCCGGTCAAACGCTCCCAAAATAAACAAAGACCAGACCATCAAAGACACGCTTGCCGCCATCACCCAAAACCGGTACTGGACCAAAACACCCAAAAACCCAACCGGCAAAAGCAGAGCTAAAAAAGACAGGCACTGCGGGCAGAGCGGTAAAACTGTCGCCAAAAAAGCCCCTAAACCGCCGAAAAATCCGGTTTTGATTTTTTGCCTGCTGGAACAGATTTTTCTGTCATTCCGCCACGAAAACAAAGAAAAGTTCAGGCCGAAAATAACGCAAAGGGCAATGAAAAAAATCCAGTCAGCCGTTTTTAACAAAGAAAACCAGAAAAAGAAGTTGTTGACCCCCTGCTGGGAAACCTGGACAACCGGGTAAAAAACCGCCATCGCCAGCGTAAACACCAAAAACAGGAAAAAATACTTTTTCTGTGCCAAAACCCGGTAAATTAAAGTTTCTTTTATCTTCAAAGCTTTTTATCTATTTTTTCAGGTTTTCCAAAACCTTTTGCCAGTTAACCACCTGCCAGATATTTTCCAGGTATTCTTGGCGCCGGTTCTGGTATTTCAGGTAATAAGCGTGCTCCCAAAGGTCAACCCCGAAAATCGGGGTTAAACCCTGAGAAAGCGGCGAATCTTGATTTAGCAAAGAGTGAATCAAAAGCTTTTTGTCTTTGTTTTTTGAAAGCCAGGCCCAACCAGAACCAAAATGGCTTAATCCGACTTTTAAAAACTCTTGTTTGAAATCTTCAAAATTGCCGAACCCAGCCTCAATCGCGGTTTTCAGCTCTGGCAAAGAATCAACTGGTTTCGTATCTTTCAAAGGACACAAGACTTCCCAGAAAAAAGAATGGTTAAAATGGCCGCCGCCATGGTTCCTGACCGCAGTTCTGATATCTTCCGGAATGCTTTCCAAATTCTTTAACAATTCTTCAACCGGTTTTTCAAAAAGTTCCGAATGTTTTTCCAAAGCCGCGTTCAGCTTGTCAACGTAAGCCTGATGATGTTTGGAATAATGAATCTCCATTGTCCGGGCGTCAATAAAAGGTTCCAGGGCGTCATAAGCAAAATTAAGTTTTGGTAGCTGGTACGACACTTTATTTTTTTGAGTCAATTATTTTTTTCAGCTCGTCAAACAGGCTCTGAATCGCCTGATTAAGTTTTGCATCATCCCGGAAGTCTTTTTCGGTTTTTTCTTTCATCTCCATAAAATGAACCGACGGGTAAATCGGCGTCATCTTCAAAGCGACGCCAACCAGCCGCAGCTGCTCCGCCATCCGCAAACCGCCGGAAAACTGGCTGGAAACGCCGACAATCCCCAGTGGTTTGTAGTGATACTCCGGGTAAAGCTGGTCAAGCAAAAGCTTCAGCTCTCCGGGATAGCCGTGATTGTATTCCGGCGCCACGACAATCAAGCCTTGAGCTTTTTGCATGGTTTCCTGCCAGGCTTTGTTTTTTTCTTCGCTCAAAGACTCGGTGGTGATTGCCCGTGAAACAAACTCACCGGTTTTAATCAAAACGGTTTCAATGCCGGCTTCCTGGACTTTTTTAAAAATATAATCAGCGGCGATTAAAGACTGGTTATCTTTTCTTGACGTGCCAAGAACAATCGGGATAAACATGGTTGTTTGTTTCAATGATTAATCTTACCGAAAAAACCGTTAAATAAAAAGCAGCCCGAAAACCGCCAGAGAAAAAATTATCCGGTACCAGCCAAAAGCCTGGAAATTATTTTTTTCCAAAAACTTCAAAAACAGCTTGACCGACAAAACCGCGCTCAAAAAAGAAACAAAAAATCCCAAAGCCAGGTTCTGCCAGTTTGAAAAATCCATTGAAGAATAATTTTTGAAAAGGTCGTAACCGGAAGCAAAAAACATTGTCGGCAAAGCCAAAAGAAACGAAAACTCCACGGCGTTCTTTTTTGACAACCCCTGGGCCAGGCCGCCAAAAATCGTTGCCAAAGACCGTGAGACTCCCGGAATCATGGCCAAAGACTGCCACAAGCCAATGACAAAAGATTTTTTTTCGTCGAGCGATTCACTTGTGGTGAGCGAAGTCGAACCATCTTTTTCTTTTCCGCCAGAGACGGACCCGCCCCTGGCAGGGAAAAACTCTTCAAAAACTATCAAAACTATTCCGCCGAAAAACAGCGCCAGCAAAGCCAGATCAATTCTTTCAAGCAAAGACCGGAACAGCGGATAAAAAACAAATCCCAGAACCGCGGCCGGCAAAAAACCAAAAAAAAGATTCTTAATCAGTTTAAAGTCAAAGATTTTTTTAAAATACAGAAACAAAACCGCAAAAATCGCGCCGAGTTGAATGACAATCTCAAACGTTTTCAAAAAATCAGAATCAGGAACGCCGAGTAGCTTTGACGCAATCATCAAATGCGCGGTTGAAGAAACCGGCAAAAACTCCGTCAAACCTTCAATGATTCCCAAAATAATCGCCTGAAAAAAGTCCATTAATGTATTTTAAACCATTAGGAAAGCTCCTGCGCGTGATAATTAGCTAGAACACAAGTGGGTGGCCTTGGTCCAGCCGAAGCTGAACAATACTGGCCTCCCTAAAAAAAATTATTTGTCCCAATTTCAAACGCAGGAGCTTAAAAATATTATAAAAGAATCAGGGCCGAACGCAATGCTGAAAACATCAAGCTTTCAAGGCTTAAACTATCCACAGTTGACACGATTTGCGCCAAAACAACAAATCCCTCAAAAACAATTATTCCAGGATTCCGTCAAGATTAACGTCGTAAAGGATTGCTTCGTTCAACAGACGGTAATTAATCAGTTCGCTTTCGCTGAACCACAAAGGAATTTCTTTTTGCGCGTCTTCAACAGAGCCGGAGGCGTGAACAATGTTTCTTGTCGCGCGGTTGTCAATGTCGGCAACCTGGTAGGAATCAACCGTGAAATCGCCGCGAACCGTGCCAACGTCAGACGTCAAAGGTTCCGTACTGCCGGTGACTTTCTTGATTACGCTGCAAACGTTCATTCCCTGCCAGACCATTGCCACCACCGGGCCGGAGCTTAAATATTTTTTCAAAACATCTAAAACTTTCTGGCCGGATTTTTCCGGATCAAGTTCCGGCGGCTCAATGCCTTTGTCTTTGTATGCTTGAATGGTTTTGTTTCCCCTTTTGATTTTCCAATCCGGGTCAACCAGATAATGTTTTTCAATCAGTTCGTTTGTCGGAACCAGCATTTTTAAAGAAACCAGCTTTAAGCCGGTCTGTTCGTATTTTTTGATGACTTCGCCGATTAAACCTCTTTGGACGCCGTCGGGTTTGATAATCACCAATGTTTTTTCTTTTTTCAGATCCTGCATTTTTTCTTTTCGGTTATTCTATTTTCTACTTTTCTGGCTGCGCCAGATCCCGCGAAGCTAGACTATTTTTCCCGACGCTTGCGACCGGGATCCCGAAGCCGACGTGATTGTCGGCTCTCCGAAATAACGTCGGAGCTGTTAACGTCGGGACTGTTTCCTATCTTTAGCTTCAGTTCTTTCAGCTGTTTATCATCAATGGTTGAGGGCGCGCCCATCATCAAGTCGCGGCCGTCGCCGGTTTTCGGAAACGCAATCACTTCCCTGATATTCGGCTCGTTCTGAAAAATTGAAACCAGCCTGTCCAGACCCCAGGCAATGCCGCCGTGAACCGGCGCGCCGAAATCAAACGCTTCAAGCATGTGGCCAAAATTTTCTTTTATCCTGTCTTCCGCGTAGCCCATCACCTCAAAAACTTTTTTTAACGCGGCTGATTGATGGTTCCTGATTGAACCGCCGCCGATTTCCATGCCGTTCAAAACCAAATCATACTGCGTCGTCAAAATCTCCGGGATCTTTTTCTTTTCCATTAGCATCTCCATGTGCTCAGGTTTCGGCGCGGAAAACGGATTGTGGGTGAATGTCCAAACATCTTTAGATGTTTGTGGTGAGCTTGTCGAACCACTATTCAACCCTTCGGCAAGCTCAGGGTGAGCTTCGTTGCCGCTGGCAACTCGCTCAAAAAACGGAAAATCAACCACCCAGCAAAACGCCAATAATTCCGGGTCTTCCTTGCTTGCCCCGAGCCCAGTCGAGGGATCATTTCTCAAATCCGGCCGGTCAGTCTTGTATTTTTTCATGGCTTCTTGGTAGCTGATTCTTGGAAACGGAATCTTTTGGATTTTTTTGTCCGGAAAAATTTTTTTCACCAGCTCAATCATTAATCTTTCGTTCAGCTCCATGACGTCTTCGCGTTCAACAAACGACATCTCCAGATCCATCTGGGTAAACTCCGGCTGGCGGTCACCGCGGGTGTCTTCATCCCTGAAACACCGGGCAAACTGAAAATAACGTTCCAGACCGGCAACCATTAAAAGCTGCTTGAACTGCTGAGGCGACTGCGGCAAAGCGTAAAAACTTCCCGGCTGCAAACGCGACGGCACCACATAATCTCTTGCGCCTTCCGGAGTTGATTTTGTCAGGTTCGGCGTTTCTATTTCCAAAAATCCCTGGCTTGACAGCCAGTTCCTGACAAACAAAATCAGCTCGTGCCGCTTTGAAAGATTTTTTACCAGCCGCGAACGCCTAAGGTCAAGGTATTTATATTTTAATCTCAGCTCTTCGTTTATTTCTCTGCCGTCGGTTTCAATCGCAAACGGCGGCGTTTTTGACTCTGAATAAATAACCAGCTCGTTTGCTTGAAGCTCGATTTTCCCCGTCTCAATCTCGGAATTTTCCATGCCCTTCGGCCGCTCATTGACCCGACCTTTAACGCCGACCACCCATTCTGAACGCAGTTTCTGGGCTTTTTCGTAAAGTTCTTTGTTGTTCGGGGTAAAAACCACCTGGAGCAAGCCTGAATAATCCCTCAAATCAATGAAAATCAGCTTGCCGTGGTCGCGCCGCGAATGAATCCAGCCGGAGACAAAAATCTCGCTTTCAGCCTTGTTTTTCGCGTCTTTAATGAATATTCTTTCCATAAGATTATTTTTGATTATATCACCACTGTTCGCGATTAGCGACACGCCATTGATTATTCTGCCAAAACCATTCAAATTAACCCCTGACTACTGCTTTATTTGTATAGTAACATATGTTACTATACAAATATGACATCAAAAACATTGTACTCAACCTCAGAAGTAGCAAATATCCTGCACTTAAGCCGCGTTGAAGTGTTCAGGAAAATTAAAGCTGGGAAAATAAAGGCCCAAAAAGTTGGACGTAATTATGTAGTCGCCCATGACTCATTGACTGAGGCACTCGGGCACATGATTGGCAAACACAAAAAAGAAGAGATAGAAAAAGTAGTTGAACACGCCCTGAAAGAATACGGGGAGGCTTTTAAAAGACTGGGTAAAGAATGAGAGCCAAAAAACTTACAGTCGGAGAAGTCGAGTATGTGGCTTTTTCTATGGCTAAGGAACTTATGACCTGGGATGAACCAATCCCTGATTTCGGAACCAGGTTCCCGAATATTTTGGAAAGTTGCATAGAAACGCCTTTCTCCCGTTTTAACAAAAAAGACTTGTATCGGGGATTGATTGAAAAAGCAAGTGTCTTATTTTATTTTCTTATCAAAAATCATCCTTTTCAAAACGGCAATAAAAGGATAGCCATAATGAGCCTGCTGTATTTCTTGCGCAAAAACAACAAATGGATAAAAATGAGCAACAAAGATTTATATAACTTCGCCAGGGGCATAGCGAAAAGCAAACCGACAACCAGAGAAAAAATAGTTTCTCAAATCAGAATAACTCTTAAAAAATATCTTACTGATTGGAATTAGCGACACGCCATTGATTATTCTGCCAAAACAGCTTCACCAGGCCGTCAACATCTGTCCGGAACACGTTTTTAGTCTGAACGCCCAGCCGGGCCAAAGTTTCTTTTGTCGGGTGGCCGTAAGAGTTTTTGCCGACCTCAATCACTGCCAGTTCTGGCCGGACCGCCGCCAAAAACTCTCTGGTGGTTGAATATTTTGAACCGTGATGCGCCACTTTCAAAACGTCAATATCCGGCAAAAAACCCAGGATGGCTTTCTCAACATTGGCGGAGATGTCGCCGGTGAACAAAACTTTAAAATCTTTAAACTCCGCCAAACTGACGATTGAGCTGTCGTTCAGCTGCTTGTCCGGCAGGCTGACGCCAAGCGGCAGGTTCAGGTCCGGCCAAAGAATCGTGATTAAAACCCTGTCTTTGATTGAATCAAAAAACTCGATTGTCTGGCCGCGCCGGGCGTAAACCACCGGGATTTTTTGATCAACAATTGTTTTCAAAAGATTTTTAAAACTCCCGTTTTCGGTTTTAACGCCGTTCATCACGACAACGCCGATTTCATATCTTTTCGCCAGTTCCACTAAACCGCTGAAATGGTCAATGTTCGGATGGGTAATCAAAACCAGATCAAGCCTTCTTTTGTAAACCGGAACCAGTTTGTCCAGTTCGTTCAAAACTTTTGTCCCCGGCCCGGCATCAATCAAAACAAAGTTGCGTTTTGTCCGGATTAACTCCGCGTCGCCCTGGCCGACCGGCAAAAAATCAATCTCAAACTCGTTTTGGTTCAAAAATCCGAAAACAAAAGAATATAAAGACAGGTTGAAAACCAAAAGCCCGAAAACCAAAAACAGTTTCAGCTTATCCATGATTTTTTTTGACCGCCAAAAACAAAACCACCGCGCCGTAACAAACAACCAAAAACCAAACTCCGGGATAAATGCCGAAAAACCCGGCCAAAGGCAGACTCGCGAAAAACTCAATAATTTTAATAATCAGGTTCAAAAACGGAAAACTCAAAAAGCCAATCACCCGTCCCAAAACTTCATTGACGGCCATGCCCAGTCCCGACAAAAAACTCAATGACATGGCAAAAGGAATCATCGGCAAAATCAAAAAATTCGCCAAAACGCCCAGAAAAGACAGGCTGCCAAACTCATAAATCAAAAGCGGCATGACCATGGCCTGAGCCGACAAAGTTTCAAAAATAATTTTTTTGAAGCCAAAGCCCCGGCTTTCTCTCTCTTCAGCCGCGTCTTTGTTCATCAGCTTCGACGACACGTCAAACGTGCCTGCCGCGTAAAGACGCGGCGCCAGATAAAAAATTCCAAAGCTCGCCAAAAACGACAGCTGGAACCCCAAATCGCTTTTCAAAGCCAGGGGCTCAAAAAACAGCATCAGCGCCAGAATAAACGCGAACGCGATTCTCGTGTTTTGCTGGCGGCCGAACCTCTCAGCTGCCAGAAGCAAAACTGAAAACATCCCGGCTCTGACAGCTGAAGCCGGCGCGCCGACCAAAATCACGAAAACAAACACGCCAAAAATCGCAAAAATCCAGATCAACTTGCGGTG
>Ga0209518_1003983_pt1 | contig 12224 bp, 13 predicted proteins | sample RifGroB1_FD_183993 | JGI IMG/M metagenome (GOLD analysis project Ga0209518, IMG submission 183993) | Groundwater microbial communities from Rifle, Colorado, USA - Groundwater B1 (SPAdes) (version 2) | ecosystem: Environmental > Aquatic > Deep subsurface > Groundwater | place: Rifle, Colorado... | reverse complement strand
AGAGCAGAGACACGAAACACGTTTTTTGTAAGCGGCACGATGACAGATCTCCTTTTGTACCCTTATACTCTATTCGTCCCTTAAAAATGACAAGCGGCATTTGCCGCCCGAATACATGCCCCGGAAGTTTGCCCCGTAAATTACCCAGGAGATAGAAATGAAATCATTGATCGCGTGCCTCTTAGCCATCACGTCCCTTCTCGCCTCCGTAACCGTGCATGCCGGTGAGCAGGTCGGCACCCTTACCCAGGTTGATGGCACGGTGGTTTTGTACTCGGAGCCTTCAAAGACCCTCCAGAAGGAAAGCAGCGGTTTGCCCCATGCTCTCTTCGAGGGCGAGTATTTCCTGGTACGCTCCGCGAAAGCCGGTGACCGTGTGAACCTCGGAAATGTGGTGCGAACCAACCCTGGAGCCAAGGCACGTCTGGTTTATGACAATGGCGATCAGTTCAACGTGGGGCCTGCGAGTTCGTTCCGCATCTTCTGGGACAAGGACACCGCCGAAGGCAAAACCCGAATGGACCTTGCTTACGGTAAACTGCGCGGCATCATCGCCAAAGGCGGGCCACGAAGCCGGCTCCAGATCCGCACGAAAGCGGCTACCATGGGAGTGCGCGGAACCGATTTTTTCATCGCGAAAAGCGGTGCCACGGGTGAAACAGAGGTGTCCATTCTTCGAGGCGAAGTGGAAGTGAAGCCCGCCGCGCCCGCTTCCAGGGCGATTGAGGTGAAAACAGGTTTTTCAGCGACGGTCGCCACAGCTCCAGCCGCTCCTGCCCCGGAGAAGAAGACCGGAAAATCGACGGATAAGGCGGAAAAGCCAGCACCCCTGGTCGTTCCGGTCGTTGAGCTACGCAAAACCACTCAGGAAGATCTCATTGGAATCCAGAAATCCTCTCGAATCGAGGCTCCCGCCCAGGCGCCGGCGGAACTCCCCAAAGAAGTCGCAAAGAAGATCGCAGAACTTGAGACGCAGGCGGTAAAAACGACTCTTCAGGATGTGAAGCGCCACGACCCGAAGCTCTTCGCCAAGCTGGAACAGCAGCAGATCCAAAACACAGACCAGATCAATACGACCACCGTGGAGACCCTCATTCAAGTTGCACCCAAGGCTCCGGAACGCCGCAAGCCTTCGCTGACTGAGCTCGAAAACCTCGAGCAAGGGGCCTATGACAAGTACTTCAAAGCCGTCGATTAACCCACTTTCCGCTTATGTCAGCGAGTTCCTCGAGGCAAGAAGGCTTGATCGCGGAGCGGCGGATCGTACCATCGAGGCCTATCGCCGCGATCTCACGCAGTTCCTGGCCTGGCTTCCCGCCGGACTGAGCCTCGAGCAGATCGAGCCACCTCACCTTTCGGAGTTCCTCGCCCAACTGACTCGTGACGGCAATCAGCCTGCATCCGTGGCGCGCAAGGTGAGCGCGCTTCGGCAGTTTTTCAAATTCTGCTGTCTCGAAAAAAACCTGAGAACAAATCCATCGGAACAGCTGGGTGCCCCGTCCCCCGCGAAACGGCTTCCAAAAGCTCTCGCTCCTGAATCCATCACCGCTCTCCTGGAGGCCGCTGACCGGGGACTCCCCTACCCGCGGGATCCGGGGGAGCACCTGCGCTCCCGCGATTGCGCGATGGTTTACCTCCTGTACGCGACCGGAGTTCGCGTATCGGAACTCGTCGGACTCACTCTTCGGGATCTGGAACTTTCAGAAGGCTACATCCGGGTACAAGGCAAGGGCGACAAGCAGCGGGTGGCGCCTGTCGCGGCAATTGCCGGCGAGCGGCTCCTGGAATATCTCAGCCATCATCGGCCCGCGCTCGCCCAATCGTCCTCGAGCGACCATGTCTTTCTGAACCAGCGGGGATTCGTCATCACGCGACAGTCTTTCTGGAGCATCCTTCGGGATTTTGCGCTCGCGGCGGGCATCCGAGAGCACCTCTCGCCCCATACTCTCCGGCACTCCTTTGCCACGCATCTTCTGCAGGCCGGAATCAACCTCAGATCGCTTCAGGCGCTGCTCGGTCACGCCGATCTTTCGACCACCCAGATCTATACGCAGCTCACCCCTGCCCACCTCAAAGCCGCTCACCGAAAATTCCATCCACGAGGGGAGTGACCCGGGCGGCGGATTTATGGTAGCCAATCCAAATGGAAGCATTTTCCGAGCGCTTGCAGCTCATGTCCGTGCAGCTGGTTCCGTTCATCATGGCCGTCGTTTTTCACGAGTTTGCCCACGGATTCGTGGCGAATCGATGTGGGGATAACACCGCGAAGGCGGCAGGTCGCCTGACCCTGAATCCACTTCCCCACCTCGATCCGATCGGGACAGTGCTATTTCCTCTGATCAACATGCTGAGCGGCATGAACCTGCTTTTCGGCTGGGCTCGACCGGTCCCGATTGATCCGCGGCTGTTTAAGAATTACCGAAGCGGTCTTTTCTGGGTGGCCTTTGCCGGCCCCGGAATGAATTTCATTTTAGCGATCGTGTCCTCGCTCGCGTTCGTCGCGATCCGCCTCTGGGTTCCTGAAACGTTCTATTATCATGAGCCTCTGGCCTCGATGGCGCTGATATCCGTTTCGCTGAATTATGCGCTCGGAATCTTCAACCTGATTCCTCTGCCGCCGCTCGATGGCAGCAAGATCATCCAGTCGTTTCTTCCCCACCCGCTTGCGATGAAATACGAAAGCCTGGCTCAGTTCAGCTTTTTCATCCTGATGGCCCTTCTTCTCACGGGTGCGTTCGCGATCCTGAGCTACCCCATCCGGTTCCTCACTGACCTCACGATCACGCTTGCCGCCCTGCTCTTCCATTTTCCTGGAGTTGCTTCATGACCTCAGCCAAGAAAACCATGCTTTCAGCCATTCAACCGTCCAATCGCCTGACCATCGGCAATTACCTGGGCGCGCTGAAAAACTGGGTAAAACTCCAGCATGACTACGACTGCATCTTCTTTTCCGTGAACCTGCATGCGATCACCGTGCGCCAGGATCCCGCTGAACTCAAAGAGCAGACCTATCGCGCGATCGCCACTTACCTTGCCGCGGGGATCAACGCCGACGAAGCGACTCTTTTCATTCAGTCCCAGGTCCCGGAGCATGCGGAACTCGCCTGGGTCTTGAACTGCTTCACCTATATGGGCGAGCTCGGCCGCATGACCCAGTACAAGGACAAAAGCGCCAAGCAGGGGCAGAATATCCCGGCAGGCCTGTTCTCGTACCCGACACTGATGGCGGCCGACATTCTCCTTTACCGAACCCACCTCGTGCCGGTGGGCGAGGATCAAAAGCAGCATATTGAGCTGACGCGAGATATCGCCATTCGGATGAACAACCTGTTCGGCAAGGACCTGTTTCAAATTCCGGAGGTTTACATTCCTCCTGTCGGAGCCCGGATCATGAGCCTTCAGGCCCCGACATCGAAGATGTCGAAATCTGATACTGACGTGAACGCCTCGGTTTATCTCAATGACACGGATGACCAGATCCGCAAAAAGGTGAAACGCGCGGTGACCGACTCCGGAACCGAGATCGCCTATGATGAGGAGAAACCCGGGGTAAGAAACCTCCTCAACATCCAGTCGGCCCTCACCGGCAAACCGATTCCGGAACTCGTCGCGGCTTATGCGGGCAAACAATATGGCCATCTCAAGGTCGATACCGCCGAACTGGTGGTCGAAGCGGTTGGTCCCATCCGCAATCGAACGGATGAGTTGATGAAAGATCACGGGTATCTTGAAAAAATATTGGCCAAAGGTGCGGAACGCGCCCGAACGCGCGCCCGAACTCAACTTAAAATTCTCTATGATCGCATAGGCTTGGTTAACCCCAACGGATGAGACACCCTGGCAGAAGAAAATCCGAGTACCCGGCTTGCCTTATCTTCGTCGATGGCTATGATGTGGGCACTTTATGAGTAACCGGGTTCCAATTACCATCCGCCTGGATAGCTTCGAAGGTCCGTTGGACCTTCTGCTCTATTTGATTCAAAGCCACGAGCTCGACATTTCGAAGGTCGCGATCTCAGAGATCACGGATCAATACCTTGCGTATGTCCGGCTCATTCAGGAGCTGAACTTCGACGTCGCAAGCGAGTTCCTGGTCATGGCGGCCACCCTTCTGCATTGGAAGAGCAAATCGCTCCTGCCGCAGGAAGCCAAGCCAGAGGCGATACAGGGCGAAGAAGACAGTTTCTCCCAAGAAGACCTGATCCGGCAGCTCCTTGAACACCGGAAATTCCTGGCGGCCGGCGAAAGCCTGGCTCAGCTTCCGATGCTCGGGGAAGACGTTTTCAATCGACCCAATCGCCGACCGCCCATCGAACGCGTATGGAAGGAAATGGATATCACCACGCTGACCCTGAACTATCAGAGCCAGCTCACCCGGGCGCGAAAACGCAAGACAGTCCTCAGAAAAGAAACCGTATCCCTGACCGACAAGATGGTCGAGTTCGGTGAACGCCTGAAAGTCGGCAAGCCCATCGAATTGAGGAATCTGCTTTCTCCGCTCGCTGAACGCCCGGAAACGGTCGTCACCTTCCTGGCCTCGCTCGAGCTTGCGCGACTGAAGAAGGCACGCCTCTACCAGGAACAGACTTATGCGGAAATTTTCGTTGAACTGATCGAGAGCCTGAAGAATTTCAACTTCTCGCTTGCATCAGGCTTTGAAAATCCGCAGGCCCCCGAACCGCAGCCGGCGTCTGAGATCGCCGATCAAGTTCTGGAAGACCCAGTCACTTCGCAGGAAATCGTATTATGACCGACAAAGAACAAGACAACGGACAAGGCATCGATTTCGTCTCCCTCGTTCAGGATCCCTACGGGTTCCGGAACACAGAGATCGCGGACGCGCAGAACAGCACTGAACCGCTCGATATCGACAGCGATCTGGACGCGGATCTGGATCCGGAGCTGATCATCACTGAGCGCGATGACACCGAACTCGACCGCGTAGCAAGCGCGGTCGCCGAAGCCACTCAGGAATTCGCGACACAAGCCGCCGCGAACGCCGCCGAAGCGACCGATGATCGCGACGCGGAAGCGGAACTCGCGGCCCAGATCGCCGAAGACGAAGCGCTCGCGCAGCGTATAGCCGAAGAAAACGCTCTTGCCGAATCCGAAGACCCGGAACTCCGGGCCGCGCTGCCCGTCGAGCCCGTGGCCGATTCCGAAGGAAACCTGGATCTCCGCGAAGTCGAATCCTGCATTGAAGCCCTGCTGTTCATGACCGACAAACCGATGTCCGTCAAAAAGCTTCAGGATTTGCTGGGCCCTGATTTCTCGGATGAAATTTTCACGTCCGCCGTTGCGTCTCTGATGACGCGCTACCAGACGGTTCACCACGGTGTAGAACTGGTTGAAGTTGCAGGAGGCCTTCAGCTCCGGACGAAACCAGGCCGCGCCGCTCTCGCGAAGAAACTCGCGAAAGTCCAGACGCAGCGGCTTTCCAGCGGCGGGATGGAATCACTCGCCATCGTCGCCTATCGGCAGCCTGTGATGAAGGAAGACATCGACAAGATCCGCGGCGTCGACTCCTCCTATTTCATCCGTGGCCTTCTGGACAAAAAACTAATCCAGATCACCGGCCGCTCTGAACTTCCGGGACGTCCGATGCTTTACGGAACGACGAACGAATTTCTGGAAATCTTCGGACTGAAGGACCTCTCCGGCCTTCCCTCGCTCCATGAGATCGAGAAGATGATTCCGGCATCCCAGTCCGACAATCCGAACGATGAAGATCCGCGCGTGAAGGAAATGCGCCGCCTTGTCAATCAGATGAAGACGGATACGAGCACCAGCCTCGTTTACAATCCGCGAGAAGACGAAAAGATCCTGAAAGAGATTCGCGAGCGCGTGAACTCGATTCCGACCTCTACTCCTTACCTTGACGAGCAGAAAGCCGCGGAAAAGCAGGCACAGATCGACGCGAAGAACGCGCAAAACCCGCCGGAAATGCCGGCTGTCCTGCTTGCTACGCCTGAAGTTCCCGCCGAACTTCCGGCGAGCGGCAGCTGAGGCACGCAATGGCAACCGAACGCATTCAAAAAATCCTGGCCCGGGTGGGCATCGCCTCACGGCGTGCCGCTGAAGAGATCATCACCGAAGGTCTGGTCACCGTGAATGGCCGACTCGCAAAGCTCGGCGACAAGGCGGATTTGAACCGCGATGCCATCAAAGTCCGGGGCAAGCTCCTTCAGCAGCCTGAAGAACCCGTGTACCTTGCGTTCCACAAGCCCAAGGGCGTCATCTCCACGGTTGCTCCTGATCCACAGGGGCGCCCCACGCTTGCCGGCTATATTTCGAAAGTGAAGGCGCGTGTATTTCCGATAGGCAAACTGCACTTCAATACGGAAGGCCTTCTTCTCCTGACGAACGACGGCCATTTCACGGACGAGTATCAGAAGCGCTCAGACATCCCTCACGTCTATCACGCGAAGATCAAAGGGCATCCGGATACCGCCATGATCGCGGCACTGGAACGCGGCGCGCGTGTTGGCCGCAAATTGATCAAACCGAACTCCGTTCGCGCAACCGATGAGCTCGCCAACAAGACCAAACTTGAAATCGTGTTCCTGGGCTCAGCCGCGCTCGACGTGAAAAGCCTTCTTGAAACCAAGGGCTTCCTGCTGGAACGCCTGCAGCGCACGGCGATCGGCCAGGTCACACTCCACGGCCTGGAACCGGGGCAGTTTCGGTATCTAAAACGAACCCAAGTCGAGGCCCTGCTGGAACAGCCGGAACTTGGCATGCGCCTGATCGAAAAAGCTGAAGAAAAAGACGCAAAGAAATTCGCGCGTCTTGAAATCGCTGCTGCTCGTAAAGAAAAGTACGAGGAATGGAAACGTTCCCGCCCCCCTGGTCGCGTAGTGGAACCGAAGCCTGCCGCGAAGTACGCATCGAAACCGACCGTAAAGCCCCTTGCTAAACCTGCTTCAAGAAGTACAGCTCCAGGTTCAAAACCGGCGAGGCCGGGCAGCTTTAAACCTGCTCCTCGCAAACCAGGCCTCCGGAAGAACTTCCGTTAATTCCGCTAAGTTCCTTATGTCTTCGGCTCAGGAATAACGCCGCACGCGATGCGATCGCCGGAATCGCCAGAGGGGTCACTCACGAGGTCATCCGGGCCGGCGTGGATCACGATGGCGGTACCACCCGGTTTTCGAACAGAGTTCTCTCCCGGTTTCAAAGTCGCGCCGGGCAGCATCTGAGTAAACTTGGCCTGTCCGTTCGCTTTCACCTCGAGGTTGGGCAGATCACCGAGATGTGGTCCCTCCGAGCTCAGCTTGCCATGATGAGTTTTGCCCGGATTGTAATGGCCACCGGCTGATTTGAAATCCGGTGCTGCACACTGCCCGTTTTCATGAATATGAATCCCCTTCAAACCCGGAGGAAGCCCCTTCGCGTCAAGGCGGATACGAACCCCTTTCGGGGTTTCCTTCAGCAGCGCGGTTCCAACGGTTTTACCTTGAGGATCTTTCAGTTCCACCGTCATCCCGCCCGCGGTCGGCGACACCGCTGAACGGGCCCCTTGCGGCAGAGCCAAGATGAGAAAAACCAGGAACAGCGAGACATCGGCCATAAGCACTCTCCAAAACCCGGGCACGGTGCAAGGCGTGTTCCTGTATTTGAATCTCAACCTTTTTAGCGTTGACTTCGTAAGCTCTGCCAGCGTAGAACATCAATCTGTCTGACGCGGGGTGGAGCAGCCCGGTAGCTCGTTGGGCTCATAACCCAAAGGTCGTTGGTTCAAATCCAGCCCCCGCTACCAATACAAAAGTTAAGGCCCGGTTGAACCCCAACAGTTCTCCGGGCCTTTTCATTTCTAGTTCTGCGCTAAATATTCAGCTCTCTGATGATTGACCAAACGGCTGGCCTAGAACAAACTTCAGCAATGCGCGACAAACTCGGATCCTTCGTTGTCGGCCTGATTGTTGGATTAGCAACCTACCACCTTGTCCATCAGCGGCATCGCACTGACAGCCTTAGCGGATCGGCACTAGGTACGGCCCAAACTTCACAAGACACAGACCAAAAAATCTCTCGCGATCGACTCGAAACGCCTCAATCGACGAAGCCCATTCCTACCAAGGAATTCCAACTTGTTAAGGGCCAACCCATCGAAGTTCCTCGAAGTCAAAGTAGCCCCGAGCAACCTCGCAAAATTGAGGTATCAGACAAGACTCAGGGACTTCGCATCGAAGAAGATGTTGTAAGTGAGCTTGAGGCAGAAAAAGACATGCTCCGTCAGCGGGCCTATGTCGAACAAGTCGAAGACGGCTGGAAGGTTCACATTCTTGAGAAAGACAGAGCTCTCATTCGGACCGGGCTTACGGACGGCGATATCATTACCCATGACAGCATCGATACCCAGATGCAGATGCCGGAACGCGAAGCCCTAGTGGTCCGCTTTGTCGCCCTCTTGAGATATATTGAAAGGTAGTCATCAATCTGAACTCTTACTCGGATTTGCGGAGCATTCTTTCAACCCCCCCGATCACACCAAACATATCATTCCGAATTCTGCCGTGATCCGTGACAGAGTGACATTCCAGGTCGGCATCAAATCGCTTGCCATCCGCAAGGACGCCGCGAAAGCCAGCCTTCAATTTTTTCTTTGAGTTGACCTCGCCTCGAATGATCTTATCAGCGTCCTTTGCGCGCAGGGCGAAGGACGAGCGGGTAAACACGGGTCTGATCATCTCGGGATAACCAGAACTCCCAATAAACGTTTTAACTTTCCCTAGAAGTGGAATTGAAAATCCTTCGGGCGCCGTTTCATCCGCACCCACCTGGTCATAGAGATTCACAAAGGACCAACTCCCAAAATCATCACCGCCAGCGTATCCAATATTCATCGATACGGACGCCCCCCCCCCGTAAAAATCCGCCAGCATGTAGGACTTCAGACGGTTCCCTCGAAAATCATATTCGAGTCGCGCGAGATTGAAGACCGAGACCTGAAATTGGCCCAGATCAGGCCCGGTTGACCGAACCACTGAACAAGTCAGGCTCACCAACTCGCCTCCTGCGTCCACGACCTTTTGCGGAGAATCCACCGCAGCAACGATAAGAGCGGATGTTTTGTAAGCCGTATCATCGTGCTGCAGAATTCCCAGATACTCGTGAATCGCGAGGACCTGTCTCTGGCGCCAGCCGAGCGTACTCCAGCGCTGCCGATTCACGCGAATCAGCTTCCGGGCTGGAATGTTCAAGGCATCACGCTCGAATCCGAGACTATCGCGCAAAGCTTCCGCGGTCGTTTCCACTTGAGTCGTCTCAATTGCCCGTTCCAAATCGGCGACGGGGAGATCTGATCCTGCGATCGTGCTGCGCCCCACTGATTTCTTCAGAACCGTTTTTGCGCTTTCGATAAATTCGGAAGCGTAACCATCTCCGCCACCACTGATGTCGGTGCCCGCAAACGCGACGGAGACAGATACCATCATCGTAAATAAGGCAGGCAGCATCCAAAATGACCTTTGCTTCATAACCACTCCGTACCTTCTGCGGGCTCACGCATTCGCGAATTTATTATCACCCCAGGTAAAACCGGTCAACATATTTGACTATTTTAGTCAGACTATTTTACTTGAAATTCTATCTACTTAGACTAGGTCGTCGCTAATTGGATCGTGACCGCGGGCCCTTACTGCTTTGCACACTCCACCCGCACGCTTTCATCGTTGGTATCGTACTGCATGACGAAAGAGCGGGGCTGCTCTCCTTCGAAACTCGTGATGGCTTGTCCGATGCTTCGATTTTCGTTCTTCCAGACTTTAAGAATGACCGAGTAACCACCCTGCTCCTGGATCATCACGATTTGCGATGAATTGTAGCGTTTTTCACACGGCAACCATGCAAAGCTTCCAACCACCCCCTGGTCCGGATCCGAAAGATTCATCATTCCTTCGCAGGAAATCCTCTCATTTTTCGAAGCGCTTACCTTGCATTCGTAACCGGCTGCAAACGCGCTTGCGGATGAAAGAGCTACTGCCATCGTGATTGCCAAAGAGACTGCGTTTCTGGTTTTCATAAGTTCTCCATTTCGTTTTTTGTTTTTCGCTCGTCCTCTTTCGGACTCGCTGACGAATGGGGTTCTAACGCTGTGCGTATGTTATTTATAGCTATTTGTTTTAATTTATACGCGTATTTTGATACTATTTATATCAAATGGCGGTTTCGATTTTTGAATTCACAGACTACAAGGCTTATATAAACGCCACCTTAGAGGCGAACTCCAAGAAGCGCGGTGGGCGCTCCGAACTCGCCCGCAGCATTCATTGCCAGCCAGGCTACGTTTCCAGGGTTCTCGGCGGAAGTATTCATTTCAGCTTGGAACAGGCGGACTCCGTGAATCAATTTTTTGGTCACTCCGAGGACGAAAGCCAATATCTTCTGCTTTTGGTGGAGTGGAACCGAGCCGGCAGTACGCACTTGAAAGCTCATCTCGAAAAACAGATTTCGCGATTCCAAAAAGATTATTTGAATCTGAAGAACCGCCTGAAAATTGAAAACCGTCTCGAGGAAAAAGACCAGACCAGGTATTTCAGCTCCTGGCACTACGCCGCCATACACACCTTGCTCTCCATTCCGCAGTTTCAAAATAAGGAGCGGATTTCAAAACAACTCCATATCCGTTTGAATCGCGTCTCGCAGGTTATCGATTATCTCGTTCGCACAGGTCTGATCGCTTTTGACGGAAAGAAGTATTCAACCGGTGTCTCACGGCTTCACCTGGGGAACGACTCACCCCTGATTTCAAAACACCATATCAACTGGCGCATACAGGCCATCAAGACTCTCGAACACGAAGACCTTGACGACCTCCACTATTCATCTGTCGTAAGTCTTTCGAACGCTGACGTTCAGACTATTAAGTCCATCCTCATCAAGTCGGTCGAGGCCGCAAAAGCTGTGATTAAGGATTCAAAAGAAGAAACCGTCGCATGCTTTAACGTGGATTTCTTTCTACTCAAATAGCTCTTGGCGATGAATTTGGCGCTCCTTCAATTCGAACGCTGATGAGCGACCGCTCCTGACGAATTCTTCAGCGTGATCGTTTCGTCCGAATCGCCGATATTGAATGGGAGACCGCCTACCGTGAGGGTCTGCCCTCCTTCAACGCTGTCGGAAGCGCCGAGGGTCTTCTGGCCAGTCCCGTTTGATAATGCGTCCGAATCCCACAAGCTCCAGCCGCTCAACGCCGCCGTGGCGGCATTATAATTTTTCAATGTGACCGATTCATCGGTGGGTGGGTTTGCAACGAAGGAGCAGATTTTAACGCCGCTCTGATCGGCCGGACAAAGCCCACAGAGGTCGGCGTCGCAGTCATTCGAAGATCCGCAGGCTGAAAATATCGCGGCGAAGATCGCCAATGGCATCACAAGGTGCTTGGGCATTTCACAAGATTACCGCCACGCCGTGATCACTGCCAAGGGCATTGTCGTAACAGCGCTCCGAGCGTCACAACAGGCTGTCTGATGTCCCCTCCTTCATGCCAATGCGGCCAATGCGCGGAATTGTTCCTGCAGAGTCCTTTAAGACATTCAAAACCACTCTTTAACCAGGAGACCAAATCATGGCACAGGACAATACTTCGCTCGTAAAAAGCGTCTACGAAGCGTTCAATAAGAAAGATTTTGATGCACTTCTTAAACTGGGAATGGCTCAAACAAAATGGGTTGAGGTGCCCTTTCAGACGACCTTCAGCGGGGAATCAGCCGTTCGGGATGCGTGGAAAGGTTGGTCCGATATTTTTCCAGACGGAAAAGTGGAAGTTCGAAAACTGCTTTCTTCTGAAGACTGCATCATCACGGAATGCATCGGGCGAGGAACGCATCAAGGCGTGTTTCACAGCCCGGCTGGAGATCTGCAGCCGACCGGAAAGCAGGTTGAAATTCCGTTCTGCGATATCATCCGATTGAAGGACGGGAAAATTCTCAGCGTGCAGTCCTATTTCGATTTTTACACGTTTCTTAGCCAGCTCGGCTTGGAAACGAAGATCAGTAAAGCTGCTTGAAGTGATTGACTCTACTTCGTCGCCGTCCCGGAAGCCGCGTTAGCCTTCTGACTCAGATTGGCTGAGCTGATATCCGCGTCCGAGGACAAAGCATCGACAATCGCCTGCGCGTTCAAGTTGATGGTGTCGCCTGCCTTTACCTCGATCGCAGGATTGAAGTTGAAAGTCAGGCTTGTGTCTTCGCTGCTGCTGGTCTGGAAAGCGTTGAGCTGTAGTT
>Ga0209518_1003980_pt1 | contig 12229 bp, 14 predicted proteins | sample RifGroB1_FD_183993 | JGI IMG/M metagenome (GOLD analysis project Ga0209518, IMG submission 183993) | Groundwater microbial communities from Rifle, Colorado, USA - Groundwater B1 (SPAdes) (version 2) | ecosystem: Environmental > Aquatic > Deep subsurface > Groundwater | place: Rifle, Colorado... | reverse complement strand
GTACGTAGTGAAAGAGATAAAATACGCAGTTGGATTTTCGCGGACGACCGTTACCGATGAGGCAAAACCTATTTTGAAACCGGAGACTTCCGAAACCATCACGCGGATGCTCGTGCACGTTGTGGACAATTCGCTTCTCGGAGGGACGGTAAAGATGAAAAACTACAGCATTGCCGCAAAGACGGGTACCGCACAGATGGCGCGCGAAGATGGCAAGGGGTATTATGATGACCGATATCTGCATACATTTTTTGGATATTTTCCTGCGTACAATCCTCGTTTTATCGTGTTTCTTTATACGCAATATCCCAAAGAGGTCAAATATGCCGCATACACCCTCACCGAGCCGTTTATGAATATTGCGAAGTTCTTGATAAACTATTACAATATCCCGCCGGACAGATAGATAAAGTGCAAAGTTCAAAAATCAAAGTTCAAAATTACAAATGGAAGTTAAAAAAGCAAAACTGCATATTTTTTCTTCGTCTTTGAATTTTACACTGTCATTTTACACTTTGATATTTACATTTTAAATTACATGAATATTGCCAAAAATATATTTAAGAAGATCGTTATTTTTGTTATCACAACCGAAGCACGCCTCATCCTAAAGAAGTACAAACCCAAGATCATCGCGATCACGGGGAGTGTGGGGAAGACCTCGACCAAAGACGCCGTGTATGAAGTGGTTGCGACCTCGTTTATCGCGCGTAAAAGCGAAAAGAGCTTCAATAGCGAGATCGGCATCCCGCTCACCATTTTGGGAGTTTCAAACGCGTGGGGGAATCCCATTCTCTGGATAAAAAATATTTTGTCGGGGCTTGCGCTGATACTCTTACGAAAACATTATCCACAATGGCTCGTGCTTGAAGTCGGACTTGAAAAGCCGGGGGATATAAAAGAAGTGACATCGTGGCTTACTCCCGACATCGTCATTATGACGAAATTAAGCGACGTGCCGGTGCACGTCGAATTTTTCTCCTCACCCGCAGCGCTTATTGAAGAAAAATCAATGCTCATCGACGCGCTCAAGCAAGAAGGGCTTCTTGTTTTAAACCACGACGATAGGCAAGTGCTCGCCCTGAAACAAAGAAGCAAAAGCGCGGTCTATACGTTTGGTTTTAGTGATGATGCGACCGTGCGCGCGTCTCATGATGAGATCGAGTACGACAAAGAGGGGACTCCACAAGGAACTCTTTTTAAAGTAAGCCATGAAGGTAATGCGGTTCCTGTGCGCCTTCCAGACACGGTTGGGCGCCATTATATCTATTCTGTTCTTGCCGCGCTCTGTGTTGGAGTGTTTCTTAAGATAAATATGATCACGATGGTTGAAGCGCTGGCGAAATTTAAAACTCCCAAGGGGCGCTCGCGGGTCATCGAAGGTATCAAAGGCACATATATCATTGACGACACCTACAATTCTTCCCCCGTCGCAGCAGAGGCGGCCATTGCGACGCTCTCACAATTTAAAACACAAGGAAAGAAGGTTGCGGTGTTGGGCGATATGCTCGAGCTTGGAAAATATGCAGTTGCGGAACATAAGCGTATTGGCGCTTTGGCGGGCGGCGTGTGCGATACGCTCTTGTGTGTCGGCGTGCGAGCGCGATATATGGCGGAAGGAGCAGAAGCAGGTGGTTTGAGTGAGAAAAATATTTTCCAGTTTGATGACGCACGCGAGGCAGGAAAATTTCTCGAGCAGCTCATTAAAACAGACGATGTTATTTTGGTGAAAGGTTCTCAATCGATGCGAATGGAGCGCGTGGTGGAAGAGATCATGGCGCATCCTGAACAAAAGGGGGAGCTTCTGGTGAGGCAGGAAGAGGAGTGGCTAAACCGGCGATAACGCCGGTCGCCCGTCCCGCTCGGGCGGGATTAGGGCAGAAAAGATAGTAAGTAGTTGGTAGATAAAAAATGACCTTACGGGGGATCTCCCGCGACTCTCGGCTCGTCGTCACTCGCCTCGGTCTGGGCACCGCCTCGCGACCTCGCAAGCTTGCTCGGTATCGCTCCGGCGTTCGATTCCCGGACGCAAGGCAAGTAGTTGCCTTACTTAGAGTCATAAAATTTAGCTCCGTAAAATTTTATGACTCTACCGGGAATCGAACCCGGATTTGAAGCTTGAGAAGCTTCCGTCCTAACCGTTAGACGATAGAGCCGTGACTCAAATATTGTCATAAAATTTACTACGGGGCAAGCACTACCACCCCCCAACGGCTCAACAGGTTGAGCCGTTGGATACAATCGCATTGATTTTAGGGATGACAATTGATATACTATATCCAACAATGCAAAGGCAATATTTTAGATTTAGATAGCCACTAACGAAAACCGCAATATTTCTCGCGGTTATTCTTAGTGGCTTTTCTATTGCCTTTGTAGCTCAATGGTAGAGCACACCCTTGAAACGGGTGGGACGGCGGTTCGATTCCTCCCAAAGGCACCACGCCCTCGTAAGCTAATGGATAAACTGCCTCGATTCTAGCGAGGACTTGGGAGTTCGAATCTTCCCGAGGGCACCATACCTCCATTCCCCCTTGAAACAGAGGGCCTTTTGTGGTTTGATGAAATAACATGTTTCAAGCTCAACTTGTCTACAATCCAAATTACTATAACGGTGTAGATCTCATGCAGATGCGACCTCGTCTTACTGCCCTTAGAACCTATAAAACAAAGGATGGTACTCTAATAGGTTTATTCCAGGGAGATCGGGGAGTACGGCCAGATCTTGATTTTGTCATAAAAATTCTTATTCCTGGTCTTGATAAAAAACTAAGGCCTCCAACCCATACTTTTTGGGTTGTAGATTTATTACTCAAGATTCCTCAGTTTCGAAATGAGGTGAGAGAAATCGTGCAATATTACATAGATTACTATAACCGCACCACCCCCTTCTCGTCTATCCAAGAGCGAGATAATTATCAACTCGAGACTGTTAAAGAAATTGTTGCTCGTTATACTCATCTTGATCAACCGTATACGCTTTCATTGGATTATGTTGCAATTATAATTGAGCTTTTCTGCAAGAATGAAAAAATAAAACCCGATGCATACATGTTCCGTAATCTTTTACTCACCTTAAAAGATTATATTGACGGTAAGAAGCACTATACGGAAGTACTTCAAGCCGCGATGCCTGGTTATAGATAAATTGGTTCGAAGAGTTATTTAGGTACTGGCAAGCCTATTTTTTGCAGTGGTAGGTAATTGAAGTAATATTGACACCCAACAGAAATAACATAATCGAGCGTATCCTTATAGGCTGGATTTTTAAACCAATCATTAAGAATGTAGATATATTCAACGTCAATATTTAATGGTGCCATAAGCTTACGGTATTGTTTTTTCTTAAAATCGCATGTCTGCAACTTTTCATCAACCGATCCGGCAACTTTTTGAAATTTCATCTCAATAATAAAAAGGGTATTATTTATGATCACGTACAAGGCTTCGTCTGGAAAAAGGCGCTTTGATACCAGTTTTCGCCAGTCAACCTTTTTCTCGGTTAATAACTTGTACAAACCCTGTTTTCGGTAACTTTTCGCTACTTCTTTGTCTCGGTAATAAATTACATTGCCTTTTACGGAATAATCTTTTGCCTTTTTGAGAATTTCCAAAATATCATATTCTTTCTCAAAATTTAATCCCGTGATCGTATTTCCTCCTCCTGTGCCATTTGATTTCATAAATGCTTATTCTTTATTTAAGTTTAATGGTAAATTGGAATTTAAATCCTCAAATCTCTTTATTGATAGGTCCAAATATTTTGGTTCCATATCAATGCCAATAAATTTTCTACTATATCGATGAGCTACGATACCCGTTGTAGAGCTTCCAGTGAAGGGATCAATAACCACATCGCCTTTATTTGTACTTGCGAGTACAATTCTTTTTAACAAATCTTCCGGTTTTTGAGTCGGGTGTTTCCCAAATTTTTTTTCTACTGGTTTTGGGGTGCCCATGGACCAAACTGAACGCATTTGAAGGCCAGGTTTTTTCAGGTTATCTTCCGGCCACCGGCCACTTTTCATAAGACCATAGTTAAACGTATGCTTTGCTTTTTTCTCTTTTCTAGCCCAAATTAATGTTTCATGGCTTGCCGTAAAGTAACGGCAACTTAGATTTGGTGATGCATTTGGCTTGAACCATGCAACATCATTTAGAATGTGATATCCAAGTGCCTGTAAGGCATGACCACATTGGTAAATTGAGTGATAGGTGCCGCTAACCCAAAGAGTACCGTGGGGTTTCAAGACCCGTCGGCATGCTTCTAGCCATTTATAGTGGAAATCGTAGTCGTCTTTAAATCCCTTACTTTTGTCCCAGTCGCCCTTATTAACGCTCACCATTCGCCCAGCGTGCACAGTAAATCCTCCATTTGAAAGGTTATAAGGAGGATCTGCAAAAACTAAATCAACTGAGTTTTCTGGAATTTTTGATAAAATATCTAAAGCATTTCCATGATACAGAGTAAATTGCTGCTTTTTGTAGTACGGATTCAAGGATTTGTTTCTATCTACATTTTTATATTCTGGCAACTTAAGTGTCATTGTTCCTTCATCCCTAATCACATCAAGCACAATACCTTGTATTGAAACATCCCGTCCATTTCGAAAAACAAGTGGTTCCATATTTTTGTTTGCGGGCTGCAACCGGACATGGCCCCGTTCCTTATAAAATTTCTTAAGCGTCGCTTCGTGGTTGTCTATAAGAGCTACCACCTTTTGTCCATTATCGGCAGTTGCTTGTTGCTTCACTAAGACAATATCACCATCATTGATACCTTCATCGATCATGCTGTTACCAACAACACGGAGAGCGTAAAACTCGCCCGACCGGGGCAACTTACTTTGCGGAACAGCAATAGTTTCCTTATCCTCTATTGCCTCAATCGGCTGGCCGGCAGCTATAGTACCCAAAAGTGGAATCCTTACTAATTTGGTGGTACTCTCAGATAAGCCAATACTGCGAGCCAAATTGTCATCTTTAGTGAGGAAGCCTTTGTCTGCTAAAGCCCCGATGTGTTGATGTACCGTAGAGAGAGAAGAGAGGCGGAAGTGCTTTTTTATTTCCTCCAAGGTAGGAGAAAACCCACGCTTCTCAATATAGCTTTTAGTGAAATCGTATATTTGTTTTTGTCGCTTCGTAAGAGTGGGCATAAACAGTTGACTCAGTATAGCTACTTTCTTATAATGACATTGTACCGAAGATTTACCGAAGATGTAATAGGTAAGTTATCCACATGGCCACGCGCAATAGAAAACGTAACAATTAAATAACCTATGGTAAATAATCATAATCAGGTCAGCAAAAAAACAATAAATGAGCTTTGGCAGAGACCTCGTGTGTTGGTATTTAGTGTAAATGTTCTGTTGGCATGGATTGTGTTTTTTCTTGCGACTAGTGGAGTTTCACCCTTTAGCACGGGTGCGGGTATTTGGCTATTGGCAGCTATAGCATATTGGTTACTAGTGTTGATAACTACACCTTTTTTCACGCCACCAAAAGACTCTCTCGCAACAGCCATATCAGTTGTATTACTCCTTGTCCCCATTGATTTTTCTGGAGTTCTGGTCTTTAAATCATTGCTTCAATCAATTCAGATTGTGACCATTGGAATCTCTTTGGCAGTCGCACTACTTGCCCTGATTGCGATTTTTAAACAGTCAGGTGATAAGAATAGTCTCTTAGGTAAAATATGCTACCAATTGAGTGACAAACTAGGAAAAGGAGAAATATTATTTACACCGGTGGTTACAATAAGCGCTCTGGGTTTTTATCAAGAAAATATTAACTGGGCATTACTTATTTCCGGCTTTTGGGTTTTAATGGTTGTTTTAAAGCCGGTAGAACTTATTGTGAAGATATTCATTTATTTTCAAGAATTGAAAAATGGTGAACAAAAAATATCTGAAACAGTGGGATCTGTTTCTCGTATCGATGATCCCGATATCGTTCGTGTTGTATTAACAAACGGCGCAAAAACCTGGAAAAACAAGAAAGTGCATTTAATCCACCTCCCCAATGATGAACACGCTCTTGTGTTACCATTATTTATTCAAATGCAGGGTGAGGAAATTATTGGAACAGGACTTTTTTCTTTGACTTCAGAAAAGCCTTCGTTTAAAACGGAGGCTGGCGGTATTTATCAATATGATAGGGATGGACTGGCCACAGAGTTGATAAATAGATTGAGTGGTGTAAGTGGTGATTTTGAAATAGTTGGCCTTACTGTTGAACGCTCAACAATTGGAAATATTAGATGCCAAGTTGTACCGGGGCTGGAGCTTGAGAAGGGAATGGTTATGTTTGCAAATATTCGGGGAAAGAAAGTTTATTATCAGATTCTTGACGCGGCCACAGGTGAAGAAAGCTTCAAAGAAAATCCGTTCGGCATGCATGTAGTTTCGGCCGCTCAGTTGGGGGTATATGATCCGAAGAATGGTTTCCAAAAGTTTCCCTGGTTGCCTGATATGAATCAACCACTCTTTCTTGTACCAGAGAATGAAACACCCGAACAAATCCTTGAACAAAATGAGTTTATAATTGGTAAGATGCCACATACAAACTTTGGCGTTCCCATCGTTTTGGACGATTTAATTGAATACCATTCCGCAGTGCTGGGAATTACCGGTACCGGTAAAACAGAGCTTGTATTTGATATTGTAAAAAATGCTTTGGATAGAGGAACAAAAGTTTTTTGTGTAGATTTTACGGGAGAATACAGACCCCGCCTTAGTACGCACAATCCTGAAGTGGTTGGCTTATCAACCGATCAAGTTAAAGAGTTAGAGAGTTCTCTTTTTGCAGTAGAAACGGGAAATTTTGGTGCAAAAGCAGAGAGAGCTGCATTGCAAAAATTTCTTGAGAAAATAAAACCAGAGATTAATGCTCAAGTTGAAAATTTTATAACGGACGACAAAAAACGCCTCGGTATTTTTGAACTTGCGGAAATAACAAATACAAAAGCTACCCTACGAACAACCGAGATGTATTTGTCTGCAATAATGGATTGGGCTAGAGAAAATCGAAAAGCAAAACAAATCCTTATTGTTCTTGAAGAGGCACACACGATTATCCCAGAAGTTTATAGTTCTGGCTTTGATGCTGATACACAGTGGATAGTTGGTAGAATTGGGCAAATCGCATTACAGGGTCGGAAGTATGGAGTCGGGCTACTCCTCGTTTCACAACGTACTGCTTTAGTGAGTAAGACAATACTATCCCAGTGCAATACTTATTTAACTCATAGCTTAGTTGATAAAACTAGCTTAGAGTATTTAAGTGGAGTATATAACTCAGATCACGTTCAAATTATTCCAAACCTAGGACCCCGTGAGTTTCTTGCTCACGGGAAAGCGGTAAAAAGTGAGCGCCCTCTTGTGGTAAGAGTTGATTTCGACCTTGAAAAATTGAAGGCAAGCAAAGCGCTGGATAGAAATATTAATAATGGGAAACAAGAAATAACTATTTAATCGAAAACCCCATGAACTACCTTACTTTAATCATCGTCGGAATTTTGGGAATCGCACTTGGGATGTACTTGGGACGGCGAAACAGCGGTGGTTTGATCGCAGAACAAACGCAGAAGAAAACGGAAAACAAAGAGAAAATTTTGCGCGCGCTCCACTCATCACCGGAGGGGAAAATCACTAACAATGATATCGAAAAACTGCTTGGCGTCTCCGACGCAACCGCAACAAGATATTTGAACGAATTGGAAAAAGAGGGGAGAGTGAAGCAAGTGGGCGCCACCGGCCATGCCGTGTATTACGTGCCCGTCAAATAAATTCCTGAATTTATTTGATTAAGGTGTTTGAAGCAAGGACCCCCCAACGGCTCAACGGGGTTGAGCCGTTGGGGGGTGTATTCAAAACAACACGTTATCAAATACAAAAACCTTACGATATATCGTAAGGTTTTTGTGCACCCCTTCCCACAACCAAAACCCCAATGTCTCTGCGGTACAATAAATCCACTTATGAAAAAAGAAGGCAAACAAAAAATAATCTACCAAGCGTCATCCGGCGCGCTCGAACTGCGCGGGGATTTTGAGCACGAGACTGTGTGGGCGACTCGTATGCAGATGGCTGGGATTTTTGGCGTAAATCCCCAAGCAATTTCAAAACACATTCATAATATTTATAAGGAAAAAGAATTACCAACAAGGGCAACTCGTTCCAAAATAGAACTAGTTCAAAATGAGGCAGGAAGAACAGTGAAAAGAAATGTGCAAAAAATGCACATTGCAAAATTTGATTGAATCGTTGCTTTGCAGGTAGCTATAGTTTTTTAAAAGTTGACTTCCTCTGTGGAGGATATATTCTATATACATTCATTCCGCAAGAAATCAAAGTAATTCTACAATTTTACATCTCTAATGAAAAATTATCAGCAAGGGTTTGTGTTGATTCAAATCTTGGTAGCGATACTCACCGGCATTGCCGTGGTTAGCGGCACCGCATTTGTTGCATACGAAGCAGGCCAAGAATCTTCGGAGGATAGCTCCCAATCCATAACCGCAACAACGACTGCCGAGGTTCATCCTGCAACCACTTCGGCTATAACTGAAACTGAAGCGGGAACAGATGAGGTAGGTCAAGATGCAGATAGCCATCAGGAAGAACTGGAAAATACGACCGTTGGATCTAATGTAGCGACTTCCACGGTACAGAACCCCGTAGAAGGTCAAAAGGTAGACAACGAGCGGGATGAACCAGAAAGAGCGCAAACCAAAACCGACGAGAATATTTCAACGCCGGCGAGCATTGGTGCTTCGGTGGGCGCAGAAATTTCCACTCCCATTGGGCAGGACTTCAAGGAGCAGGCGCTTGCCTCAATTACCGCACAGATGGACTCATACATCGCGGTTGCTCATTGGATTGACAATGATATGATGCCGTTGTTTTCTCAGCGAGAACGTATCCTTGACGGACTTATATCAAATACGCGAACGCTCATAACAAACAGTTCTGAACCGATAATTATTTACATATATAATCTTTTCATTGACGCATATAATCTTGATAAAAATCAGGTTGTTAATTCTTATCGGAATATTTTTTCCGGCATAAGGGACAGTATGTATGACGAAAAGATATCCGTTCTCAAGGCGGAGTATACAAAGTTCTCTGCTGGATCATCGGTTTCAAGGGCGGAGTATGACGCGCTACTCCAGGCGCTCAAGCAGTATGAGAATAGTATGCAGTCAGTCTATAATAATAAAATCAGAGCCATAACGATTCAGTACATAAGCCAGATTAGTTTTAAAGATGAAACATATCAACGACTTTGGGCTGAAATACCGACGATTATTTCTGACCCTGCTAATAGCGCCCAAAATCTTGAAAATATACTGAATCAGCTGCGTTTCGTGCAACCGGAACCGCTAGACTAAACCCTATTCCACATTCACTTGGCGGTTCGACTGTCAAGTGGCAAAAACCAGACTGCCAACCTCAAATCACAAAAAATACAAAATCTAACCGCCCCTCCTTCCCAAACCAAATCCCTGCAAATGCAGGGGGGCTGTAGTTATAGGTTATTGATGGGTAGATTGATATATTTTTGGGTAGATTTAGACGCTACTTGTGTAGATTTAGATAGTGTGATACTATGTATTTCATATGGAAGAAGTATTGTTCACAATTAGCCAAGCAGCTGAATATCTTGGGGTTTCTTTGAATACGCTACGTCGCTGGGATGAAAGCGGTAAATTAGCCGCGATTAAAAAAGATGGCGGAACTCATCGATATTACCGTGAAAAAGATCTAGAAATCTTTACCAGCGATCTGATGAAGTTTGCTTCCGAGTGGATAGAAGACGGCGTTGAATTTCCTAGTAGATTTTATTGTCAGACGAGCTCAATTTTTAACGCGAGATTAACAAAGATGGAGTATGCGCTTATGCAGAAACCAGGGTTTGAAAAATTATACTCTTTGATTGTTTTAATTGCCGGAGAGATCGGTGATAATTCGTTTGCTCATAACTTAGGAAAGTGGCCGGATACTGCAGGAATTTTTTTTGGATATGACCTTGAAAAGCGTATCGTTGTCCTTGCTGATCGAGGATTGGGTATTCTAGAGACATTACGCCAAGTTCGTCCGGAACTTCCGAGCCATGTTGCGGCGGTGGAAGTCGCGTTTACCGAATTCATCTCTGGGCGCGCACCGGAAAAGCGCGGGAATGGTCTTAAACTTGTTCGTGAGGTCGTCATTGATCAGCCGTTTGATCTATTCTATACTAGTGGCGATGCTGAAGTACGCATGAAAGGCTCGGATAAAGTTTTTCGTGTTACGCGCGGTCAACATATCGTGCGAGGATGTTTAGCAAAAATAGAGTTTTAATGTATCTTAAGAAGTAAAAAATATATGAAATTACAACTAGGAAAGTTCGGCAAAACATTAATATCACGAGAATTGGGCAGTGAGGCTTTTAAGGCATTTCAGCCAACTTTGCGCGAGTTTTCTAAAGATGAAGAACTAGAAATAGATTTTTCTGGCGTACTAACATTATCACCGTCATGGGCGGATGAATTTTTAAGTCCATTACTTAGTCAATTGGGTGATAAGTTAATACTATTATCGAGCGATAATCTTTCAGTGCATGCGACGCTTAGAATTCTTCAAGAGGCTAACAAGCGGCCATTTAAGATTAAATCCTAGTGTTTTGATGATGTTTTATGACTACGAAAAGACAACGATGCATTCAATCATTTTTTAACAGCGTACCTCCTTCCCAAACTAAATTCCTGTGGTATATTCACGAGAGCAATGCACCTTTAACAAAGAGGAGAGGTACGCCATGACTATGACCTCGGTATTAAACAGAGCAAGCTTTGGAACGCCAGTCGACGTAGTAAAACTCAAGGTACTCGTCCGCGCGAAACACGTCGATATGGATAAGGCATTCATGTATGTCGATGCGATTCGCGCGGCACAAGCAATGGCATCGTTTGCGTGGTACTTCACGCGCGAGGAATTTCTTGCCTGCGGTGATGCGGAAGATCCAACCCTCAAAACCATTGAAGTCGAACTTGTTGTTGACGAAAATCTCGACTGGCTGGTGGCTCATAAGGAAAAGCTTGCATGGGAATATTATGGTTTTCCTGCCGAGCTCCGCAAGGACAGTTTTGATACATACCACCTCCTTCCGTTTGGGAGAAAGTGAACAGAACACCCATTTTTTACCAAAGCCCTTGCATAGCAAGGGCTTTTTCTTTGTTTTGTGGCAAGACAACCCCCCTGCATGGTATTATGTACTTATATATGCTTCCATCCGTCGGTATTATGCTTGCCATATCGCTCGGGATCAACGTCCTGCTTCTTGTCCTTTTTCTCGAACAACGGCGGATCATCACTACCGACACGCTCACCGGTCTTCTCAACAAGGTTGGGCTTTTTGAGGCGCGAAGAAAATATACCCGCAGAAAAAACAGCGACGGGTTCTGGATGTTTGACCGTAGAAAAAGACATAACGAAGCAATTGGCGCTGTGCTCTATATCGACCTTGATAAATTCAAGCCGGTGAATGATAAATACGGTCACCACGTGGGGGATGTTTTGATCGTTGAATTCAGCAAGTTTCTCAAAGAGCATGTCCGCTCCAAAGATACCCTCGCACGGCTTCACGGAGATGAATTTGTCGTGATACTGGAAGACGTCGATGAAGATGAGGCAAAAAAGATCGGTTCTAATATTGTCGAAAGGCTTCGTGCGCATACATTCAATGTGCACGAGCATGAGATAAAACTTGAGGCAACGGTTGGCGTAGCGGTGATGAAACATGGAGGGCGGTTTGACTTTGATGCGCTTATTGAAGAAGCGGACCACGCGATGCTTAACTCAAAACAAGGGGCTCGCAAACATCGGTAGCTTTTGTTTCGTCGCGGTATGATATGATGGTGGCATGGAATCCCGTTAGAAGTCACACGGTTTGGTATAATGTATATGGGGGCTAATGGAAAATGTGGGAGTTTATAAAACTAAATGATAAAAAGGTAACGGAAACGTTCAAAAACAATTTTTAACAGAGTCGAGCATTACTTAATATAACAGCGTAGGATATTTTAACACATCAAATGTTTCCTACTTCTAACGGGATGGAGCCAGAAATTTTAAACAAGGTCAAAGAATTGGAAGCAAAAATCGAGAAGATCTATATTTCCGTCGAAAAAACACGGAAATATTTTCAATGGACGTTCATTGCTACGATAGTATTTTTTATCCTTCCT
>Ga0209518_1003979_pt1 | contig 12229 bp, 9 predicted proteins | sample RifGroB1_FD_183993 | JGI IMG/M metagenome (GOLD analysis project Ga0209518, IMG submission 183993) | Groundwater microbial communities from Rifle, Colorado, USA - Groundwater B1 (SPAdes) (version 2) | ecosystem: Environmental > Aquatic > Deep subsurface > Groundwater | place: Rifle, Colorado... | reverse complement strand
TCTGACGCGGGCAAAAATCCGCTCCCACTTCACTTTTGAAAATTTTGCCGTATCTTCCAGTAATCAAATGGCGCATGCAGCGGCTGAAGCGGTTGCCGAAACCCCGGGAACCGCCTATAACCCGCTATTTATCTGGGGCGGGGTCGGGGTCGGGAAAACACACCTAATGCAGGCCATCGGGCATTCGGTCCTTCTTAAAGATCCCGAGTGTTTGGCTTTATCATGCACTGCCGAGGACTTTACAAACGACATAATTGATGGAATCCGTAATAAATCAACACAGGAAGTAAGAAAAAAGTATAGAAAATTAAGTTTACTAATGATTGACGACATTCAATTTATTGCCGGAAAAGAGACCGCTCAAGAGGAATTTTTCCACACATTTAATACTGTGACCTCCGCCGGGGGACAAATTATATTAACTTCAGACCGGCCGCCGACCGAAATTTCTAAGCTTGAGGAGAGGCTTCGGAGCCGGTTTGAAGCGGGTTTAATTGTAGACGTGGCACCGCCTGATTTTGAACTTAAGTGTGCAATCGTCCAAATAAAGTCGCTTGATAAACAGATTCCTCTTGAAATGGACCAGATACAAATGATTGCCGCAAATACGGACGGTGCCAGAAAAATTGAAGGGATATTAATTAAAATTATGAATGAAGTCCACCTCAAAAAACTGCCAATTACGACCGAGTTGATCAGATCGGCCTTGAGTAAGAGCGAGGAAACAAATGGAAAAAATATAAGAAGTACGCCGGAGCAAACAGTTGACGCCGTTTGTAAATACTATCAAATAGGTAAAAGGTTAATTATGGGTAATTCGCGTGCACGGCAAATTGCACGCCCAAGACAGATGTTAATGTATTTACTCCGAACACAGCTGGGAATTGCCTATGAAGAAGTGGGGAGGTTGGTTGGAAACCGTGATCATAGTACTGTTATGCACGCTGTGAATAAAATTACACAATTAGCCACAACCAATGTGCAAATTCGTGAGGATATGTTGAAGATAAAAAATTCCCTTTGAGGATAGTTTTTGAGATTTATACACTTATCAACAACGAAGCGTTTTTTATACACAAAGTTATAAACATTCCAGTGAGGCTAATATCAACACCAATATTATCCGAAGATTAATCCTAAATGAAGCGTTTTATCAACTTATCAACCGTCTCTACTACTAGTACTACTGTATTAAATATGATATTAACAAAAGAATGAAAGCGGGCATTTTACAAGAAAATCTGGTAAAAGCAGTTACTGCCGCAGCAAGATTTGCAAGTGTAAGAGCACAGCTTCCAATACTTTCGAATATTTTAATTTCAGCCCAAAAAACAAAAGTTTTTGTTTCTTCAACTAACTTAGAAATTTCTATTTCAACTCAAATCGGCGCAAAAGTTTCTGAAGACGGAGAAATCTGCGTTCCTTCAAGGGTAATAGCAGAACTTATAGGCAATCTTCCAAGAGAAACAATAAACCTGGAATCGGAAAAAGAGCAACTAAAAATTTCAGCTTCAGGATTTTCTTCGAATGTCTTGGGAATGAACTCAACCGATTTTCCTAAAGTTCCGAACTCCGTAAACAGCGAAAAGGCGATAGTTTTACCAAAAGAGGATTTTGTCAAAGCTCTCAGCCAGGTAATTTTTTCAGCCTCAATCGATGAAACCAGGCCTGTTCTTACCGGTGTGCTTTTTATTTGGGGTAAGGGGGATCTGACGCTTGTTGCAACAGACGGATTTAGGCTTTCTCAAAAGAAAATTAAGATTCAGGGAGCAAAAGAAGGAACTCGTATAATTTTACCAAAACTAATTCTTTCAGAAATACAGAGAACTGACGAGGGTGATGAAATTTTGATTAATGTTAGAGAAAAAGAGAAGCAGGCTGTTTTTGGAATAGGGAATGTTATCTTGAGTTCACGGCTCTTGGAAGGGGAGTATCCAGACTTTGAAAAGATATTACCAAAATCTTCTTCGATTAAAGTTCTTTTAGACAAGGAAGAACTTTTGCGGGCAGTAAAGCTTGCCTCTATTTTTGCCCGGGATGCGGCAAATATCGTTAAAATTAAACTGGAAGGAAATTCTGTTAAAGTTTTTGCAGAAAGTAGTGCCTCAGGGAGCCAGGAAACCCGGGTTGAGGCTAAAATTGAAGGAGCAGGGAAGGACTTTGAGATCGCTTTCAATTACAGATTCTTAGAAGAATTCCTGCATTCTGTGACAGGCGAGGAAATAAAAATGGAATTTTCAACAGCTGATAAAGCGGGGGTTTTCACAGATACTTCAGATTCTTCTTACCTTCACCTTATAATGCCGGTCAAGATTCAGGGTAGCTAGAATACTTCATTGAAGTCAGACTCAATTATTTTCTTGAGCCTTAGGGGATATTCAATTTCTGGGATCTTTTCTCCTTCATCTGACTCAATTATGATTTTTATCATATAATTCTGGTCGATTGTCCAAGAGGGGATGGGGCGTACAAAAAAACTCCTTCTGTTTTCGGCTACCTCAAAGCTAAACTCAGTTTCTGGGTCGATCGTAACTACGAGGGTATCAGGGTCGATAGACTTGTTGAACATAAATTCAATGGCTGTTGTTGGTATTATTGTAGCGTCTACGCCATTTTTAGGAGCAATCCCTGATAATTGGAAAATTCTGGGAATCGGTGTAGGTAGCGAAGTGACGCCCTGACCTTTTGATTTTAAATAAATCCAGACAATGGAGATTAATGCGAGAATAAAAAGAATAATAAGAATAAATTTCTTATTTTTTAAAAATATCCCATTCATATTAGATAATTATACTATTTACCGCCGCAGAAATAGTTTTCTGGCTTTACATAACGGCCGTTGATCTGGAACTCTATATGTAAATGTGTGTTACCAATCTGGTTATATAACGTTCCTATTTTTTCACCAGACTTAATAGTACCCGTCTTTGCCCCCTGGGCCATATGTGTAAGGACTAAAGTGTATCCGCCCCCCGTACAAATGTATGTGTGGCCGGAGGCTCTGTTTACAAATCCATATGAACAGCTCCAGGTAACATCTTTCCCCAAAACCGTTGGGGCATAGACGTCCCTTGATCCGGGAGGGAAAATATCATACGCGTACCCATAATAGGAACAATCCGATGTTGAATGGCAACCCGTTGATTGAGGTAGGGCATAGGACGACGGGCTTTGCCCCATCGCTTGCCAGTACGCCTGGCTACCGTGCCCGGTATTATTTGCCTGGTTCAAGGAAAAATTATACTGAGGACTTACGGTGTGTCCTCCTAAGACGGGACAAGAAATCGGGGGTGTTCCAAATTGCACCGAGGCACTCACTTCTGTAGATGCCTGGTTATTATCAGCTGCAACAACCGCATTCAATTTTATTGAGTCTATAATCGCAGAGTCTTTAAATTGATTATTGTAAGTTGATGTATAAGTAAATGTTAGCCCGGCCGCACTTACCGAATCAATGGGCTTAGAAAATATATCCTTGTATTTGTCCTCCAGCTCAATAGTTGGACATACCAGATTTGCCCTGCTAATTACCTGGCAATCATATGAGAGTTGAACATTATTAAGATCTCCTTTTTTGGGTTTAATGGTGACTGTGTAGGTTATTTCCTTGGGGAAATCAGAATTTGAGAATGTTCCAGGGGGGTTCGCGGTTTTTTTAAGATCAACGTACGGCGAACTGAAACCGCCAAGATTAAGACTCGATGGCGATGGGGGGACAACATAAGCACCAGAGTTGATGATAAATAGAACTAAAGCTACGACTACTGGGAAAACTAGAAGTGTGATCAAGAAGGGGGTTCCAACTGTGACCATCGCAGCCTTTCCTAATATCCTGAAGAAATTCCCAATACCGACTCCAAAGGCGCCCACAGAGGCCTTTGCTCCCAGTACTCCAGCACCAATTCCCATTAGCGCTGCGGTTCCCAATCCTGTCATTAAACCTGCTATAGGGCCAAAAAAAGGAAGCGTAATCAATCCGACAATGTAAGGCAGAGCCTTTTTAACTTTATCCCAGGGAATTTTTTCTACAACCTTACCGATGATCCAGCCGGCAGCCGCGCCGATTATTGTTCCTACAACAGGGCCGGCGGATCCTATAAACGCCCCAACCCTTGCGAATACACCAGAAGCTGCAACTTTTGTACCTGTCGCCGAGGCGGCCACTGCAATTTTTGAACCGCCAATTTTTACTCCGGCCATTAAAGTGTTGGCACCATAAACATTCTTACCCGTTGCAAGCGCGACACCATATTTGCCGGATACCGATTGAAGGGAGTATGTTCTCGTAAATACTGAAGCACCCACAGCTTGTTGAGGGCCTCCTGATCCAAGCCAACCAGCAACTTGCGGTGACATTAATCTTGGTGTCCCTTGCATTAACCACTGTTGTGCTAGAATTCCCGTTTTAAAACCGGTAATTCCTCCCACGGTCGGCAAAGCCTTAATTAGTAAAGAAGAAGATTTGGTGACGACAGCGACATTAATTGACGGTGAATAGGAAGTTACAAAAGTGGAAGTAGCTTCGGCAGCCTCGCTTACAGTCGTCTTCTTTGCTGCTAATTTTCCCCAGACATCCCTTATATCCCTTCCCCGGTCAATAAGCTCACTTATATCCAAATCAACACCATCTTCCCTATCTTGATCTTCTGCTATCTGAAACTGGGTAATTTGATCCGGACCATAAAGAACGCTGGTTACGTTGGGTGAGCCATAGAGTAAGGGCTCGGTTAAACTGGTGTTAATGTTTCTTTCCGCCTCCATAGCAAGGGCAATGTTTTGAGCGTTCTCAGCGATGATTGCTCGGATTTGGTCGTCTGTTATTAAACCTTTGAGTTTGGCATCATTAAGAATCGCCATGGCGGCGACAGGTGAAACGGGGTTCATGGAAGCAAATTTGCTTGGAATTTCTTCCGCAGTTTTATAATCTCCAAACGGTTTAATCTTATCTACAAGGTCTACCGCCGCTTTTGTTACAACTTCTTCTGGAACTGCCTTTTTTATTTCTTCTGGTGATTTATCCAAAGACTCTTGAATTTTTTCCTCGATTATCTTTTGCGCAGTTCCGGGATCTGTTTTTGCTGCAACACCCAAGTCATATAGCTTTTTCTTATCGTTGGAGCTCAAGTTGACAACGGGAATTTCTTCTTTTGGAACAACTGTTATTTTCCTGGCCTTTAACCTTTCTATTAACTCATGCGTTTCTCTTTCCCCTTTTTCTTTTGCTGCCCGGATTCCTGCTTCTCTAGATTGTCTTTCAATCTCCTGAACTTCTCTTAATCCTTTCTGAGGAATGTTTGATTGAACGGACGATTCGGGAGCGCCGGTCATTGTTGGCTCGGTATATTCCGGCGCTTTTGATAGGGTTTCATACCACCTTTCCAGAGTTATGCCTATGTGTTTTATAGACATGTTTTTAGGAATCCCTATTTTCCACAACTCATCTATAAGTTCAGTAGAGTTTTTGAGGCGAAGTCCAGTTTCGGTGTCTTTAAAAGCCGTTGTTTCTCCTTGGTCGTAAAAATGGCCGAAAGCGTTCCTTAAAGCATTTGCGGTTTTAAAATCAACTGTTGGTTCCAAAACATCCATAATTATTTGGCTTGGTTAGGATTGGTATTAACTTTTACTACTTCCTGAGGCTTTGTCGTAATTAGTTTGTTTTCGTCCTCGCTAGCTACAACCCTGATGGGGGCGTGGTGAGGCCCGGCAAAGAATATTCCCTCCCCAACATTTGCGGCTAGGAGTAATTGTTTTTCTCCCTGGCTTAAGTAAAAGATTTCTCCTATCTTGTCAATTGCAGCGGGGGATTGTTTCAAAAGAACCTGGAGGGCGCTATTTGTGACAATGGCTTTCCCGATATCGAGGCCCAGGAAGTCCTCGACATCCTGAGTAATGGTCGTTAAGCCCAGGAAGTATTTACGTGCCCTTTTAACAACACTCCAGAGGAACTGTGCGGTATCGGGGTATCTCATCATGTGCCAGGCCTCATCAACGATTAAGATGCGTTTCTTCATATCTTTTTTGACCCGCGTCCAGATGTAATCAAGAATAATAAACATGGCAATGGGGCGGAGCGCGTCCTGAAGATCTTTTACCGAAAAAACCGTAAAAGGATTGGTAATATTTATATTGGTTTGTTTATCAAATATTCCTACAAAGCTTCCCCGGACAAATTTTTCAATTCTTGCCGATAAATCAAGTGCGTCGGGTACTTCCATCCCGATTAGGGTTTTATAAAGATCTTCCATTAAGGGGGGTTCTTTTCCTTGAGTATCCGGGTCCATGGTTATTCCTTTGGCTCTATATGTCATGACAAGTGCTCTATCTAAAAGTGCTTCCTGGGTGGGCGTGATTGCTCCCATAATCACTTTCATTAAAGAGTGAAGCGAAAGGATTTTAAGTCCCAGTTGGTTTTCTCCCTCTTCGCGTATTTGGGCAAGGTCAAAAGGATTGATTTTAGCCGGGGCATTGAAAGAAAAATCAATATATTCTCCGCCCACAGCTTGGGCCAAGGGTTTATATTCGGCTTCCGGGTCAATAATTATGGCTTCCGTCCCGGTCATGAGACTTCGAAGCGCTTCAAGCTTAACGAAGTAAGATTTTCCGGCACCCGAAGTGGCAAAAATAACCATATTGCTGTTTTCCAAAGAGAACCTGTCAAAAATAATGAAGGATTCGTTTTGAGAATTAATTCCATATAAAACTCCGCGGTCGCTTGAAAGCTCGGTTGAAGTCAGTGGAAAAGTTGTGGCCACACTCGTTGTATCCATATTTCGTGTAATGGAAAGCCTGTCCATACCGAAGGGGGCGGTTGAGAGGAAACCTTCTTCCATATCAAGAAGAGCGTGCTTTGAAACTATTAAGAGGGAACCGAGTTGGGACTCAATCTGTTTTGTAACATGGTTCAGCTCATCCACCGAATTTGCCGGAATTGTAATATAGAAACTGAACTCGTAAAATCTCTCTATTCCTTTGACAAGCTGTTCCTGAAGACTCTTGGCATCTTCAAGTTTGGCAGTAGTACTTGGATCGACAATTTTTCCTCGTTCAATGTCTGTTGAAAGTTCAGCCTCCATTTCGGCGATTTTGCGCCTAAGGTCATCAAGAACAGTCTTTCCGTCGACGGGATAGACATAGAAAGAAATATCAAGCGAGGAATCAAAATTTACGACGGGTTCAAGCCAACCTGGAGCAACAAATCTAGGATATCCGCCAACAAATATTGTTCGGAAGTAAACATCATTTATTTTTATGTAATCAAAGTCTTCCTCAATAGATTGTGGTGAAATTGCATCCAAAAGGCTCACCCCCTGTGATATGGCAAGATTAGGGTTTACTATCTTCGGTTTTATACTATTTTCGTCTGGTTTCATTTGTGTTCAAGAATAACCTCGGGCTCCTTTTTAACTGCGGGGGGTTCAGGGTTATAAACTGCATAGTAAAGGTCTATGAGATCCGCCGTTAGAAGTTGCTTGAACTTTATTCCAAGCCGCCCGGCTTGACGGACGAGGTGGTCCCGTCTCGGATAGAGAGTAATCTTGGCTTTTTTAATAACGTAGGACTTGGGGAAGGGGAGCGGGCCCCCACCTTTTGTGAGGGACGCGACCGATTTCCCCACTCCAAGCTCGAGTGGGCTTAAATACAAAACAACATAGAATCTTTTACCGAGAACGTTCTTCTTTTTGACAGATTCAGTGATAAATGCGCGGTATTCACCCATAAGCCGAGAGAGAAGCGGGTGAGTTATTTTTTTAGCCTGTTCATCTAAAAAGCTTATATAAGAGCTGATATCCTTTCTTTGCGTCCGCACAACTATCTGAACAGAAAAAGAAAGTGAATTAATCATTGCGGCGTAGGCCGCGATTACAGCAGCCTGCTCCTTTTCGCTTAAGAGGCCGAAGTTGAGAGAAGTTGATTCAAGAACAAGGGCCGCACCCCCGTCTTTATAGATGACAATGTCATTTGTAATATCGGCAATCGGCAGGTGAATCTGCGTAGTTGAGGCAATGGGCTTATCCGGAAGGGAAAGATATGGAATTTTTGGAATATTTATCATTTTATGTAAACATCATTGTTGTATGGTTGAAATAATCGGTTGGGCAGGCATATTACCAACCGGAATACCGACTTCTTGGGTGATCTTTCTTCCTTGAACCAATATTGGAGGAATCAGCTCACCCGCGGCTTCAAATCCGACCGTGTCAAACTCATAACCTTCTTTATCGGTTATGATGTCGTATCTTCCCGGGTCAAGTGCGGTAACTGTAATGAAGTGACCGACTTTATTGCTTCTAATGGCCCTTATTGGGCGCCCCGCAGAATCTTTAATTTCCATTATTGCTCCCTCAATTATTTTTCTGTTTTGGTCGACAACTTGTCCTACGACAACATTGGGGATTGTGGGAGGGTTTGGAGGAGCTGCGTCCACGGAAAACATTGCCTGTTTAGTCGAAATAATTTCCTCCCCGGCAACAATCGGAGAAACCTGATTTGTTGTGATTTGTGGTCCTCCAGAAGAAGGTGCCAATGGTTTTTCCTCAACAACCAAATGTTGTGTCCCGGTTGGAGTAACCTTGACCGGTATCGTTTGCGGAATAGCCATGTCTTGTTTTGGGCCCACGCCTTGGGCCGGGACACCAGCTTCGGCCGTAGTGGCTCCTGAAAGAATTCCGCTTAGGGCTGCCAGAAATCCTTTTTCAGCTTCCTCAAGTTTTCCCAAAGGTCCACCCTTTTGAGCAGATCCGGATAGATATTCTTTTAAAGCTGCGTCCTGTTCGGGGGATGTGGAAACTTGGGGTTGTGTGGCACTTTCATCTTGAAAAAACTTAGGTATGGTTTCACTTTTTTTCCAAAAAAACATTGTCGGAGTGTAGATTGCTTTAAAGAATGCAAAAATCCATCTCTCCAAGGGACGCTCTTCTAAAGGGAGAAATGCCAGGGCAACCCCTAAAATTGTGGAAATAATTACAAATGGCCACTTGATGATGGGAAGAATTGGAGCGGAGTAGAAAATTAGAGCAACCAAAATACCCCCCGCAAGTTGGAAAAATTGTTTAAGGGTCATATCTCCAACCAATTTAAATTGGTATGAAGATACGTTTTGCGGTATTGGATGTTGTTCCATAGGCAGAATGAAGCAGAAGTATGTAGATACTCCCACTCCCTACTAATATGAGGTTACTGCGTGAAGTAACTTGTGCAAGAAGAATCCCTTTTCACAAATAAAAAACTGGTATTCTACCAACCTGGATCGTCTCTTGGTTGCCAGTGAACATGGTAATTCCTTTTCTCAAGGGAGGTTGCAAGTTGTCTGGACATCCTTTCCAGTCCATTGTTGTTTAATTCAAAAAACCCTCGGTCATTGATATTATAAGTATTAAGGAACATCGTTGTTTTTGGAACATCTGCAATAAACGAATAAATTCCTAAGTGGTAACTATCACCTTCACCGTTTCCAGTTGGTATGTGATGGTTAAACTCTAGGATCACTCTGGCTGGAATTATTTTCTCTCGAAGGTTAGGGGGGACGAATAACGCCTCTACTCCCATCAGAAAATCATCTTCAATCGGAGAGTAAGCAAGAAAATTAGTTTGTTCATGTCTTCCATATTCTTCAGCAAACCTTTCAGGTTTTATATTTCTTTCCGGATTAGCAAAATCTACAAGAATTAAGTAATCTGTTCTATCTAACTTCTCTTTCGAAGAAATTTGTTTTACCGCCTCCTCAAAAGTTTCCTTAACCTTAAGGATCATACTATTCCCTAGAGCCTCTAAAGCCTCGCGTTTTAGGGTGGGTTTCAGATTATCGAAATCAGCGCGAAGTTTTTGTCCCAAAACTTCTTGTTCCAGTTTATCTTGGGCCTGTTTTTGTTGCAGTTCGACCGCTTCTTTTTGAATATCTTCCTGGGCCTTAATTAGTGGATTGTTTCTTCTTTCATCCATCTTGACCGCGAGTGTAGGACTTTTTCAACCCATAGTCAAATACCTGTATCTGCACTTTTCAATTTCTTCCATAGCTGTATATAATGATTTGATATGGCGGAATCAAAAAAAGGTCCTGCAGGAATCGAACCAGAGAAAAATCCACAACTTGAGGCTGCGATCGCAAACAAGTTGGTTGGGCGAAGCGAATCAATGAATGATGAACTAATTGCGACGGCAAGTACCCCCCAAGAACTTTTCAGAGGATTAAGAAACATTGAGGAAAAATTAGAAAACGGCAACATCCCTGGAAATTTAAATGAAAGTTATAGACCTCCCGCGCAGCTGTCATTAATGTATAACCGTGCCACAAATCTCAAGGTTACAAACACAGAACTTGAGAGTAGGGGTTGGTTGACTGGTTATAATCCCTCGACCGGCGAAGGATTACCAGCACACAGAAAATATAGCGCAATGGCCTTAAATATGGACGAAGAATTTATAATCAAAGATGGTCAGTATGTTGCTGATATTTTTGGCAATCCTGCAATGAAGATTGTTTTTAATTATGGAACCGAAAAAGAAAGAGCTGAATTAGCAAGATCTTACGACAGAGCGGTTGTTGAGTTAGAAGCAAGAGCAATTTTGGGAGAGTGGATAGGCACAATGCTTAATTTAAATATTCGTGATGGTTTAGAGCCCCTAGTTAATTGGGAGCATGGAACGACCGCAAAGTTCAAAGGAGATCATCTTCATGCACTTTTCAACATGCCCGACATTGAGGAGTTAGCGACAAATCCAGAAAACCGTAAATTAGGAGATCAGGTTGAAGAAGCTTTATTTTTAAATTTAGTGATGCTCCACTCTGGAAACAAACAGAGAATGCAGGATTTTTTATTGAGGCCGGGTGCAGATCATTTGATCTCCAAATTAGCTAAAGAAGAAGAGCATAGACGGGGCAGCGTCTATACCCGCGATCAGTGGGTTAAAGAAAACATTGGCGATTATAACAATTGGGTCCCTGATTATGACCCGTCGATCGACCTGGTTAAGGATAAAGATGCTTATAAAAAGACACGGGACCTTGAAAAAACATGGAAAGTAGAAGCCAGTGACGGTAGAAGGGGGAGGCTCACAAAATGGGGCAATATTGCTGCTTTTGGCGGCAACCCGGGGGATATTGCCGGGCATGAAGAAAAAGAATTTATAGAAAAGACTGTTGGGGGTTTAGTGGGAAGTATTGAAGCGTCGTGGGTGGCAGCGACATTAATGAGATCTATAGGGACGTATGCATCTGAAGGCTATGTGGCTTTGCCGAATGGTAAGTCAATTCTACCTTTAGGTGAAGCAAGGTATATATCATCCGACGATAGGGGAAAGTTCTACTCATACATGTTTAATTATAAAGAGGGCACAAAAGGCAGATCCTCCGGATTAAAAGATATGATTGGAAAAATTCCAGACATGGCTTTTGACCTTTTTGACTGGGCGCAAGTACAGATGGTTGATTTACTCCCACAGAGGTTAGATTCTACAATTGTAAAACAAGGAGAGGCTTTGGATGGTACTGAAACTCCTCAAAAACGTTCAATTTGGGATGCCTGGCTAGGGACTGTGGGTGGTAAGCAAAAGATAGATCTGCTTACAGGTGAAAAAACCAACCAAAGAACGAATAAAGAGGAGTACCACAGGTTGGGGGATCTTAATTTTAGTTCTTTGGATAGGGATTTTCATGGATCATTTGGAGTTATGCAATGGTTGTTGGGAAATGGTGAGGGGCCAGTTGGAGTTTTTATTGATGCGATGAAGGTAGATTTTAAGTACGAGGACTTTTTACTGAACGATTTAAAGAAAAAGAACAAATATATTGGAATTGTTATGAATCCAGTAATTTTAACAAAAGGATCGATGCATCTTTATGAAAACATTGAATCATACAAAACAATACAAAAGAAGTTTTGAAAGATAATCCCGCAGATGAAGATAAATTAATACAGCATTATAAAGATGATTATCATGTCTTAACAAAATTAGGAAAAGGACCAATGGGATTGAAAACCTCAGGAAATTCAAGCGACAGGATAGAGGTTTTAAGTGCAACCTTTTTACCCGAAGTTTCTAAAGATGTGAAGATGACTCCAGTAGAGCTAGAAAAAATTCGAATTGAGCGAGAGAAAGCTCGGTATGTAGGGAGGGTCACGGGAAGAAAGACATTAATCTAATATTGTTGAATTAAGTTGAACTGTTAATTACATCCCAGTACCCGGAGGAGGAATAATCCTAGATCTTTTTAACCAATTTGGGGTAATTT
>Ga0209518_1003977_pt1 | contig 12232 bp, 13 predicted proteins | sample RifGroB1_FD_183993 | JGI IMG/M metagenome (GOLD analysis project Ga0209518, IMG submission 183993) | Groundwater microbial communities from Rifle, Colorado, USA - Groundwater B1 (SPAdes) (version 2) | ecosystem: Environmental > Aquatic > Deep subsurface > Groundwater | place: Rifle, Colorado... | reverse complement strand
CCCATATAACTTTGCGTGCCTGAGAATAGGTCGGGAACATATAGTAAATCGTACCAATCTTACGAAGCGATTCTCGTATACAAAGATTGAACGCACAGATGTCCTTACCGCTGCGTCTCCCCCATATAGCCATCAAGCGAGTAAACCCTTTCTTCTCTAGGGCATCTACGAGATCTGCCTGGTACTCACGTGCCTTGAATCTGTTTAACTTTAGGGTCACTTCGGGTCTTGTCTGGAAGTTTGTCTGTATCGGATTCATTATCTTTCTCTCTAATGTCAGGTATCACGATGGTGATGTTCTGCTTTTTGTCTTCTTCTTTTTTGCGTAGTTCGGCATGGAACTTGTGCATATTCATCCAGTCTTCATCGTACATGGGCATGGCGAACATGGTACTGTGTTCTGCGAATCGTTTTTCTATCATGCCAGCTTCGCGTCTACCAGAAAGCAGTTGAACACAGAAGTCATTGGCGGCCTGTAGTTTTGGACATCGCTTACACCAGCGTTGGTATGTGTCTCGCAAGATACCTTTTTCAACAAGATAGTCTACGATTTTATAAGCACGTTCATGGCTCTTAAACCAGATGGGCATATCGATAGCCATTTTCTCGAGATAGGTGATGGAGATGGGCATACGCTTCATAGTATACATGTCGAGAAAGAAATCGTCGTAAAACGGTAGAGTATCGTTAGTTGTGTCTCGTTTTGATAGAGTAGGCTTGGATGATTCTTTCTTTTTGGCCATTAGTTACTTCATTTCGGTGATTATGAATTCGGTTCGTGCGTTTTTGTCGTATGATTTGGTTGCTGATATTTTTGCTATGATGCAATCGTCTTTAATGATGATGGTTGTAGCGATATCTTCATAGAATTTTATGAGATTGGAGAGATCTGGGCGATAGACGTGCCATTGTTTATTGAGTTTGGGTTTACGGAGTGGTGTTAGGAAGAAGAATTGTATATCGAGGTATATGGGTCCATCAAAGACTGGTTGGTTGTCGTGTTGGTTGACGAGTGTGATCCCTGTTACGAGTTTGATTTCTTTTTGTGAGTCGAACATGCGGTTGGAGATGGAGCTGAATCGAGCTCGATAGAGTGGTATTGGATCGCCGAGTATGACGTATTTCATGGAACGTGGTTCGTTCATGGCTAATCTCCCGCTTATTATGTTCTCCCCCAAGAGTATAGACAGTGGGTATTATTATGTCATGGTATTTTTGACAACGCGGCCCATGTATGCGCTCATGGCATCGAAGCCGATGAGTTTGGAAAACTTTTTGCTTGCTTCGGTTTGAGAAGCGGCGTCGAGCTTATCCATCTCTTCGAATGTATTTCTTTTGATTGGTTCTGGTTCTTTCCAGATCTGGTAGCGGTTGATACCGTTGAGGTGTGGTTTGTTGGTACGGATGACTGTTGGTTCATGCGTTGAGTGGCCTCGGGGAACTCCCGAGGCTGGGAAGAATCTACGTGAGGAAGAATCGTTGCTTATTCCCCTTTTTGGGAATTCTGAACGATATTGCCCACCGGTGAGTAGCGAAATGTCTTTCTCGTCCATTGATTGTTCTCCAAAGATGCTCTTGAGAGCACCGTCACTTAGCTGGTTGCTGTCGTAATTTATTTGTGGTTCAAAGTACTGCCAGGGCCTTTTGCCCGGCGTCGTATCGTTGGTAGCAAGAGAAAAAGAAAAGCGCACGACCTCCGCCTTGGCCACTTGCAGGCCGTCGTCGGTCTGTGCTTCGGGAAAAGTTTCAGAAGTGGGTGTAAATTCTTCGTTAATTCTCTCTTTAGTATATATATCATATAATGGTGTGACATTTTGGAAATTGTCTTCGCTGAAAACCTTCTGTAAATGGTCTAAATAAGTGACTTGATACTTGAGCGCTGGAAGCACCCCAGAAAGACGAATTCTTACTTCGGTTTGTAAGAAATAGGTTGGGATAAAATAGACGTTGGCATGACGATGTCTCTCAGAGAAATTTACCAATCCAAAAAAACGAAGTGCCTTGAGAGAGCGAATAACAGTACGTCTATGAATTCGTAACATTTTGGCTATACGGTCATGGGCGATAGAAACTTCACCATAGACATTAAAGTGATGAAGTATCAAATCCAAGACCCTGACGCATGATTTGGTTAGTTTGTTCAGATTTTCTTCGGGATAATCGATAAAATCAGGAGAGAGCGCAACAAAAACATTAGCAGGCTTATGTTTTAGCTTAGATCTTGTATTATTTTGTTGACTTATGCTTGGGGATTTCATACTATGACCTTTCGCGATATGACCTTTCGCGCACGGCTCCGTCTTTGATAGGGTGAGGGCATCGTGAGGATTCAGCAATGGATCCAAAAATTAAGGGTCTGTGTTAAAAGCAGGCCCTTTCTTATTTCAATGTTAAGAAATCAAAATAGACACTTTTATCTAATATGACAACAAGAATAATGCGCGTGTGTTGTTTTTTCTTAAAAGATCCCTAAATTAGAGTTCTTACTACCGCTCCTTTTGAAACCATTGACGGCTTCCTTTTCCTTTTTGAAGAGTCAGCCGCTGTCGGCTTCCTTTCTCCGCTAGGGGTTTTCAGTTGGTTTTGAACCCACTAGCACACGTTTTCGGGCCGGGTCCCTTAACTCGGCCCTTTTTTATTCTTTTGAACAGATGAGTAACCACACATGGGGCAATATTTAATGTCTACCTCATAATCACTGTCGTCTTGAGGGTCTCCTTCTTCGTGTATTCCAAAGCCCGGCCAAATTATCTGTAAGCTAAAAAGTTCATTTTTTTTCACACAAATCAGATTCTCGTCTATTCGACAAAAATGAAACTTGTAAATCGAGGATAAGATTTCATCTTTTGGGGTCATTTCTTTAACGCCTTCTCACGCTCTTCAACAAACTTCGCCACCAAACACAGCGTCTTAAACGTCGGCTCTGTTCTCCCATTCAAAAAACTACGCATCGTCGTCACCGACAACCCAATAAAGTCAGCATACATCGCTATCGACTTCGGCTCTTTCATGATCACCTGCAATAGCCGATTGCGTATCTCTTCTTTTCTCGCAGTCAAATCTTTTAATAACATAATATCTTCCATGCATATCACCTCCCCGAGGCTTCTTTTAAGTAATTACAATATCACCATTAAAAGCATAACACATAATCAAGATTGATGCAATCTGCTTGACATTGGCGCTGAGTGTGCTATGCTTACCATATAGTTATATATCTCAAACCATTAGCGGGGAATAGCCAATGACAGGTTCTCAAGGCAGAAAACATAAAAAGGTGTTATTGCACCTATCCATCGATGCAACAATAGCAATTTCAAAAATAGATGAGTCTTTTATTGGAACCGATAATTATATGGGATTGGCATATTTTTGGTCAGTCGACAATGATTATAAACACATGCTCAGAGATTGTGGGCCATTAAAGAGAAGTAGAATACACGGTGAGCTTTTAAGTCTTAATTTATCATTAAATGGCAACTCAGAAGAACATCATAAAATATTTAAAAAACACATGGGCCACAAAGCTAGAGACATAAGAAACATAACCAACTCTCGACTGAAGACGATACCTACGAATGGGAGTGCTAATGATGTTTGAAGTATTAATCATAGGAGCCCTTGCCGGTTGGATGGGATATTCTACAGTCCATTCCATAAAAAAGACCAATGGACGCCTAAAAGAATTAGAAGAAACCATCGAAGAACGCTATAACCGAACCAAAGAATCAAACCAAAACTATGCCGACGAATGTAAACAACTCAATCAAGCCGTCAGCAAACTAACAAAACAGCTAGAACAACTACACCTTGATAAAAATGCACTACAAAACGAACTCCTCCTTAATAAAAATGACATCGATAGCTTACGATTTGAACTAAAACACATCATTAAAGAAGAAGTTAAATAAAACGAAGTTAAACCAACAAAACCCTAGGGAAATATCATGAAAGCACGTGTACTAGCACTTTCTATCATTTTGTTGGCGTCAACAAAATGCTTAGCCGAAGGAACAGACCATCTCGGCAAACTTACCAAAGATGCCGATGCGCTCAAAGAAGATATCAGCAGTGTTCTTAAGCTCGTCGATGAGACCATTCTTGTTAAATTGAACGACCTGGATAAGCTCGGTAAGGAGTTCAGCGACTTCACAGCAGCCATTGAAGCATCGTTTAAACAAAAGAAAGCAGTCATCGCCGAAACATTTAAATCCATACAACCCCTGGAAGAACGCTTACTGTTCCTGTACCCAGAAAAGAAAGACCTTTGGGAAAAGATAAAGACAATCATTAACACCGGTAAATAGTAGAAAGGAATAGTGGTAATGAATCTATTCTTTAAGACAAAACAACAGATACAAGAAGAAAATGAACGCCAACGGCGAGACGCAGAACATCGTGAGCGCTATATATCACTTATGGGCAAGATAGATCACGTCGCAGACGAGATTGGTAAGCGCATAGATCTTCTTGAAACAAAGCTGATTTATAACTCAAAGATATTTAAAAAACGTCCAGATAAGCACTCAAAGATGCTAAAATCAAAAAGGGGACGCAAGCCTGGATCAAAAAACAAACCAGTGTCTATAATCATAAAGGAGATTAATGGAACCAATGAACCTCAATGACATCTTCGGCTTTCTGGATAAACTTCAAGGCATCATCGATGATCGAGCCACCGTCATCGCAGAACGTATTCCCATTGACGCCTATGAATCCGAAGATACCAAAGACATAGCCACTGCGCTTGCCAAGGCCCAGGGCGAATTCCCCATCATCCAATACAACAAAGAAAACCCTTACTTCAAATCAGGATATGCCGACTTTGACTCCATCGTCCGCTCTATTAGACCCGCCTTGGCAAAAAACGGATTAAGCATTACTCAACAGACACGCATAATGCCCGATGGCGCAACGGTGCTCCATACCCGCCTCCGTCACACCAGCGGACAGTGGATCGAATGCCGTGCGCGAATTTTACCCCCTAAAAACGATCCTCAGTCTTATGCCAGCACTCTGACATACCAAAAACGCTATTCTTTTATGGCTCTTCTCAGCATTACAGTCAGTGACGACTGGGCAGACGACGACGCAGAGTCAGCAATGGTGCCCGCACGCGATACATTCGCCAAAGGCGTTGCACTCAATACTAAATACAACCCCAAAGAGCAATCAGTAGAACCAGTATCCAAAGAACAGATAGACGAACTCGAATACGAACTCGCCGAATACCCAGACATTGCCGCAATGGTGCTCGATGGACTCAAGATACAATCAATTGCCGATATGCCTAAGTCAAAATACATGGCAAGCTTGACCCGTATACGTGAGATAAAACAACTACGCAATAGCAGCGGTAAGTAGTAATTCGATATCTTAAAAAGGAGAACTGGCATGTCTACGCATGGTCTGGAATCAATAACGCCCGTTGTTAAATACTTAGTTCCAAACCGCTATGATGCGGCACCGTTCGGTACCATATGTAAAGTGATAGGCGATGGCTCAGAGGCGTTCTACATCCAAACAAGTAACGATAAAGAACATTCAGACTGGGTACGCCTAGGAACAATGCTTGAAGAAACCTTTAAAGACTATACCCTTAAACCAGAGTTCGTTAATGAATGTCTCATGCTCTATACAGAATCAAAAGCACCAACAAGATCCAACATACGAGCTTCATTGATGAAGATAGCTAACATGATTACAAAATCATTGTCTCTCTAGCGCCGGAAACCTTCGACTGAGGTCGTAGGAGGAAGGCGCCTTTACAATCCGATATAAACTGATACATTCTTCTGGTCTGTATATCCCACGACACGACGTTAAACACATCGGGGATTACGGTGTCTGCCGATGCCGTAACGGGCGCATAAAACAAGTTTGCTTGTTGTAACCCGTCCGAATGTGGCAACCACGTAAACGTGGTTGAACATAAGTGGCCGCTCTCACGAGTTGGGCCTCAAAAAGCTTTCACCATTAGTCGAGGGTTGGTTACTACTCTCTTTTTTCAGATGCCCTACGTAACTCCTTTGCGTAGGGCATCGGTTTTTAAAGAGGAGATTTCTATTGTGTCGTTAACAGCGTTACCGATACGTGTGTGAATCTCAATCCCCCTATAACGCCATCAACTCCAATACACTTCGTTGCATTTGATGCTGGATATGTCGGTCCAGGAAGCTGACCTGGGCGATATTCAATCTCGACATACCATCTAACCTTTTCACCTATTGCCAAACTAACAACAACGTTATAGCTATTTGACGCATATGATTGCCATCCATTCCACGTCAGGTTTGGATAAAATGCCCACCTTGTTACTACGCCGGTCGCCGTTGTTGTTTCAATGGCAACTGGACACGGTGGTGGTGGTGGTGGTGGTGGTGGTGGTGCTGGCAATGGCTCACGAATACCATTAAGACGAATATTGAATGCCAACAAATAGATACCGGCAACTGGAGCTGTATATTGAGCAGGTGTTCCAGCACCATTACCAGCTACATATGTTCCACCACCAGCATTAACATAACTTGGCATTGTTATAGCTCCGGCAGCGCCCAGATAAACTTTTGTGCCATCACCGGTTATGTTTGCCATAACACCATTAAGGTATGCCGCCAGGGCAACCATACCACCGGTAACACCCTTGCCCAGCATGCCAGTACTGTCTATCCAAACGGGATGTTTTGTGCCACCAATGGCCTGATTATAAATGCCACCGATATGGCACTGGGTATTGCCAAGTGGATTGCCAATCTTAACTCTACCACCAGCAGAAGCACCGCTGTATCCAATTACAACATTGTAGTTACTCGTAGCGTCTGTAGAGGAAACTCCAGACCCTATTATTACGTTATTCGAACCAGTAGTTATATTATTTCCTGCTTCATAACCAATGCCAACATTATTGGTACCCGTTGTAACCGTACTTAATGCACCGCTAACAGCTGTATATCCACCACCTACAGCAGTATTGTAACTACCCGTTGCCAATGTTAGTGCATTGCCACCAATCGCCGTGTTATATGATCCATCGTATCCAGCACGATAACCAACTGCTGTATTTACAGACCCAGGCGTTGCACGTAATGCCTCGTATCCAACGGCAGTATTGCGCCCAAAGCCACCGCTTTCTACATAACTAGCCATGGCTCTATAGCCAATAGCTGTTTCATAAAGAGCTGAATTTCCATTCAGGCTTAAAAGCGCAGAATGTCCAACGGCAGTATTATAATTACCTATCGTGTTAACCAGCATCGCCTGATATCCAACAGCAACGTTATTATCACCCGTTGTCACCGCACTCGCACTCTGATAACCAAGCGCAGTATTCTGTGCACCAGTTGTTGCTGCATCAAGCGAAAGACATCCAACCGCAGTATTATACGAGCTCGTTGTTGCAGCTGTTAATGCATTGCGTCCAACACCAACGTTATAGTTGCCAGATGTCAGTGTATCAAGTGCACCTTGACCAACCGATACATTCTGATCACCAGACGTAAGCGCACCAAGAGAACTAAGGCCAACTGCTGTATTATTAGAACCCGTTGTAACCGCATCCATGGCAGCTCGCCCAACAGCAGTATTGCCAGTTGCGCTACCAACCGTCAGCGCAAGATTGCCAGCACCTGAACCAACAAATGTATTATTTGTACCCATTTTATGGATAAAGCGTACCGCCGTTGGATCACCTACCGGACCATCAAAATAAATAACGCCAGCAGTGCCAGCAGCATTAGTCGTTGGCAATGCTATAGCCTCTTTAAGCTTGATCTCAACAAGATCAGCAGTGCCGATCGTTGTTATGTTGTTATAGCCAATAGCCGGATTAGCATCACCCTCAACATACACAAGTGTTGGCGTTGCAGGGTCTGGCGTTGCCGTACCAGAGATACAATCAAGTACCAGTATGCCGCCGCCACCGCCTCCGCCACCGGTATTGGTGATCGTAATCTGATTATTGTTTGGTGTGATTAAAATACCAGCGCCAGCAGTCAGGCCAGCCCAAATGGGAACGCCACCAGCCGAAGATATAAGCACTTGCCCATCAACACCAGGATCTGTAAGCGTAAGGTCAAGCGTATTGGCTCCAGGCGTGAATGTAATATTGCCGTCGGCAGACGTAAGGGCACCCCAGGCTGGATCTAATCCAGTAGCGCCAAGTATAACCTGGCCATCAGTGCCTTGTGTGAGACCCACGGTAACCGTATTTACGGCACCACTTGTCTGGACGACGTTGCCACCAACAATAGTCATCGAATTATCAACAATATCAAGAACCGCATCAGCCGCATCGGTATGAAGAATAACGGCACCACCAGCACCACCAGCACCTGCCGTAATGGTAATGACACCACCAGCTTCGCCAATGGTTGCACCACCAGCAGCAGCCAATCTTCCCCATCCAGCAGCACCACCAATAGCAGGAGCAAACACAACCTGCGGTGTTGCAACCGCTCCAGCATCAGTAATACCAACCGTAATCGTATTGGCCGGAGCTGCAGTAGACGTAATCATGGTGCCATTGGCAATCGTAACCTTACCGGCACCATCGGGAGCCGCTGTTACACCAACACCATCTATAAGACCACCAAAGCCACCAACGCCGGGAGCTACAGAAAGATCAAGACTGTTTGGCCCAGGCGTAAAAACAACAGAACCATCGCCAGAAGTTAAATCTGCCCAAATGGGCTGACCAGCACCACCAACCAGAACTTGACCATTAAGGCCATTAGTCGATTGAATAAGCCCTGCAGCATCTGTTTGGAGGACGCCAGAGGGCGTTGATCCCAGGTGGACAGTGCCTGCAACGGTAATATTATCTTGCAGGGCAACCTCGATACTTTGTCCACCGGGTACCGTAGCACTTGTATCGATGTTGACACCACCAACAACGTTAACAACGCCAAGCAATGGATGGGCGTCATTGCCATCGTCCATATGGAATGTTAAATCACCGCTTGTCATGAGCGTCCAGTTGGCTACCTGATTACTCTTATCAACAAGCATCCAAATCTCTTCAGTGCCCTTAACAAGCCAGATAGTACCAATATCATAATAATAATCATTTACTGTCGGACGACGCTTTTCTTGCGTCAGTTGTGGTGGCGTTCTTGGCTCGACTCCGGTATATGCCAATGGGTTGATGCCAGAAAGGCGTCGGTTGGGGTTGTTGCTGTTATTGCTCATTGTTTCTCCAGGGTGACTAAGCGGGCCTCAAGGCCGATGATACGTTTTTGCAGTTTTTGAATCTCATTAAGAAGTATTGCTGGCAAGCGATCATAGTGTACGCTTTCTGGCTCACCATCTTTATTTAATACAGCAAGATATGGAAATGTTTCAGCAACCTCTTCTGCGATAAGGCCATATTGCTTACCAGCATTAGCATTAGATTTCCAGGTAAATGTAACTGGTCTCAATGAATAGATCACATCGCTGTCATTATTTATATCATCGATATTGTCTTTAACTTTACGTGATGATGAAACCGTACCAAGCTGTCCGGTAGAAGAAACAAGAACCGCTATGGCATCAGCAGCATCAGTAGTAATACCTCGAATACCAGCAATAAAACATTTATTTTGCTGGCCATTACCAGAACCAGCAGTTCCTATGCGAATTATATTATTGTCTCCAGTAACACCAGTATTTTGAATATAAATATTACTGCTTTCGCTACTAGTGAGTGCTGATGCAGTAAAACCGGCTTCTAATATTAAATTAAAATTACCAGTTAAAAGGCTACCGGCTGCACCAATTCCAATTATTGTATTATATTGTCCACTCGTTATTGATTGTCCAGATCCAGAGGAAATTAATGTATTATAAGATCCGGTTGTTAATGCTGCTCCAGTAGAGGCACCGAGACAAAGACTTTGGGTAGCGGTTAAAATAAAATTTCCGCTATTAGCGCCAAAGAATAAATTGTCAGTTCCGTAGGAATGCATATACCTAACAGAATTCATCTTAATTTGCCCAACCGTCGAACTTGTCGTAGGCAACAATAGATTCCCAGATAGGGTTAAATCAGTGCATGATGGTGTTGCGCTGAACGCTGGTTTCGTACCACCAATAAGAACCGTTCCAGCAGCGCCGGCTAATCCACCAAGTTGATGCGCTGAGTCTGAAAGCACAACACCGGCTGTTGCACCCACCGCTGTGTTGTAGATGCCGGCGATGTAGGCTTTATTTACACCAACGCCAGCAGCTTCTTGTGTTCCGATACGAAGAACGTTTGATTCACCAATCGTTCCCCCTGCACCAATACAAATATTCCAGCTTTCTGAACCCGTATAGATCCTTCCGGAGCCCAATGATACACCGTAGAGACCAATTGCTATATTGCCAGCACCCGTTATAAGACTATGAAGCGTTCCAGCGCCAATGCCTGTATTATAGCTGCCAGTTGTTAATGCATCGAGAACAGAAACACCGCCAACACAGGTATTTTGAGAACCGGTCGTCATCACCCCAAGACTGCCATAGCCCATGCCAACATTATATTGTCCAGTCGTTAATGCAGCAAAAACAAGACCGCCAAAGCCATAATTAAATGCCAAACCAGCTCCACTGGCAGTAAAATTACCAGCATTAGATCCCACAAATAGATTTCCCGTATCTCCATTTGTTCCATAGATATGAAAATATCTTCTTCCGGCGAAACTTATTTGACCGACTGTCGATGTCGTCATTGGCAATAATAGATTCCCGCTCGTAATCGTCACATCACCAGATGATGCCGTAAGCGTCGTAGCAGATGTGATAGATCCAGCAGACGTAGACACATTTCCCGTGGTAACAACTAAGTTCCCAGAACTCACTGTAAATGGTGAGCTCGCATTATTGAGTGCATTATTGGTAGCCATATTTTTCTCCCTTTAAACAACCGTAATATTACCTATCGAGCCGATGACGTTGAAATCCGTATTGGCGACAACACAAACTAATTCAACAGAATCTCTGATCGCTGATGATTGTAAATAACCAGTCGTTATTGTTGTATTAGTTGTTCCAAAATAGATGGTCTGACCGGTAGATACAGCTACCTTCCATCCATTTGCTGTATTAATCCCCGTAAACCTAAATATCTTACCCGCTGCCACTGTTGCTGGAATAGTAAACGTAAGAACACCAACTTTGTTTGCTATATAACCATGATCAGCTACGGCCGCCATATCGCCAGTCTCAACAGACCAAGTAATACCGCCACCAGCTCCTGGAGCCTCCCAGGTTAACGCAGCCCCTACACCATGCGTCGTAAGAACATACGTATCAGTGCCAACTGCAAGCCCAGAGATTACATTGGCTGCAGAACCAACCAAAACCTCTCCAATGGCAATTGTCGCCGGATAGGTCGCCGTCGTCCATACTGGGTCTGCACCAGTTGCACCTGTAAGTATGGTACCCGTTCCACCGACGGCTACTGAGTTTAATGCTGCTGTTGTATTGCCAACAAGAAGCCCATGAATGAGCAGCGTAGAAGCGCCCGTGCCACCGTCAGCAACTGCAACATCTGTACCGCTTGCGCGATAGATATACGCTCCACCAATCGTTACATCGGTAGAAAGATCCATTGTTGGAACAGCATTTGCTGTCAGCGTTGCGAATGTCACATAGCCAGTTAAGTCCGTATCGTATGCTTGCAAAAGAAGTGTGTTGCCAGCACTTGTAGCGGTACCGAGACGTCCACCGGTCGCAAAATCTACTGACGTCATAGCAGTAATCGCCGCATCTAGATTGACTGTCAGGGTTGCACCAGCACCCACAGTTGTTATATTTGTGCCGCCAGCAATCGTAACCGTTGCGCCCGTTGCAGAACCGCTATCACCAGCAAGTGTTCCAATGCCACCGCCTGAATTTGCCTGCCATGTCGGAGCCGTTCCGGCGCCGTTTGCGGCAAGAATCCAGCCAGCTGTTACTGCACCAGAAACAGCTGTAATAGTATTTGCAGCCGTAGAGACAAGAACATCTCCGATTGCCGTTGTTGCTGGATAGGTTGCAGTTGTCCATACGGGGTCTGAAGCAGCTACACCAGTAAGAATTACACCCGTTCCACCAACAGCAATAGAATCAACAGCTGATGTACCAGAGCCAACAAGTAATCCATGATCAAGCAATGTGCTTGCGCCGGTACCGCCGTCAGCTACAGCAATATCTGTACCACCAGCGCGATAAACATATGCAGTGCCAATGGTAACACCGGTAGCCAAATCCATTGTTGGTGCAGTAGCATGAG
>Ga0209518_1003974_pt1 | contig 12240 bp, 9 predicted proteins | sample RifGroB1_FD_183993 | JGI IMG/M metagenome (GOLD analysis project Ga0209518, IMG submission 183993) | Groundwater microbial communities from Rifle, Colorado, USA - Groundwater B1 (SPAdes) (version 2) | ecosystem: Environmental > Aquatic > Deep subsurface > Groundwater | place: Rifle, Colorado... | reverse complement strand
GAAGAGCTGACAGGCGCCGTGGGAAATTTAAGCGGCGTCAAAAAAGATGACGCCATTAAACAGATCAAATACCTGAAGGTTCTAAAGGAATCGGGAATCACCCCTGCTGAGGCATACACGATACAATACCTGCCGGTAATACCTCCCCTGTTTCGCCCGATATACCCAACTGGTGATAATAGCAACATGAGGGTAGGCGACATAAATAATTTATACAAGCAGGTGATCCTGGTGAATGAAGGGCTTGGAGATAAGGTTCTCGACGTAATGCCTGATGAGGAAAAGAAGTCGCTGAGGCGCGAACTCTTTGGCGCGGTGAAAGCTTTGCAGGGATTAGATAAACCTGTTTCCGGAAAAGATTTCAAGGGATTTATTGCCGCAATAAAAGGCGATGTGCCGAAGGAGGGTTTCTTTCAGTCTAAGCTGCTTAAGAAACAACAAGACATTGCCGGCAGGGCAACGATTGGGGGCGATCCATCACTGGAACTCGACGAGATCAAAATGCCGGAAGATATGGCATGGACGCTCTACGGGCCATTTATTATTGGTGAATTGGTAAGGTCTGGTATGAAGATTATTGATGCCGAGATCGAACTGAAAGACAGAACCGACAAGGCGAGGTCGGTCTTGCTTATGGTTATGAAGGATCGTCCCGTACTGTTAAACCGTGCGCCTACATTACACAAATTTAACATCATGGCATTTAAACCATCCATGCATCAGGGTAAGACACTTCTTATACCGCCAATGGTAATGAAGCCTTATGGGGCGGATGTAGATGGAGATTCTCTAACTAATTCTGTGTATTGCACTTACGACTTTTGTGGAGGTGGTATGCCATTTAGCGGGGATACAAAAATACGATATACATATGGGCTTGTTAATCTGAGGGATTTTCCCAGGAAAGAGCTTATTAGTGAAAGCGAGAATAAGGAGGTCTATAAGGTTCCGGAAAATATCAAGGTGCTTACGGTGTGGAACGGTAAGGAAGAATGGTTAAGACCTGAAAATTTCTCTGTTCATAAGAATTTAAAGATAAATGAGGTCGTCACTAACACATCCAGAACTATCCATTGCTCAGACGACCACTCATTGGTTACGGTCGATGATGACCTGGATTACGTAAAAAGCAAGGCTGAGCTAGGCATGACGATACCCAGGTTGAGGAAGCCTGTTAAGGAGGGTATCGAATGTATAAAAGAGATTGAATTGCCAGATGTTGATAATGGTAAGTATAAAATGCCCGATGTGGTTGCTGTAGATGCTACACTTGGCTATTTTACCGGTGCATTTATAGGAAACGGGTGGGTTAATAATGGCGCAGAGGAGAAAACCGCTATCTGTTTCGCGAGCAATGAAAAACCTGTTGTGGATTTTCTGGAAGAAATTATCAGTGTATATTGCAACGAAAAAGTTCATACGAACAGCGTCGCTTCAACCCACACACCCTTCGACGGTAAAGAGTGTTTACACACAAAGCATACATGGTATGTGAAAAGACTGGCTTGTTATTTAAGGGAAAACATAGGGAGCGGGGCAAGAAACAAACACCTGCCTCGCTTTTGGATGCATACGGATGAAGATTTCAGATGGGGGCTCCTATCGGGATTAATTGATACAGACGGTGCGATCTGTTTGAACACCGTCATGCGAACGCGTAAGTCTATACAGGTTACGCTAAATTATACAACCACTTCCAGGGTATTGGCTTATGAGATTGTGGCGCTGGCTCATACCCTAAATCTTACTGCAAGTGCCTCGGTTATAAAAACGCCCAAGGGGGAAGAGTGCTACTGCGTTAACTTTACACAAGAGAGTATCGGGGTTATGCAGCGTAAGTTAGTATTGAAAAATACCGAGAAAAACAAAAGGGTGGCTGATTACAAACCAAACAGAGATTACAAACGCAATAAATACACGCCAAGGCTTTCAGCGCACCGATTGAAGGAATTAAGGGCAGCAATCTATTCGGAAGCAAAAAGACATGGTGTTAACAAAAAGCCAAAAACAGACCAGGAACAGGAAATTGTTAGAAGGTGTATGAGACTTTATGAAATCGTGGGCGGAAACGGGAAAAGCCACTTTGTTATCCCAAGACCCTCCGCGTTAAACATATTCGACTTAAACCTGGATATATTCAGTGATTCATTCTGGGCAAAGTGGAAGAATATGGTGCTGGATGAGAACGTAGAATGGGAACTCGTAAGCGAAATAAAGCCCTTACCGTTTATCACAGAAGCTTACGATCTAACAATACCTCCAGCCTATACCATGGTTACCGAAAGCGGCATGGTGGTTTTTGATACCATGCAGGTGCATGTGCCCGTCAGCGAGGAAGCCCGCCGTGAGGCACTGGATAAAATGCTCCCGTCCCAGAATTTGTTTTCTATCCTGGACAAGTCACCGCATTACGTGCCTTCGGGTGAGGCGATTTTTGGACTGTACCTGGGAACAAAAGAAAGAACGGGTGCTTCATTGAAAACCTATCAGAATGCAGGGGATGTTATTAAAGATTTAGACTTGAACCGCATACAGGCGACAGATCCGATACTCCTGCAAAATATCAGAACTACACCGGGGAGCGTTAAGGTAAACATGGTGCTGCCGCCGGAGTTCAGAGATTACAACCGTGTTATCACGAAAAAGACGTTATCTGAGATATTAAGGCAGGTCGGACAAAAGTATCCATCCGACTATGCGCGAATAGCAAAAGAGCTAAAAGACCTGGGCGATACGTGGGCGTTCAGCCCTGAAGCGTCTTTGTCTTTCAAAGATTTCGAACTACCGGATATACGTAATAAAATACTCTCTGATGCGGGCCGTACCCTTGCGAGCAGAAAGATGCAGCGTATGGGCCGTACATCCCCGACGGATATTATTGATGTATATGCCGGGGTACAGGACAAGTTGATCCCGGCCTTAATGGAAGAGGGAAGGCGGAAGGAAAATAAATTTTACGAATGGGCAGTATCTGGGTCGAGGGGTAATCCGGTTCAGTTATCATCTATCTGGGGGGCGCCTGTGCTGGTTACCGATTTACAGGACAGGGTCATTCCGAGGCCGATAAAACGGAATTTTATTGAGGGCTTAACGCCGGGAGAATACTTCACCAGTCTATACGGCGCGCGCAAGGGTATCACTGCGGCAAAAACAGAGGTGCAGTTGCCTGGGGCGCTTGCTAAAGAATTGACGGCATCGAATGTTGATTTAATTGTGACTATAGCGGACTGCGGGACAAGGAAAGGAATCGATTTTGACATATCTGACAGGGATGCTCTTGACAGACTAGCGGCTATAGACGTTCGGGATTCGTCCGGTAATGTGTTGGTGGGGAGAAATTCGATTATTACTTCAAGGGTTGTTGATTCTTTAAAGAAGGGAGGTGTGTTGACGATAAAGGCCAGATCGGTTACGACCTGCGAAGCTCTAAAGGGTGTATGTGCATCATGCGCCGGCGTCCAGGAGAATGGCAGGCTTCCCGGTATAGGCGAGAATATCGGGGTGAAACACTCCATGTCACTCGCAGAACCGCTGACGCAGATGGCATTAAGTACGAAACACACCGCAGGTATAGCAGGTTCCAAAGGAATGGGTATGTCGGCAATAAAAACTATTCTCGAAATGCCAGCATCGGTGTATACAAAAGAAATTCTGGCACAACAAGATGGTGTGGTTAGCGAGGTAAATAAACTTCCAACGGGCGGACACATCGTTACGGTAAAAGGCACCTCTTCTGAGGATTATTTGATACCTCCGGGTCATAGACTACTAAAAACTACCGGTCCTGTCTCGCAGGGCGAACCTCTTACGGATGGGATTCCCAATATCCAGGACTACGTTGCCATAAAAGGTATTGAAGCTGGACGTAACAAATTAACAGAAACGATCAGGGATTTCTACCGCAACAGTGGAAGGTACATCGATAGGAGGGTGCCTGAAACGGTTGCCCGCGGGATATTGAATTATGCAAAGGTGCTTTCCCCGGGTGATTTCGATCTGGTCGAAGGCGACGTGGTGGAATACAATCAGGCAGCGCCCATGCAAACCAGAAAGGTTGTTTCGTTACCGCCAGGCCAGACAGTTGGATACCGACTCGCAGATTCATATGGTAAGTTTTCTAAAGACATAAGAATAGATCGTGATATTGCCAGGTCATTAAGCCGTTCTTCTAAGTTTAAGAAGATCGGCGTTTATAAAGAACCCGCCAGGTTGGAACCAGTAGCCTTTGGTATTAATAAAATACCTGTTGTAAAGAAGGACTGGTTATCGAGGCTTGGATTTAGGTATCTGTCCAACACGATAACAGAGGGTGCCGCAACCGGCATGGAATCTAATATTCACAGTATGAATCCGATACCTGCATTGGCCTATGGCGCCGAGTTTGGACAGGGGAAAGGATTTGACGTTTATTAGTTATAAGTTTTTAACACAACCCTATTGTTTGGAGCTTAGAAAAAAATGTCAAAGAATGCATTGGATCCCAACATTGTTTCGTTTTTTGGCGAGTTATCAAAACCTGAATATGACCCCATAAAGGACAGGGATACAGAAGTAAAGAGCATAAAAAGCTATCAAAACAGAGACGACAAGGAGTCATTTCAAACTCTTATCAAAAGGAATCTGAGGTATGTCGCCTCTATATCCAGAAAATACATGGACGGAGACGATCACGATATCGACATCTTTCACGCAGGCGTGCTTGGTTTAATAACAGCTATTCATAAGTATGAGATAAACTCCCATTGTAAACTGATAACCTATGCCAGGGATTGGATTAAATATGAGATTGATAAATACAGGAGAGGCAAGTCAATCGTAGGGTTAACACATTATATGTGTTGGCATTTGCGGAAAATTGATGCCGTGATAGATGACCTAGTAAAGATGGGGGCGTCGTACGCAGACGAAGCTGTCTCGTCCATCACCGGACTTCCCAGAAAAATGGTTAATGCGGCGCAAAAAGCAAGGAAGACACAGTATGTAATCGACTATCCATTAGACTGTAAAGAGGTCCATGGCTTGGAGTATTTCAGCCATAGAGATGAAGAATCTGAACCTATCGACTTTATGGTTAAAAGCGAGGATAGTGAGCGACTGCACAATGCAATCGACGAATTACCCTCCGATGAGGCGTTCGTAATTCAAAAGCTGTATTTCGACGACGACAGCACTCGTGAATCATATAGAAGTGTGGCTAAAAAACTAGGCTGTTCGCATGAGCAGATACGAAAGCTTAAAGTAAGCGCATTTGATAAAATAGCCCTTGCCTTCGCATCGAGTAATTGACAAAGTACTTCTGTCGAATACATTTATATAAAATATTCTGATTAGAAAGAAAAAAATCATCCATGGAAAATTTAGGCGTAAAACTACCAAACGATCCGTCTACTTGGGACGAGATTATTTTAAATGAATTAGGGAAGAAGAGCCCGGAACTTGCCGCCACTGTTGTGGCAATGGATATCAAAGAGTCTGATTATCCAAACGGCGACCTGACAGGCTTGATCGTTGCCGCCAACGGGAGAGTTCTAATACCTCTTGTTGTACGTGGGTTCCGCCTAAAATCTCTCGATGTAATTATTTATGGTGATAAAATTATGGCACTGTCTGAGAGGACAGTGAGCGGCGCCATTTTCTCTCCATCGGTTTCGAGCGGCAAGCTTGTTAATCAACAGGATCTGCAAAGAAGTACCGATATTTCACGGCTGGTATCTCCGCCAGATTCTACTTCGGGCGGTTTTGTAACCCCATATAATTATGGCAATAAAATGGCGGGTTCGGGAATGTCGGTGTTGGAAGCCCTGAAGATGGCAAGTGATTCAACTAAGGACAAATTTGCCGCTGATCTGTCCAGTAATAGATTATTACTCACAAAGGTTGCCGAGTTGCTACCTTTTAAAGACATACTGGCCGAGATTAAAAAAACTCCTATAGAAAAATCAGCCTCGTGTGAAAAACAGGATGTATTTTACATCAGGGATGTAGGTGGTACATATTATATAAATGGCATTGCAAAGAAGGCCGAAGAATTGATCGGACTGCCTGAAGATATAAATGCTTCGTTATTATTGGCAGGTGAGGCGCTTATCGCGCCGGAAGACTCAAAGGTAGACATAACCATTCTCACAAGGAAAGGCCTAAAACCTTTAAAAGACACAACTCTGGCAGACGTGGTATGTAGGGAAGGCGACTCATTAAGCGGAGTATTCTTGTCTAATGTTATATCGTTTGACCACAATCCTACCCATAAAGGGCTATTTTTAGCCACAGACAGACAGTGGATATACCAGGAATATCTCGTTGGCAGCTTCATTGAAGCGTCACCAATGTCAGAGAGTGATATCTATCAATATTGGAAGGATAAATTTGGAGAGGTTGAGGACGTTCCTGTGATCGGCGAATACGGCACGTTTCGCCTCGGCAAAAAAGCCATAGAACCGTTCAAGGTGATAAGTCTATATAACGTATCAGGCTCAATCGTAATGTCGATTGCGGCATCGTCCGGGCAAAGATTGGTGGTGGAATACAGGAAGGAAGACGTTGAAATCGTTCCCAAACAACAGCCATTGATGATGGCATCCGGTAATTTAGTATCAAAATATTTCCCAACAGACAGGGTTTATATAGTCAACCGCCCCTATCATTACGTATCCCTGAAGGCGCAAAGATACGGGGTACGTACACCGGAAGAGGCATCGGTTGTCCCTATAGACAGGGAGGACGGATGTGTAGTGACGATCAAGAAGGCTTCTGGCGGATATGTCGTCAGTAAAGATGGCAAATTCAAGAAACAGCGCACCTCAGACCTCTTGCCATCAAAACTTGCCTGCCAGTATGAATTGGCTCGGTATGGAGTGGGAAGAAAACAGGCAGAGATTTTAACAAATCTATCTCCGGTATCTTTCATTATTAAAAAAACCGCCGGAGAATTACTAACAAGACATAGCGGCGCCGAACTTCCCGAGCCTGTACCGCAATCATATCCACGCCTTTTTACAAATAATACAGAACATGGGCAGTTCATCGATCAGGGCGCGCTGAATACAACCGCCATGATGGACGATCCCGAAATGTTAAACCTCCTGCTCACTATTGGCATGGGAGAGGTGGACGATAAGGTACGGCAGTATGTCATATCGAACATCAGAGACATTCACGACCTTGTTGATAAGTTGGGCAGGCTGCTCCTGATTGTAAGGACGTCTGAGGATACAGGGATATCAGAAAACGCCCTGAGCGACCTTGTCCAAAAACTGGATAGAACCGCATGGGAATTAACTGATTTTAGTGGCAGGAAACAGGTTGCCGAAAACAGAAAGGATGCTATTAATGAATGAGTATTATTCATCCCGCGTGGCGCTTTATTTTGGCGCTGCGGGCAGTAGAAATAGACCCGCATACGGAAGGCCTGCCGCAGGACGGCGGGTGTCAGACGTGGAACAAAACATCTAAACTACTTAGTGATATTATCTACGAGGATCACGAATACGATCGGATTGGGTCGCCGGGCGGTGGTCTGGAATATAAGTATTTGATCAGCGCTTATCGTTTTTTTAAACTTAAGACGCATAGGGTATATGCCGAGACATATTTACTTGCTGGCGGAGATGAGACATGGCTTGCCTCTGCTCTCGGCATAGGACATGACGTATTAGACGCATACAAAACCGCGTTTTTCGATGTGTCTGTTTTTGAGAATGGGATAGACAAGCTGTCATACATAAACACCATTTGCGATTACAGGGAGAGAGAAACCAAGAAAGAATGGACAAGGGGCGCTGATTATATTAAATGGCAGATGGGATTTAAAGTCGGCGTTGATGTTAAAGGCGTCCTGACTTCCTTATTAGCCGATGTGTACTATAAGCACAAGCAATCTCCCGGCAACAAGGAATCTGCGAAGCTATGCGATGTTGCATCCAAGATAGGTAAAGAGCTTATGGGCAGCAAGGATGCTGATGACCTTAAAACCAGGATAGAACAAATCCTGGCGTTAGACTTAAAGCAGTTTAAATATAAAACCTTGGAAGAATTTAACAATGAGTGAGAAAGCGGTAGACAGGATGTTGGTGGCGATTAACACAGACAAGATAACCAGGGGGAAAAAGACGTTTCTTAATAGGCAGCGCGCCGCGCGTGAAAATTGCAAAAAATCTACCGGACCGAAAGATTGCTCGCTTGCTAGGTTCAACAACGTCCAGCACGGTCTTCGTTCGAATATGCCGATCATACCGGGCGAGGATGTGACAGAACTGGAACGTCTGCGTGAATCAATATACGATAAGCTCAAACCGCAAAACAATATAGAAGTACAGTTTGCGGAGCAAGTGGTGTTCGGATTTTGGAGGCTACAACGCGGCATACGCGCTGAATACTCTATACTGGAAAATTATGGAGATCTTGAAAGAACGCATTGGGATAAAATCCTCGATATGGATTATCTGGATAAAATAACAAGGTTTGAAAATCACGCCGCCAACCAGCTAGATAGGGCACTTGTTGCCCTTGCGCGCCTAAGAAAATTGAACTATTTAGAGCCCATAAAGGAAATATAACAATGTCGCTTAATGGAAGAATCGACAATTTGTCCAACTTAGTGGTAAATAAATACGTAGATGAGGGTATACCCTTGAACGAAACAATATTAAAAATCGCCGAATCCGAGCATTTTAACGAAAACCATATCGCGAGGCTTGTGGAGATGTCAAACAAAAAAACCTTTTTAAAGGTATTCCCGGAAAAACACAGCTTTGACGTTGCGTCTGTATCTGCGGTCATGGAATCGCTGAACCGGCAAAAAGAGGCAAAGCACAAAGATAGGGCCGAGGGTAATGCGTCCGAATCGTTCTTACCTAATGAGACAAACTATAAATTATTAACGCTCTTTAAGGCGGAAGGTAATACAAAAGAAGCTGAAACATGTAAATCTGAAATCCGAAATCCGGAATCCGGGATGATAAAGAGTCAGATTAAGAAGGCTATCGAAGAGCTATCATTTATAGCCAGACAGAAAATGGCGGAAATGCTTGATTGTGAGGATAAGCTGGTGGATATAACGAAGCAGGCGATACTCCGCGGGAGTTCGTTTGCCGACCTTGAGACATACACCCTTTCGACTCTGGATGGAAAACAAAAAGAGGCTTCTGAGGCGCTCGATAGGGTATATAACAGGGTTAAAAATATGCCGTTTGTCGAGAAGAGGGCGTCGGAAAGGGGCAGGCGTATGGAACCTTTTGTTGGCGAGTCGAATCTCTATACCGATATGGTTGAAAAGATTATAAAGAATGCAGAGGATATACCCGTCACCGAGAGGGGTATAAATATATTGAAAAGACAGTTGGGAGAGACTAGGTGCAGAAACGGGCGTTGTTGCCGGGATTGATAAGCAAGGCTGTCGGCTTCGCCGCCGGCAAGGTTTTGCCAAAAACACTTAATTTGGGATATAAGGGATTGGTCAGGCCTATGGCGCGCATGGCTTTTAAGCATCCGGGCATGGCTCTTACAGGCGCGATAATGCCATCGTGGATAGGCGGTTATATGAACACGGTTAGGCAAAAGGGTTTAAGTAGTTTGCCGCGCAGTTTACCAAAGTTTGCAAATATGCAGGGAGAGGAAATGCCAGACAAAAAATATCCATCTATATTCTACAAGATTGAAGGTTTCGAGAAAATGGCTGCCGAGTTAGAAGCAGCGCACAGATTGGTGAAGAAGGCTTTGTTCGGTTCTCTAGGAAAGGTGTTCAGCAATAATTCGTCCTCAGCGGAAGCGGCCAAGATTATATTGGATAAGGTTTTGAGCACCTACACAAAGGCTCCGGATATGGGCCCGCGCAGGGCTATAATGCTCGGAAAAGATCTGATGACGATAACAAATGAACTTAATAAGAAGCCATCATTTGGGAAAGAATTAATTCAAGCCGCGAGAAATCTGCCTATTGCTATGAAGATTGCAATTCCGGCTATTCCTGCCATATACTTTACCGAGAGGGCGGTACGGAATGCTATAGAAAACAAGAAGATGGATCAATCGTACAACAACATGCTCAGTATTTACCCTGAGCTTCAAAAGGAAAACCCTCAAAACACCCGGCAGTACTTCGATTACCTGAAGCGGTATTCTCCAACAGTCGCTAAGAACCCACACGCTGCCGGAGCGATTGTGAGAAGGTTTGCAAGTACAGGCGGTATGGCGATGGATAACAGCGTGATAAAGAGTCTGCTGGAAGTTGAAAAGGTCAAGAGCGATGCTGGGCGCGAGCATCAGGGAGTGCTTGGAACACTAGGGGCGATGATTTAGAGTGGGATATATCGCAGTAGATTTAGATGGAACACTTGCCCTTTATGATGTCTGGAAAGGTATGGAGCATATCGGTGAACCTGTTCAGCCTATGCTTGAAAGGGTAAGGAAGTGGATTGGCGAGGGGAAGAAGGTAAAAATATTCACCGCACGTGCGTCCATGCCGGGACACGAAAAACCTATTCAGGAATGGCTTAAAAAACATGGTATTGGTGGACTGGAAATAACGAATGTCAAAGATTTTGAAATGGAAGAGTTGTGGGACGACAGGGCGATGCAGGTTGTCTGCAACCAAGGCATTTCTCTCGACGAGCAGTACAGAGAATTGCTTGATGAAATACAGGAAACACACCTTAGACAGCAAGTGGAATTAAGGAATGATATAGTAAATGCTTTTCGTGGAATCAAACAAGCGGTTAAACTGGAATTAGAGAGGGAATAAAAATGACGAGTTGGTTTTCAAATTTCTACGGAAGGGTGCAAAACCCCTTACCCGTGGCAAGGGACCCATTTGACAATGCGGTAATAAAGGCTGCGGTGGCGCAGGTTGGGAAAGAATTTTGGTTTCGGACGAAGAGGGCGGAGAGGATGGCTGGCGCAGTGGTGAAGGGTAGCGGGGTAGAATAATTGTGTTCTCTAAAAGCGCAAATCGTCCATTACAAGGCCGTTTGAACTTCCAGGGGTTGGAAATAAGCATCGAAAATAGAAAGGGCGGTGTGCGCGAGGGAGTTGATCCCGACGGTAACGAATGGCGCACGAAGATGGAATACCCGTACGGGTACATAAGGAGAACTGAAGGTGCGGATGAGGATCACATTGATTGTTTTGTGGGTCCTAATAAAGATAGTCAGACTGTGTACGTGGTGCATATTAAAGATCCGAAAACTGACAAGTACGACGAAGATAAGGTAATGTTGGGTTTCGATTCAAAAGAAGAAGCCGAGAAGGTATTCTGCCAGCATTACGATGACCCCGAAAAATTCTATCTCGACACAACTACAATGACTATGGATGATTTCAAGAAAAAGATATTTGGTGATTTCGAGAAAGGCAAACAGACAAAGCTATTAAAAGCAGCCAATGTGAAAAACTACACAATTCCTGCCATTACTACCGCGCTGTTAGCAATGATGGGTGGAGGATACGGGCGTCTCTGGGACAAAGGCGACAGCCGCACCGGTACAATAATCGGCACTGCTGCCGGGGCAGGTCTTGGATTAGGCGGAGGTATATATGCCTCCAGGTTGCTATCAAAAGTCCTGGCTGGGAAGGGGATAAATAACCGGATCAACGAAGCCGCGCAGCATATTGGCTCCGAAGTAGGTAAGGGTATAAGGCATACGGTAGTAACCGAACCGGTGCAGCATCTGAAAGATAAGATATTTCATCCATTTGGATTGTTTAAAAAGGTTGTAAGGTGAACTACCCTAACCAATCAGAGATTGGATAGGGCTTCTTGGTTCTCGGGCAGCATCTGACGTAAGCTGCCTCCCCAAGCGTAACTTTCCGTAATTCCTACGGTAGATTTTTTCAGTACATTTATCGCAGCATTGTGATCTCTGTCAAGAACAGCGCCACAGACAAGACAAAAATGAATTCTATCTCTAAGTGTTTTGGACACTGGATTACCACAATGTCTACAATTTACACTCGTATATCTTGGTGGGACTTTCTCAAACTGAATACCAGCTTCTTCCGCTTTGTATTGCAGAAATTCGAGAAACTGCCCCCATCCAGCAATCGCATAATATTTTTTGGTTGTCAATGAAAAGGCAACCAATTCATCCCCGACCAATCAAAAGAAAGATTGGTCGGGGACTTCTTGGTCAACAATAGTTAAATCTTGTAACCACTCTTAGAAAGGAGTCGGAAAATGGAAGCTGACGGACAAAACGAACAAGGGGACGCTTGTCCTACTAAAGCCTCAGACAATGCCATCGCACT
>Ga0209518_1003970_pt1 | contig 12246 bp, 19 predicted proteins | sample RifGroB1_FD_183993 | JGI IMG/M metagenome (GOLD analysis project Ga0209518, IMG submission 183993) | Groundwater microbial communities from Rifle, Colorado, USA - Groundwater B1 (SPAdes) (version 2) | ecosystem: Environmental > Aquatic > Deep subsurface > Groundwater | place: Rifle, Colorado... | reverse complement strand
CCGCGTGCCGGCCGTGACGCGCGGCGCCGTCGGATAGGCGGCGTGCACTCGGCCGGCCCATTCATCGTGACTGAGCATGGGAGCCTCCTACACCAGCTCGGCCTGGGCCTTCGCCGCCGCCCGCTCCTCGGCGCCGCAGTCGCAGCCCCGGGCGCGGTGGGCCGCGACGCTCACGCGCTGCCGCCGGCCGTCCCCCGTGCACGTCACGTAGTGCGGTTCCGCCGCCTCGTCCGGGTCCCCGATCGGCGCGCCGGCCTCGTCGCGGGCCACGTCGGACCGCTCCGTCACGTCGCCGGTCTCCTCGTCCACGTCGATCACGTCCTCGCGATCCGGCATGTCGAGGATCGCGCCGAGGTCGCGCGAACGCGCCGCGCCGGACGCGCGCACCGGCTCCGGCTGCGTCCGCTCCGCCTGCCGCTCCGCCTCGATCGCCCGGACCACCGGCGACTCGGCCGACAGCGGCACGAGCCCGCCCGACAGCAGCGCCCGGAGCGCCGTCTTGCGCGCCATCGCGGCATAGTCCGTCGTCCACGGGCCGCCGCCGGACGCCGCGCTGCGCGCGCGCCGGTCCTCGATCTGCGAGCGGGTGAGGATGGCCTGCGACTTGCTGCCGTCCTTCATCTCGGCGGTGGCGTAGGCGAGGCAGATCGCGCCGTCGCTGCGGTCGAACGGCTGGGCCATGAACGTGTGCAGGATCTCCGGCGGCTCCAGGGTCGCCCGGAAGGCGCCCGACTCGATCTCCGCCTCGTAGACCACGCCGGCGTTGAGCCGCGCGATCTCGCCCGACCGCCGCGCCAGCTCCGCCAGGCCCTTGTAGCCGAGCAGCGCGGTGCACTCCATCGTGCCCTTGTTGCGGCGCGGGACGAGGTAGAACTTCCCGAGCGGGCCGGACGGCTCCAGGCCGAGCTCGCTCGCGAGCATGACGCACGCCGCGAGGCTGGCCGTCGAGCACTCGGCGAGCTTCGGATTGCGGCCCGCCTCGACGAGCACGATCTGGGCCATGCGCTCGGGCGTCAGGTGGCGCGGCAGGACCGTGGCGATCCGGTCCCGCATCACGTCCATGAAGGCTCGCATCTTGTCGCGCGGCGCGAGCGCCTGTATCTGCTCTGCCATCGGGTGCCTCACTTCCAGGTCTTGCGCAGGACGCGCGTAGCGGCGCCCTGGCGGGTGTACTTCTCTGCGACTTCGGGCAGTTCGGCCCGCAGTCGGTCCAGGTCCAGCGACTTGCGCCCGGCCTGCGCCTTCCAGGTCACGCGCGCGCCGTCCGCCCACAGCCCTTCGCCGTCGCCGATGGCCTGCTTGACCGCCGCCTCCGCCGTCGACCGGCGCTTGTCCGCGGCGTCCGCTGCCTCTCCCGCGGCGCGCAGCTCGGCCATCAACGCGGCCTCTGCCTCGTCGGCGGGGCGCATCGGTTGCAGGTCGCTCGGGTGCTCGGCGAGCAGCCACGCATGGGCGGTGTCAGTGCCTTCGATCGGTGGCGCGAGGTCGGCGACCACGTGGGCCGTCCACCACGCGCGGCAGCGGTCGACGAGGGCCGCGCCGAAGTCCCGGTCACGGCGCAGGGTGTAGCGCCGGAAGTCGTCGGTCGTCATCACCAGCACGGCCACCTCGGCGCGGTCCAGGCCGGTGGCCTCCAGGTACCACGCGACCTGTAGCGCGTAGGACACCGGGACGACCGTGTGCGCTTCGCGCATCGTCACGTCGGCGCCGGACTCGCCCCAGCCGTCGGCCGACCGCGCCGTCTTGCACTCCAGGACAGCGCCGAGGTCGGGCACGGTCCGGTCCGTGTTGCCGAGGATCCACGGTTCCGGCCCGACGCAGGACGAGCCCGCGGCGACGGCGTGGCCCGAGTCCTCGGCGTACCAGCGCGCGACGGCGTCCTCGAGGAGCCGCCCGCGCCGCTGCGCCGGCGTCTCGTCCGGCTGCGATTCGATGCGGCCGGTCTTGTCCAGCCACACGTCGAAGGGTGACGTCCACGGCGACACGCCGAGGATGGCGGCCACGTCCGACCCGCCGATGCCCTGGCGCCGCTGCGTCAACCACGATGCCCGGTCCATGCTCACAGCCTCCCCGCGTCGCGGTCGTCGTGCCGGTCCACGGCCCGGTCCTCTGCAATCCGTTCCGCCTCCACCACGCGCGCCTCCTCGTCCCGGGCCGCGTCGAGCCGTCGCCGGGCGGTCTCCGTGTCGCGGGCGCAGTCGGTCAGGTGCCGGCGCGCCTGGTAGAGCGCGTCGTCGCCGCTGGCCACGTCGCCGCGCGCCTCGTCCTCGGCCGCCTCCGCATCGGCCAGGGCGCGCTCGGCGAGGGCGACCGCCGAGGCGCAGCGGCGGGCTTCGATGTCGTGCGGGGTGGGCGGGGTCATGGCGACAGCTCCTCACACTCGTCTGGGAACATGACGCTGTCCTGGACGCGGTCGTCGTCCGCTGGGAAGGACGCGCAGTCGTCCGGCAACGGCTCGTCGAATCGGATCCACGCGCCGGTGTCGATGGCCCGCAGCCGGTGGACGGTGCCGGTCCGCCCATCGAACCCGTCCGGGCCGCGCTCTGTCACGCGCACGCGCTGGGTGAGTCGAAACGCCTTCATCGCTCACGCCCTCCCCGCCGCGGGCCCGTCGAGCCCGGCCAGCGTCCGCGACCAGACGCGTCCGTCCACGCGCCCGCCCACGGCCGCGAGGTAGCGCCGCGGTCCCGGCGAGCGGTCGCACCGGCGGCGCTGCTCGATCGGGTCCTCAGATCCGGCGGGCCGGTAGAGGTCGCAGCCGCGCGGCGGGCAGTCCCGCGGCGTCGGGCAGTCCGTGCGCTCGCAGGCTCCGGCGGGGGCGTCGTCCAGCGGCGCGCACTCGCCGGTGATCGCGCCGGGCCATGCCGCGATCGGCACGGTCGCGTCCACGTCGTCGCGCCGGTCGTCGGTGGGCTCCAGGATGATCGCCACGTCCTCTCTCCAATCCGTCCCTCCCGCGGGAGGGGTAGCCCGGCGGCCGGCATGCGCCGCGGCGGCGCGAGTGCCATGCCTGTCACGGCGGGGGCGCCTGATGCGACGCCAGCCGCCGGGCGAGGTCTGCGGGCCCGGAACGGGGCCCGGTCGGGGACCAGGGGTGTCCGGGCCGGCGCCGCGGAGAGTCGGCACCGGCCCGGGACACGGGGCGCCGCATCCTCGCGGCAGCTCGGTCGCCGCGCTCGGAGCGCAGACGGTGGCGGGATCGCGCTGGCCCGGTACATCCGGGCGTTCGTTGCACTCCGCGCACGGCGACGTGTCACGTCGGCCGCGTCCACTTCGGAACGAGGCGGCCGCCGGCGGTCACGGTGTAGTGACCATCGGCGAGTTGCTGTCGTATCGTCCGTGCCATGATTCCTCGCCTCGCCTCGCCCGGCCGTGCCCCGTTTCACCACGGTTCCGCGCCGATCCATGCCGCACCCGTGCGAGCCTTGCCTTGGTTCCTTGCCGCGCCCGGCCTTTGCATGCCGTGCCGTGCCGCGCCTCGCCACGCCGTGCCGCGCCCTGGTTCCACGCCCGTCCCGGCCTCGCCATGCCCCGCCTCCCCGCGCCTCGCTGTAATTCCCTACCCATCCGCGCCCGCCTCCGGCTCCGCTTCCGGCGCCGGCAGTTCCTTCTCCCGCTGCATCCGCCGGTACGTCTGCGCCGCGGCCGCTGCCGTCCCGATGCGGGCGCGGGCGTCGTTCGCGTCGCGCCGCTCGTCGGCCGTGAGCACGTCGGGCCGCTGCGCGTTGATGCGAAGCAGCGCCTTCACGCACCGCCCGCACACCGACTCGTAGAAGGTCGACTCCTCCTGCGCCGAAACCGCACCGGGCGGGATGAGTTCGTACGTCTGCCGGCCGCGGTTCACGAGCCGGCGCCCGATGCGCGTCAGCAGGATCATGTTCGCGGCGTCCAGCGCGCCGAGCCGCCACAGCTCGTATTCGCGCCCGGCCCGCCACGTCGCGCCCTTGCCGGGCTTCTCGCGCCCGGCCCACTCGGCGATCGTCTGGTCCGTGACCAGCTCGCCGTCGGCCATGCCCGCCGCGGCGTCCGCGATGGCCTCGGCCTCGCTCTGCCGCTGCGACTTCTGCGGCCCGTCGTCGTCGCCCGTCTCGCCGCCGGTCACGTCGACCGCCGGCACCGTCCCGTCGTTGTCCAGCATCGTTCGCTCCCGTCCTTGCCTTGGTTCCCTGCCCCGCCTATCCCCGCCTGTCCTGGCCGCAGTTCCTTGCCGTTCCGGGCCGTGCCAGTCCTTGCCTCTCCCGGACACTTCGGGCCTTGCCACGGTTCCCCGCCGCGCATCGCCAGTCCGCGCCTTGCATCACCGCGCCAGACCTCGCCTTGGTTCCGTGCCGTACCGCGCCCTGCCCATCACATCCACGCCGGACCAAGGTTCCCTTCCTGGCCCCGCCGGTCCTTGCCTATCCTCGCCCTGCCACAGTTCCCAGCCTATCCCCGCCGAGCCACGCCTTGCCGTGCCTTGCCGCGGTTCATCGCCAATCCGCGCCCGGTTCGTCCTCGCCCCGCCAGGCCTCGCCTAGCCACGGTTCCGTTCCGTGCCCTGCCAGGCCCCGCCGCGCCACGCCAGGCCGCGGTTCCCTACGGCTTCGTCAGGTACGGCCGGCAGTTCTTCTCCCAGCTCGCGACCGCCCGCGCGTCGCCCGTGACCTTCGTCACTTCGAACCGGCCCGCCTTGAGCTTGGACCGCCCCTCGAGCAGCCCCTCGTACAGCCCCGCGTCGCGCAGGTAGACCACCACGCGCGCCGGGTCGACGAGGTGCCCGCTGAACATGACCGTGAACGACAGCGACCACTCCGGGAACGACGGCCGGCAGCGCGGGCCCTTCGGCGACCGCGTGCCCTTGGACGGGTCCAGCGACACGATCCGCGTGTCGTGGTAGCCCGCCGACCACAGGGCCTCGGCCTCGCGCGGGCCGTCGTACTGCACCGGGATGCGCACGGGCATGATGGTGATGCCGCGCTCCACGGTCCTCCCCTCGCGGCTGAGCTTCGCGCCCTGCTGCATACAGGTCTCGACGGCGCGGGACTCGACGAACGGGCCGAGCGCCGCGTCGATATACAGCGCGCCCATGAATTCGCAGTGCTTGACGTGGAGTTGCGCCCCCGTGTCGTCGCCCTTGCGCTTCTTGATCGCCTTGGACTCCTCGACGGCGGCCCGGAGCGCCATCGCGAGCGGGTTGGTCGCGTCGGCCATGCGCCCGTTGTGCATCATGAGCGGCGACGTGCCCGTGAGCGTGACGCCGAACGTCTCGAATCCGGTAAACTCCGCTTCCTGCTTCGCCATCGAACATGCCTCCCGTCTGTGCCGCCTGCGTCCCCTGCCGGCGACCCGCACCGTTGCGGGCCTGTGGCGTCTGCGCTGCGGCTCGTGAGAATCCATGCCAGTCCCGGCCCTGCCCCGCCCGGCCCCGCCATGCCTTTCCTAGCCCGGCCGCGGTTCTGTGGCCTTTGCCGCCGTTCTCCTTCCGCCCGTCAAGGTCCACGCCGACACCCGACGATTCGCGGCCGGTGGCGTCTCACGACGCGGCAGCACGCTGCTGACCCCCGCGGCTCCGGCTACGCCCCCGTGGGGACGCGGACTCCTGTTTGCGCAGCTCGCGGGACTTGGGCGGCTGGGAAAGAGCAGCGGACGGAACTGAGGGTATAGCAGCCCTTGACGGCCGTCAAGCAGTTTGTTGGCCCGCGCTTGACACTCCCAGGCCGCTGCGCTAGGGTTGCCGCGGATGGAGGTGCGCCGATGAACGACACGATCACGCGGCAGACTGCGACGGGCCCGATGGAACAGCTCCGCGCGCTCCGCGAGGCGCGCCGGCTCACTCAGGGCGCGCTTGGGTACGCCGTGGGGACGACCGGCGCGGCCGTCTCGCAGTGGGAAACGGGCGTTTCGGCTCCGACAATGGACCGCCTGCGCCGCCTTGCCGCCGCCCTCGGCGTGACAGTCGGGCAGGTAGTCGGGACCGAGCCGCTGCCCGTGCCTTCCCCGCCCGCGCCCTCGTGCCCGACCTGCGACCGATGACGCACTGGCGCCCGGCTGCGGCGCGGGCGGAGGGCTGACCGTGCGCGGCTACTTCAAGGTCGACAACGAGCTGCACTCCCGGCCGTGCGTGCGGACGGCCAAGCGCGACCCGCTCACGAGGCAGGTCGCGTCCCTCTGGACGGCGGTTTTGTCGCTGGCGAAAGAGGCGAACGCGGGCGGGCGGCTGGAGCACGACGGCGGGCCCTACGACGCGGACGACTTAGCAGAGCGCGCCGGGCTCGTTGTCCCCGTGGAGTGCGTCACGCGTGACGCAAGCGTGACGCTGCGTGACGTCACGCTGGCCTGCGTGACGCTGTGCGTGACGTGGGACTGGGCGGAATGGGATGGGGACGTCCTGACGGTCTGCGCGTGGGGAGAGTGGAACGCCGAGGACGAGGCCAAGATCAACCGCAACCGCGCGTTTTCGCGGAGCAGATCGCGCGAGTACAGAATGAGAATCAAGTCCGAGTGTCACGGTACCGTCACGCGTGACGTCACGCGTGACAAGCGTGACGTCACGCTCCCTGAGCCTGATCCGGAACCTGAGCCTGATCTTAAGAAGCACGCTGCCGCGCCGGAACAAGTTTCGGTCCCCCCGGCCGACCCGAAGCCGGCCCGCTCACCGAAACCGAAACCGGCCCTCCCGGACTGGCTCCCGGCCGAGCCCTGGGCGGGCTTCGTCGACCATCGGCGCCGGCTCCGGAAGCCGCTCACTGACCGCGCCGTCGTCCTCATCCTTGGCAAGCTCGACCGCTGGCGCGCCGCTGGGCACGACCCGGGCGCGCTCCTGGATGAGTGCATCGAGCGCGGGTGGCAGGCGCCGGTGGACCCGGACGGGCGGTACGGCGCCGGCACCGGCCGCGGCAACGGCCGCCCCGCCGACGAAACGCCAGAGCCGCCGCGCCGCACCGGGATCCTCGCGCCGCCCGGCTACGAGGACCCGGTCGACCGCCCGCGCAAGCCGCCGCCGGAGACGTACGACGCCTACCTGGAGCGCATGGGCAAGAGCCCGCAGCCGACGGAGGACGCGCTTGGAACTCGCTGACGACACCAGCGAATACCGCGTCCTGTCCGCCGCCATGCGCAGCGCCGTCTACGCGCTGGAGCTCGGCGAGCTCGTCCACGCGGACGACTTCGGCGACGCGACATACGGCGCCGCGTGGGCGGAGATCCAGGCGCGCGCCGCGCAGGGCGCCGACCTCGACGGGCACCTGATCGCGACGGCCCTGCGCGAGTCGGGCCGCATCCCAGACGCCGCCGCGGACGTCGTCGAGACGATGCTGTCCGGCGTCGCGTGTAGCGGCTCGGCGATTGCCGGGCACGTCGCGCGCGTGGTGGAGCTCGCGCGGCGCCGTCGAATCCAAGCGGCCGTGGCCGGTATCGACAAGGCGGCGGAGGCCGCTGACCTGTCGCCGGAGACGATCGAGGACTACGCGCTCCAGCGGATCCTCGCGCTCTCGACGACGCAGCGCGGCGCCCGTGACCTGTCCCTGCGCCCGGCGTTGCGGCAGGCGCTCAAAGACCTGGAGGCCCGCGCGAATGGTGCGGAGCCTGGGATCGCTACGCCGTGGCCGGCGCTCGACCGGCTGACGTTCGGCTGGCACCGCGGCGAGCTCGCCATCATCGCGGGCCGCCCGTCGATGGGCAAGACGGCGGCGGTCATGCAGGCGGTCATCCACGCGGCGCGGCGCGGCGTGCCGGCCTTCGTCGTCTCCCTGGAGATGGCGCGCCCGGCCCTGTCCCTGCGAATGCTCGCGGCGGAGTCGGGCGTCGACCATCGCGCGCTGTGCGGCGGGACGCCGAAGGACACTGACTGGCCGCGACTGCACGAGACGATGGCGCACTTGATGGCGCTGCCGATCGAGGTCGACGACACGCCCGCCCTGAGCATCGGCGAGATCCAGGCGCGCGCCCGCCGGGCCCGGGCCCGCGGCGCGTGCGGCCTCGTCGTCGTCGACTATCTCCAGCTCGCCCACGGCGACCGGCAGCGGAAGAGCGACAACCGGGAGCAGGAGATCGCGAGCATCAGCGGCGGACTCAAGGAGCTGGCCCGCTCGCTGGACGTGCCGGTGATTGCCCTGTCGCAGCTCAACCGCTCGCTGGAAATGCGCCCGATCAAGGCGCCGCCCGGCGGGTCCGACCGTCGCCCGCGGCTGTCGGACCTGCGCGAATCCGGAGCCATCGAACAAGACGCGGACCTGATCCTCTTCGTCTATCGCGAGTCCGTCTACACGGGCCGCGAGGACGACGACTCGGCCGAATTCATCATCGGCAAGCAGCGCAATGGGCCCAAGGGCACGGTGCCGTTGCGGTTTCGGTCCGAGTGCGTGCGGTTCGAGGACCGCGCGCCGGGCTACCGCGAAGACGAGAGGTACGGCCGATGACGGCTGCGACCCAGGACGAGCCGCGCGTGCTGCCGGAGACGCTGCCGTGCCCGGAGTGCGGCGCGCCGGCGAGGACGCCACACGCCGGGACGTGCCGGACGTACCGGGAGACCGCGGTGTGGCTCGCCGACCTGGCGACGCGGTACGCGGCCGAGCGGCGCGCGCCGCGCCCGTACGTAGCGCCGTGCTGGGCCTGCGACACCGAGGCGGGCCGCCGGCACGTCCCGTGGTGCCCGGACGCCAAGCGCGACAAGGGCCGCGTCTACCGCGGCTATGACCCAGGGAGTGGACGATGACGACCACCACCGCCGACCAGCACGCTGCGCTCGCCACATGGGCGAACGCCCACGGCTACCATTACGCGCCGCGCTGGGCCCGTGCCGTCCGCGGCCGGGTGTGGGCGTGCCGTGCCTGTGAGGGCTTGTGGGTTGGCGACCGCGCGCTCGTCCCATCGGCGTGCCCGTACTGCGGCGCCGACCGCGTCGAGGTGCCGCGATGACATGCGCGTACTGCGGCCTGCCCGTGCCGGCCGGTGCCGAGGCGGGGTGCGACGGACTCGGGTACCCGGTGTGCGCCGACTGTGCCGACGGCGACGACGGCGAGACCCTGACCGCACCCGAGGAGGCCCCGTGCTGACCATCGCTCGGTGCTTCCGCGTCCCGTCCCTGCCCGTGGCCCTGGCCGCGGCGTGGCTGGCGTGGGGCTCGTTGGGCGCCCGGTGCGTCGGCTGGGCGCTGCGGGGCGTCGGCGCGTGGGTCGCAAGACGTGACCGCGAGGTGTCGCAGTGAACGGCTACTCGCTGCTCCTCCTCCTCGTCGCCGCCCTCTCCCTGCTCTGGCCGGGGCAGGGTCGCGGCGGGCGGGTGGACTCGGCGCGGCTGGCGGCGGTGTGGCGGAGGCGGGGATGAGCCACGACCCCCTCAACGGCGCCCGCTGGCGGGTCGACCACGGCGACGCGCTCGACGTGCTGCGCGGGCTGCCGGACGGGTGCGTCGACAGCGTCTGCTGCGACCCGCCGTACGGCCTGTCCTCGCACGACCGCCACGTCCCCGCCATCCTCCGCGCGTGGCTCGACGGATCCGACGCGGCCGACGTGGCGGCCCGGCTGCGCGGCTTCATGGGCCGCGAGTGGGACGCGCTGCCGCCGTCGCCGGTCGTGTGGCGCGAGGTGCTGCGCGTGCTCAAGCCGGGCGGGCACTGCCTGGCGTTCGGCGGGACGCGGACCTCGCACCTTGTCGCGATCGGGCTCCAGCTCGCCGGGTTCGAGATCCGGGACGCGATCGAGGTGTCCGGGCTCGCGAGCGCGGCGCACCTGCTGTGGACGTTCGGCTCCGGATTCCCGAAGGGCCACAACGTATCGAAAGCAATCGACAAAGAGGCCGGCGCGGTGCGGGAGGGAGGCGTCCCGTACGTCAGCCCGGGCGGCGTTAAGCCGACAGACACGCTGTCCGGGTGGGGCGCAAACGGCCGCAGGCAGACGATGCTCACCGCCCCTGCCACGCCCGAGGCGGCGCAGTGGGAGGGCTGGGACGTGGCTCTCTCCCCCTCGCAGGAGCCCGTCATCGTCGCGCGGAAGCCGCTCGCGGGCACCGTCGCGGCGAACGTCCTGGAGTGGGGCACCGGCGCCCTGAACGTGGACGCCTGCCGAACGGGGACCGAGCCGGTTGTCAGCCTGCGCCCGGTCGCGACGTCCGCCGGGAAGGTGCTCGGCAAGTTCAACGGCGCGCCGACGGAGACGCACGCCGGAAGATGGCCGGCAAATTTGCTTTTGGTTCACGCCCCCGCCTGCACCGCCGCCGAGTGCGTGCCCGGCTGCGCGGTGCGGGCGCTTGACTCTCAGTCTGGCGAGTGCGATACTTCCCGCAATTCAGGAGGTGCCGCATGGACAGACAGTGTGAGCAGTGCGGGGCGCCATTCGTCGCCCGCCCGGGAGCCGTTGCCAAGGGCGACGGGCGCTTCTGCTCTCGGAAGTGTTACGGGTTGTCTCTTCGCAAGCGAGGCAAGCCAGACGCCGTCAGGCGATTCGCAGAGCGCGACGGCCGATGGTACCGATGGTGGCGCGAGCCCGGGTCTCGCCGTCAGTACCGACAGATCGAAAGCCGCTGGCTGTGGGAGATGCACGTCGGCCCCATCCCGGACGGATGGGAAGTCCACCACCGAGACCGAGACCCCAGCAACAACGACCTCGCGAACCTCGAATGCCTGCCACCCGCCGAGCACCACGCCCTGCACGACGCAGAGCGCGTCGCACACCGGGTCGTCGACGGGCGCGAAGAACGACGGTGCCAGCGGTGCGACGAGTGGAAGCCGCTCGACTGCTACACCGTGCGGCACGCCGGCACCTATCACGGCTACTGCAAGCCATGCGCCCTCGCCTACGTGCGAGAATGGCGCGCCAGAAACGCAGAGCACGTCAAGGCAGAACGCAAGCGGCGCTACCACGAGATCGAGCTTCCCGCACGCCGTGCCGCGTCCGAATACACCCGCGGTCCGTACGCCACACGGCCCTAGCCGCTTCTTCCCCTCCGCCCGCTACACCGACGCCGACCTGTGGCCGTTCCGGTACGTCGCGAAGGCCGACACGGCGCAGCGCGAGATGGGCCTCGGCTCAGTGCGTCGCAAGCGCGGGCGCCGCAACGACGCTCAGATCGTGCTCGTCGACGTGCCCGAGACGCCGATCGAGCGCGAGAACGACCACGCAACGGTAAAACCCGTTGAAATTATGCGGTGGTTGGTGAAGCTCTGCTGCCCGCCGGGCGGCCTGATCTTGGATCCGTACTGCGGCAGCGGGACCACGGGCGTCGCGGCGCTCGCGGAGGGCTTCCGCTTCCTCGGAATTGAGCGCGACCCGGTCGGCCCCGACGACGTGCAGAGCGTGTACATCGCCCGCGCCCGCATCGCCGGGACCGCCGCCCGCCCGCTCGGCTACCGGCCCGCCCCGGAGCGGGCCCGCCAGGAGGTGCTGTTGTGACCGCCCACGCCAGCCGGGACCGGGACGTGATCCAGGCGGCGGCGCGCCGGTTCGAGTCGGACGCCGTCCGGTACCTGCTCCAGGCGGCGCAGAACTGGCGCGACACGGGCGACGAGGCCCGCGCGCGGCGGTGCGAGGCGGCGGCCGCACGGGCAGTCGCCGCACTGGCACGGGCAACGGACGCCGCGGGCCTGCCGCCGGCGCCGGGGAGGGCGTGATGCCTCGCAAGGTGACGCGGTGGGCGTGCGAATTCGGGTGCGGCAGGGCCGCGGTGGGCGAGCGCGAGCGCATGGAGCGACACGAGCGGACGTGCTTCTCGAGTCCGGCGCGGCGGGCCTGCAAGACGTGCAAGCACGAGCTGCGCGAGGACGGTGACTGGTACTGCGAGGCGACGGGCGGACCAGGCGAAGCCGGCGGCTGGCTCGATGACCCGGCGTGGTTGGAGTCCCGGAGGCCAGGACAGGCCGATGCCTTCCGCCCGCCTCCGTCGGATAAGTCCGCGTGGCCCCCGCGCGTCCGCTGGGACTGCCCGGGATGGGAGGCGGCGTGATGCTCGCCGACCCGACCGACGAGCGCCTGCGACTGCGGGACCGCCTCACCGCGGAGCTGGCTGAGATGCGCAATCAGCTCCGGGACGCCGCGGCCCTGCTCCGGGCCGCCGAGCAGACCGCGCGCGCTCTCGGGCGGGACAAGCTGGCGCGCGAGATGACTGGTGCGGCGGCCCGCGTGGAGTGGCTGGGGCGGCAGGCGGAGGGCGGGGCATGACGCGCGCCGACGAGGTCGAGATCCGCTGCAAGCCGCGACGGTACCGTCGCGTCACTCTCGCCGAGTGCCTGCGCCGGTACGTCGACGCGACGGCGCTTGAGCAGCGGCAGCTCTT
>Ga0209518_1003968_pt1 | contig 12254 bp, 19 predicted proteins | sample RifGroB1_FD_183993 | JGI IMG/M metagenome (GOLD analysis project Ga0209518, IMG submission 183993) | Groundwater microbial communities from Rifle, Colorado, USA - Groundwater B1 (SPAdes) (version 2) | ecosystem: Environmental > Aquatic > Deep subsurface > Groundwater | place: Rifle, Colorado... | reverse complement strand
AAAGACTGCACTTAATACAGCTCCCTATTTTATTCAACCCATGAGCTTTCCCACAATCAGGACATTTCATCATAGCCGGGACTGTGCCTTCGGCATGAGAGTTATCCAAAACGTGATGAGTAATGAGTTTAGATATAGCATCCGGGATAGAAAGAATCAATCCATATTCTGAATGCACAGGTGAAGATCCTACGATACCCTCTAGCTGACCTACAATAATATCAGGTGCTATTCCACAACGGAGCATGATAGAGCAGAGACGACTAATAGCTTCTGCTTTGGCCATTTCACTCGCACCACTCTTACCTAATTGACAAATAAGCTCAAAAGGCTTTCCATTGTGGTAGTTGATAGTAACCAACATCTCACCATAGCCAGTTTTGATCTGGTGAGTTTTGCCACTCAGCATCTTAGGACGAATAGCTGGGGTTATTACTTGCCCTTCAGTAGATCCACTCCCAGAGGGATAGCTACCAGATAGTACTTGATTCTCTAAAGAGCCGTCCCGATAAATAGTTATTCCTTTGCAACCAGAACGATATGCGGCAAAATAAGCGTCAGAAACGTCCTTTTTGGTCGCGCTGGAAGGCAAATTGATCGTCTTTGATACACCGGAACAGTTGTACTTCTGGAAGATAGATTGAATAGCAATGTGCTGAGAAGGTGCTATATCATGGGCTTCTTCATAGTAGAGTGGGAGAGAGGCGTTAGGGTAGAGTTCTTTCCACTTGGCGTAGAGCAGGTGGTGGTGTTCGATAACTGTGTCAGCGCGATTCTCGAATTGAATAAACTTATAGATAGGTTCGATAGAGGCGGAACACTCCGCTATCATTGAGATAGTGCCAGTAGGTGCGATGGTGGTTATAGCAGAGTTTGCTGGAGTGTAGTCAGCTTCTGCAATGCCTAGACGGTTAAGAGCTTCCTTAATATGAATAGGCATCTTGTATTCATGGAATGCAGGGAAGACTCCCTCGACTTCTCCTAGTCTATGCGTAGCAAGCACAGCATTATCCAGCATAGTTACTGCAATGTTCTCTGCAATTTCTACGGCATCAGGAGAGGAATAGGGGATCTTGAGTTTGATTAGGAGGTCAGCGAATCCCATTACTCCTAGGCCGATCTTGCGAGAGTAGTCTACCCTAGTCTTGATCTTATCATTAGGGTACTCGCTCTTCTGCATCATGCGATTAAGCATTAGTACTGCTGTTGCTACAGTTTCAAGCAAACGAGTGAAGTTGATTTGCCCGTTAGAGACCATTACTGCCAGGTTAATAGAGCCTAGCCCGCAGGCTTCATCTGGAGCTAGTGGTTGCTCACCACAGGGATTAGTAGCTTCAATGATATTACTATCACCTGTCAGTGGATTATGTTGGTTGATTCTGTCTATGAATAGAAGCCCAGGTTCTCCGCCAGAATGAGCACAGTCTACAATCTTTTCAAAGATGGCTTTTGCACTAGTAGAGATGGTTTCCCTAGTGTTAGGATCGATGAGATCGTAGTTAGTGTTAGTCTCTAACGCATGAAAGAATCTATCTGTGATAGCTACTGAGAGATTGAAGTTCTGGAGAGAAACTCTATCGGATTTAACTGAAATGAAGTCTTCAATATCTGGATGATCCACACGAAGGACACCCATGTTAGCGCCACGTCGTACTCCACCTTGCTTGATCTCTTCAGTTGCAGCATTGAAGACTTTCATGAATGATACTGGGCCAGAAGCTACTCCATGAGTAGAGGCAACGGAGGTGTTTTTAGGCCGGAGCTTTGAGAAGGAAAATCCTGTACCTCCTCCAGACTTGTGAATCATGGCCGCCTGTTTAATTGTATCAAAGATGCCATCTAGAGTGTCGGGGACTCCTAGGACAAAACAGCCACTAAGCTGATTAGGACGAGTGAGCACTCCAGCATTAACAAGACAAGGAGAATTAGGCATAAACTCTTGGTTGATGAGTACATCATAGAATCGTTTCTCTTCAGCAGGAGAGTTTGCTAAGAACTTCGCTACCCTATGACACATACCTGGGAAGTCTTCGATAGGAGTTCCAGTAGAGTCTTTGAGAAAGAGTCGTTTCTTGGCAATGATTTCAGCCCTAGATGCGAGTGTAATAGCAGCAGTAGGGAGTGTAGGTTCAATTCTTGTAGTCATAGGCTCTTCAAAATCTTCCTCTTGGTCGATGTTTACGGTCACTAGTTGGTCTCCTTGTTAGTTTTGTAGTCAAACTTTTTATCAGTACCAATCATATAGCCAGTTTTAATACCTAACAAATAAGCAAATATAACTAAACTTATAGCTGCCCAAATATTCATCGAATCCTCCTATTTGTATGTAGATATAATCTTCTGTGCTTTTTCAGTAATGGAAATAGTATGAACTCCTTTTGGCCCCATCTCCTGCTTAAGATATCCTACCTTCTCTAACGTAGCTATTACCCCATCGAAGTCCTCCTTAGTGACATCCTTCATGAAGTGGGCTAGTAAGTCATTATAAGGTAGCTTATTCCCCGCAGCACCCAAAGCTGTGAGTATACGAAGATGAATTTCACTTTGTTTATTCGCTCCAGCACTCATGTAGACGAACTTCATGTTATGCTCTATCTTCTCAATCATGGCCATTGCGCGTTCCATGTGGTCTTGAGAGATAAGACGTGTGAGGTCAGATGCAGCGAGTAGCATGGCGACCTTTAAAATATGAATATGTTTTCTAGAGTGGAAAGAAACATTCATTCCAGTAGATTGAGGCTTGTCTGCTAGATGCCAAGTTTCATAGATGAGTTTAGCTTCAGGTGAGAACTTCACTTCTCCATAGAGCTGAGAGATTTCGGCCAGTCGTTGAGAGACTACTTTCTGAGACTCTAGTTGATCTGGGTCAGGAAGGTCTAATGGAGATGTCAAATTTACTTCATTATCAAAGACAATAATAGAACGAGACATAAATCCCCCTGCAACTGCATCCTTAACAATCCTAGAGCAGAACATATCAGTAGTAGCACCAGCAATGATATTAAGACAAGGGTTTTCAATTGTGAGGCATCCTTTATTTTTGGTCTTATACTCGAACTTTTTATCAGCGTCGAATATGTCAGTGAGGAACTCTACCATTGGAGGACCAGAGGAGAGTAGAGTTACGAGTTCAGAGGCTAGGACTGTGAGCGCTGAGGAGCCATACTTTTTTGTATCAGTGATGCTGAAAGTGTTGTATGCTTCTACCATCTCGATTTGTAAGGCTTGAGGAGTCGCTGAGTCATGACAGAAATTTACAGCTGCACCTGATTGAAAAATAGTTTCTCTTCCCATTCTCATACTACTGCTCTTCATCCCCACTCCTGGAGGAGACACAAGTATAATGTAGAGATTGGGATAAGCGTTGAAGTAGTTGCACGGTATCCATAGTTTCTTACCTATAGAGGCGGAAATCATGGAGAGAAGCACCCAGTCATGGTAACTCTTAGGGGAGCCACATTTCCTAGCGTAATTTTGGTAATGTCGAAAGAGTTCCATAGTTTACGTTATCCTCTCTGCTTTTGAGAGAGTCTTGTAGAGCTTGGAAAAGTTATCCTTAAAACAGTCCTCAATGGAATCACTACAGAATATTGCAATAGCTTCCTCCATGAAGTCGTGAGAGTTCTTGCCTTGTGTTTCCATGTGGAAAGCAGAGTGGATAATGGGGCGGATGAGATAAGTACGTTTCTCAGGGAGGAAGAGTCGATGGTTGGTTACTGCTAACGTACCGATCTCTTCTACAGTATAGGAGTCGAGAAGTTGAGGGCAATACCGAAGAACTATGGGGATATTACGATCAGGATAGCCGTTCTTTATAAGGAATAATTTAAGCTCCTGTTCTGGAGTCATGAGAGTCTCCTTGGAAGATGGTGTTGCTTATGGTAGAGACACTATCTGCTAGTTGTCTCAGGTCAAAGTTGTTGTCTATTGAGTAATCATAAGGTAGGGAGTCTACTAAGGATTCACTCTTATGTGCTAAATCATAGATAGTTTTTCGTTCAATCTTGATGATAGTACCGTTGAGGGAGTCAACTAGTGCTGTCTCATTTGGGAAACGAATGTCGTCTACAATAATGTGATTAGAGTCTTTGAGAGCGTTGTAGTGGAACAGCCATTTGTTAGTCCAGTAGTTAGGATTTAACTTCCGTCTATAATCAGTCCCATACCATTGAAGAAGCTTACGTCCAGTAGTAGCATACCAGACTTGCCCAGAAATAAGTTGTGCATCTCCTATCAGGTTGAGATCTATCCCATGACAGGCTGCATCTGTGAAGAGTGAATGAGGAACAAAGAATACTAGGTTCTTGTCCTCTTGTGTCCCATAGAGCATGTTACGGGTGTAGGAGAAGAAATGACCTTTACGGTAGGAGGTTAGGAGAGTATGGAGTTCTCGTTTAACTTCTCCTGCAAATGGGAGGATGACAGAAGAGGGATAGGTGTCTTGAATCATCTTCGCAACTGTAGTTTTTCCTACACCTATGTTGCCACAGATGCCTATTAGGGAGGGCATAGAGATCCTTTCGGAAAGAGTGAGGATTCAAATAGGTTTATTATATCAGAGATTTCTAATAAATGCAAGGACTATTTTCATACTACTGAGGTTTTGAGTTCTTTAGCCTTCTTAATCTCACTCATAACTTCAGCAAATACTTCTTTACGATAGTCGAGATAATCTTCAGTTGAGAGAGTAGAGAGCTTGGAGTGATCCATTCGCTGAAGGACTTTATCCATGACAGGAGGCTCTACTAATTTATACCAGTTCCAACCAACTTCGAGATCAATAGGAATAGTAATAGTAACTCCCTTAACCGTAACTGGAACCGCCATAGCTTTCTCTATCTTCTCTATCAACTCTGGAGTATAATCCTCGATCTTACACTGCATGACTAGAGAGTCATGAACTTGGAGAAGAAGGTCAAGTTCTGGGATGTCGTTATAGACATTGATGAGAGCTGTGTTGGTTAAGTCTCCAACTGTGGATTGTGGACGATATGCGTAGGCTTGATTAAGAAGTCTAGTGCTCCAGAAATCCCAGAAGGTAATCTTGCGTCCGAATGGGGTTATTAAAGTTCTAGTAGTCTTCAAACATTCTTCTACTTCTCCATGAAAATTCTTCTTAATCTTTGGATAAACTACAAAGTAGTGATCTTTGAACCCTTTACACTCTGTCTTAGTGAAAGAATATCCCTCTTTAGCAAGGTCTAATTGCATTTGAAATTCTGTCATGTTATAGTTGCAGCCATGAGAGATTTTCTTACCTAATTGACGATCATCATAGTCTGCTTTGGTGACGGGTTTACCAAGAATAGCTGAGGCATTAGTAGAGTGGAAATCTGGCCCTTGTAGAGCTTCTATCATCTTCTCATCTTTGGCGAGATAGGCGACAATCCAGCTCTCTGCTTTAGCATAGTCTACTTGGATGAGGATATAGCCTGGGTCACAGATGAAGAATTCACGGATAGCTTTAGGAATTGTCTGTAAATTTGTACCTGTTCCAGTAATGGACTTAGAAGAGGATAGTCTACCAGTGAGAGTTCCAGCAGGTTTAAATGTAGTTCTAGCTCTACCATCCTCCGCTAACTTGGACTTTGTAAATGTTTGTTGTTTCTTTAAAGCTTTCAGAATCAGGATTGCTTTAATAAGTACCGGCTGCAAGTGCATGAGCGACAGCATAGCATCTTCATCAGTGGATAGTTTACCGTCTTTGGTTCGCTTAGGTAAACGTAGTTGAGTGTAGAAGTAGTGCTTGAGTTGGTCTGGGGATTGGACATTTAGATCTCCACAGAGAGTAGTTAGAAATAGTTGCCATTTGTCGATTTGAGCTTGGAGTTCGGTGAAGATCTTGGTACGAACTTTAGAGTCTATTAGCATACCCTTTAGCTCGATGGAGATAAGAGGATAGCATAGAGACATTTCAGATTGGAACGTGGATTCTACTCGACGTTGTTTGAGTAGGGGAATTTGGGCTAGACAGATTTCAAGAGTGTTGGCAGAGTCTAGCCCTGAATACCTATGGAATTGATTCCAGTTGAAGTCTGGTCTAGCTTGTTCAAGTTGCCATCTGTTTGCCATAATTAATATCCATATAGATGTTTATCTATAAAGGCTAATAAATTTAATATATCTGTTTTATTACCTCTTATAGTTAAAGTAGCTTTAACTTCTGAATAATCATTTAGGTTTGCTATTGGAAGGTCTGTATCAATAGTTATAATTAGATCATTCATTAGGTCTCCTATTCCACTTCTCGTATGCCATCTCTACCGGATATATCCCTTGAGAACAAAAGCAACTAGGACAATGAATCCGTACTCTATTCCCTACCTGTGAGGCTTCTGGAAGATAGGAGCAGAAGGGACAAGGGAGGAGAATAGTTGTGGGCTTGAAATCATAAAGCTTCTGCATCATCTGGCCTCCAGACAAACTCTACACATTGAGTTTCTACATTATCTCTACTCTGTAAAGTTCCAGAAGTAAGATATACTTTAGTAGGATCAGTAGCCATTAAGGATTCTACTGGGATACCTGCTAGTTTAAGTTGTTCTCTTATGTAGCTATAGTGATGGATCTCTAGATCCATCATAGGGATTGAGACTTCAATTTTAGTATAAGGCACTGGAGTAGTCATCTTCTCTAGATCCTCACCATATTTCTTTAGAAAATCTTTCATATACTAATCTCAAATAAACAGGTATCAGGATTACCTGTACCAAGATAACGATAGAGGTTGAACATCTCTCTCATAGGATCTGAGCCTAGAATAGATTGAATAGCAAGACGTTCGATGTGGTCTACTGTAATTGGAAGCTCTACAGTAATATGATAATGTCCAGGAGTTTTGGATTCAGTTTTCTTATATGGAAGCATAGACTCAAAATAGTTACTCAACATCTTATGCCGTTTGGTAAACTCTTCAAAAGCTACTTCTGAGTCAAGATCTAACTGGACTTCATTATCTTTAGGAAATATACAGAGTAATCCCATAGAGGCAGCTTTATCAGTGGATTTTGAGAAGATGTCATACATATTACTATTGAGTACTACATTTTCATTCATGATTAAATTCCTCTAGTAGTTAATTAATCTTCAGACTTCCAGCCCTTATCGTCCTTCCAGCTAGGTTCATCTGTATAGATGGCCCCAAGAGTATTTAAGTCTTTAGGTAGATTACTGTAAAGACTATGTTGAGCTATCATTGTATCAAACTTGAAGTTCCTCACAGGCATGTTGTAGTAATAACCAAGATAGAAAATATCAAAGTTTAAGTTCTGGCCTACTTTACCAACTGGAGAGTCTAAGATAAGACCGATGTTACGAAGACAATAAACCAGTTCACTAGGGTGAAGGTGATGTAAAGGGACAACATAAGCATTATGGATGTCACGAGCAAAAGAAATACAAGTGATTTCCATGCCAGCACACTCGATGTCAAAACTGAGTAGCGACGATGGATTGGAGATATACTCTGGTTCAAGGAAGATCTCCTTCAGGAGTTCCATGTTGTTGGTAACGTGAAGAGTGAAGTCCTTTGCTAGTGACTCTTGCGTTAAACTATTCCTCTTAGCCTTAGCTAAATTCCATCCCATCATAGGATGCCAGGAGGGAATTGCCCAATCACTATTAGAGATACCAGAGACAGAGAGGACTTTACCGAAAGAAGTAGGAACTACGTAGCCGTTGAGACGTTCGGAGAGTGTGGCTACTATCTCTCCCTTCTTACCAATCATGAGTGGCTTCCCCATGAGGGTACAGAGAGAGAGTTCATCAACTGCGATTATGATGTTAGGGGAGATCTTGGCGAGGTCACGGTAGAGAAGCTCTTGCCAGAGTTCTAGCTCTTCACGATCTAATCTAGCGATAGAAGGACAACGATTACGGACGATGGAGAGAATTGAACATTCTTCGACCTCTATTCCGGCGCCAGCAAGTTTATGTAGAAAACCTATCTCACTCTTGGAGTGGAAATGAGAGTTGTCAGAGTTCTCTTTATTTCGTGCTTCAGTTTCGATACTCACTTGAGGATAGACGATTGCTATCTTAGATTCTGGGAGGAGAATGTTTTCTACTATCATTAGATTCCTCTATCTTAGTTTCAACATCAATTAACCCACAACGGATTTCTTCTAGCTTTTCTAGGATGGCAAACAGAAGAAGTTGCTCCAAAGTAGCAGATTGAATAACTTGTTTATCATCAATTTGATATTTCAATCCTGTATCTACAAGTTCAATGGTTAACTTATTGAGCATATTCCCTCACAATTCTCACAATTCTCACTATCTCATCAAACGTCCCTGCAAAGTAGAAGCAGAAGATGAAGATAGCTAAGAAGAATAACTCCGCTTTTGTAGTGGCGGAGTTGAGTGTTGAGATTACTAGTCTGGTGAAGAAGTAGAGGATGTAGAGTTGACAGAGGAGTTTGAGGATCATGGTCTATTCTCATAGTCATTTATTAATGATTGCATGTAGGAATCATCTTCCTCTTCTACTACTGGAGATAGAAACTCTAATAGACTTTGTAATCCTTTCCCACTAACTACTGTAGAAATCCATTTTCCAGTAGATGGCCAGAAGTCAGTGAGATAATCAGGCATACGGATATGGTGCCCGTTGTTGTGAATAGTGTATTTAATACCTAGTTTGTCTAAGGCTGGTATGTAAGACATATTATACTCCTTCATACTTCCGTAGAAATGCTGCTTCTTTGGGGATGCCGTGGACTGTGAGTTCCCGAAATTTGAAACTCACCTTCGATCCTCTAGGAAACTTAGCACAGTGGTAGATTGGTGGGAATACAGTCTCAGGATTAGCACAGGCCCAGTTGAAGGGGATGGAAGAGCCTGCCTCATTTACATGAGAGATGATTCGCTCTTCATTAGTGAAGCCACTGAGTTCAAATCTCTTGCCGTTCCAGTCTACGATTAGTGCTCCCATGAGTCCAAGGAGTTTGGAACCAAGTTCAGTTTCTCGACCACTAACGTAGCCCACAACTGTAGCTTCATCATCTAGGTAAGGTTTACACTTAACACTAGCTTTATGTCGCCCACATTTGTAAAGAGTAGCAGGATGAATAGCTACGAAACCTTCACCATTCTTTGAAAGAATGGATGAGAGAAAAGAATCCATGTCTTCGAGAGTAGAGATAAACTGCTGGTGATGGATCTTGAGATTATCATGTTCGGAGACATTCTCCATGAGGAACTTATACGCTGCCCAGTTAGTACGAGGAGCTTCGATCTTACCACCTCTAGAGAGGATGAAGTCTTCACAACCTACTATGTTCTTCTTGAAATTAGTAAGGTTTATCTCTCCATCAAAGAGGACTTGGTTTGCTGTGGGAGCGTTGAAGGCGCAGTAGATTACATCTCGCCAGCGATTCGAGTCTGGGATGTCTGTTGATATAATCGAACGAAGTTTAGACCATTGGTTGTAACCTGTCCAGAGTTCACCGTCTAGGGGGAAGGAAGGCAGAGAGTCTAGGAACCAATTAGGCGCAAAGATAGGGTTGCCGTAGCGTGTCCAGAGTCCAGTGGACATTCTATCAGAAGTTTTCTTGTCGTTGTTAGCCCAAGGGACTTGAGAACACATTACGCCTCTTGAAATGCCTCCATCGTAGAAGCACCGTTGTCCATCTAATTTCTCACTAAACATCCAGCCTAGGATGTTATGCTTCTTCTGGGAATAGGGCTGGCATTGTTGAACAAATTCACGTTTCATTTAGAAGCTCCTACTCACCAAAATTAACTACTTCATAAGAAATAACTTTATAGACTCTACCTTGCCCATTGCAAGTAGAACATTTGCGTCTATGTTTATCATAAACTCTAGAGTCTTGAGTTATCCAGCCTATACCTTCACAAGAAGGACATAAAATTAATTCTCTAGATTTACTCATCTCTACTCCTCAAAACTAGCTTTACGTTCAACTACCTTGGCCTGAAATCCTACATGACAATTAGCGCATCTAAGGTATCTACTCCTTGCAGATTTAGCGACTCTACCTTTATGCCCACAATTAGGGCATTTATATCTCCTGGAATATACTAAAGTAATAGGTTCCCCAAATAGTGCATGTAAACCTGACACCTGAGCGTCAGATAAAATCATTCCACAAGACTCTAACATTGCTATAATTTTTGGTGCTGGTATTACTGTACAAGATTCGTCAACCATTAGAAACTAGCCTTTCTCTCTATACCTTCATACTTATGGATAGCTTCAAGGACTAGTTTTCCACTAGAGTCAATTCCTTGGTTATAGAAGAGAATAGCTCTTTTCCCTTTCCAGAAGAACTCTGAGGTCCCATCATTGTGGACTTTTAGTTCTCCGTAGGTTTGGAGTGCAATTAGGTTAGCATGTTTGGGATCTAGGATTTCTAATGCATCTAGCATCTGTTGTTGGAGGAAATGCGCTACTGGTGCTCCGGTGACTGGAGTGGCGAGGGAGGAAATCATTTTTGTAAGTTCTCCAAAGTATACTCGATAGCAGCTTTAGCTTCATTTTGTCTACGGATAAGTCCAGGACTACTATTCTTTGTTAATTTAAGGTTTACTAGTTGTATCCTACAAGCATCCCAGAGTTCTTCTAATGAAGGTCCAGTGACTAATGCGTGATCTATTTCTATACTAGAATATGGGCCATCTAATCTAAATACTGCTGTATGTAGTTTAGTTCTGGAAGTAAAGGTGTAATCTGCATCTTTCATACTAGCCTCCTTAGAATTTTGACACAAAAAATAACCTAGGAAATAGCGTCTAGGTAACTACTGCTACAGGTTAACGTGCTGTAGCACCACGACTATGTGTGACCTTACTAGTTTATGAAGGGAAGAAAGAATAAGCTCCCTTGTGGGCCATGAGATCACTTGGTTCACTGGGGATATAGTGTACCCCTTGGAGAGGCCCACCATGAATAGAGGGAGGAAGGAGGAAAGACTCCCTCTATAGAGAATAGACTATTCGAAGATGTATCTGTCAATCGTCTCCCGCTTCGCTAAAACACCATCTTCAAGCATGACGAGATTGCCAGCGTTGTCTTTTTTGTTCTCGTGTTTGACAACTACAGAGACATTAGCACCAAGAAGATCATCAGTATCAAACTCTGCACCAATGTCGAGGTTGCAAGCGAGAGTGAGCTGTTTGAGTTTGAAGAGTGCAGTAGGAGCCATAGAAACATTATCAAATAGTTTCTTCCCTGCGAACTCAGTAGGCTCAATGATGTTGTAGCGCATGGAGAGATAGGGGAACTCTTTACCATTAGCTTGTTTGACTTCAATCTGTTCCACTTCCACTTCGTAGGTTCCGATGGGAAGGGTTTCAAAAACCATGTTAGCTTCAACGTCAGCGAGGGAAGTAGCGAGAGAAATGTTAGCCATGAGAGAAGATCCTTTGGTTAGAGGTTGATGGATAGAAGTAATGGGCCAGTAAGGAATGAGTTACTAGATCATTTAAGCTCCTTTGTTGGTGGTTAGTTGACAATCACAAGTAAACTGTTCTATACTAGGTTGATATGGATATGCTTCTGCTGCTGATTCTGTATATCCAAAATAATATCCACGATCAAGGCAATGTTCACAGGCAATAGTAAACTTAGAATGATCCTCTCCAGTCCAGTAATCACAACCCTTACACCATTGTTCAAATAATGCAGCAGCAGAAACTCCTTGGACTATATTATTTCTAAAACCATCACAAGGTGATGAACAGGCCATAGTTTCCTTTCTACTTAATGAGACTCTTAATCTTCTCATAAGTGGGGTCGATGATGATTGGAGGGAGATTAGAGCGGGACTTTCCCTCACTCCTCTTCCCTGCAACCGTAGTTATCTGATAAGTAAGTTTTCCCTTATCAACTCCTTGTCCGTGTTCAATTCCAGCCCTCCATACTTCATCAAAGAAAGCAGGGAGGATTCTACCTTGATTGCCTGTTACTCCTTTCGGGATGAATGAGATGAAACCTTGTTCTGCGTCTTTCTCGAAGTCTTCGTGAGTGATGATGATAAGGTTGCAGCGAGCACTCTTGAGGGCTTCTAGAGTAATCTCTATTAGCTTCCTTGCAGTTCCCCAGTCTTGAATTTGAGGAGGTTGGCCTGTGCGACCTACTAGGGCTAAGGTATGATCCATAGCATAGTTGCCCCAGAAGGTGAGAGAGTCGATTACTAGGGTATCAGTCTCAGTCAAAGTATTCGCTAGGTACTCTGCATACTTCTGGCCTTTCACAAATGCTGAGGCTTTAGCTACTTTCTTACACTCAGGGA
>Ga0209518_1003966_pt1 | contig 12258 bp, 14 predicted proteins | sample RifGroB1_FD_183993 | JGI IMG/M metagenome (GOLD analysis project Ga0209518, IMG submission 183993) | Groundwater microbial communities from Rifle, Colorado, USA - Groundwater B1 (SPAdes) (version 2) | ecosystem: Environmental > Aquatic > Deep subsurface > Groundwater | place: Rifle, Colorado... | reverse complement strand
GACGTATGTTCGGATCGGTGGAGGGGTATTTGTAGGTATGCTGGCTCTTACATCATTTGTGGTGCTTCTGATAATTATTAGTATGAGAATGGTAGTGAGGCGTGAGGAGGTTGAGATTCTGAACCTGATCGGGGCAACCCCGGGGTTTATCCGCAGCCCGATAGTTATCGAAGCTCTTTTTTACGCCCTTTTTGGAGCGTTTTTGGGCTGGATGCTGGCGTTTATCGGGATTTTATATCTATCTCCCTCGGCTGTAAGCTATTTCGGAGAAATTCCGGTTCTTCCACGCGATACACTTTCTCTTTTTGAGCTTTTTGGAATTATTTTGGGGGTAGAACTTGTTGCGGGGATAATCCTCGCGGTTGGTGGAAGTTTATTTGCGGTTGCCAGAGTTAAGAAAAATAGATGAAAAAAAATGGGAAAAGTATTTTATCCCCCTTCGCGAAATACCCCGGGCGTGAGCCCGTGGATGAAAGCGAAGATGTTTTCGCTTCGGAGGGATTCCGCTCCCGACGAATCGCGGGGAGAAGATACCCCGACCATAAGGCCGCGGGAGCTTCATTCTTCTTTTTATCCCTCTTAACATTTTTAGTTATAGGAGGAGCTTCCTTCGTTTTGGCTGATGACTGCGATAATATTCCAAGCGATCAGGCCAATATCGGAAATAAAATTGCGTGTCTTGCCGGTAAAGTTTCACAGCTTTCTTCCCAGGCCGGTACTCTGAAAAACCAGATTGCGCAGTTTGATTATCAAATCAGGCTCACGTCCCTTAAGATTCAGGACACTCAGGATAAAATAGCGCTTTTAGGCGGACGGATTGACCAGCTTGAAGTTTCGCTTAACGATTTAACCAATGCGTTTTCGGGGAGAGCGGTCGAAACTTATAAAATGTCGAGAATCGAAAGTAGTCTTGCTTTTCTTTTGTCGGCTACCGACATTGACTCGGCTGTTTCCAGATTCCACTACCTTCAAAAAATTCAGGAAGCGGACAGAAGCCTACTCGGAAAACTTCAGGAAGCTCAAACGACTTATCAAGGACAAAAAACAGATCAAGAGACTTTGCAGTTGGAGTTAAAAAAACAGCAGGCTAACCTTAATTCCCAAAAAGCGGCGAAAAACAGTTTACTCGCGGCAACCAAGAATGATGAATCAAAATATCAGTCGCTTTTATCGCAAGCTAGAGTGCAACTTGCTGCTTTTAGAAGCTTCGTCGCGAGTCAGGGTGGCGCCTCAATTCTTGGTAATCAGACTAAGTGTGGAAGTTGGGGTTGTTACTATAACCAAAGAGATAGCCAGTGGGGCAATATGGGAATGGGCGTATCAGGAGTATCGATGGCTGACGCAGGATGTTTGGTTACATCTGTTGCAATGGTAGCTAAGCATTATGGCAAGAATATCAAACCGTCAGATTTAGCTTCGAATGTCGCGGTTTTCTATGCAAGCACCGCATATATGAATGATTCATGGAGCGCTGCCGGTATAAGTGTTTCGAGATCAAAGTATTCAGTTTCATCTGGAAAAATAGATTCGGAGCTTGCGGCAGGGCGCCCTGTTATTGTCGGCCTTTATGGTACTTTTAATGCACCTCAACACTTTATAGTTATAAAATCAAAGGATGTAGATAAATACATAATGGAAGATCCCTTTATGGAAAATGGAGGAGGGGACAACGGAGATGGGCGGCCCCTCACAGATAAATATAGTTTTTCAGATATTGTCAGAGTCGATACGGTAACCGTTAACTAACGGGCATGACTCTCAAGTTTTTATCTAGTTAGCTTCAATTAACTGATTTTAATTAACAATTCTTCCGCATTGTAGTATCCTAAATTAAGTTTGATATCTTCGTATATTTATCGATAATTCGAATCATCGATAAATTTATGTCATATGTCACAGGTTTCTAAATATCCGATCGATAAAGAAGTCTTTAATGAAATTTTTGACGTGTTTCTTCAGACAGTGGCCAATTTAAATACAAAGAGTGCAGTATCAGATTTTTTTGAAGAATTCTTAACCCCCACGGAGAAGATAATGTTTGCCAAACGTCTTGCGGTAGGACTTCTAATTGCAGAGGGATATGATTACAAAGAGATTGTAAGTCTTCTGAAAATAAGTACGGGGACCGTTTCAATATTCTCTTCATTTTATAAATATGGAGAGGGATATAAAAAGGCCATCGATAAAATAAAATCGGACAAAGAAATTTCAGAATTTTTGAGATATGTTGGAGAAAAAGTCTCAGCTTTAGGTTCGTTTGGGGGAAAAGGATCGGGTGTTTGGAGAAGTGCAAATAAATCTTTCAAGAAACGCAAATCCAAATTACTTCGATGATTCGAATCATCGATAAATAAAGATGAAGAAATTATTATCAATTTTAATTTTCTTGTCTGCGTTTTTGTTATTTGTTTCGAATGCTAATGCTGCGATTAATTTTTCAATCGAGGAACCAATCGTTAATCAAGATCAGATTGAAATCGGCGTTAGTTTTGCAAACGCAACAAATACAAATTGCCCAAATCAAATATGTTATCTACAAGGATTAATTAAAGCATCATCATCAACAAGATATTTTGGTTTTACTAAAAACAATACCGATCAATGGATTGATTACATTGCCAACCCGGATCCAAACTTGATCCAAAGCAGTTTTTTTAAAGTTCAGTTAGAGAATGGTTCTTGGTCTGGGAAATTAATGATGAAGTTTAATTCTGATGATGTAGATTATAAAGGTCCAGGCAGTTATGATTTAAAGATCAAGAGATATACAGGTAATAGTAGCGACGGTGTTGATTCAAACATTCGCTCTATTCAACTTGACTTAACTATTCCGACACCTACACCAACCCCAACTCCAACGTTGTCACCTACAGTTGCCCCAACCCCCATACGTACTCCGACTCCCATTCCAACTCCAACAAAAACTCCAATCCCATCTCCCGCAAAAACTTTGACACCAAGGGCAACACCTTTTCCGACGGTGGCTGTTTTGGGTGAAGCCACGGTAGATTCGCCCCTCGCAACTTTTTCACCTACTCCTGTTATCAAAAAGGAAAATCAGGGTAAATTTCCGTTTATAGCCGGTGCTCTGATAGTTTCGGGACTGGCGTTTATCGGAGGTTCCTGCTATTTGGCATTTGGAAAAAGGGGAAAAGTGCCAGAGCATGAATCCTTGATATAATACCTTTGTGCGTAGCAAAATTATTTTCTTTCTAATCTATTGGCTCCCTCCGGTTGTCCTAGCCGGAATTATTTTTATACTATCCTCCAGTATTGTACCTAAGGCATCCGATATTTATTGGCAGGATTTTATTATTAAGAAAATTGGCCACATTATTATTTACGCAATTTTAGCGGTTTTGATATACCGCGCGTTAATAGCCGGAGGAACATCCAAGAAAAAGGCCGCAATACTGGCATTTTTACTAGCTACTTTTTATGGAGCAACTGACGAATTTCATCAGTATTTTATTCAAGGGCGAGAATCTAGGCTTAGGGATGTTGGTTTTGATGGTGTTGGGGCGGCAGCCTCACTTTTTTTACGACTAAGATTCTTCCAGAACTTCCGCAAGAATTTGTAGAACTTGGCAAGAGACTCGAAATTATATAGTATTAAGTTCATGAAGCTGCTTAAATTCTTGCGTCATCTTTTTATACCTCACGCGAGCAATAACCAAAAGGCAAAGATTTTGCATCCCTCAAGCCTAAGCCTTATTGTAGTGTTTTTGATTGCGTTTCAGGTAGTTCTTAGTTTTTCTCATAGAACTTTCCCTCGGGTTTTGGGTTATGCCGCCAGTATCCCGCCGAGTGAGGTCATTCGTCTTACTAATGCCCAGCGTGTTGCAAACGGACTTTCGGCGCTAAGTGAGAATTCGACTCTTGATTCGGCCGCCTTGGCCAAGGGAAACGATATGCTTGCCAAAGGATATTGGGCACATTTTGCTCCAGACGGCACTTCTCCCTGGAGTTTTTTTACCAGTTTTGGCTACAAATACCGCTATGCCGGTGAAAATTTGGCCAGGGATTTTTCCGATCCGACTTCAGCCATTAATGCCTGGATGAATTCCCCTTCTCATAGAGAAAACATTCTAAACTCAAACTATAGTGAAATTGGAGTCGGGGTTATTGAAGGAATGCTATCGGGGGTAGATACAACGATCATCATCCAATTTTTTGGGTCACCCATTAACGGCGCTCCATCTGTTCCTGTTGTTAAAGCTGGCGAGACATCAACGGTAGTTGCCGTCAGCTTGCCTTTACCCACGCCCGGCGTTGTCGCACCTTCTTTTATTTCTCCATTTCGGACAACAAAAGGATTATCGCTTGGCATTACAGGATTGCTTTTATTGGTATTATCTGTGGATCTGATAGTGGTTAGGAGAAGAAGGATTGCCAGAATTGGTGGCAGAACCCTAGCGCATTTGGCATATTTAGGAATGATTTTGGCTGTTATATTAATATTAAAGGCGGGGCAGATAATTTAATAAGCAAATATACAAATAAGCAAATAAAATAAAAATGAAGAAATTCACAAAGGACTTACCGCACTATCTTAGTCTTTTTGGTATTCTCTTGACCGGTTTTGCGGGGTTGATTCTCTTTTCTTATGATAAGAATTTTCAAATGAGTGTGGCCTTTGCAACGGCTGGTGCTTACGTTGCTTGGGGAATTGTACACCACGCGATACATAAAGATTTATATCTGGAAACGATTGTCGAGTATATTGCCATTGCAATTTTGGGTTCGGTCATAATTTTCTCACTGATAATTAGGTCTTAAAGGTGAATTAAACAAAATTGCTCCAAGGCCTATCCAGGCGTATAATTTGAACCTGTATGGATACTCATGATGGTCTTTTTGTCAGTCCCACGCTAGGGACTCTTACGCCTAAGGAGGCAGTCTCGGAGATTTCCAAATTTATTAATGAGGAACCCGAGAAATTTTATCGTGTCGTGATAGGCAGCGACTCGCAGGCACGGCATGTAAACGGAAAGGGTGAGATAGACTTTGTTACTGCATTAATAGTTCATAGAAGGGGTTCTGGGGCAAGATATTTTTGGAAGAAAGAAAGAGTCCAAAAGATACCGGTTTTACGGGACAAAATATATACGGAGACTCTAATGTCGCTCTCGGCAGCGCGTGAGCTGGTACCGCTTCTTAGGGAGGCTGTCTCACCGGGAAAGTACGATTTTGAGATTCATATTGATGTTGGCCCTCTGGGCCCCACCCGTGACATGATTAAGGAAGTGACCGGAATGGTGGCCGGAAACGGATTTACCGCCAAAACGAAACCTGACAGCTGGGGCGCTTCAAGTGTTGCAGACAAACATACATAGGGGTTGTATGCCTCGTCTTTGACGCAGGTGCACTGGTGCGTTATAATCTCAGATACTTGATATGAAAGGTGTTATTTTAGCTGGCGGACTTGGCACAAGACTCTACCCCCTTACTTATGCCACCAATAAGCACCTTCTCCCGGTTTATGATCGTCCCATGGTATTTTATCCCATTCAAACCTTAGTAAATGCTGGCATCAAGGAGGTATTAATAGTTACGGGTGGTCCACACGCCGGACATTTTATTAGAGTTCTTAAAAATGGGAAAGATGTGGGAATTTCTCATTTGGAATTTGCGTTTCAGGAAGGAGAGGGGGGAATATCGGCGGCACTTTCTTTGGCCGAGGACTTTGCAGATAATGAGCCGATTGCGGTTATCCTAGGAGATAATTGTACTGACGCGAATATCAAAAAAGATGTGAATACTTTTAAAAACGGTGCGAAGATATTTCTTAAAAAAGTTCCCGACCCTGAGCGTTTCGGCGTGCCGGTTTTTAATCAAAAAATGCAAATAATTGATATTCAGGAAAAGCCCAAAAAACCTCGGTCGGAATATGCTGTGACGGGCTTATATATGTATGACAAAACTGTATTTAACAAGATTCGATCGCTTAAGCCGTCCCAGCGTGGCGAGCTGGAGGTGACCGATCTAAATAATCTCTACCTTAAGGAAAAAAGTTTGTCTTGGGCTGAGTTGGATGGATATTGGAGTGATGCCGGGACTTTTAATTCCATGCTCGAAGTCGGGATTTATTGGAAATCTAAAAAATGAAGCTTCTTGTAACCGGTGGGTGTGGATTCATAGGATCCAATTTTATTCGGTACTGGTTAAAAAAGTATCCAGAGGACAAGATTACCAATCTTGATAAACTAACTTATGCTGGTCATTTAAGCTCCACAAAAGACTTTGAAAAGAACAAGAATTATAAATTTATTAAGGGAGATATTTGCGATTCAAAGGTTGTGGATTTGGTAATGAAAAGTACAGAGGTGGTCGTTCATTTTGCAGCGGAGAGCCATGTTGACAGGTCTATTACCGGGCCGCAAGTTTTTACTAAAACAAATGTAATGGGAACTCAAGTTCTAATAGATAAGGCCCTTAAACATGGCATAAAAAGGTTCCACCACATTTCCACCGATGAAGTTTTCGGAGCACTTCCTCTTGGGGTTGGAAAGTTTAATGAGACAACTCGGTATGCCCCCAGAAGTCCCTACTCAGCAAGTAAAGCGGCATCAGATCATTTAGTACGCGCATATAATGAAACGTTCGATCTTCCCGTAACAATTACCAATTGCTCAAATAATTTTGGACCTTTTCAAGATCCCGAAAAATTCTTATCGAGAATGATAACGAACTTAATAGATGGCGGGAATGTTCCCATTTATGGAGATGGGAAATACGTACGTGATTGGATTTATGTTGAAGATCATGTCAGGGGTATAGAGAAAGTTTTGAAAAAAGGAAGGATTGGTGAAACATATTTACTGGGTGGTGGTAGGAAGGATATTAATAATTTGCAAATTGCGGAAAAATTATTAAAAATATTTAAACGAGATAGTAGTTATCTTAAGTTCGTAAAAGACAGGCCGGGACACGATAGAAGATATGCAGTGGATTGGAGTAAGAGCAGGAAAGAGCTTGGTTGGGAACCTGCGAATGAGTTTGATGCTTGGTTGGAAAAAACTGTAGAATGGTATAGGAAGAATGAATGGTGGTGGAGACCTCTAAAAGTTAACGCAGAGAAACTATATCAAAAGACAGGACAAAAATGACTGATTTTTCTGAACAAGTTGTAAAAAAGACATTAATTGATGATCTTTATATTATCGAAAGACCGGTTTTTAAAGATGATCGTGGTCTTTTTAAAGAAGTTGTAAGATTTGGCTCGCTTTCTAAGGATATAAATTTTGATTTTAAACCCAGTCAATGGAGTCATTCAATATCAAAAAAGGGAGTTCTAAGAGGAATCCATGCAGAAAGCTGGAACAAAATCGTCTATCCGGTGACCGGTAAAGTGTTTTTGGCCCAAGTGGACATTCGGCCGGAATCCCGTACTTTTGGCAAGTATGAAACCTTGATTTCAGATGAAGATAATAGGTTTGCACTGTATGTTACTAAAGGGATTGCGAACTCGTTTTGCGTGATGGGGGAAGAAGATGTTCACTATCTTTATGTAGTTGATGGCTCATACGATGGTAGCGACACTAAAGCTATTGCATGGGATGATCCGGATGTAGCGGTTCCTTGGCCGGTTAAGAATCCGATTATTTCAGATCGCGACAAGGGTAACCCTAGACTAAGGGACATGTTTCCTGATAAATTTACCCCCACACCAAAGGGGTAGATTTTGTGTTAATATGACTGTAATCATATTTTGGTGTGGGGGTGTATGAAGAAAATTCTTGTTACAGGTGCTTCTGGTTTGGTTGGTTCAAGATTTATTGAACTATTTAAAGGTAGGTATGATTTTATAACTCCGGAATATCCTCAATTTGATCTTACAAATAAAGAAAGTGTTGTTTCAGCTCTTAAAAATTCCGATCCTGATGTTGTTGTTAATTTTGCCGCGTATACAAATGTAAGTGAAGCTGAGAATCAAAGAGGAGACAAAAACTTGGATTGCTATAAAATAAATGTTATCGGTGTTAAAAATCTTTTAGAGGCAGTATCATCAAAAACACATTATATTCAGATCTCAACTGACAATGTTTTTCCCGGATCGGAAAATAACCCCGGACCCTACTCTGAAGATCATCCAACGGATTACAAAGAAAATGAACTGACTTGGTATGGATACACTAAAAATCTAGGAGAGAAAGAAGTAATTAAAAAGTTTGGAAAAGATGCCACAATCTTAAGGCTTATTTATCTATCAAGATCAAAGTACGATATGAAGTCGGATTATTTAAGGAAACCGCTTTCTCTTTTTGATGAAGGAAAACTTTATCCAATGTTTAACGATCAGCAGGTTTCAATATCATTTGTGGATAGCATTGCCGAAGCCCTTGATAAAATTATTGATGGAGATAAAAGGGGGGTTTTTCATGCAAGCTCTGAAGATACAGGAACTCCATTTAAAATTATTACTTATTTAATAGAAAAGGCCAGAGGAGTAAAAAATGCCGTAAAACCGTCATCACTCGCAGAATTTGTAAAAACTGTTGATAATCCTGTCAGGTACCCCAAATTTGGCGGATTAAGAGTAGAAAAAACGGAAAAAGAACTGGGAATTAAGTACGGAACCTGGAAGGAAATAGTTGATAAATTTGTTAAACAACTTAATTCACCCTCAAATACTTAAATGATATATATTATTTAAGTATTATAATTTTTTCTTTCTCCACTTTTCAATCTCTTTATGATTTCCTGAAAGAAGGACCTTTGGCACTTTCCAGCCTTTATATTCTTCCGGCCTTGTGTATTGGGAATATTCGATGTTAGTGACTAGTGATTGGTGATTAGTGACTAGTGAAAACGATTCTTCGGTGAGGGACTTTGGTTTGATAACATCCGGAATAAGACGAACAATTGAATCTGTAAGGACCATTGCCGGGATTTCTCCCCCGGTCAAAACATAATCTCCGATTGAAATCACTTTATCGACTAAATGTTCATGAACCCGATGGTCAACCCCTTCATAATGACCGCAAATTAATATTAGATGATCAATTTTTGACAGATTTTGTGCAGTTTGTTGAGTAAATTTTTCACCGGTGGCGTCAAGTAAAATAACTTGAGTGGTTGGCGACTTGTGATTGGTGATTAGTGATTTTAGGGCTTTGTCGATTATATCAACTCTGAGAAGCATGCCGGGGCCACCGCCAAACGGTCTATCGTCAACGTTTCGTCTTTCACTCTCTCCCCACTTTCGTAGGTCGTGAACTTCAATTTTAATCACATCCCGACTCTCGGCACGTTTGATTATTGAGGCATCAAAAGGCCCCTTAAACATATCTGGGAAAAGAGTCAATATGTTAATTTTCATATTGATATTGTATCATTTAAGAATGCAAAAAGTTGTAATTGTAATTCCGACATATAATGAACGTGAGCAAACTCCAAAGATGATTGAGGCATTGGCGGAATTTTTTAAGACTGTTAAAAAATATGAGATGCATTTGTTGTACGCAGATGATACTTCTCCCGACAAAACATATGAAGTAGTGCAAGAAAAAATGAAAAAATATTCGTGGCTTCACCTTGCATTAAATGAAAAGAAATCTGGTATAGGAGGCGGCTATGTTACAGGCTTTAGATACGCAATGGAAAAACTAAAGGCGGATTATGTAATGGAGTTTGATTCCGACTTTCAACATAGAGTGGAAGACATCCCAATCTTACTGAATAAGATTGACGAGGGTTATGATCTAATAATTGGTTCCAGATATGTTAAAGGGGGAACCATTCCTGAAAAATGGGGTTTAAAAAGAAAGTTTTTCAGTGTTGTAGGTAATTTGGTTTGTAGAATTGGATTTTTGGCTCCAAAAGTGCATGATTTTACAACCGGTTTTAAATTGACCAAAGTTAAGGGTAATTTGGATCAATATGAGTTTAATAACTTATATTCAAAAAACTTTGCCTACAAAATTCAAATGACCGCGGAAATGGTAAACACAGGAAAGAAAGTAGTGGAAGTGCCGATTAAGTTTCAGCCCCGTAAAATAGGGGAGTCAAAACTTATTAAAAACGAATTGGGAGATTTTTTGAGAGTAATATTTCTCTTCCAGCTTCATAATCCTAAGATGCTGAGATTTATAAAGTTCGGGACGGTCGGGTTTACGGGATACCTGGTTAACGCGCTTACTCTAGAGCTTTTTATAAGAAGTGGGATTGCAAACAACCTGGCTAGAAGTTTCTCTTTCACAAGCGGAACCAATTTAGGGATTCTTGCAGAAGTTTCCGCGTGGGCAGCCCTTCTGTCTACGGAAATGGCGATTATAAGTAATTTTACTTTCAATAACGTTTGGACATTCGCGGAAGTAAAAATAACAAAACCACTTCAAATTATTGTGAAGTTTCTACAATTTAATTTAAGTTCGATGGGGGCTTTAGTAATTCAGTTCTTGATAATAGGCGGGGCGGTAATGATTTTTGGGGACACAAGATTAGTAAGGCAAATTGGACTTCTGGTTGGAATGCCACTGGTTTTAACATTCAACTACGTGATGTACAACCTTTTTATTTGGAAGTCATGGAAGCTTCCATGGGTAAAGAAGTAGTAATTGGTAATGTATTAAAAATATCTCCAAATTTTGATTCTTGAAGATTGATTATGGTTTCGCCGTTACAATTAGGGCAAACATCACGAGGTGGAAAATTTTTTTTGTCGCAATGTGAACAAACTTCACCAACTAGCCCATACCTTTGTTTTTTCAATCTCCAGTGCCTGGGAATTTCCATGTGTACATAATTAGTCTCTTTAACGAAACTAAACCCATGGTTCGACTTCGCTCACCACAAGTGCAATTATAGGAATGGGGCCCAATTCGATATAGGCATCACGTTTTGGGAGATGAAAGCAAGGGAAAATAAATAAATCGGGATTATTATTACGGCTAGTGCGATTTTAACCTCCTTTTTCGCTAGAATGTCTGCGAACGCAACGAATAAAAATGGAACCATGGGAAGAGCATATCTCATTAAATCCCTGTGGGATATAAAGAGGGATAAAGTAAAAAATATTCCCGAAAAAATAGCAATTTCATATTCCTTTTTAGCAAAAAGTTTATAAACTCCAATCGCACCAATTAAATAAATAAAGATAATTTCTTCAAGCCAAAAAGTTCCGACCCATGGAGCAGAAAAGTTGAAAACGGAAAAAGGAGGGAACATCAAGTGAATATTGTCACCGGAGTGGAAATATGCCCAGAAATCTCCGGTCAGGAAAAAATAGAGTGTAAAAACACCAATCAAGGAGAGTGGAATAAGAAGTGTTGGCAAATATTTTTTGATACTTATTTTTTGATTTTTAAAATATTCAAAAATTATGTATGCAGCATATGAAACAAATAGAAGAATTCCGGGTGATTTTGTTAGAGTTGCGAGAGCTCCCCAAATTCCTGATAACCAGTATTTTTTATACTTAAAAAAGTAAACAGAGGCGATAATTGAAGCAATAAATAAAGGGTCTGCTGAGCCGACCGAACGGACAATAAGCCACCTTGCGGGGAATACCGAGAATAAAAGAGTGAGAAATAATACGTCTTTTTTATCTACATACTGGCTTATTAATTTTTGAAAAAAGTAGACTGCGAGGATTGAGGAAAGAAGTGTTGCCGTAAGCATTGCGTAAGGGTAATTGGTAACCAGTCCAAAGACTCTTATGATTAGTGGGTAAAGTGGGAAGTGGGCAGCATAATATTCAGTAGGAAGAGGAAATTGGTAATTTGCCATAATTACGGCTTTGCCGTATAGAGTTTTGGCAACTACCAAATATAGCGGGCCGTCATAGTTGGCAACGATGGTTGCAAGTCCGTTGCCCGGAAGCGGAATACCCCAAAACGTCTGAAGGCGGAGGAAAAAAGGAAGCCAGATAAGGAATGTGGGAACCAAAGAAAGAACCAGAATCCAAGGGAGATTTTTAAACTTTCCGGACATAACGTAAATATATACTCCTCTTGCTATGGTTTGCAACTCTCACAAGAGATTATCGCCCTTCGGCGTAGCATAGTTAGCTTTCGGTATGCTAGAAACTCTTTTTAAAACCTCGCTTAGCTCGGTTGTCCCTTCGGGAAAGTTTGTATAACAGGCCATTTCTATTATGACATCCTACGATGACATATCAGATACTTTTTTAACTAGCATCTGTATCGAATCTGTTATAGACTTCGTATGTGGCTAAGATAATTGACAAGCTTTCGGTTTTCCTTCCTACCTATAATGAAGAGGGCAGCATAAAAGAAGTTGTGCTTAATATCAAAA
>Ga0209518_1003965_pt1 | contig 12259 bp, 10 predicted proteins | sample RifGroB1_FD_183993 | JGI IMG/M metagenome (GOLD analysis project Ga0209518, IMG submission 183993) | Groundwater microbial communities from Rifle, Colorado, USA - Groundwater B1 (SPAdes) (version 2) | ecosystem: Environmental > Aquatic > Deep subsurface > Groundwater | place: Rifle, Colorado... | reverse complement strand
AGCGGTAGTCGGCAGCACTGGGGCATCCTCAAACGCATAATGTAGGAGGGCACGTGACCATCAACGTTGACGACATCCTGCGCGTCGCCGGCCTGGGCTGGCGTGTCATCCCCGTGGGCCCGGACAAGCGGCCCGTGCTCCAGCGCTGGCCGGAACGCGCGTCGGCCGACCCCACGGTCATCCGCAACTGGCACACGAGCTATCCCGATTGCAACTGGGGGCTGGTGACAGGATCCCGAAGCTCCGTGTTCGTGCTCGACGTGGACGCGGGCAAACACGGCGAGGAGAGTCTGGCCGCCCTGGAGCGCGAGCACGGGGAGTTGCCGGCCACCACCCAGGTGCGCACGGGTGGGGGCGGCCGACACCTCTACTTCGCCTATCCACGTGACCGCGTCATCCGAAACACTGCCGGCACCCTCGGGGACGGGCTGGACACCAGGGGGGACGATGGCTTTGTGGTCCTCCCGCCTTCGGGCCACCCGAGCGGTGGGGTGTACGCCTGGGTGGCCGCCCCCTGGGACACACCGCCGGCCAAGGCCCCGGACTGGTTGATCATGCGCCTCCGGGGGGACCCGGACCAGGGCATCCCCGAGGGACCGATCCCCGAGGGCGAGCGCAACCAGCGCCTGACCCAGATGGCGGGGTACCTCCGGCGCCGAGGGTTGGATGAGCCTACGATCCTAGCAATGCTGAGGCCGCTGAATGAGCAGTACTGCCGGCCACCGCTCCCGGATGATGAGCTTCAGCAAATCGCCAACAGCGTGGCCAGGTACGCCCCGGCCGACCCGGTGACGGGGGTCGTGGCGGCCGGGCTGGATCCCCTGACCCGCTACAGCCAGCGGGACCGGCCGCTTACGGACCTGGGCAACGCCGAGCGCTTCCAGGACATGTTCGGCGACCGGGTGCGGTTCGTCCCGGCCTGGGGCCGGTGGCTGGTGTGGGATGGACGCCGCTGGGCATCCGACGACGACGGGACCGTACAGCGCATGGCCTACGAGGTGGCCCGGTCGATCCAGGTCGAGGCCGCCAGCCACCCGAGTGCCAAGGCGAAGGCCCACCTCTTCCGATGGGGAGTGAACACTGAGATGGGCGGGCGCACAGATCTCCTACTCCGGAAGGCCGAGGCCCTGGGGGGCGTGGCGGTCCGGGCCGACCGGCTGGACGCCGACCCCTGGGCGCTCAACACCCTGGACGGGACCCTCGACCTGCGAACGGGGGAGGTCCGGCCCCACGACCGGGCAGACCTGCTCACCAGGCTGGTCCCGGTGCCCTGGGACCCGACGGCAACCTGCCCCACGCTGGTGGCCACCCTGATGATGGCGTTCGACGAGGACATGGACCTGGTGGCCTGGATCCAGCGGGCGTTGGGCTACAGCACCACCGGGATCACCAGCGAGCAGTGCTTCTTCATCTGCTGGGGCGAGGAGGGGCTGAACGGCAAGAGCACGGTGCTCGAGGCCGTCCAGCGTACCCTGGGGTACGACTACGCCTGCATGACCGATCCAGTGCTGGTCACCAGCGCGGACCATGGGGACGCGGGCGTGCAGACCAGGCTCGCTCAGCTGCAGGGCCGGCGGCTCGCTTCGATGAATGAGTTCGGGGAGGGTAACCGAGTCAACGCGGCCCTCCTCAAGCAGCTGACGGGTGGGGACACGGTGCAGGCGAAGTTCATGCGCCAGGATACGTTCGAGTTCACCCCGCAGTTCAAGCTCTGGATACGCACCAACGAGAAGCCCGAGATCACCACGGTGGGGGCGGCCATGTGGCGGCGGGTCAGGCTGGTGCCGTGGGTCAGGCAGATCCCCGAGGGCACGCGGCGGCCACGGCACGATGTCGATCGGGCACTGGACGCTGAGGCACCTGGGATCCTCGCCTGGCTGGTGGCGGGTGCTCGAGCTTGGTATGGGACGGGGTTGGGGGCGTGTGCCGCGGTCGACCAGGCCACGGCCTCGTTCCGCACGGAGCAGGACACCGTGGGCCGGTTCCTCCTGGAGTGCGTGGAGCTGACAGGCGATGAGCGCGACCAGGTTGACACCCACAACCTCTACCGGGCATTCCAGGGCTGGTGCGAGGACGAGGGGGTCAAACGCCCGCCCACCCTGGCCTGGTTCGGGCGCCGGCTGGGGGCCAATGGACGGTGGCGGGAGGCCACGCGGGGCGCCAACACACAGGGGGAGGGCCTGTTTCGACGGGGTTACGAGGGCGCACGGCTCACTGAGGTATGGCAGGCCAGGGCGCAGAACAGGTTTTGAGCTTGAATAATTGACATAACAGCGTCTATAATTGACACAATCGGCATAATCGGCATTTGGGTATTTTCCCCTTTAGTGTGTTAACAGATATCTCGCGTAGAGCTAAGTGTAAAAAGGCGAAATGCTGATTATGCTGATTGTGTCAATTATGGGCGGGGCTGGCTTCGTGTGCTGCCACATGAGCCGCTGTCGCCCTTGGTTGTGGTAGACCGAGAACAGGGGTATAATTGACCACAGTAAGAGGAGACGTGTTCTATGGGCAAGACCAACAACCCGGCCGGCAGCTCGAAGCGTGCCCGCAAGGGCGACGCACTGCGGCTGACTGAGACACTGCGGGCAACCCTGGCTCGAGAGGAACCGGGGGCCGCTGCCTTTGGCCTTCCGACAAGGCGATCGGAGCTGCTCGCCGAGCTGGTCACGCGGCTGGTGCTCACGGGTGAGACGACGCTGCTGCCCGACGCCACCGGGTCCCGGCGGACTGTCGAGTTGAGTGCCATGGCGTGGGCCGACTTCGTGAAGTGGCTGTACCTCCGGGTGGACGGGCAGCCGCCTCAGCAGGTTAGGCTCCCAGGCGAGGGTGACGGTACCCCAGTCGCGGGCACCATCATGTTCGTGATGCCGGGCAATGGGCGCGGCGACGACACAGAGGAGATCGACGATGACACTACCGACCCTGACGCCGACGCCGGTGGGGACGCGGGCGTCGACACCAGCGGTTCGTGAGGACGACGAGCCGGTGTTCGACCATGCCTGTGATGCCAGGGGCGGTGACATTGTGTTCCTCCCGATCGGCACGTTGTTCTGCGCTGACTGTGGCGCCTGGTTCGACGAGCGGTGATGGTCGCCACTCTTGAGGTGCCTGGCGTGGAGATCGGGGTCGGCCGACAGCGGGTTGGTCCCCAGCATGGCCCGCAGACCCTTATGCTCACCACGCCGGCCGATATTGCCATCATCGGTGGGGCGGCTGGTGGGGGGAAAACTTGGTCGCTCCTCTACGAGCCGATCCGGCACGTGCGCAATCCGCGGTTCGGGGCAGTCATATTTCGGCGGACGTATCCCGAGATCAGCCTCGAGGGTGGTATGTGGGACGAGGCGCAGGAGCTGTACATTCCCTTGGGCGCCCAGTACAACGAGTCACGTTCCGAGGTCACCTTCCCGTCCGGGGCCCAGGTGACTTTCGCCCACATGCAGCACGACAAGGATAAGCTGAAGTATTATGGCAGCCAGATCCCCCTCCTTGCATATGACCAGCTGGAGACGTTCCTGGCGTCACAGTTCTGGTTCATGCTCAGCCGCAATCGGTCGACGTGCGGTGTGCGCCCCTACATCCGGGCATCGTGCAACCCCGACCCCGACAGCTTCGTGGCGAAGCTGGTGGAGTGGTGGATTGACCCCGACACGGGGTTCGCCATCCCGGAGCGTGGGGGTCGCATCCGCTGGTTCACGCGGCGGGGGGATGATGAGCTCGATTGGGATGACGACCCTAAGGCCCTGGTCGAGCGCAACCTAAGCGGGAAGATTCTGTCGCTCACCTTCATTCCGGCCGACGTGTACGACAACCGAGTTCTGCTTGCCAAGGACCCTGAGTACCTGGGCAAGCTAATGAATATGCCGCTCGTGGAACGGGAGCGACTGCTGCGGGGTAACTGGAAGGTGCGCCCCTCGGCCGGCAAGCTCATCAACCGGGCGTGGATCCCCATCGTGGAGGCCATCCCGGCCGGGGGCGAGGCGGTCCGCTTTTGGGACTTCGCCGCCACAAAGAAGCAACTGGCCGGTGACGACCCCAGCTTCACGGCGGGTGTGCGGATGCGGCGAGTGGGGGGCCAGTACTACGTGGATGACGTGGTAGTCGGCCAGTGGTCTCCGCCCGAGGTCGATCGGATCTTCCGGGCCACGTCGCTCAACGACGTCCGGCACCTGGCTCAACTGGGCACACGGTACGCGGTGGCCTGGGAGGTGGAGCCCGGGTCGGCGAGCATCCGTGAGAGCCATCGCCTGATCAGCCTGCTGGTCGGCATCCCGGCCGGCGGCCGGCCGGCGCAGGGTGATAAGGTCATGCGTGGGCGGGCGATGGCGAGCCAGGCGGAGGTCGGGAACATCCTGACCCTTCGGGCACCCTGGACCGAGGGGTGGCTGAACCACCTGCATGCCCAGCCCGATATCAAGCACAACGACCTGTGGGATGCCACGGTCGGTGCGTTCAACCGCCTGGCTGGCCTTGGCCCAAGTGGCAAGGCCACTACGATGAGAAGGTGATCCGATGACACTACCGCAATCACAGACGCAGCTGCAATCAACCCCACGTGATCTGGAGCGAGCATATAAGGCACTGCTGCGCAAGCTGGCGCCTTATACCCGACTGTGGCGCTACTACGACGGAGAGCAGCCCCTCGTCTACGCATCGAAGCGCCTCCGGGAGGTATTCAAGAATGTGGATATCCGGGTCGTAGAAAACTGGGCGGCCGTGGTGGTGGATGCGGTGGCTGACCGCCTCGACCTCGTTGGGCTGCAGGTTGGTGAGGCCGATGACCCCGTGCTTGAGGATCTGTGGGCCGAGCTCGAGCTGGCCCTGGTTGCCAAGGACGTCCACCTGGCCACGCTGGTCATCGGGGAGGCGTTCATCATCGTGGGCGAGGACGAGGACGCGGAGCCCAACGCCCACGGCATCACGGCGTATTACAACGATCCGCGCATGTGCCACGTTTTTTACGACGCCGAGAATCCGCGGGTCAAGGAATTCGCGGCGAAGTGGTGGGTGGACGCGGACCTCAAACGCCGGCTGACCCTGTACTACCCCGATCGCCTCGAGCACTACGTCAGCACGGGTAGGGCAACCGATGTGACGGGGGCGACATCGTTTCACCCGGACGTCGAGACCCCCACCGAGCTCAATCCGAGTGGGGTCATCCCGGTGTTCCACTTCCGATCGCAGCGGCGGACGATCAAGAGCGATCTTGAGGGCATCTTGACCGTGCAGGACGCGGTGAATAAGCTCCTGGTGGACATGCTGGTGGCTGCCGAGTTCGGGGCATTCCGGCAGCGCTGGGTCATCTCGAACGCTGACCTGGCTGAGCTCAAGAGCTCGCCATATGAGCACTGGTTCTTGCCGGCTGGGGACGGCCTGGGGCAGCAAACGCAGGTGGGGCAGTTTGAATCCAGCGACTTGGACAACTATTTGGAGGCCGTTGAACACCTGTCCACCGACATCGGGCGCCTTACCCGCACGCCCAAGCACTACTTCTTGATCCAGGGCGGCGATCCCTCGGGTGAGGCGTTGGTCGCCATGGAGGCACCGCTTGTCAAGAAGGTCCGCGACCGGATCGCTTACTTCGAGCCCACTTGGATGGAGGTGGCCGCGTACGCGCTCACTTTGGCCGGGCGGGTCACGACCCGGCGGGACGTCACCGCGGTGTGGGGTGACCCGGAGACCGTGCAACCCTCGGTTGTTGCGGAGATCCGGGAGAGCACGGTTCGGGCCATGGTCCCCTTGGTCACGGCGTTGCGGTGGGAGGGCAAGACCGAGGACGAGATCGACCAGATGTTGCAGGACAAGCAGCAGGACAACGCGGCTAACACAAGGTCCCTCGCGTCTGCCCTCGTGGAGGCAGAACGTCGGTCACGACAGGCGCCTGAGGTGCCCGGCGACGCGATGTAAGAGAAGGGGCAGACGATGAGTAAACCTCCAATTGGGACACCGGGGCTACATCTATCCTGGTTGCTGGGAGTGTTGAGATGAAGAAGATACTGAAGGCCCCAGTTCGTTTACTGTGCTGGCTGCTGGGCCTGCGCCTGCGAACACTACTGGTGACGGCCCTTACCGCTGGCGCTGTACTGGCGCTGCTTGCCAGCCCGCTGTCGTTGCTGGGGCGGGATTTCACAATCGCCCTGATTGCGTCTGTCCTGGACGGTTCGCCCCAACCGGTCGACGACATCGACTCCGCCGGCGGGCAGCCCCTGGAAGGAACATGGGGCATAGATAGCAACTCCCTCTGGCTGGTGGATAGGGCGCTAGAGATCGTGCCCTACTTCTCCTACGAGAACTTCACGGCCCAGGCCACCTACCCGGTCTTCCTGGCTTTCGTTCCCAACGCCGATCAGCGATCCTTTCACGTGCTGGGAACGACCCAGTGGGGAGGACGCATCCGAATCAATCTTCGCTACCTGACGACCGACCGCGCCGACGCGCGCGATATCTACGCCACCCTGATCCACGAGCTGATTCACGCGCAGGGCATCCCCTTCACCTACGGCGGCCCCCTGGTCACCGAAGAGACGCGCATCCGCGTCGAGGGCATGACCACGGCTGGCACGATCGAGATCCTAGCGGCCATCTGCAACTATCGGGAGAACGACCTCGCCTGCCCGACTTTCTGGCAGGAGACCGGCGACCTGGCCCGGACATCGCTCCAGGTGCGTCTCCGGTCCCTGGGACTGGACCCGCTCTACCAATTCATCTCGGATGCCCTCTGGCGCGACGCCGATATGCAGAGCCGGGCCGAGAAGGCCATGCGCTTCTGGGGGACCCGCCCCGAAGAGCTTGCCTATATTCAGACAGCCTATGGGGCATTTCCGTGGAGCGAGTACGTCGTCCCCGGCTTCGCCGGGAAACAGCTCCCGACCGGCGTCCTGCAGCCGCTGGAAAGACCCGGCCAATTCCTTGTGGTGTTCGCAGACTTCGACGACACCCGCGCCATCATGGGGCCGCTGGGCCTCTGGGCTTCTGTCGTCACCTGGTTGCACGACTGGGCGCTGGGGCTGATGCCGTGAGGATGGCCTGGCTTGTCAGCTGCTCACGTTGTGGCCGTGAGGGTCTGCGAACGGACGGGGAGACCGTGGAGTGTCCGGGGTGTGGCCATATTGAAGCTGCCCTGGTGATCCGCAGCAAGGAGGCGCGCAATGCCATACGGGGTGTTCAAGATGGGACCGCCAAGCAAACCCTTCTGCGTCTTCAAGAAGGACGAGGAGGGGCTGCCCGTTGGAAACTCACTGGGTTGCCACCCGACGCCCGAGAAGGCGCGGGCGCAGATCACGGCGATCAACATGAACGAGCACATCAGAACAGGGGCAAGGGCTGGCCGGTAGGCGGCAGGTCACCCCGGCACGGGCGACGAGGCCTGCGACTGGCGGGCTCAAAGTCCGGTAGGAACCCGGCCGGCGCCCGTGCCGAGGTGGGGGTGGGGCGACATGCCTGACCCGTACCCCAACGCGGTTCGGGCTGCCCTCGCCCACAAGGCGAGGCTTGCGGCCCTGGAGGCAGCCACGGTCAGGGAGATGGCGGCCGCGTGGATGGGCGTGGAGGAGGTCCTGGGCGCCCGGATCACCGCCCTGGCTTACGAGGTTGCTGAGCTCCAGGCGGCCAGCGGGGCGGTGTCCGCGTGGCGCCTCTCGCAGCTGGACCGCTATCAGGCCCTGCTGGGGCAGGTCCAGGCGCAGGTCAGCCGGTTCAGCACCCTGGCCGCGGGCATCACGGCCGAGGGTCAGCGGGCGAGCGTCGACCTGGGGCTACGGAGCGCGGTGGAGGAGATCGGCGCGGTGTACCTCGACAGCGGGCTGGTCGTTGGGTCGTTCGAGCACCTGACCGTGCCGGCCGTGGAGAGCCTGATCGGTCGGGCGTCGGATGGTTCGCCCCTCAGCGACCTGCTCAGGCAGGCCTGGCCGGACAGCGCGCAAGGCCTGACCGACGCGCTCGTGCGGGGGATGGCGCTCGGCGACAGCCCACGGGTCGTGGCGGCGGCCATGCAGGATGGCCTGACCAACGGCCTCGACCGGATGATGACCATCGCCCGGACTGAGATGATGCAGGCGAGCCGGGAGGCCAGCCGGGAGCAGTACACGGAGAGTGGGCTGGTCAGTGGGTATAGGCGGATCGCGGCGCTCGACGCCTGCCTGGCATGCTACGCGCTCGACGGTGAGACCTACGACACCGACACCCTCATGGAGCTGCACCCCAACGACCGGTGCGCCATGATCCCCATTGTCGAGGGGCTGCCGACCCCCGACTGGGTGTCAGGGCAGGAACGGTTCGAGGCCTTGACCGAGGAGCAGCAACGGGGGATCATGGGGGACAGCCGGTATGAGCTCTGGCAATCGGGGGTGGTGGCCGACCTACACAACTTCGTGACGGTTACCCAGAACCCGCAGTGGGGGCCGTCCCTTGGGCTCGCCCCCCTGTCCGACCTCCCCGAGATCTCGAACCGTGTGGCGCAGTCCCCAACCGGCCAGGTTGGGGTATAATCAGGAGGGGGCAGGATGCCCCCTATCCAAGAGGGCGGGATGCCCGGAGGTGAACGATGTTCGGATTGAATGGTGTAGCCCTGTACCTGGACGCGGGCGCGGGAGGCGCGGCCGGCGGTGCCGGTGCTGATCAAGCTGGGAGCGAACAGGGTGGTAAGGGCGAGCAGGGGGGCGAACAGAGTGGCAAGGGTGGCAAGGGCGGCAAGCCGGCGCCGGGGGAGGCATACAAAACGTGGTTCGATGCCCAGCCTGACGACGTGAAGGCGCTTGTGACCACGAACGAACACGGTTTGCGGTCGGCGCTTCACGAGGAACGGGAGGGGCGCGCAACCCTCAAGGCGCAGCTGAAGGACCTGACCGCGAAGGCGGAGAAGGGGTCAGACTTCGAGAAGCAGCTGACCGCGGTATCGGCCAGGGTGGAGGAGGCCGACAGCCGGGCGGACTTCTACGAGGCGGCCCACGCTGCTGGGGTCACGAACCTGAAGCTGGCTTGGGTGGTCGCCACCAATGACAAGCTGTTCGACAAGAAGGGCAACCCGGACATTGAGGCACTGAGGAAGGGCTACCCCGAGCTCTTCGCGCCGCCGGCCAAGCGGCCTCTGCCCAGGCATAACGCCGGGGCGGGGACCGAGGACGTCAGCGCGCAGTCACACCAGGGGATGAACGAGTTCATCCGCAGGGCGGCCGGTAGGTCGTAGAGGTCGCCGCAGTCAAACCGCACCCGCGGTAACGGGTGCTGGAGGGAACAATGCCTTACGATACGTACATCAGCCGCAGCGACGCAGCTGCCCTCATCCCCGAGGGCGTCGCCGCGGAGATCATCCAGGGTGCGGTGGAGCAGTCCGCCGTCCTGTCGCTCGGCCGGCGCCTGCCGGACATGCCCTCGGGCGTGACCCGACAGCCGGTCCTAAGCGTTCTACCGTCGGCCTACTTCGTCACGGGCGTGCCCGCGGGCGGGAGTGGGAGCGGTGACGTCGACAAGGGCCTCAAGCAGACGACCAAGGCAATGTGGGACGCCAAGTACCTCAACGCCGAGGAAATCGCCTGCATCGTGCCCATCCCCGAAAACGTGCTGGACGATGCCTCCTACGACATCTGGGGTGAGGTTCGGCCCCGGATCGTCGAGGCGATCGGTGGGGTGATCGACCGGGCGGTCTTCTGGGGCACCGATGCCCCGGCGGCCTGGCCCCTCGACATCTACGATGCCGCTGTGGCGGCCGGCAACGTCTGCGCCCTGACCGACCCGTTCGATGCGGTCATGGGTGTGGGCGGCCTGATCTCCCTGGTCGAGGAAGATGGCTTCTTCGTCACGGGGCACGCGGCCGCGATCTCCACCCGCGCGGTGCTGCGCGGCCTGCGCAGTGCGATCGAGGGCATCCCCCTCTTCATGACCCTGAACGGCGGGTTCTCGGGTGGGATGCAGCAGCCGACCAGGTACACCCTGGACGGACAGCCGATGATCTTCCCGCGCAACGGTGCGTTCGACGGGGCGCTGTCGGAGGTCATCACCGGTGACTGGACGCAGCTTGTCTACGCCCTCCGGAAGGACATCACGTACAAAATCCTCACCGAGGCGGTCATCACGGACGAGTTCGGCCAGATCGTGTTCAACCTTCCGCAGCAGGACATGGTTGCCCTCCGGGCGGTCATCCGGCTGGCCTGGCAGGTCCCGAACCCGATCAACCGGGTGAACGATGATGGGACCACGCGGTACCCGTTCTCTGTCCTGACCGTTCCGTTCGGCTCAGGCAGCTGAGCATGACCCGGCCCGTGAGGGTCGGGACGGCACGGAGGGTGGGGGATAAGGGCCGACAGGCGCCGTTGAACAGCCGGCCACGTCGGCCCACCCCACCCATACGTGTCGGTAGGCGGGCACCGGGGGTGGATCCCGCTCGCTTGCGTGAGCCCGTGTCCGTGCTCGTCTCAGAGCGGCACTTCCTCGACCATGTGGCACCTGTCTGGCACGCCCTGCCTGAGGAACGGCGCGGCGTGTTCCTGGTGCTGACCCCCGGTCTACTTCCCTACGCCGAGGCCCACGGGATCACCGAGGCGGAGGTGCTGAACTTCGGGAGGCACAAGGACCGAGCGGCGGGACCGATCCTGACGGCAGCCTCGGGGGATCTACGGCGGGTCATCGACCGGTGGGGGCCGGCCACCCCAATGATCTTTCAGAACCACGGCGCCGGCTTCTCGTGGGCCAAGCTCAACCACACAAGTTACGCCGGCGGTCGAGGGCGTCTGGACATGGTTGGTCTGTTCCTTGACCCGAACGAGTACGCGGCCAGGCGAAACCGGGCGTCCCACCCGAAGGCGATGGTGCGGGTGGTGGGCTGCCCCAAGCTGGATGTCTGGCACAACGCGGACCCGAAGCCCGTTGACCCCGCCGGCCCACTGGTCTGCATCAGCTTCCACTGGCCTTGCAGGGTGGTCCCGGAAACCGACTGGGCCTGGCCAACGTTCAGGAACGTCCTGCGCGAGCTGCCCCAGCACTTCCGGGTGGTCGGGCACGGGCACCCACGGGCAATCTCATTCCTGGCTAAGCAGTACGAGCGGGCGGGGTTTCCAACCCTGACCGACTTCGAGGACGTGCTCGCGCGCGCGGATGTGTACGTGAATGATAGCAGCTCCACGCTGTACGAGTTTGCGTCGCTGGACCGTCCGGTGGTGACGCTCAACTCACCCATCTACCGTCGGCACGTCAACCATGGGCTCCGCTTCTGGGAGCACGAGGGCGTCGGCGTGATCTGCAACGGGGCTGGGGATCTGATCAGCGCGGTCAACCAGGCGGTCGTTGACCCGCCGACCCAGCAGCGACTGCGCCACGCGGCCACGGAGGACGTATACCCCATCCGGGGACGGGCAGCGCAGGCCTCCATCGAGGCCATCATGGAGTTTTGCGGTGGATGATGGGGCGATTGTCTCCTTAGCGTTCGGTCAGCAGGCTCGCGCGTGCGTGGGCAAGAGCCTACGATCGCTGCGGGCCACCGGCTGCCGACTTCCATTCTATCTGGTGGGGGATGGGGCGCTTGTTGGTGCGACGAACATCAGGTGGACTGGTATGACCCCATTCGTGACGGTGGGGAAGGCGAGGTACTCGTTCCGGGCGGCCATTGTGAAGTCGGCGCTCTACGCCCTCCTGCCACAGCATGACCGGGTGCTGTACGTGGACGCGGATACGGTCTTCGTGGCCGACCCATCGGACTTTGGCCAGTTTGTGGAGGAGGCTGATTTCGCTATTGCCCTACATCAAAGCGGATGTACTGTCAACCACGTGCGACGGTGGTATGGCTACCACGAGACCGATGCTACGATTGCCCTGGCTGGGGACATCAAGGTGCCTAATTCGGGGGTGTTTATCTGGAAACGGTCGTTCGCCGTGGAGTTCATGTTCAAGACGTGGCTTGTGGAGTGGAAGCGCTTTCTGAATTGGGATGACCAGTTTCCGCTGATGCGTTCCATGTACTACACAGAAAAGCGCTATCCCGAATTCCGGCGGGCTGTGCTATCATTCGGGTGGAACAGTAAGACGTTGAAGGATGCGACCGTCATTCATCACTACTTTGGCTCGGGGAAGGCCGCGCCGGGCGGTTCGGCGAAGGCGCTTTGGGCCGGGAGGGTTCCGGTGGAGAAGCAACCCAAGAAGCTGCCCGTGAAGCGGCCGGCAAGGCGACCAGCAAGGCGACCGGCATTGCCGGTGAAGCGTGTGAGTGCAAGGTCAAGGCGACCGGTCCCAAAGCCCGCCCCGAGGCGACCGGCCCCGAGGCGACCAGTGC
>Ga0209518_1003959_pt1 | contig 12272 bp, 14 predicted proteins | sample RifGroB1_FD_183993 | JGI IMG/M metagenome (GOLD analysis project Ga0209518, IMG submission 183993) | Groundwater microbial communities from Rifle, Colorado, USA - Groundwater B1 (SPAdes) (version 2) | ecosystem: Environmental > Aquatic > Deep subsurface > Groundwater | place: Rifle, Colorado... | reverse complement strand
AGAAACAAACACTGCGCAAGCTAACGTTGCAAGAGCGCGGTTTACGCGGCAGAAGACCGTCATTGATGCCGATGCAGAAATGCAAAAGCGCATTCGTGAAGGTCGGGGTGCCGCCGAAGCCGAGCGGCTCCGTCTTGAGGCTCTTGCCAAGGGATACAAAAAGATCGTCGATAGTACGGAAGCGGCCGGCGAAGCTGTTATCGCATCCGAAACTGCAAAGGCGGCTCTTTCCGAAAAAACGGACACCTTGGTGCTCGGTACAGGAGGAGTTGAACAACTCTTTGGCTTGGTCAAGGCTGGCCAAGGAATGCTTCAGAGACAGAAGGAGGATACATGATGACCGGAAATTGGGGAGCAATCCTTATCTCCGCAATTGTCATTGGAAGCATCTACTTGTGGTGGAAGGGCGGTCTCAAAAGGCCAAATGTCCCTACAGGATGGATGACTTGGCCCGCATGGGCTGACTCGCAGGCGGCGGCAATCGTGCTGGGGGTTGTTTTTATCCTCCTCATCATGAAAATCGCCCTTCCTTCCGCGACAGCGGCCATCGCGGCCGCTGTAAGTTGGCCGCTCCTAATCATGGGGGCGGCGATCACGACTGTGTTGCTCATACGTCTTAGTGGGGCATGGCGCACGGGATTGGTCGGCACCGTCGCGGTTTTGCTGCTTATTGCCGTATTCTCAAGCCCGTCGTGCGCCCCTGGCGACACGACGTGCATTGAGGCGCAACGGCAGGCTACAATTGCCGAAGCCAAGGCGAAAGCCGAGGCGCAAGCGGCGGCTAAAAAAGCCAGTAGCGTTACTCTTGAATGTCCCGGTAAGCCGAACATCTTTGAAATCGGCCTGAGCGAACCGCCTAAAATCATTAACCCGAATTCATGCCAGCTTCGATGGAAAATCCGGATAGGCTGTGTGCGGGCTTATGATAGAAGCGGCAAAGTTCTTGCCAACAAGGTGTGTGTCGGCGACGAGGGAGGAGTCCCCCCCGGTCTCTACTCGCTCGCGGCGCTCGACGGTCCAGCCAAAGTGCATAGGATCGAGTGCAGTCGCTACGCAATCGGCGACTTTCTCAACGGTTGCGAGTAAACAACGCGGCCTTCCCCATGGGGAAGGCCGATTTTTTGTCTAAAAATTTTAAAAAGGAAAAACCCCGCCGAAGCGGGGTTTTGAGTCGAACTGTCGCGGCTTTACTGTGCCGGCTGGTAAGGCACCGCCGGCTGATACGGAACCGCGGGTTGGTGTGGTGCCGCCGGCTGAACAGCAGTTGCCGGCTGTGCCGCCTGTGCGGGTTGAACCGCTACGGCCGGTTGGCGCGCCTGCGCAGGCTGGACTGCCGTTGCCGGTTGTCTTGCGACTGCAGGTTGTGCGGTCCGCGCTGGCTGTACGGCGCGGGCTGGTTGGACCGCGCGCGCCGGCTGGTAAGCTCGTGCGGGTTGATACGCACGAGCCGGTTGGTATGCAACGGCGGGCTGGTAAGCTACCGCCGGTTGATACCCGCGCGCGCGCGGAGCCGGGCCGAGATCGCTTGAAGCGATTCCGACGCGCGAGTCGACGCGTCCGACTATGGACGAGACGTTCGGCTCTAGCACTTCGGCTTGCGCCGAAGTGCTAATGACGAAAAGAAGAATTCCAACGTACTTTTTCACCTGTTCCTCCTAGGTTTGGTGAATTCTGTTCAATTATATCATTTGTCCAGCAGTATGTCAAGTAGTCAAAAAGCCCTGCTAGGAAAGCCGAAATTAGAGACCGGATTCCCCACTGTAATGCCAATAAGCGAGACTAAGGACCATGCCGTAACCATTATGAACATGCCTACAAGCCCGTAGAGCATGTGCCGCTTGCCCGCCTCTTTTTTATCCAAACTCTCCGCGCTCAATCCCGCCAAAAACTCCACGAGCCCGAAGATAAAGACCAGAGTTCCTACTGCAAACAGCAGGGCGAGCAGAGGATTAAGTATTACGTTTACGAACTTCCCTACCAACTCTGTTACGGCCATCAGTCTTACTTATTATCGCGGCACCGGCACACCCGGTGATTGCACCGGAGCGCCACGGTTGACCCCAAGCGCGTCCTGCGCGAGGAAGATGATACCCCAGACGGAAACTATCACGAACAGAGATATGAGTCCGGCTATCATTATATTCCGTCCTGCTTTGTGATCGGCTTTAGTTCCTCCCCAGATGTAGCGTATGAGTCCCCAAATAAAGACCACCAGCGCGAGGGTTACGAGTATAGGGACGAGCGACGCTACAAGGCGGCCGACCGAGCCGGCAAGGTTTTGGAGGGGCTGGAGCTGTTGGGCGGAGGCGATGAGAGGGAGGGCAAAAACAAGGGCGGGAAAAAGTAATTTTTTCATAAAATATGATTAAAAACAGCTACGGCCTAACTGTAACAGCGTATGATTAAGGCGTAAATACGCATCTGTGGATAGCTAAAGATTGAAGGATTGGCGCAGTAAAGCCAAAATTCCCCAAACCGACACTAGGATGAAGAGGGCGATGAGCCCCCATGCAAGTATTGTTTTGTCGGCGCCGTGTCCCCTGGCATCGCCGGACTTATATATAAAGCGGATGCCGCCCGCTATGAAAAAAGCCAGCGCTATCGTTACGAGCACGGGGATGATGTTATTGACGAGCCCTATCAAAACACCGACTAAATTTGCGAGAGTCATAAACTATTTGCACGAGGTCTGGCCCACCGTGCCCGGCGAGAGCGCGTTTATGGTGCTTGCGATGACTTGCCCCAGGAACCATGCGCCTAAGAAAAGCGCGATGCCAAGCAGTGTGTAGAAAAAATTTCTTTTTGCTTTCTTTAACCCGTCGACACTGCCGCGCGCCCATACAAAAAGGAAGCCCGAGTAGACGAGAAATAGAACGGCAATCGGTATACCGATTGTGATAAATACTTTAAGCAGGCCCTGTATGAGGCCGCAAATGGTTTCGAAGTTGAGGGGATTTTGGAGTTTGAAGCTAGCCGGTTGATTTACATATCCCCTTTCATCCTGATTGATGAAACCACGCTCAGAAGGATTTACCGCGGCCGCAACGAAAAAAGGAGAAACTAAAAGGAACAAAATTGCTATGGTTCCCGCAGATTTTTTTAAATACATATTATTTCCCGAACAGGCGGTTTAATTCCTGCGCGGCGTCGAAGATTGCCTGCGTCGGCGTTGAGCCGCCGCTTAGAGTTGATTCTACCATCCGTTTAAAGATGCTGTCGGTCGCTTTGGGGTCGGGGTCTACCCATCCGCGCGCGATAAGCGCCGACTGCGCAAAAGCCGCCGCGGCGGCGTTACCCGAAGTGTCTATCTCTACGTCGCGCCGCGCGGGTACGAGCCCTTTGACAGCCAACGCGGCCGCGGCGTCCGGCCCCGTGAGCGACTTTGCGACCGCAAGCGCGCCTGCCGGATTTTGGGCGCCGCGCGAGATGGCAATCCCCGTCAGAGAACCATAGGTCATCGGCGTGCCTCCTTCTATCTGCGGCAGGCGCGCGGCGTAAAAGCGCAGGTTCGGGTTGCGCTCAGTGATTTGTTTGTACTCGCCCGCAAAACCGAAGTAAATGGCGACCTGGCCCGCAGCGAAGGCGCGCTCGGACGATTGGAGCGACTTGTTCCACGAATAATTCTGTTTGGACGGGTTGCCGAACTCGCTGTAAAACCGCAGGGCCGACGCCGCGGCGCCTTCTCTCTCGAGGGTCTGTCCGAGCACCGCCTGCAACTTGCCGTCCTGCCCGCGCGTGACTATTGTGTCGCCCGTCTGCATGATGAGCGAGGATAGAATAGCCTTGGCATTGCGTATATTGTTCCATCCGCCAAGAGAAACAGCACTGCGTTTTATATTCTGCGTCGCGTCGAAAGACGATATCCTCGGCGCGAGCGCAATGAGCTCGTTCCAATACTGCGGCGGCTCGGCGACTCCAGCGGCGGCGAGAAGATCGCGGTTCCAGTACATTACAAGCGGGTCTATGGCGAAAGGAAGTGCGAACGTGCCCTGCGCGCCCAAAAATAGATTTCCCTCGTCTACGAACGAGGCAAGATACTCCGCCTGCGAGACGTCGCCGTAAGGGATTATCAAAATTTTGTCGCTAAAGCCGTATATCTCCTCCTGCGTTATCAAAAACAGGTCGGGACTTTGTCCGCTTGCCATGGCATTGACGAGCTCGGCTGCATAAGTCTGCGGATTCTTTTTCGTGTAGGCGACTTCTTTAAGATCGTCGTCCGCCGTCCGCAGTTCCGTCAGCATCGCATCAAAAACCTCTCTGTCCATGGTGCCCCAAATACTGACGGGGCCCACTTGCGACTGCCCAAAGACGCCGCCAAGTATTGCAAAAGCGCCGACGCCCATTATGACAAAGGCGATAAAAAGCGCGGTAACTGCGATTTGAAAAATACTCATCCTATCTCTTCTTTAGTATAACGCCCCAATGATATGCGCCGGCCTTTGCATTGCTTACAAAAGCAAAACCCGCGTCCTCGAAAATTCTCCGCGCAGACGCTTCGGTAACGATATGAGACGGGTGCGGGCCAAGGCCGCCATGAGAGCCGTTCCAATCTATTACAAGCGCCTTGCCACCGCGCCGGAGCACGCGCACGACTTCCTGCGCGAGCGCTTCTTTATTTTCAGCCGAAAAAAGCACATTTACCGCCATAACTAAGTCAAAATGCGCGTTTTGCAAGTGCGAGCCGCCTGTGCGCTCGATGTCGCCGTGCATTACCTCGACATTCCGCAAGCCCTCGGCGAGCGCCAAATTTTTTAGCCTCGGCAGGAGTTCGCGGTGCGCATCCACGGCCCAGATGACTCCACCCTCCCCCACCGCGCGAGCGGCCGCGCGTGTAAAGAACCCGGACCCCGCGCCGAAGTCGGCCACGGCCATGCCTTCGCAAAGATGCGCGGCCGCGAGCGCTTTTGCAGGATTTAAAAAAGTGTTCTCTTCCATTGTTCATATTCTATACCAAAAACAAAGGCACCCCTCGCTATGCGAGGGGGGCCGGGACTTAGATTATTCCCCTAAGCCAGAGCGCTAAAAGGTCGCAAGAGAACGCGACCGCGAGCGCGGACGAAGCGATAAAAAACTTCATGGAAACCTCCTACCTAATAGTCTGCAGTTTCTGTTATAACCTTAACATTTCAGTACTAGACTGTCAATACAACCTGCAATGATTATCGAGGACCGTCCTCCATGGAATAAGGCTATTTTAGAGGCACACAAAAGACGCGATGGCGTCTTGGTCGCGGAGCTTCATCACGCGGACGCCCTGCGTAGAGCGTGAGAGGGACGGGATTTCCCCCAGCGACGCTCGGATTATTTGGCCTTTCTTCGACACAACAACAATCTCATTAACCGCATCCTCCTTCGCCAAGGCTTCGGAGGACGAACCGTCTCTGGAGACAATTCGAGCGGCGATTACAGGGCCGGTTTTTGCCGTTACGTTCATCGTCTTTATGCCGGAGCCGCCGCGTTTCTGTGTTTTGTACTCCTTGGTCGGCGTCGTTTTGCCGTAGCCGCCACGCGACACGACGAGCACCTCAAGGTCCTTGCGGCCCTTCGGAATAACGTCCGCGCCAACTATCGAGTCGCCCGCGCGGAGTCGCACGGCGCGCACGCCCCCCGCGGCGCGCCCCATCGCGCGCACATCGCTTTCCTTAAACCGCACGGACTGCCCCTTTGCCGTGCTCAAAAATATCTCGTCTCCTTTCTCTACCAAAAGCGCGGCAACAAGCTGATCGCCCTTCTGCAGTTTTATCGCTATGAGTCCGGAGCGCCGCACGTCGCGGAAGCTCGATGCGTCCACCTTTTTGGCGACGCCCTGCTTCGTTATCATGTACAAGAATTTTTCCCCTTCTTTTTGATTTTTGCGCATCGGAAGCACCGATGTCACTTTTTCGTTAGAAGTTATCGACAAAAAGTTTACGATGGATTTGCCCTTGGTCGAGCGCTTGCCCTCGGGCAAGTCGTACATCTTTAGCTGGTAGGACTTCCCAACATCTGTAAAAAAGAGAAGGTCGCTGTGCGTCGAGGTCGTAAGGAAAGTCGTTACAAAATCTTCTTCCTTGGTATTGAGGTCTATAACGCCGACACCGCCGCGCTTCTGCCGACGGTACTCCTCGGGATTGGTGCGCTTGACGTAGCCGCCGGCGGTAAGCGTCAAAACCTGTTCCTCATCGGCAACCATATCCTCGATGTTTATCACGCCTGCGGCACCTTTGATAACCTTGGTTCTGCGCTCGTCGCCGAATTTCTTGGCCGTTTCCGCTATCTCGCCCTTGATGACGCCGAGCATTTTCTTCTCGCTCTTCAGGAGGTCCTGCAGCTGCGCTATCTGCGCCTGCGTTTCTTTAAGCTCGTCATCTATCTTCTGCCGTTCGAGGTTGGCGAGGCGGCTAAGCCTCATTTCGAGTATTGCCTGTGCCTGCGCGTCGCTGAATTTGAATTTCTTTACCAAATTGGCATGCGCCTCGGGTACGTCTTTAGACGCTTTTATGGTCTTTATCACCTCGTCTATGTGGTCTAGCGCTTTGACGAGCCCGAGCAAAATATGCTCGCGCTCCTGCGCCTTCTTTAAGTCATACTCGCTGCGGCGGCGCACGACCTCGCGGCGGTGCTTGATGAACTCCTGCAAAATTCCCTTGAGCGAGAGCGTCTGCGGTACGCCGTCGACCAAAACCACGCAGTTGAAGTGGAACGTGTCTTCAAGCGCCGTGTGCTTGTAAAGATAATTCAGGACTTTCTGCGGATGCGCGCCCTGCTTAAGGTCTATGGCGATGCGGATGTCCCTGGTCGACTCGTCGCGCAGTCCCCTGATGCCCTCTACCTTTTTTTCGCGCACGAGGTCCGCGATGCGCACTATCAAATCCGCTTTGTTGACCCTGTATGGCAATGACGTAACCACTATCTGAAAATCGCCTTTTTTACCCTCGACTATCTCCGCGACCCCGCGCACCACAAGCGGCCCCTTGCCTGTCGAATATGCATGTAGCAAGTCCTTTTTGTTGTATGCGACCGCTCCGGTCGGGAAGTCTGGGCCCGTGACGAACTCTGTAAGGTCCTCGACGCTCGCATGAGGGTTGTCTATCAAATGTTCGAGAGCGCCCGATAGCTCGCCAAGGTTGTGCGGCGGTATGTTCGTCGCCATACCGACTGCGATGCCGAGCGTACCGTTAAGCAGAATGTTGGGTACTGCCGCGGGCAGGACCGTGGGTTCTTTCTGCGTGCCGTCGTAGTTGGGTCGCCATTCTACCGTCTCTTTTTCAAGATCGCGCAAAAGCTCCATCGCCATCGGGCTCATTTTGGCTTCCGTGTAGCGCATCGCCGCGGGAGAGTCGCCGTCTATGGAGCCGAAGTTCCCCTGCCCCAAAATCAAGGGGTAACGCATGGTAAAATCCTGCGCCATCTTGACCATCGCGTCGTAGACTGCAGTGTCGCCGTGCGGGTGGAATTTGCCGAGTACATCGCCTACCACTGCGGCACTCTTGCGAAAACGCGAGGAGGGAGAGAGACCCATTCTCTGCATAGTGTATAAGATGCGCCGGTGCACAGGCTTAAGGCCGTCTCGAACGTCCGGCAAGGCGCGCGCGGTTATGACCGACATCGCGTAGTCGAGGTAGCTCTCGCGCATTTCCTGCGATATGCTACGCAGGACTATGCCGCCTCTTTCGTCTGCGACCTCTTCGTCTCGTCCGCCGGTTGACGGATTATCTCTTTTCCGGTCCGCCATTGTCAGTAACTAGTCGATGTCGCGACAAAAAGCTGATTTTCTCCGGACGCGATTCCGCTTAGAATATTTGCGACTTGATTCTCTCCTCCGTTTTCCGCTATCTGATTTCCGTCTTCCGATGCAAGCCGCGCTCCAAGCGTCGCAAGCCACACGACAAAAATAATCGCCGTCATCCCTCCGGCCATGTGCATCGCGTGCGCGCGCCGCTCATGCGGGTCCTTGCTTTTCATGCGCTCCAGGTAACGTTTCATACTTGCTTGATACCTGATACTTAGTGCGTAAGCACTATAATCTCTCCTTCCTTTCCCTCCAAGTCTTTCTTTTTGACCGTAAGCTTTTCCTGCGGTTTTGTCTCCTCGCCGGCTTCCTTGATGAACTTTTTCAAGCTCTCTTGCGTGTAGTGCATCGGGACGATCGCCTTCGGCTCCAATTGTACAGCGAGCTTGTACGCGTCGTCGTAGTCGAGCACCCCTTCATCCCCTATGGGCAAGAAGAGTATGTCAATATCGTCGAGCTCCTGCTTTGCCGCCTGCGGGAGCGTGGACGCGCTTTGCGCGCCGAGGAAGCAAAGATTCATGCCCTCGAGCGCAACATTGTAGATCGTATTAATGCTTTTTTTCCCGCCATATTCGGTTTCCGCGCCGAACCCGCGCACCGTGACTCCTTTTATTTCGTATTCGCCGGGACCGGATATGACGAACGGCGCCCGCTCGCCGTACGAGGCGTTTTCTATGCCGTTGAAGTCCTCGTGGTCGAGACTTATAAGCGCAATGTCAGCGCCGAATTTCGCGGAGGCCAGTTTAGACTCCTTGCCGGGTGGATTATAAGAAATAGTGAGATCGCCGCGACTCACCTTAAAGCACTGCCCTCCTAAATAGCTGATTACCACCTTCTAATGTTAGCACAAATCAGCCTTTTGTGCTATGGTGTTTTTCGTGCCTGCGCGCATGTTCTGCGCAGGATGACGAGTACTTCCTCCAACTTCAAATTGAGGAGAATTCTGGCTATGAGAAGTCAGAGCAAAGTCGAAGAAAATAGGAACTTAAAACATCCCAGGCCTTTCCGTCCGGCGGATGGAAAACTGCCCGCGTCCAAGGGCGCTCCACATCCGGAGATGCAGTCTTCTACTTTCAACGACCCGGCTCCGGCCGACAGCCTGCGCAACGGCGCAGGTCCTGCCGACCTCGGGCGCCAGCCGCCCGAGATGAAGATCCCCGGCGCCCGCCCGCCGACATTTTAACCAGCTAAGGTCCGAACCCTGTTGGCGTCCCCGTTCGGGCCCAAGCCCCCTCACCATCTCTATGGTGAGGGGGTACTTTTTTAAAATTTGCAAACAAACACCCTTTTGTATATAGTAGTGTTAATAGGAGCTTCGGGCTTTTATTAATGGCGCGGAAGTAAATCCCGCAGGGATCTCCGTCCAACAACCAAACATGCAAACTGCTGAACTCGAAAAAGAGGAGTCTTTGAATGTAGCCGACGTACCCGAGTCGGTAATGCAGGCCCTTGCCGCGCAGGCGCAAGAGCCGCCCAAAGAGGGCGATATAGTCGAGGGCAAGGTCCTCGCGCTCGACCGCGCAAAACTCTATATAGACTTGCCGCCATGGGGCACCGGCGTTATTTACGGGCGTGAGTACCTGAACGCGCGCGAAGTTATCAAGCGCACCAACATCGGAGACGTCGTCGCCGCCAAGGTAATAGGCACGGACAAGGAGGGCTATATCGAGCTTTCGCTCAAGGAGGCGCGACAGGCCTTGCTGTGGGCCGAGGCGGAGGAGGCGGTCAAGACAAAGGCGCAGTTCGAGCTTGCGGTCAAAGAGGCTAACAAGGGCGGGCTGATACTCGAATGGCAGGGCCTGCAGGGGTTCCTCCCGGCGAGCCAATTGAAGCCCGAGCACTATCCACGCATACCAGACGGTGACAAGGACAAAATTCTCGAGGAACTGCGTAAGCTTGTCGGAGAGAAATTCGTGGTAACGATGATCGGCGCGACCCCCAAGGAAGGCAAGCTTATTTTCAGCGAGAAGGGGCAGGACGACAAAGAAAAGCGCGAGCTTATAGCCAACTATTCAGTTGGCGACACCGTAGAGGGCGAGGTAACCGGCATGGTGGACTTCGGCGTCTTCGTCAAGCTTGAGGAAGGCCTAGAGGGTCTCGTCCATATTTCCGAGATAGATTGGGGACTCGTGGACGACCCGAGGCACTTCTTTAAGGTGGGCGACAGGGCAAAAGTAAAGATAATAGACATTAAAGAAGGCAAGATATCGCTCTCGGTAAAACAGCTTAAGGAAAATCCGTGGCTTACGGCGGCGGGCAAGTACAATAAAGGAGACAAGGTCGAGGGCGTGGTAATAAAATTCAACAAGCACGGCGCGCTTGCCTCGATAGAGGAGGGCATCGCCGGCCTGGTGCATATTTCGGAATTCGGAACCGAGGAAAAACTGCGCTCGACTCTCGAGCTCGGCAAGCGATATCCCTTCGTCATCTCACTCTTCGAGCCCAAGGATATGCGCATGGCGCTGTCCTTCGCCGGCGATAAGAAATAAAAAAAGCCCTCAAATTAGAGGGCACAGTATGTCAAAAACAAAAAAACCGCCGGTCATTACGACCGGCGGTTCTACGCTAATGCGCCAGACCGAAATTTACGCTCGCGCCTCGGACATTATGAAGGTTCGCAATGCCCCCATATGCTCGAGGATTCCGGTGTGCGGACCGCGCGGGTTTTTGGCCGCATGCAGACGCGGTTGGCGCTCCTCGAAAAGTCCGTAGGAACTCCCCCATTTGGTGTGGATGTGATCGCCGCCGTCGTGCGAGAGATCGTCGAGTATCTCTCGCAGATGGCACAAAACCACATCAACCATCTTCGACCTCGCCCGGCCTCGCCCCATGGCGAGGGTTATGCGGAAGAGTGCGAGCTTGGAGACGAATTCTCCCTTGCACTCTGCGAGCTCCCGCAGGAGCGCATTGCGCTCAGGTGCAAGACGGCGCTCCCTATCTGCGCATTTCACAAGCGCGACGGTTGGGAAGTACCGGAAGTCCCCGAAACGGACGCTACTCGAGTACTCTTCCTCGGGGATCCTCAGCGAGTATCCACCTTTATGCGTGACAAGTGTACGCTGGCCTTGCCTGCCGAGTTTTTTGCGGGTCCGGTGGGCAAGCACGTCGTATTGCTTCTTCTTTTTCGAGAGCCTCTTATGCTTATGCAAGACGCGAAGTATCTCCTCTTTTTTCGTTATACGCCCGCGATTCTCCGCGATTGTCTGCAGGAAGAGGCTTTCCTGCGAAGTGAGCGCCACCGTCGAGTCTCCGCAGATGACGACGCACTTCTCCGGGAAGAACGAGATCTCGTTCCGCTCGCCGAAATGGAGTTCGGTGGTTTGCACTTTCTGATCCATGGAATCCCCCTCGGGTTTGATGGACTGTTAGCGAACATCTTCTGTCACTATAACATTCAAAACCGTCCTATACAACAAAAAAGACCGCCGGAATTGCTCCCGGCGGCGGTCGTAACATATTGAAACGTTAAACTGTACGTGTCCTGCGCACCAGAGAATCAGGCCTGTCGAACTCCTCGAACACTCCGCCGTTTGGCACCGGCGGTGGTGCGACTATCTGGTCCGCCTCGGACCTGTCGGGGTCACGCAGAACGTAGCCGCGGCCCCAGATAGTCCCAATCGGGTCGGTTTCATTGGCTTTGCGCAGTTTCTTGCGCAACTTGCAGATGAACACGTCGATGATCTTCAGCTCCGGCTCGTCCATGCCGCCGTAGAGGTGGTTGAGGAACATCTCTTTGGTGATTGTCGTGCCCTTGCGTAGCGTGAGGAGTTCCATTATCTGGTACTCCTTGCCGGTGAGATGCACTCTCTTTCCCTTCACCTCGATGGTCCTCTGGCCGAGATTGACGACGAGGTCGCCGGTCTGGATGACCGACTGGGCATGGCCGTTGCATCGGCGCACGATGGCGTGTATGCGCGCCACCAGCTCGTCCTTGTGGAACGGCTTGGTCATGTAGTCGTCGGCGCCGAAGCCAAGACCCTTGACCTTGTCCTCCACACCGGCGAGCCCGGAGAGGATCAGGACCCCGGTCTTGACCTTCGAGACGCGCAACGAGCGTAGCACCTCGAAGCCCGACATATCGGGCAAGTTGAGATCGAGTAAGATGATGTCGTAGTCGTAGAGCTTGGCGAGATCGACCCCCTCCTCGCCGAGGCCGGTCGTGTAGACGTTGAAGTCCTCTGACTTCAACATCAATTCCAAAGATTGAGACGTCGCCGAGTCCGGCTCTATCATAAGAACGCGCATTGGGTCCCCCTAGTCGTTGCAAGAAAAAATTAGACGAACTTCTGAATCTGAATCTACTCTGAAGTTTTTAAATGTCAAACCCTTGATTTTCAGCGTTTTGAATTAATCTCATTCATCGCGGCGCTTAGGCCTTTTGTCATCAAAATTTCCAAGGCCTCCAAAACCGTTTTTTTCGATTTTTTTAGTTTCGCAAGTTCAGGAGTCCTAAATTTTCCTAAAACAAAATCCGTTATTTTTTTCGGATCCGGGCGCCTTG
>Ga0209518_1003957_pt1 | contig 12274 bp, 15 predicted proteins | sample RifGroB1_FD_183993 | JGI IMG/M metagenome (GOLD analysis project Ga0209518, IMG submission 183993) | Groundwater microbial communities from Rifle, Colorado, USA - Groundwater B1 (SPAdes) (version 2) | ecosystem: Environmental > Aquatic > Deep subsurface > Groundwater | place: Rifle, Colorado... | reverse complement strand
AAAATCCCGGAAGGGAAGTTTAGTTTATTTAAGAATTTTGTAAAAGAAAAAGGAATCGTGTCATGCGGAGAAGAGGCGATGGATGCGAAGATAGGTTTGTTGAGGCAGATGATGGGGGATTAAGGGGTTGGGGTTTAGAGCTTTTGTGGGGGGGGTTAGAGGGGTAAAGAGATGGGGATTTCCTTGAGGACATCGGTTTCTTAGGTGCTATAATAATTTGTCATTGGGGGATCGTCTAACGGTAGGACTGCGGGTTTTGGTCCCGCCTATTGGGGTTCGAATCCCTATCCCCCAGCCATTTATCAATTTCCTTAGATTTTGATACATTTTCGAATAGCTTCCAAGGCATTTTATATTGTACTGACGCGATATCTCCATCTCTTATAGAAAGGTTCCAACATAGTGAATTTAACAGATCTTTTCTAACCTCGGTATCTCCACACTCTAGCATCTCTTTAATTGAGATACCGGTATTTTTTATGGTTCCAACATAATCTCGCACGGCTTCTACATTCTCAATATTTTTTCTTACCAACCCACGCTCTAGTTCCTTAATCTCAGCGTCAACTTTAGTGGCTCTACTTTCGTACATTTTTTTGTCTATATTTTTGTTCAAAAGTAAATCAACCAGCGTCTCTTTCTTCTCGACAAGTAAACTAACCTGATTTTTAATCTTCTTTTCATTCTCCTCAGTTACACTTACCTCATTCTGTAATTTTGATACATATATTTCTAAGGATTTTTCTGCCATATCCTTATCGAAAGTAATATGATCGAAACACTTATTAACGACGATATCTATATACTCTTCCCTCATATATGTTTTGTGTTGGTCACACCTATTTCTCCTGTTCGTGCAGAAGTAGTAATTGTGTTTCTTTTTTCTGGTAGCAGTTATTGCACAACCGCATATATCACACTTTAAATATCCTCGATATGGAAACGTATCAAAATGCAAAGAAGGTCTAGGCTTAGATCTATTTTTAAACAGCTCTTGAACCTTTTCAAACAACTCCTCGGAGACAAGTGGTGTGTGCGAACCTTTGTACAGAACTCCGTTGAAATAAAACTTCCCGACGTAAAACGGAGCTTTTAGTACTCTCTCCACACCCGAGACGTGCAATTTTTTACCGTTTCTTGTGCGTAGGCCCCGATCGTAGAGAGTTTCGGAGAGAAGACGAAGACTCACACCACCTTGAGAGAATATCTCGAAGGCATACGTGATAAACGGAGCAGTCAGGGAATCCGGAACAATCTTATGATCTCTGTTTAGGTAACCAATTTTTGCTACACCCGGAAACTCGCCTTTTAAAATTTTGGATTGATTGCCTTCCTTTACACGCATAGACAAACGATCTGAGTATTGAGCAGAGAACATGAATTCAAAATCCATAAAAAATAAATCATATGGCGTGTTGTACTGCCTGTAAGGAGTTCTAATTTCCTTAAGTTTTCCTTTCTGAAATAGCTGTATCAATCTTCCTGTCTCAACCCTATTTCTACTTAGACGATCAAGGTGTACCACCAAAAGCGCGTCAGCATTGCCATTACTTATTAGTTCTACCATCTTACTAAACTCAACCCTATTATTCTCCTCCATTGCACTTCTTGCTTCTTGAAAGAAGTAAGGACAATCAAGTTTATTTTCTTTGATAAAGTCCGTCAGTAAACGTCTTTGAGTTTCCAAAGACTGGATCTGTTTGTTCGACTCATCTGTAGATTTCCTACAATAAGCTATGTACCTAAAATTGTTGCTACTCATTTTTTATCGAATGGGGCAGATAACTGGTACTCTTCATGAAGAGTAAGACCACTATACTCATTTTTATACCGAGACACAAAATCTGGATCGATATCATTGCGAACTACGTAGTCTATAAACTCCTGAACTTTGTCAAAATGGTACGACCTGATTTTTTCCAGATTATTTGAATAGAAATAAGATTTGTGGCCTTTAAACCTTTCGTCGGAGAGATCTTTTCCTAAGTATTTTGTTAGATATGGACCTAGCTGTTTTTCACTCTTAACTCTCCTGATGTCGATAAACCCGTGTCCCCATAGATCTGCTAAAACCTTTTTAGCAATATATCCAATGTCAAGGATAAGGTGATAATGCACAGCACCGCTTCTCTGAAATTCCGGCTTAACTAAGTACTTCGTGGTGGGCCACAACACTCGCAGTCGTTTGATAAACTCAGATAATTTTTTATTGCAAACTTTTAAATCCCTGATATCGAAACCAGCTTGATTTGAAAAAGTCAGGGTTATGAATTTACAACCAATACCAAAATTAGCAAAAATCAGACGTCTTATTTTATTAAAAGCCCGTGTTCGGGTTCTTTTTTTATACTCCTTTTCCCTAACATTATCGCCTTTTGGACGTGGCGCTCTTTGCCTTCCCGGCAACCGATTCAAGAGGATAGGTTTGTCAACCCTACGGTAAAGCTCATGTAACCCACCAGAAATGTATAGCGTGTAATAACTAGATTTTCTTTTACAAGATGTGACGTTACTATCAAGTCGAGTATCCTGAGGGCTAACGCCCTCAGGAGGAGAAACTCTATAACTTTTTTTCATAATTTAAATTTTCTTTTAAACGTAAATATCTACTAATAGCTCTAGCCAAGAATAACAAGGAGCTAGACGCCTCTTCTAGGTCGCTATTTTTAAGATCTATTTGGAATTTGTTGTGGAAAAAAATCCGTAATAACTCCTTGTCGCGTAAAGTGTTTTTATTCACTTGAGTTAAATATGGATGCTAGGTGTAACAACAGCTAAGGTCTCTGTTATTGAGAGGTAATCTAACTGATTCGTTAGACTATGTCAATGTGGTTTACTTAGTAAGTAGTTTATTTGTAGGGTCGTGCTAAGATTCAATTATACCAATGGACCCAAATAATACTTCGGACAGTATATCTCCCGGAATATTTACAGCAGAAGAAGATACGATCAGACAAAATTTTTTAATAACACATGATAGTGACGTTGTTTTGTTTAACAAACTATTGCATGTTTACGAGGCGTTTCTAAGTTCCACTTCTGATAAAGTTAGGAACGATGACTTCCCTAACTGGACGATACTGATCTTACTTTCTCAGACACTGCCGCTAATGAACAACGCCATGAGTTTACTAGCATGCGGGTATCTACGTAGCTCCGAAATTATGATAAGGGTAACCTCTGAGTCTGTAATTTTATCCAACTGCTTTAAAGAATTCCCAGAGATTGAAAAAGACTACAGAGCCAAGAATTACAGAGAATTTTTTCACGATTACCCTATCGAAAGTATGTTAAAAAAGGTACAGGAAGAAGGAACAATTTTTATAGCGGACAAAGCTTTGGCGAATAGTATGCGGTGGCATAAAATGGTCTTTAAAAATACTTTCGAGGAAGCTTCAAGATTTCTGCATAGTAACCCGAACCTTTTATACGATCTAACTGTAGACAACCAGAGCCTTAATTCGGACAAAGTAAATTTGATAATGGGACCACAGCAATATAGAGATGAAAGTGTGTCAATGGGAATAAAACGAATATTTAATATCACATTGTACTCACTCCTCGTACTCGGGGTATCTCTAGGTATTACTCCAGATGATGAGCAAATAGAAATAATAAACCAATCAAACGAACTGGTAAAAAATATATCAATAAAGTAGCGGAATATGTCTATAGATACAGACACACATCGAAAAACTTTAATAAAAAAAAGCATAACACGTACACTCAGGACTAAGCTCGATACTCCAGAAAAAGTAGTTTATCTTTTCATCGAAATTGGAAAATATAAGGAATTATGCGGCGATAAACATGAGGGTATGTTGTTCTTCTATCGAGATTGGGTGGCACATTCTGAATTAGCGTGGAACAGCACTATGATTAAATGGCTAAAAAGACTAGAAAGTCATATAAAAACAGACTCCACTGGTAAACAGATTGCCAGAAGTTTTATAACCAATGAATCTCAATTTTTCATGCTCGACACCTTGAAAGAAGAATTTAAAATTTTTGTAACCATAAATACCCTGCCTGATAAACTACTGACGAATAATATACGCTGGAAAGTCTTTATAAAAACTTTAATGGGAGTTATAGAGGAAAGTAGTATAAAAAGAAAAAAAGGCAGGTTGATAAAAGAGCTCTCTTGCGTTAAAGGACAAAACGATAAACCCTCATTTAAATTTAAGCTTAGTTTGAATGTTCGGTCTCCCATGGTTAAACTAAATTTATAACACGCTGGAAATTCTTTCCTCTCCTCCATAACCAAATGAAATATTTACTAGTGATATAATCAAAGAATGACTGAAGCTGTAGAACCACAACAAACTGGGCAAAGTAAATTTACAGGTTTATTTAATAATGTCGGGGACGCGGAAACAGTTATTTGGAATGGAAGTGACGCCGTAGGACTTAGTCTAATTAAGGAATACCCCGATAACACCGGATTTAAGCCGGTGAAGTTCAGAACAGGAAAAAATGATTCTGTAGCATTAATTAAAATAGGATACCTATTGAATAATAAAACCCCTGACACAATCATAATTCCACTTAAAGTTTCAATATCAAAAGCAAGTAGACATACATTTGACCACATGTTTTATGATTTTGATGACCCCGATTCCCCTGATGAGAAATCAGTTAAAGAAAGTAAGGCATCTAAACAACCGATTGATTTGGAAAATACCAACTATGAATACAATATTGAGACAAATAAAATTTGGGATAAAGATTTAAAGAAATATATTGATCCGAAGGACCTAGTTAATAAACTATACACCTTGCACTTAAAAACTATCAATGCAAAAGTATTTCGCGCTAAGATGAGACTCCAGCAAATGTTAATAGACATCATAGGCCCTATAAATAAAATTTTGATTAAGACAATTTACTTATTTTTTGGTAAGAAATTTAAGAAACCCTCCAGTGACGAGGATTATTTTGAGGGTTTATTGAAACCATATAAACACGAGAGCCTTATTGACATACAAACAACATCTGAAAAACCCAAAATTCTTGGAACAGATTTCCCCATATCTTCTAACTCCGCAACGACTTTTATAGTATTTATAACTCTGGTATTTCTCTTACATCATTACGGTAATGTTGATATTTTAGGTTTACACGCCCTACTTACTAAAGCCAGCGAGAGTGTTATATTTCTGGCCTCTACTGTCTCAGTATTGATACTTTTGGTGGACAGGGTAGTACCTTTTTTTATATTGTTGCTGATTAATCTCCTAATTAGATTTAAACTAAGTTTAATGTTTCTAAAAATTAGCATTAATTGACTGGTTAGTATGTAGAAGTGTTCCAACATCTTTCCAAGCCGCCAGCCAGCGTTTTCCTTATTACTACAATATAATCTTGCCCTTTACTCATAGAGATTTGAACTGAGGTATACTTTTTATATATCAAACTTTAATTAACAATCGTCTCCGATACCGTCAGCGTCGTTGTCTTCAGGATCCGGACAATCTTCATCATAATCAAAGTCGTCATCATCGTTATCCTCATCGTCTTCAGGACCAGCATACCGTGACACCTCTCTCACCTCCTTCTTTGTAAGATTTGCTGTCTGTACTTTCTCAAATGTATTTCTTGTAGTATGGCACAAAACACGGTGTTCAGATTGCTGAGACCGCCAAAATACTGAAAATAAACTAACAGTTGTACCCGGGTGTATCGGACTGACGGTGCCTAATTCTGAAACCAAGTATAAAATAAAAGAGGTGACCCCCACCACCTCTTTTTAATATATATGAAATATTCAAAAGAAGCTAAACAAATTAACGATTTTGCCAAAAATGATCAGTTACTGCGGAATGAGATTTTTTCTAAATCTAGTATTAGCGAGGAAGATAAAAACGCACTCGCGGATTTTGACAAAAAATCTTCAGATTTTATTAAAAATATAGTAAGTGAAATCGGTCTTCCAACAATCACGAAAGTCGGTAAAAAAGCATCTTACAACGCGTGGCTTCTCGTTCAGCACTCCCGTGATTTAAAATTCCAAAAATCATATTTAGAATTATTAAAACAAAATGAAAAAGATATTAATCCCGCAAATATCTCTTACCTAGAAGACCGAGTTCTAATGTACGAAGGCAAACCTCAAATTTACGGAACACAGTTTGTGTTAAATGAAAAAACCGGAAAATTGGAACCATATACTATCAACAATCCAAAGGACGTTAATGTGAGACGCTTTAAATATGGGATGGGAACGCTAGAGGAATACATCAAGAAATTTTATATAGTTATTACCTAGGCTGAACAGGGGGATTTTTTTATTACCAAATAAATCAAACTCTCTCCGACCAATACCAAAATTAATACCCTATATTAATTTACTTTTGCACCAATTGTTGCTATCATTCGCCCATAAATTCACGTACTCAATAAACCAAGATAGGAGAGTATCATGGGAAACTTATTCGACGGTCTTGTAAATGAAGTAAGACTTGCTGAAGCAGAAAGGAACAGAAAAGCGGCTTCGGAATTTAAGGCGGGAAAGAAACACCTTCTCGAGGCCTATAACCGACATGGAGAAATGATCACCAAGGTTGTTCAGGACTTCCAAGCCGCCGTTTTTCCTGACTGCATGGTCAGATGCCCTTCCCCAAAGGATGCAGAACAGGGCAACCCGGTTGAATGGCACATATATAGAATTGTGCAGTCGTTCGGGCAGAGAGCGATCTGTTTTCGGCTTGCCCTGCACCCGTACTGCAATGCGTTAGGAAAAACTTTTGTGGGCGTTAAAACCTCATTTGAAGGTTCGTGGTCACCGTTGTTATTTCTGTCCGAATTTCCCTTGGTTTTCTTTATCGGCGCTAACTACAGGGAATCCAAGGAAAGACGGTCTATCTAAGCCGGAAGTATTAACGCTTTCAACGTAAATAACATTTGCGTCACAGACGCCCGGGGGAAGTAAGGTATAAAACTACTTTACCTTCCCCTTTTTTTTATTTATTCCATGGACGAAGCATCCGACAAAATTGAACCCTCACCCGATATCTGTTAAATTAAACCTATGAAAACACCAAACACACCAACCATGGATTTAATTGAAGAGCACGGCGGTATAATGCTGATGCTTAAGATTATGGAAAAAGTAGCGGACAAGCTACGCAAGGGAGAGACAGTAAAAAAGGAGCATCTCGAAAAAATATTAGAGTTCCTCACGAACTTTGCCGATAGATGCCATCACGGAAAAGAAGAAGACATGCTTTTTCCTGAAATGTGTAAAAACCTTTCAAATAAAAAATTGATTAATGAACTTTTAGGTGAGCACAAAGCCGCCCGTGATTATATCCGGGGCGTTGCGGACTCAATAGGTAAATACGAACCGGACAGTTCCGACGCGGTTCACATGGCTTTAAACATGGAAGGATACATCCAGCTTTTAACTGAACACATAACAAAAGAGAATGCAGTACTTTTTCCGATTGCAAACAACGAGCTCTCAGAAGCAAAACAAGAACAAATGGAGGGGCAGTTTGAGAAATTTGAAGAAGAAGTGATAGGGGTAGGGAAGCACGAAGAATACCACGGATGGCTTGAGGAACTGAAAAAAGAATACTTAGGATAAAGACCCGCGGGTACCTGCAAATCTTTTATAAACTTCTTACTGAAAAAATGTATTGAGCCCTAGGTGAATAAGTCACCTCAACTTTTTGTCCGTCAACTAAATCCGGATATTTTAAAACATCGCCCTTAGAGTAAATACTATCTATTATCACGTCGTCCATGTAAATCCTTTTCATATAAGTATTACCTACATCGACCGTCGTAATTGTTAGGGAACCGCTTTTTATATTTGCGGTGCCCCCTTTAATATCTTTTTTGAGTAGACCTTTACCTGCAAGTCCAACCGCCATCGACCGGTAATATTATTCCCGTAACATACTTAGCTTCGTCTGAGGCCAGATATAAAGCGGCGTATGCTATATCTTCAGGTTCTCCGGCATACCCAAGGGGCGTATTTGCCTTAACCATGGCGTTAAAAGCTTCGTCCTGCAAAACGTCTTTGGTCATGTTTGTTTTAATAAAGCCGGGAGCGATGGCGTTAACTCTTATTCCTAAAGAAGCTAAATCCAGTGCCGATGCACGTGTCATGTTGGACACCCCACCTTTGGCGGAACTGTAAGCAACTGTTCCCGCCAACCCGACAATTCCTAAAATCGACGTCATGTTTATAATGGAACCTTTGGTATTTGTTGCTTTCATAGCATTAGCGGCGGCTCTAACTCCGTAAAATACTCCTGAAAGGTTCACGGCTATAACTTTAGCCCAGTCGGCGTCAGTACAATCCAACGCGCCGCCCAGAGCACCGATACCGGCGTTGTTTACCATAATGTCGAGTTTTCCATACTTTTCTACAACTGTCCCTAATAATTGATTTACTTCTTCTGATTCGGAAACGTCACATTTTATAAATGAGGCTTTGTCGCCGAGACCCTCGATGAGTTGCGTACCGTCATTTATGTCTGAGAAAACTACTGTGGCCCCTTCCTGAAGATATAATTTTGCGATTGCTAAACCAATTCCGCTGGAAGCACCTGTCACTATTGCGATTTTATTTTGAAGTTTCATAGGTCTAAATTCTAGCATGTATTTGTTAACATCACGTAGCGGATAAACACTTACTCTCTTTTAAACTATATTCGACTTAAATGACTAATTTTTTTGACTTAACAAAAATAGAAGATACGCAACTCGAAGACTACTACACGAAGTCTATGCAAGAGTTGAATGATTTTTTTTGGTATTAAGTGGAAACACCATACGCCTGTGGTATTTGTTGTAAACGACCGGGACACAATAAACATATTGCATGGTGAAGAAACCGGTGAATGGATAGTGGGGTGGATAGCTGGAGGAAATATTGTCTTCGTACTAAATAAAGATAAATTTGGAGAACATTCCGTGCATAAATACGACGCGGACGATTACTACAAACTGATCAAACACGAACTTGCTCACCTGTTTTTTAAGGTAATAACCGGGGGTAAGACAGGCCCCAAATGGCTTTGGGAAGGTGTTTCCATAATGGTGTCCGGTCAGGCGGAAAAGTGGGTTAAACCTGCAGAGTTTAAAGGGTTTCTGGATGGGAAGGACGTGTACATTGAATTGGGGTATGCGTTGCAACTGCTTACTGAAAAATACGACAAAGATAAACTTCTTCAATTTTTAAAAGCTTATAAAGGTTTTGACGGCGATATTAGTGTTCTGTTTAAAGAAACTTATGGTTTTGATTTGAACTACAGTTCGTTTAATAGTTTGTTGAAGCAGTAACCACACGATTTTAAAAAAATAGCCCGAAAATCAGTTTTTGATATTCGGGCTTACAACTCTCTTTAGTGTTTTTCTAAATACTCTCCGATTGATGCTGTTCAAACAAATCTCTGATGAGAAACTTTACGGAATAGATAGATTGCTTACAAAAAACGCTATCTAGTTCCCAAATACTCCCATCTTTGACATCAGAATTATGAGGACAGCCTCCTTCACAATTCGCCAAAGCAATACAATCGAGACACGGTTCCATGTTAATTGGAGATCTCGCACGCCACTCCTTCCAAATGGAATGTATTCTCGGATCGAAATTTGAATCCGGTTTTACAAAGTACTTTCGAGTTCCACAATATCCCTGACAGGGTCCGATATCTCCATCCGGAGTCGCGACAATCTGCATTCCGCAACCTCCGCAATCTGCAAAGTAAAAGTCGCCCTTTATGAACGCTTTGACTTTACGCATAAAACGGTCCTCGTACACACCGTGTTCACGTGCTATCTGGAAACAGTTTACAAGTTTTTGACCAACCTTTTCTCCGTAATCTTCTGGATTAGGTATTGGCCGTTCCGTACTTTCGAGGAGGGTGTTAAAACCTATGGTGTCAAAACCCAGGTCTTCAATCATCCATTTTGTAACATCCTCTATTTGATCAACGTTATGACTATCTATAGTGCAGCACGTTCCTACATGAGCACCCATATCGCGGAGCATTTTAAGCTTCGGCATAACAAGATCAAAAGTACCTTTTCCGTCATGACCTACACGCATCAAATCGTGTATTAGCCGAGGTCCATCCAAAGAAACGGCAATGTTCACCCTGTGCTTTATGAGTACTTTTGCAATTTCCTCGTTCAATAGAATCCCATTCGTATTCAGGGTTATCCGTGTGTTTTTTGGTAATTGACCCACTTTTTTCAGCTTGCTTATATATTCAAGGGTAGCTTTTGCGACGGACCAGTTTAACAGAGCCTCACCTCCATAAAAAATGATGTGGGGGCCTTCTTTATTGGATTTTAACAAATCCTGTGCGTGGACTTTGACAAACAAATCCACACTACTTTTCGCGGTTTCAAAGGGCATTAATGAAAACTTGTATCCTTCCGGGATTCCTCCTTCAAAGTAACAGTACCTGCACGCAATGTTACAAGCATCAGTTAAAAGAAGGTATAAGATAGCTATCTCCGGTTTGTTTAGGAACTGTCTCAAAGTTTCCACATCAAGCATTTCGTCTTCGTCCGGCTCCAGTAACATCTTGTGACGCCAAAGTTGTCGGATTAGGTTTCTGACAGTTTTTCTTTCTGTCTGACCTAAACCCCCACAAAGTCCAGCTGTTGAAAACGGTTTTTGCAGTGCCTGTAACGCCGATGAAAAATCAGAGGCTGTGTAGACTACCGCTTGATTTAATGCGTTGTAAAACGCTGAGACGCCGTTTCCAAAATCCAATACATGCAAGAACCTAGAAAAACGTAACGGGGTTTTAATTGTTAATGTGCTCATTATCACTCCTTTCGGTTGTGTCGTGTAATTAACATATCGTGGGGGGGGGCAAGTGATCCTTTGAGAGCGGGTCAAAGCTACCAATTGCCCCCTTTAAACATTACTTCCGCCGAAGGTTAGATCGTGTTGCAGTGCAACGTTGACAGGGAGTACAGCGACAAGACTCGCACGCCGTACAGTTACAATCTTGCCGGTGCACCCCATCACTCTCTCCGATTTTTCCTCGTACGCGGGCAAAATCGTGTTTTTTGGGTACCCAGTACTGAACTGCCATGGTGCACCTCCATCAAGGTTGGACTTGCAGGTAAACAAGCCTCTCCCGCTCTTTAGCTTTGTTTCCAGCATTCTAGAACAAATGCTTATTTAAGGCAATTTGGCCTCTATTACTGTTGTTAGTATTTATGCTAGTATGCAAACATGTTTAAACCAGAGCTCAAATTTAAATTAGACCGGGAACTAGACAAATGGACCGGAAAAGAATTTCTCACCTTCGATGAAACTGATATGTTTTCAAATTCTGTCCTTACTGACCATCAGGAATTAAAAAAAGCCGGAGAACTGGAAAAAGACGCTAAAAGTGAATTTATAAATAAATACGTTGCCGATTACTATGCGGAACATTTTAAAGAGCTGGAAGAAAAGATAGTCACCGCCTCTAAAGATTGGCTGGAAGTAAGTGACCGGTTTTACATTCTTGTAAATAAACTATTTTCAAAAGCCAGTGAGCCGGGATACGACTGGCTGGACGGACAGTACGTTTGCTTCTTGTCCATCTTTAACTGCAACCCAAGATTTATCAAACAAAAGTTTTTCCAAGCTTTCTTTAATCATCCCCAAACTGTTAACTACGTGTGTATGCACGAGATGCTTCATTTTGCTTTCTACGATTACGTCGAAAAGAACTTTCCCGCCGAATTTACTACGCTGGGCGAAAACGGAATGTGGAAATTGTCGGAAGTATTTAATGACGTGGTTTTAAGACAGCCTGAATTTGTTGCTATTACAAAGCAAAGTGACCCTCCAATATACGCACAATCTCGGGAAGAGCTAGAGAAGTATAAAACGGCATGGCAAGAAAACCCAAACCCCGAACTGTTTGTAAAAAACTATCTGAAAAAATAATCTCCAACATAATTGACGATTTCCCGAATAATGCCTAGACTAAACTAATGCCCAAGAATCTCGCTGCCCTTTTTTCACCAAAATCAATTGTTGTCATCGGGGCTTCCAACTCACCTGAAAAAGTTGGGGCGGTTATATTAAAAAATATTGTCGAATCAGAATATAAAGGGACAATTTACGCCGTAAATCCAAATACCGACTCGATAGGAAAAATAAAGTGCTACAAAACCGTTTTAGATCTTCCTGAAATTCCCGACTTGGCAATAATATCTATCCCCGTTGCTTTAGTTTTACCCACAATAGAACAGATTGCGCAAAAAAGCATTAAAAATGTCGTTACCTTAACCGCCGGATTTAAAG
>Ga0209518_1003956_pt1 | contig 12274 bp, 17 predicted proteins | sample RifGroB1_FD_183993 | JGI IMG/M metagenome (GOLD analysis project Ga0209518, IMG submission 183993) | Groundwater microbial communities from Rifle, Colorado, USA - Groundwater B1 (SPAdes) (version 2) | ecosystem: Environmental > Aquatic > Deep subsurface > Groundwater | place: Rifle, Colorado... | reverse complement strand
GCAGTGATCGTCGTAGCGTTCAACGTCGCCTGAACGGTGCCATTGGCCAGAACTTCCAGCTTCCAGCCGTTGGTGCCGTCGTGCTTGTTGGCTATGGGACCAGCGGCGGCTGTTTTGAAGAAGACCTCGATGGAAAGCGGCTTGTTTTTGCCGACGTTATGGCTGGCGTGATGGGCTATCGTCACGTAGTCCGTACCATCGAGAGTGATCGCGCCAAATTCTGCTGGCATAACTTACACCCGCGACGATTTTGCAAAGAGGGGCGACTCCCAAACCCATTGAACCGCCCGATCTAAAATTTCATCGGCGTGGTCACTCGCAACCACCATCGGTCGCTCTTTCAGCTCTGCGGTCCGACCAGAACGGGGGGTTGGCGCTTTCCCCACCTTCATGCGGAAGATGGCATTACCCTTGCCGCCTTCGGTGATGACCGTCCCGTCTCGTTTGGTTCTCGTAAACTCCCGGTCGAAGTAGCGGAGCGCGGGCGCATGGACGGGGCCGAAGGATCCATGACCCCTGCGCTTCATCCCGTCGTTCAGGATGACGGCGAATTTTCGCTTCGTGCCGATGTGCATGTGCTTGGGGCCGATATTCAGGACGGTCTCCGCGCCGCCCATGAGACTACGCCGCAATGCGCCGCTGCGGTTCATCACCGTGCCGGGCTCGCCTTTGCCCTCCACGTTGAACACCGTGCTTTCGGCCCATCCTTTCCAAGAACCGAAGCCCTTGGAGTCGAACCGTTGGCCGAACTTCCGGCGGATGGGATCGACTAAGCGGGTGAACAGTGGGCTGGCGTTCTTGAGTTGGGCGGCAAGGGCTTTCAGGTCCTCCTGGACTTCTTCGATCCCGGCGATGCGGACGTATTGCTCCATGCCTGGCATCTTGACGCGGATGGGCAGCGGTTTGTAGGATGCGGCGCATGGATACCGAATGGGAAAAGGCGAACATCACCTATGCGATTGATCTCGGCCCTGAATTGACGGCCGAGGAATTTCGGCGAGTGGCCGACCTGGTTGGTGGATTCAGGCGCGGCGAGCGGCCGCGAAAGTTCGTCGAGTGCAAGGTCATCGCTCCCAAGGCAATTCCGAACATGCAATCCAAGGCTTAAAGCTCGCTTGATGCGGTCACGTCGATCTCCGTCTGCGGCGTCTCGGTCGAGTCGCGGTCGGAGACCTCTTGCATCATCCGTTTGATCGAGCCCATGTCGGCATAGCCGGCTTGGTCGGTTTTGTCCACGCTGAACACCTCGTAGCCGCGGGGATTGTAAGCGACGGGGGTCCGGGCGTTGGTCCGCGCTCGGACGATAGTCAAGGTGTACGGGTTCACCAGCTTGATGTCGCTGTCGAGGATCTGGGCCAGCATATCCTTGGCCTTCTTCTCCATGGCGGCGATGCTCTTGGTGGCGGGATCCTCGTCGCTGGAGGCGACGTTGTACTTGGCGGTGACGATCCGGCGGACGTGCGCTGCGGCCAGGTGCTTCCAGACTTGCTTCAAGGGAATGGGCGGACGAGTGCCGAAGGTGCTCACGTCGTACAAGCTGATGAGCGTGGCCATCAGGTATTCCCAAGCGTCGTCGGCGGCGATGTCCAGCTCTTCCGTTGTGACGCCGTTGTTGCGCTGGGAATCCGGCACAATATCCCGGATCAGGCCCTTTAATAAATCTACACCTGGGATTAATCTCCATGATTGGGGACGTTGGGGCAACGCGGCCATGGATTGTTACCTTTCCTGCTTTCGCCAAATCCGAATCTGGATCGGCCCGACGTGAATGATCCGCAGGACCGGGCGGCGGCCATGGTGGTTAGGCAAAACGCCAAGTCCCGAAATCCCAGCCAAGCGAAATGGACACGGCCGATGCTCATGGGACGCTGACCTCCACTTCCGTGATGGCGACGGCCCCGTGGTAATCGCGGACGTAAGCCCGGAACGAGTAGACGCCGCTGGCGGCGGGGACAAAGCGCAGGTAACTGTTTGTCCAGGCGCCGATTGGACTAACAGGCTCGCCGTCAAGTTGCACCCAACGATAGTAGACCAGATCGCCGGGGTCGGGGTCCGCGCCGATGCACTGGAGCTTGACCTCCTGGCCGACGCTGATCGTCCCAGGCAGCGGCAGAATCCGGGCGTGCGGGGCGAGGTTGACGATGTACTGGCCCTGGGAGCTTTGGGTCAGGGTAGTTGTCGCTGACGGAAGGGCGGTGGAAAGGCTCCGCAGGGTCCAGCCAACGCCCGTCGCTGCGGTCAAGATCGTCGTCAAAATCAGCGTTCTCATAGAACCCATGGTCAGCGATTCTGGGCGATCTTTGTAGCCTGGCTTACCCACGGGCGATTTTGGGCATGAAGTTCGCCGGAACGATCTTCTTCTGCCGGGCGATCTGCTGGACGTGGTGCGCACATTGCTCGGCGACGGATTGGATTTCGCTGGGCAGCAAACAACCGATGGCGTTGAGGTGGCCATGTTGATCGACGGTAACGACGAAGTATCGCGGCGTGGCGATGATCGTGGTCTGGTTGCCGTCTTCAATGGCGATTTTCTTCAACGGCGGCGACAACGGCGGCATGGGCGGGGATTCAAGCGGCTTTTCTTGCGGCTTGGCTTCGTCGTCGGTCATGGCGATTTCCTTTCATCCAGCTCGATTTGCTTGCGGATCTTCTTGAGGGCCTTGGCTTCGATCTGTCGGGTCCGTTCGCGGCTGATATTGAGCTTAACGGCCAACTCGCGCAGGGTCGTTTTCGGTCGCTCACGCAGCGGATAGCGATGGCGCAAGACGAATTTCTCGCGCGAGGTTAATGCTCCGTTTGTCAGGTAGTGGCGGAGGCGTTCGATTCGCCACTCCAAGCTGTTGACCGGGACTTCCGTGGTGGCTCCGCGATCTGGATCCAGAACCATGACCTTTTCCATCGCCGCACGTCGCCAACCGCGCTTTCGCGTCCGTAATAGCTGGCGGGCGATACAGTTACAAGCATAGGTGGAGAAGGCATAGTTCAGGCTCGGATCGAAGTGGTCGATGGCGCGAAGCAGGACCAGATGGGCGTCGGAGAGAAGTTCGTCGTAATCGCTCCAATCCGCTTTGCGGCAGCACTGCCGGACCATCAGATGGACCAGGCCCAGATTCTTCTCGGCGGCGTAAGAACGAAGCTGGCTCCATGCCTGGCGAAGAGCCGGGACTTGGGCAATGGCAACGATGGCGCGATACACTTCCATCTGGCTGATATCATCATCGCCACGGGCGATTCGCTTGGCCAAGGCTACAGCTTGGGCACGACGAGTCGCCCGCTCCTTTTGGCTCTGAGGGCTTGCTGCTGTCGCCGCTTCAGCTCGGCTTGGATGGCCCCGGCCATCTCCCGATCGTCCGCCGATTTGGGCTGATTTATCTCCATCAGGCGGCCGACGAGCTTCCAGTTCGGCGTGCGGCGGATTTTGTCGCGCAAATCGCTCCTGGCTCGCAGGAGCTTCTTTCGGTGAATGGTCATGCTGGCTCCTTGTACCCATGGGCGCCAACCTATCACAGAAAACAGCCGCGTCAAGCGCTTTCGATCGCTCCCAAATCAGGCGCGGAACCATTGTACGGGTCGCGCGAGAATGGCGCGGAGATAACGCCGGCGTCGATGCAGGCGCTCCCACCCGCAAGGGCAAACAGCGTCGTCAGCACGGCAAAGGCTTCCGTCACGGATGCTTCCACGTCGGGATACAGCGGGTCCGCGACGGTGTGAAGGAATTCCAGAACGTCCGGCACGCCGTCGGCGTCGGTATCCACGTCCAGATCGGAGATGTCGGAGAATCCGGGGTCGGCGGCGATGGAGTTCGGGCTGTATGTGACATTGAACGATCCGTCCTTCACCAAGTTGTAGTCGTTCAAGTTCGCCACCGTCGGATTGAAGCTGTCGTCAGTCCCGGTGTTGTCCGAGAAGATGTTGTTCTTCGAGGTGCTGGCCTGTGCTTCGATGTATGCCCCGCTGATCCCGTCGCCGCCGTTGCGGATGGATAGGTTGTGCCAAGCATCGAATCCGGTCATCACGGCGGGGGAGTTCAGCAGGATCCCGTGGCCGGCGTTGTCGAACGAGTAACATCCCGTCACCTTGTCCCGGCCGCCGGATTGGACCTGATCTGGCTTGGTCTTGATGCCATAGCCGCCGCCGCCGGTATTCCCGGCGCGAGTGCCGTTGTTGAAAGCGACGACGTTGCGGAACTCAACCATGGGTTCGCCCTCCGCGGGCGTGCCGAAGGTCTCATTGGAGTCGCCGCCGCCGTCATCCCAATTGAACGTGATGACGTTGTGGATCAGCCACTGGACGCAGCCATTGGCGACCGCGTAGCCTTTGCAGTTGTTTTGCAGGGCTTCAGTGGCCCCGAAGCCATCGTGGAGGATGCTGTTGCGGATGGTTCCGCGAAGCGAGGTCGTCGCCCGAATTCCGACCAGGCAGTGATGCACGCGGCAGAACTCGATCAGGGCATCGTCACAGCCGGTCAAGATGATGCCTCGCTGATCCGTCCCGTCGAAGTCTTCCACGTGGACGTTGCAGCGGAGAAGCTCGATGAAATCGCTCTGTTGGCAATAGATGCCGTAGCCGGTCCAACCCTTGCATTCGATGCCGTCCACGGTCACGTAGTTGGCGGGGTTGGTGGAGATGCCGACTTGAATCGCATAAATGCGGTTGTTCGCATCGAATACCACGGTCTCGCCCGGATAGTTCGTGAACGTGATGCGGTTGCCCGCAGTTCCATCGGTCGTGACTTTCAATACCGGGATGTTAGACGCCCCGGTGGCAAGATATGTTCCGCCGCGGATGTAGACGGTGGCGCCGGCGGAGATGGAGTCATGGGCTTTTTGCGGCGTGGCCCACGGATTCCCGATGCTCCCGTCCCCCGTCGTGTCGTTGCCAGTCGTGGCGACGTAGAAGCTCTCCCCGACTCCGCTGCTGCTGCTCGAACTGCTGGAGGACTGAATGGCCGCGCTGGATGACGAGCTGCTCGATTGGATGGCAGCACTGGACGATGAAGAGCTGCTGGACTGAATGGCGGCACTACTGGAAGAACTACTGCTGCTGGAAGACTGCACGGCGAAACTGCTGGATGACGACGAGCTGCTACTTGTGAAGGTCAGGCTCGAACTGGACGAGGAGCTGGACGACTGAATGGCGGCGCTGGATGAGCTGGACGAAGAAGAAGAAGATTGGATTGCGGCACTTGATGAGCTAGATGACGAGGATTGAATGGCGGCGCTGCTGCTGGACGACTGGATCGCTGCGCTGGAGGAACTAGATGTCAAGCTGGACGAACTGCTGGACGTGAACGTTAGGCTGCTGGAACTGCTACTGGAGGAACTTGATCCGCTGGTGTGGCCGGAACTCGACGATGAGCTGCTGCTGGTGAACGTCAAGCTGCTAGAACTGGTAGACGAGGAAGAGGAGGGCGAACTCGGCGAAGAACTGCTGCTCGATTGGATCGCGGCGCTGCTTGAACTGCTGCTGCTACTGGACGACTGGATCGCTGCGCTCGAAGAACTGGACGAGGAGGAAGATGATGAGCTGGACGAAGAGCTAACGCTGGAACTGCTCGGCGATGAGCCGGATGACGAACTCGGCGAACTGGAACTACTGGACGAAGACGAGCTGGACTGAATGACGGCGCTGGACGAGCTGGTGAACGAACTGCTGCTGGATGAAGACTTCGACAGGCCGCTGGACGACGAACTCGGGCTGCTGCTGGACGAACTCGAACTGGTGTTCCGGCGAACGCTGGCCCCGCCCACGGCGGACATCCGCACCACGGACGAATCATAGCGGGCGACCTTTACGGGAACTTCGGCGAATGTGGTCACGGTCGCTTTTGCCGTGCAATATCGGCGAACGCGAACCTTGCACTCGATGTAGGGATAAAACGCCGACGAGCTGGACGACGATGAACTGCTGCTGGAGCTGGAACTGCTGGGCGATGGGGATGATGAACTGCTGCTGCTGGAGCTGGAGGATACTTCCAAGACCGCCGTCGATGACGACGATTCGCTGCTGGAAGAAGAGCTGCTTGGGCTGCTGCTGGACGTAAACGTCAGGCTGCTGCTACTCGACGAGCTGCTGGGGCTGGACGGCGAAGAAGGCGAACTGGATGAAGAACTCGACAGGCTGCTGATGCTGGATCCGCTCGAAGGCGATGATTCGCTCGACGGACTGCTGGACGACGAGGAACTCGGCGTGGAGAGACTCGACGACGAACTCTCCGCCAAGCTGGGGCTGCTGCTGGACGATGACGTAAACGTCAGGCTCGAACTGGAGCTGCCGCTGCTGGAGCTGGACGTAAACGTCAAACTCGAACTGCTGCTCGACGATGGCGACGAGGCGCTGCTGGACGAGCTGCTGGTGAAGGTCAGGCTGCTGGGGCTGCTCTCGGATGACGGGCTACTGGACGAACTGGACGAGGACGAACTCGTAAACGTCAGGGATGAACTTGAACTGCTGGACGTGCTGCTGCTCGACGTAAAGGTCAGGCTCGACGATGAGCTGCTGGATTGGATGGCGGCGCTCGAACTTGACGTAGAGCTGCTGCTGGTGAAGGTCAGGCTGGAACTCGACGATGAGCTACTCGATTGGATCGCTGCGCTGGAACTCGAAGATGAACTGCTGGACGTGAACGTCAAACTTGAACTGGACGATGATTGGATGGCCAAGCTGCTCGATGAAGAAGAGCTGCTGCTCGTGAACGTCAGACTCGAACTGGACGAACTCGACGAAGATTGGACGGCCAAGCTGCTGCTGCTCGACGAACTGGACGACTGGATCGCGGCGCTCGAACTGGATGACGAGCTGGAGCTTGTGAACGTCAGGCTGGAACTGGATGAGGAGCTGCTGCTTTGAATCGCCAAGCTGCTACTGCTGCTGGAGCTGCTTTCTTCCGCCGCCGTCACGCTGGAGGTGCTGGACGACGACGACTCCGGCTCCCACATGACGGGCGATGAAATTGCTGGACCGATCCAGTAGTCCATCCCCAGCGTGTTGGCCCCGTCGCGGGGAATGATCCCGGCGATGATCGCGGCGTTGACCCAATAGTCGAGTTGTCCGGCGGGATCAATCGGACCACCGGCGCTCGATTCGCTGGAGCTGCTGGAGCTGGTAAAGGTCGCGCTGGAGCTTGAGGATGCGCTGCTGCCACTGCTGCTGGACGTGAACGTTGGCGATGAGCTGCTCGATGATCCCAGGCTCGATGAGGAGACGGACGACGAACTTGTGAACGTCGGGCTCGACGATGAGCTGCTGGACTGGATGGCGGCACTGGACGATGACGACGAACTTGTGAACGTCGGGCTGGACTCGCTGCTTTGCGAAGAAGCCGTGCTCGACGACGACGTGGAGCTGCTGCTGGTGAAGGTCAAGGATGAGCTGGATGATTCGCTGCTGACACTGGACGCTGAGCTCGATGACGAGGAGCTGGTGAAAGTCAGACTGCTGCTGCTGGACTCCGTGCTGGGACTGGACGAAGAACTTGAAGACGAGCTGCTGGTGAAAGTCAGAGACGAGGACGACGAGACGCTGGAGCTGCTGCTGGTGAAGGTGAGCGACGATGAACTCGACGCCGATGACGGACTCGACGAAGAGCTGGATGAGCTGGAACTCGTGAAGGTCAGCGACGAAGAGCTGCTATCGGATGAGGGACTGCTGGACGAACTCGACGACGAAGAACTCGTGAACGTCAGGGAGGATGACGACGATTCGCTGCTCGGACTTGAGCTGGAACTCGTGGAAGACGAGCTGGTGAACGTGAGGGATGACGAGCTGCTTGACGAGGGGGAACTCGAACTGCTGGATGTAAACGTTAACGACGAAGACGATGACTGGCTGCTGGGGCTGGACGACGAGCTGCCGGACGAACTGCTGGTGAGGGTCAGGGAGGACGATGACGATTGGCTGCTTAGACTCGACGACGAGCTGGAACTGCTGCTGGATGTGAAGGTCAGCGATGATGAACTGCTCTGACTCGACGGCGAAGACGATGAACTCGACGAACTGCTGGACGTAAACGTCAGGCTGGAGCTGCTGCTTGATGACGGCGAGCTGCTCGACGAGCTGGATGAACTAGAGCTGGTGAAGGTCAGACTTGACGAGGAGCTACCGCTGGATGGACTGCTGGACGACGACGTGGAAGATGAACTCGTGAAGGTCAGTGAAGATGAACTGCTGCTGGACGGGGAAGAGGAAGAACTGGACGTAAACGTCAGGCTTGAAGAACTCGACGACGGCTCTTCGCTCAGGGACGAACTGGATGACGATTGGATCGCAAAGCTGGACGAACTGCTGCTGCTGGATTGCACGGCGAAACTGGATGACGAACTGGATGACGACTGGATGGCGGCGCTGCTCGAAGAACTGCTGGATGATTGAATGGCGAAGCTGCTAGAGGAGCTGCTGGACGAGGAGGACTGAATCGCCGCGCTGCTGCTGGAAGAACTGCTGCTCTGATCCGTGTCGAAACTTAGGGTCTGGGAGAAGTCGATCCAACCCGCGTAGTCGTTCGTCTCGGCTTCTCCATCCGCCAAGTCCGCAGTCGTCGTGTCGCCATAGCGCAGGGTGATCGTCCGGCTTGTCGTCGTCGCTGACCGCCAGCCGATCTCGATGACGAGGTAATCCCCGGCGGTAGCATCCTGCGAAGTCAGAGTAGGCGGTCTCGCTTCAGCGCTCGTATAACAACGGCGGGTGCTTAGCGTCGTTGTCATCTCGTAGGGAGACGACGCCGAATCCGATGCGGTCACGCCCAAAAGCGTGGACCGATCAGTCCCGTCGGGCTGAATGATCTTGATGGCCATGGCCAGGGTGGCGTTAGCCCCGGCGTTGTTCTCGCTGGCGCGAAGACACAGATTGGCCGTGCCGGCGATGGTCTGAGTATTCAGGGGGCCGATCACATAACGCAAGGCTGCGCGGAACGTCGGGCTGGTCGTGCCCGTCGCTTGCGCCTGGCTGGCCATCGCGGAATTGATCTTGGCGGTCAGGGCCTTCAGCGTGATCGGATTGATCTGAGTGGCGAAGACCCAAGTCGATGGCGTAACGTCCGGGTTGCCGGTCGAGGGGAAGTAAATGCGGGTCGCCATCGCTTCTCCGATCAGGCGATGGAAACATCGTCGAGGTAAACCTTGCCCGCAGTCGCGCCATTCTGCACAGTCAGGCGGACGCGGCAGAGGCCGACGATCCCGGATTCGCTGCTGGAGCTGGAGGACGACGACGAGACGGATGAGCTGGACGAGCTAGATGACAATGAACTAGATGAAGAAGAACTCGATGAGAGACTCGGGGTACTTGAAGAAGACGATGATACAGTTTGTGTGCTTTTGCTGGACGAAGAACTGCTGCTAGAGGACGACTCAGATGACGAACTTGACGATACGGTTTGTGTGCTGCCGGAAGAGGCACTGCTTGATGAACTCGATGACGAAATTGCCGCCTGAGGCGTGACCGCGGCGCACGTGTGCTGGTGCCAGTCGCCATCATCCACCAGCGCGACGGACTCCTGGTCCAGCAGCACGTCCCCATTGTCGAAATCGAAGATGGAAACGTTCAGCGTGCCATCAAACCCGGCGGTGATCTTGTGCCAGAAGCTCACGGTCAAGGCGACGCCGCCCGTCCCCGGCGTGTAGAAGTCCCAGTACCCAGGCGAGGACGCGGAACTCGGCGTCAGCATGGCGCACTTGCCGCTGCCCCCGCGAGCGACAGAACCGCGTTCTCGATGCAGCTCCGCTTCGCCGGAGGCAGCGCCAGGAACGATCAAACTCCCGGCGACGCCATCGACCGTGTCGCTCCAAACGTGATCTACCGCCGGAAAATCTGCATAACGCTGCATACCGATATCGACGTACTCCCGGCAGCCCGTGGGCGCAGTCCCTCCCGCCAATCCGGTCGGCCAACCGAGGCCCGCAACGGCGATGCTGGGTCGGAAATCCCCATTCGTGGCATCGGTGTAGCCCGGATTGAGATTCTGTTTTCCTGTCTCAGTCAACGTCAGCGTCACATTACAGTCGCCAGATGTATTGGCCAATGCCCCCGTGCCGTAGTTGTTGTTCCGACAAGTGAAAAAATTAGCAAACAGAACTGCATCGCTGGGGGGAGAAGCATTGCTGAAATTCAGGCCCCACCCACCATTTCCCGTAAACTGGTTGTTCTGGAGAAGCACCATCCGAAACCCGCCGATTTGGGTGGATGAAGAGGAGATGTCTATCCCATCCCCAGTGTTCCCATGGATGGTGTTGCGCTCGATTAGCGGGAATCCATTCCCGTCGGTAGTTGCGGAGTTTGTGATACTGATTCCGTCGCCCGCATTCCCGTAAATATGATTTCCTATAATTATCGGAAATGGTGGAACGGTGGAAGTTATCGAAATACCGTGTGAACCGCAACCGTGAATTCGATTATTGAAGATGGCATTGCTATTACCTATTGCACCAACCCCAAGATTGGCGCAATTTGCCACATCGCAACTTTCCATAATGCTCGAGCGCGCACCAAACCCCGCGATGCCTTTCCAAAAGTTATTTGGACTTGCTGCGCTGATTCGCAGGTTGCGTAGTATACAAACCCTGTTATTTGCGTAAATGCCTATGGAAGCTGTTTTTGTAGCATTGCTGTTTCTGAGTACAAGATTCTCCAGGAGCTTCCCGTCATGTGACAGTGATATCGCGTTGCCATTATTGGAGAACGTCAGGATAGGCAAAGTTGACGCCGCGGGGTCCCCGCGAAAGATCATGGGACCGGTGGCATTATCGCTAAGTCGGTACAAGACGATGGTGACGGACAAGGTTTCGGTGTATCCCGATTCGAGTCGCACCTCCCATCCAGACATCCAATCGCCATTGCTGTTGTTGTTGTTATAGAGTGTCGCCGACATGGCATTAGCTAGCGTCAGCCGTTTGCCTCCGATAGCCCAGGATTTACCGCTCAACAAGGTTCCGAAGGCATTCGAGACTGTGACTGTTTTAGCAATGTCGTCCACGTTGGTGATTTTGCCGAAGTTACGATTGCCCAACGTGGCGTCATTCAGCCAGATGACGTGCGAACCGTCCGTGGCTACGCCCGACAGATCGGGCGATCCATCGAGCGTAACGGTCAGGCCATCGGCACTGGTGCTTGCATTGTTTCCCGTGATGGCTTGCGTTGGACCAGCGCCACTGGCTGCTGTATCCGAACCGATTTGGGAATTGAAGAGTATTACTGGCAGACTCATCAGATTACCTCAAGAGGTCGCACGCAGGCTTTAGATATGACGCTGGAAACTCCCGCTTGATCGAGTTGAGACTGAAATGTGGACATTTGCGTGACCATGTTTGTCACGTCCGAGCCGACAAGACGACTGACCCCCTCGCTTTCTCGGCCATCGTCGATAGGCGTTGAATTGTTCGGGATTTTCAGGTCAATTCCTCCGTACCACGTCAGCAGAGCGGCGTCGATCATGGTTTTGAGCCGACGAAAGGCTTCGGCCTGTGGGCGAATTACCTCGTTGACATAGCGAATTGCTTCTGGATCAATAACGGGCATAGCCATCTCCTTCGCTTGCGCAGAATCCATGCTTGCGTTTTAACGCCGATCCTGGCTGTGGGTCTGAATCGGGCACAGTCCATCTCCGGTCGCTTGATGATAAGCGATCTTCTTGGCTTGTACCCGACGTTTTCGGCGGAATGTAGGGCGAGGCGGCGGCTATTCTTCGACACTGACGGCGACTTCGCTGGTCGCCAGACCGTCTCCGCCGGGAGCGACGAGATCCGGCGGTTGAGCGATCACATCAGACCTTACCCGCTGGTAGGGCTTCGGCAGGCTGTCGGAGATGAACATGATCTGGCCGTCGAACCTCTGAATCTGGCCATGGCTGGCGGGGATGGGCGGATCCGGGACGTAGTTGATGCCGATAGTGGCTTTGTGGGTCTGGACGCCCGCGCTTGCAAGAAAGGCGCGCAGGGCTTTGGCTAACTCGATGTTCTTGGGCAACGGCTCCCGGCTGGTCTGGTCGAAGTGGATGGGCGTCCGTTCGATGGCATAGGCGAGAAGCTCCAGCAGTTCGCCCGCACTCTTTTGGTCCAGGTAGAGCTGGTGGAGCTTCAGGCGGTTCAGGGCTTCTTTCATCGTGGCGGGCACTGGAATGGGCGGCGGCGCAAGGCGGACCTGGACCTGCGGCGACAGCGCGGCGGTCAAGGGCGGCACGGCGATGGCGACGGCGACGGGGATATCGGTCATGGTCAAACTCCAGCCCACCGAAAGGCAGGATAACGAAGCGGCCAGGCAAAGTCAAATGCCTGCGCCGGTTCCA
>Ga0209518_1003952_pt1 | contig 12279 bp, 14 predicted proteins | sample RifGroB1_FD_183993 | JGI IMG/M metagenome (GOLD analysis project Ga0209518, IMG submission 183993) | Groundwater microbial communities from Rifle, Colorado, USA - Groundwater B1 (SPAdes) (version 2) | ecosystem: Environmental > Aquatic > Deep subsurface > Groundwater | place: Rifle, Colorado... | reverse complement strand
TGCGATACACCCTCTGTGCTCTCCCATCCTAGAGCCCGGGACGCCCCGCCACTTTTGCGAAGTGTAGGAGAAGTGCCGCGGCTTTGAGGTCATGGGGTTGCGGGAGGGGGCTACAGCTGAGTTTACGCGGTCCTCAGCCTAGACCTAAGCTATTCGCATTGAACTCCTTTTTTCCCGCGGAAGCCCCATTTGGGCGTCCGGCGGGCTAGTTGTGAATGTTCAAGGGTTACATTATAGCATCCCTGCAGAATTTGTCAACCCCGGCAATAATCCCCCGGATGACGCGGCTCCCTACATTCTATATTCTAAATTCTATTCTCAGAATTGGTCCGGACCCATATTCTCCCGTTCTATTTCCAAAAGCTTAGCAAGCCTGCGCCTAAACCGCTCTTCTTTTTCATCAAACTTTGTTTCCAAAAATATCTTTACCATATTCCTCGCCAGCCCAGGATCGGTAAAATCCGCAGCGAGACTTAGGATGTTCACATTGTCGTCATGTCGGGCATCAAAAACCTGATCCGGAGAAATCCCCAATACGGAGCGGATGCGTTTGAATTTATTGGCAACAATGTCCACTCCGGAACCCGAAGCGCAGATAATAATACCGGTGCTTTGCTCCAGGTTTCTTGAAACTTTAACGGCAACAGCTTTGGCGATATCCGGATAATCATCGCCGTCGGAAAAATTAGGGGCAACGTCCTCCACCTCATATGCCCCTTCGACTAAATATTTTTTTAAAGACTCCTTGAGTTCGAATCCCCTGTGGTCGGCTCCTATATAGATAACCATGTAGTAATTATAAGCTTTGTAATTTTAAAAAGAAAAACCCGGGTAGTCCATGGACTACCCGGGTGGAAATCGCTTTCCTGAAGAAACCAACCTAATGAGCACCGGGAAGCTTTGCGCAGACATCGAAGGCGAGAATGGGTTTCGCTGGGTCTTCCCAAAGAACCGTGGTCATCACCCCGCCCTTCATAGTCGAGAACGGAGCGCGCTGATTGTGATCCCAATGATTTTGCCACCACCAACCGACCCAACCCAAACCCTTAACGTACGAGTAGATTTCTCTCTGATACCAAAGAGACGGAACGGCGCTCGTAGTTCCGAACGTGACCGGAGACCAGTAGCCGGAGACGACCATGAGTTTCGGCTCGGTGATGCCAAGCTCATTGGCAAGCGCAATCCACTTCTCTAGCACTCCGATCATGTTATCGTCGAAAGTCCGGTCCCCGAGCTGCCTCACGACCTCCGCGAGATCCCCGGTCAGGTCGAATTCCTGGGCGGTATAGATCGAGTATCCGCCCAAGATTTCCCGTCGGTCCGGTTTGCCTCCGCAATACTTCCAGTCACACCAAGGCATGTCCTGGATGTATGCTCTTCCCGAAATCGCGTTACTCCGCCCCCACTCGAACGTTGGAAAGCCGGTGACATCGTGATAATCGCGAAGCTCCCAGCCGCCGAGGCCCCAAGACATATCTTCGGCTTCAAGGAATGACTTCCTTATCCACTCCCGGTCTTCGAAAACCTCTTTGACTACCGAATACTCTGCCGGCTTGAACGGAGCTTTTAGGGCAACGTATCGGATATCCCCGCTTCCGTCGTCCGGTATCCGGTAAACCTTGAAAAATCCGCCCTCGCTATAGGGCAGATCCCCGCGGTCCACGCACTCGCCCCAAAAACACTTCGAGTAGCCGGTCAGATGAAACGGCTTCGAATCGTCCTGGGTCTGCGCCGGCACAAGATAGTCCAGCATGTTGATTATTTGAACCGGCGTCTCCGGCACGGCTCTGGGAAATCTCTCCCTATCGCCATCGTCCGGATACTGCCTGGAAAATTCCTGAGTGGCGATTCCCGCCTTCACGGTTTGAGCGCGAGCCGACCCTCCGAGTGCGAAACAGCCGACCATGCCGATAATAGAAAGCGCGAGGCCTAGTCTCTTGAACATTTTTCCTCCTCCAATCCTCCGTTTTCAATCGCCCCAACGGGCACCCTAAGCTACCGTGATTATAGATAACGCATACCAAAAATCAAAGAGGGGCGCCTCCTTATTATGTCCCAAACTTATAGAGCCATGGAGGCAGAGAGAATATGTTTGACCAGAGTCGCAACATAACCGGCTTCATTATCGTACCAGGAAAGCACCTTAACCAAATTTCCGTCTATTACTTTTGTGAAACTAAGATCCACTATCGCGCCATAAGGTTCCCCGATGATATCGGAGGAAACTACTTGGTCTTCGGTAACTTTTAATATTCCCTGCCAGCGCGGATCTTTTGCAGCACGCTTAAAAATGTCGTTTATCTCCGGCACAGTGACATTGCGTTTGGCAATGAAAGTTATGTCGGCCAAGGAGCCGGTGATATTCGGAGTGCGGAAAGAAATGCCGTCGAATTTTCCTTCGAGTTCCGGAATCGCCCGGGTCACAGAAATAGCCGCACCGGTCGTCGAAGGCACTGTGTTTTGCGCCGCCGCTCGGCCGCGCCGAAAATCTTTCCCGCCTTTGACCGGCCCATCCACCAGATTCTGAGTCGCGGTATAGCCGTGAACGGTCGAGAGAAATGCTTTTTGAATTCCGGGTTCCTCGGACATTATCTGAATAACGGGAGAAGCGGCATTTGTAGTACAACTGCCGTTCGAAGTCATCTTGCAAGTCTTCATATCCTTTTCATTCACGCCCATAAGCACAGTTCGAGCCTCGGTCGACTCTGCATCCTTGGCAGGAGCGGTTATGACCACCCGCTTTGCGCCGGCATCCAAGTGCGCCTTGGCGCTAGCGAAGGATTCAAAAAATCCCGTGGCCTCAACCGCGATGTCCACACCCATAGTCCCCCAAGGAAGATTGGTGGGGTCTTTCATTTGCAAAACTTTCACTTTTTTTCCGCCCACAACCAAAGAATCCCCCTCCACGTGAACTTCTTTATCGAAACGCCCGTAAACCGTGTCGTACTTTAATAGATATGCGAGATTCTCTATGTTGCCCAAGTCGTTAATGGCGACTATTTCCAAACCCGGATACTCAAACGCTTGCCTAAACAAAAGCCGGCCAATACGCCCGAATCCGTTTATCGCTATTTTTGCCATACATAAATTTTAACACAAAGTCTTTTTCTCTATCCCGACGCCGCTATAAAAGCGGGTCGGGACTCCGACTGAAACATCGGGGCTACTTCTTGCCCTTTTTTAGTGCTCCGGCAACTTTGCCGGAAATCTTCATGGAAGGCGTGAGCGTCGCGGAACCTTCGTCCCAGCTTGCAGGGCAGGCCATGCCCTTGTGCATATTCACAAAATTAAGAGCTTTAACTTTTCGGAGTATCTCCCCCGCGCTTCGGCCGATATTGTCTGCGGTAATATCCGCGGCGCGCAATATTCCATCCGGCGCGATGATAAACGCGGCTCTCTGTGCCAAACCGCTCTCTTCGTCATAGATACCAAGCTCTCTCGAAAGTCGGCCATTGTGATCCGCAGCCATCAAGAAATCCAAACCTTTCAAAAGCTCTTCGGTCTCTATCCAGGCTTTGTGGGTGAAAACCGTGTCAGTCGAAACAACCACCACTTCCCCGTTATGCTTTTTTATTTCCTCGTGCCGCTTTTTCAAATCGGCAAGTTCGGTCGGACACACGAAAGTAAAGTCTGCCGGGTAGAAAAATAAAACCAGAAACTTGGTTTTGAAATTCGCAAGACTTATTTTTTTGACTCCTTCGGTCTTCGGATCATAGGCTTCAAGAGAAAAGGCCGGGAATCTTTCGTCTACTTTAAACATTTTATTTTTATAATAGGTTGATTAATTTTGTCAGTTAATTGTAGCATTTCGCGGAATTTTAAAAAATTGACGCACCCCGGCAGGGGAAGTACTCTGTTTATAGCTTTTCGAAAGGAGAAAGGATGAGAGCGATCAAGGTTCCCGAATTTTGGACCTCGCGAGATCTGCGCAAGGCCAAGAACGCCACGACCTATGAGCAGTTGGCCGGCGTGGCCATTCGAGCCCTTAAGAGACAGTGGGATCGGCTTCCGGCCAAGGACACCATTGAAGTTGCCGTAGTTTCCGGCACGCTCACAAACGGCGGAACCCTGCCCTACGATGTGGTCCGAAAGAACATCCGCAACTTCGGCAGAATGATTGCCAAGCTTCGGCGCATGGGAATCCCGGTTTGGGACCAGCGCCCGTTTGAAAAACATATTTTCCGCATCAAGGACCTTCCGGAAAATGCCGGCAAGCCAATGAAGCTCCTGGATGGGTTCTACAAGCCCGTCTTCGAATCAGGACTCGTCACTCTCGCCTTCATGCTCCCAAACTGGGAACAGTCTCACGGAGCACGATGGGAAAGGAAACTGTTCCGCAAACTTGGCCTTCCCATCTTCTTTGTAAAATAACAGAACCCCCGGCCAACCCGGGGGCTTTTATTTGCTGCCCACAAAGCTTCACAAAATTGACGCATCCCGGCCCGAGAAGTATTCTGTGGAAAGCTCAACGACAAGCAAAAGGAGGTCGGCATGACCGACGCAAAAGTTCCCATTGGCTGGTCAGAAGAAGGTCATCACAAACTCCTTGCGGCCACTACCGTAGAGGAGTTGGCGGATGCCCTGACTTCAGAAATGAAAAGACACACGGCCGGAGTTACTCTGGTTTGCGGCGAAGGCCCGGATACTCAGTTCATCGTGGATAGTTCGGCAACTACCGATGGACCGATCTTCAACGGAACAATAATTGAGGAACAGATCAAAAGACTTTCCGAAAAATCTGAGGCGGCAATTCACCTGGCATTTGAGTTGCTTGATTCCGGATTGATAGTGCGGATCAGGATGAATGAGTCCGGACCAAAAACGCCACTCGAAACCTGGCTCAGCTTCCTCGGCTCGGAGCGTGGAATTGAAGTCTATCCGCCGCAATACGAAGATTCCGACTGCTGCAGTTAATCACCCCGCGAGAAGGAGACTAAAATGGAGCGAGTCGAAATCGTAACCGCCGTCACAGGTATGACCTTGGAAATAGCGCTCGAAAAGGCGCGAGAAAAAACAACCGAGGAGTATGTCCAGAAGGTCCTCAAAGAACGCGGGAAGAGGGACGAAAACCTCATCTGCCGCGACGACACCTACGACTATGGCGTCACGGTCACAGTCACCCGCCATATCTCCTTCCTCACCAAAGAAGAGGCGAATCGCGGACCGGTGCCGGCCGAGTTCGGACCCGACTGAAACCAAAACCCGCACGAAAGTGCGGGTTTTTTAGTTTCGATCAGCCAATTTTATCCCATTTCTTCTTTTCCCAAATATTTCTGTAGAATTTTAGGGACTTTTATTTTTCCCTCCGCGGTCTGGAAGTTTTCGATGATGGCGATAAGCGGCCGCTCCGAAAACGCGGTGCCATTCAACATGTGGATAAACTTGGCGCCGTCCGCGGACTTATATTTTATATTCAACCTTCTCGCCTGAAAGTCCGTGGTGTTCGAAGTAGAGTGCGTTTCCCGATATTCTCCCTCCCCGCCCTTCTGACCGGGAAGCCAAGCCTCTATGTCCCACTTGGCGGCAGCCGGATCGCCCAAGTCTGCTCCGCAAATATCCAAAACGTGATATGGAATACCAAGTTCTTTCATAAGATATTCTTCTATCGCCAAAAGGAATTTATGTTCGGCCTCGGATTTCTCCGGCTCAATAAAACTGAACATCTCAAACTTGTTGAACTGATGGACGCGCAAGATTCCCTTCGTATCTTTTCCGTAGCTTCCGGCCTCGCGCCTGAAACAAGTTGAGAACCCCACGTACCTAAGCGGGAGTTCTTTGATATCCAAAACTTCACCGGAATGCATCGGTCCGATGGATTGCTCGGAAGTTCCCACAAGATACATATCATCTTTTTCCAAACGGTATATTTCGTCCCCGCCCCGCTCCATATAGCCCATACCGGCCATAGCTTCTCTTTTTATTAATACCGGCGGCAAAACCGGAACAAATGTTTTGTCGCTCACTTCAAGACCTGCGTCCTTCGCGATTTTCGCGAGCGTTTCGGAACTCATAACCGTTTCAAAAAGGAACTGGCCCAAAGCGAACTCCAGACGCACCAAATCGCCCTTCAAATACGCAAATCTGCTTCCGGAAACTTTTGCGGCGCGTTCGGTGTCAATAAGGCCAAGGCTTTCGGCAATTTCCACATAATCTTTCGGTTTAAAATCGAATTTAGGCTTTTCGCCGACTTCCCGCAAAATTTTATTGTCCGCGTCGCTATCTCCCTTAATTACCCAATCAAAAGGCGGATTCGGTATTTTTATCCAAGCGGCATTTCTAGATGCTTCGGCTACGCCAACTTTTTCTTCCAAAGCCTTTTCTTCACCCTTAAGCCGCTTCCCCTCCTCTATATTTCTCTCCGCGCTCGCCTTCTTTTGGGCAACGCGCACCGTCTCAAGCTCGGCTGTGGCCTTCCGCCATTCCTCATCTAAACGCAAAAAATCATCCACCAGCGCCGGATCGGCTTTCTTTTTGGCGATTCCTTCTTTTATTTTATCCGGATTTTCCCGTAAAAGTTTGGCGTCTATCATGAGTTTCATAATACTAGCTTCGTTTAAAAAAGAAAAACCCGTCCATCCCAGAGATGCGGGATTAGGACGGGCAAATGTTCACTCCTTCGGAGGCGGGGTCCAGCAGTCCCGGCAACGCACAGTGTACTGCTTGCTTCCGACTTCAACACGCTGGCCGGTTCCCACGGAAGTCTTTTGGGTCAGCACGCCGATATCGCTCCGCTTGCAGTTGGTACACACCGCCGTAAGAACGGTGACCTCCTGCGAAATAGCCATCAAGACCGGCATCGGACCGAACGGCTCTCCCCAGGCGTCCATGTTAAGTCCGGCAATGATGATGCGGTCAACAATTCCGTAGAGCACCACTTCCTTAATAGCGGAAATTATCCACTTCGGGAAAAGCTGCGCCTCATCCACCGCGAGAACCTGCGGGCGCTCCGCTCGGACAAGAGCCAAGAACTCTTTCTTGGTAGATACCGCTTTTGCCGGCATCTTGCGCGAAAATTCTCTGCCCCCGGTCACGTCAGCGTACCCGGTTGCGATATAGCTTCCTTCCACGCGATTGTCGATCTTGGGGTAAACCGCGAGAACTCTTTTGCCGGCGATGAGTTCCCTGGTCGCCCTTCTGATAAGTTCCTCGGTCTTCCCGGCTCCCATTGGCCCGCAGATAACTTCTACCTTTATCGGCATAACGCCCTCCTCTTTAGAATGGACTCCTTCTATTCTATTTCCCGGGCTCGTTTGGAGCAAGTTGCGCTTCTTAAATAAATCGGTCATATTTTAAACAGTTTTCTGAATCGAAAGGAGAATGCGATGGGACTCATCACCCCTCCACTTTCACGAAAAACCGAAGAGGCTGTCGCAAAAGATATGAACCGCCTGTTCAACCTGTTCCTGCCGGAAATCCGTTCCGCAATGAAGGCTCGGGAACCGGAATCCATCTGGGTTCAAGAACCGGAAGTGGTTCATCTCTTCTATGCGCTCCAGGGAAGCCTTCAGACCCTTAGAGAACCCGAGGGCAGGATCTTGAGAAACGTCGACACGGACTTTCTCGGAGTCAGCCGCACGACCATCTGGACGACCGAAGCTTGGCTTTTCTTTTTGGCTTTAGAGTTCGTCAATTCCGGAAGAATCGAGATGGTTAACGACCTCATGAGAAAGTCTTTCCCGAAAATGTTCGAGTCTCCACTCATCTACGGAGTGGAAGCGGTCGACATTCTCCGCAGAGTCGAAGCCAGGCTCCCCTCCGGTCGCCAGATCCCGGAGGAAGCTGAAGAACTCCTGATGCTCGTCTAACCTCACAACAACCCCGCCCCGCCTCCGATTCAATATCGGAGGCTTTTTTAAAGAACTTGCACTTTTGGGGGCAGGAATTATACTGAATGAAACGGAAATTGTTGCGGACTACCGACCGCAATCCGCCGAATAGGTGGACCGCAAAACGGCCAATCCGTATTCAAACGAGAACCAAGTTGGGTGGAACCGCGACCAAGACTCGCCCCGACAGAAAGTGATTTATCATTTTTTGTCGGGGCGATTTTTATTAACTAACCAATAAAAAAATAAAATGGATAACGAAAAAAAACTGGATGGTATTAGACACTCCCTGGCCCACCTTTTGGCCGCCGCAGTTTTAAAGAAGTTTCCGGACGCGAAACTCGCCATCGGTCCCGTGATTGAGAACGGATTTTACTATGATTTTTTACTCCCCCGCTCTCTCGCCCCGGAGGACCTTAAGGACTTCGAGAAAGATATGAAAAAGATGATCGGTGGGAAATTGTCCTTCACCGGCAAAGAGGTCTCTGTCGCTGAAGCTAAAGAAATTTTTAAAGATCAGCCGTTTAAGCTGGAACTGATTGAAGAATTTTCCGACGAAGATAAAACGCTCACCACATACAAAACTGGCGAGGTATTTCTCGACTTGTGCAGAGGAGGCCACGTGGACAACACTTCCGAGATAAACGCGGACGCTTTTAAGCTGGAAAAAATTGCCGGCGCGTATTGGCGGGGCGATGAGAAGAACCAAATGCTTCAGCGCATCTATGGCCTGGCATTTTCTTCCAAGGACGACCTGGACGCGTATCTCAAAATGATGGAAGAGGCGAAAAAGCGCGACCACCGCAAGCTCGGTAAAGAACTTGGCCTATTTACGATTATTGACGAGGTTGGCCCGGGTCTTCCCCTCTTTTATCCCAAGGGCGCGATATTGCGCCGAACTGTCGAAAACTATATTACGGAAATCCAGGAGGCCAAAGGATATGTTCCGATCTGGATACCGCACATCACCAAAGGCGAACTCTATAAAATTTCCGGCCATTTGGATAAATATGACGCAATGTATCCTCCGATGGATTTGAAGGATGAGGCAAAGTACTATCTGAAACCGATGAACTGCCCGCACTTTATGATGCTCTATAAGAGCATCCCGCATTCTTACCGAGAACTTCCCGTGCGTTACACCTGCACCACCACCAACTACCGCTATGAAAAATCTGGCGAGCTTTCCGGGCTCACTCGAGTTCGGTCTCTCACCCAAGACGATTGCCACGTATTTGCCCGCCCCGATCAAATTGAAGGAGAAGTGAATCTGATGCTAGATATGATAGGCGAAGTTTATAAAACTTTCGGCTTCGACAATTTCCGGGTGCGCATCTCGACCCACGATCCCGAGAACAAAGAAAAGTATATCGGCGACCCGGAGATCTGGAAAAACTCCGAAGAGGCGCTTTCCAAACTCATCGCAACCCGCGGCTGGAAATACGACATCGGCGTTGGCGAAGCGGCTTTTTACGGTCCGAAATTGGATTTCATCTTTAAAGATGTCTTGGGCCGCGATTGGCAACTTTCCACCATTCAGCTCGACATGAATCTACCGGGGCCCGAACGCTTCGCGCTCGAATACACCAATGCGGACGGAAAGAAAGGACAGCCTGTCGTTATCCATCGAGCAATCCTCGGCTCTACCGAAAGATTTTTGGGGATATTAATAGAGCACTTTGCGGGAGCATTCCCCTTGTGGCTCGCGCCGGTTCAGGCAACGATAATCCCCGTAAGCGAAAAATTCTCTGAATATTCGGAAAAAGTTATGAACAGCTTGACAGCAGTAGGCATTCGCGCAGAAATTTACGCGGCTGATGAGACCTTAGGTAAGCGCATTCGGGAAGCGGAGATGCAAAAAATCCCCTATGTGCTGGTTGTGGGTGAAAAAGAAGAGTCTACCGGCGAAGTAAGCGTGCGACACTATAAGCGCGGACAGGAAGGAACCTTGTCCCTCAAAGAAATTGCGGAGAAAATGAAAAAAGAAGTCGACGAAAAAACAATTTAATAAAGTTTTAGCCCCCGGGAATACCGGGGGCTTTTGCAGGCTTGCGCCAGCTAGATGTCTTCGGCCTCCCTCACGCATCGGAGCGCGGGGACGAGGGTCAGCATCGCGAGGAAGAAAAGAGTTTGTCCGCCCCTCACGAGCAGAAGCGGAACCACGGGGATTCCGCCGCCGCTGACGGCCGAGGCGTTCAGTATGTCCAGGATGCCGATGGTCGCCCCGAACGCGGTGGCGAGGAAAAGTGCCATGAAAAACTTTCCGGTACTCATTCTTTCTCCTTACCGTGTTTATTTTCGAACTTTTTTAAGTATATCATAAAAATCTTAGAAAGTCAAGTGTATTTTGTTTTTTTAGAATAAAAAAGCCCCGGCCTTGCGGCCGGGGTGCGACGGGAAATTGGAAAGGGAGCTCAGGCGACCTCGAAGCCGCTGACGCGGGTGAACCGCGTCCCGTCCTCGTTCTCGAGCACGGCGACGAGACGGAGCTTTCCGTCACGGTACCGCCACCGGGAGCCGAGAAGGACGGCCTTGCCGAACTCCTTGACCCCGCGCCGGAGAGACTTGCGGCTCTTCCGGTAGCAGACGGTGCGACCGACGATGTCGCGGTACTCGTTCCTCCCGTTGGGGACGTGGAAGACCGGCTCGGCCGGCTTCTCCGCGGCGTTGCTCTTCCCCCCGCTCCTCATCGCGAACATGATGCTCGCGATGAGGAGGACGAGGAGCGAGGTGAGGCCGAGCGAGATGGCGATGGTCGTGTGGTCCATTTGAGGATCCCCTTTCTATGTTTTCGAGTTGCAGATCCGAAGATCTTGAGGTACATTGTATCATATACACATAAAATGTCAATAGGTTTAAAAACCCCGAAAATATTAGTCGTTTTGGGTCCAACCGCGACCGGGAAGTCCGACTTCGCTGTGGATTTGGCTAGGCAATTTAGCGGAGAAATAATCTCTGCGGACTCTCGGCAGGTATATAAAGGATTAGATTTGGGCACCGGAAAGATCACCAAGCGCGAGATGCGCTCTGTCCCCCACCATCTGCTGGATGCCGCTTCGGCAAACCGCGTCTTTACCGCTTCCGATTATGCCCGACTCGCCAAACGCGCTATTTTGAAAATTGCAGAAAAAGGAAAACTGCCGATAATTTGCGGGGGCACAGGATTCTATATTGCAGCAGCTCTTGAAAAGCAGAGCCTCGCTCCTGTCCCGCCCAATACAAAGCTGAGAAAAGAACTTTCCCGAAAATCCGCCGAGGAATTATTCGCAATCCTCCAAAAAATAGATCCGGAGCGCGCCCAAACCATTGATGCCAAAAATCCGCATCGCCTTATCCGCGCGATAGAGATCGCCGAAGCTATCGGCAAATCCCCGGCGAGAGATAGGGAAGAGGAATATGACGCCCTAAAAATTGGTTTGAATTTTCCGCTCGAAACGCTCAAAAAACGCATCGATCTGCGACTCAAGAAACGTCTCCGGCTGGGACTTATAAAAGAGGTGGAGCATCTTCACGAGAAAGGCTTGAGCTTCAAACGAATGGAAGCTCTGGGGTTGGAGTATCGCTACATCTCGAGACTCCTGCGCGGAGTATTAACCAAAAAACAAATGGAGGAAGAACTTTCCCGGGAGATATTTAAGTTCGCGAAAAGGCAGAATACTTGGTTTAAAAAAGATAAGAGCATCCACTGGGTGAAAAATATAAAAGAGGCGAAGATTCTAATAAAGAAATTTCTTTAGTCGCCCGCGGCCCTAGGGCGCGTCAAAGCGCCCCGAGATAAAATCAAGGCGAGTCTCATATATGAGACTCGCCTTGATCAATAAGCAGCGGGAAAATCCAATCGGTTTCCGAGCAGCAATTATTTTTCCAAAAGCGCCTTGAGGAGCGGCTGAAGTTCCGCCGGTTTTGCCGCACCCTTGGTTTTCTTCATCACTTGGCCCACAAGGAATTGCAGGCTGGCTTCTTTTCCTTTTTTATAATCGGCTACCGCGTTCGGATTTTCGGCTATCGCCTCTTCCGCGGCTTTTTGAAGAACGTCCCCGCCCACGCTTTCATTCTTTGAGGCCAATTCTTCCACGTCCGCTCCGGTCTTGAACATAACTGAAAGCATTTCCTTGGCTTGCCGGCTGGTTATCTTTCCGGCTTGAAGCAGGGAAACCAAGTGTGCCAGATGTTCGGGGACAACTTTGCACTCCGCGACAGATATACCGTCTTCTTTCATCAACCCCTTGAGGTCGCTCGATAAGTAGTTATACAGAAGGGCTTTGTCACCATTCTCTATTTTTTCGTTTAATTCCGAAACCGCCTCTTCAAAATATTCCGCCAGGGCTTTGTCATCAACCATCAATTCCGCCTGAGATTCGGAAAGTCCGTATTCGGATTTAAATCTTTCTCTCATGGCCTGCGGTAATTCCGGCAGTTCCGCGCGCAATTTTTCGATATCGAATTCTTCCGT
>Ga0209518_1003951_pt1 | contig 12285 bp, 17 predicted proteins | sample RifGroB1_FD_183993 | JGI IMG/M metagenome (GOLD analysis project Ga0209518, IMG submission 183993) | Groundwater microbial communities from Rifle, Colorado, USA - Groundwater B1 (SPAdes) (version 2) | ecosystem: Environmental > Aquatic > Deep subsurface > Groundwater | place: Rifle, Colorado... | reverse complement strand
ATTCAGCAGGCACTATATTGAAGGCAGCATCTGCGAAATCCCAGGAGCACAGTATGTCCGACATCTCCAGACTGCAGGATCTGATACGCAAGGCCGCGGGCGGCACAGCTGTGCCGGAAAAGATCAAGGCTCCGGTCAAACAGGCTCCTCCCGCGAAGAAGATGCCGGTGGCGAAGGCTCCGCGCGAAATCATGGACCGAATAGCGGCCAAGCAGATGGCCTCTGCGCCCAAACCGCTTTCCACCGCGAAGCCTGCCGTCGAGGACGCCGCTGCTGTGATCAAGCGGCGCACCGCATTCGCCAGGCAGCTTGCGGAAGCCCTGCGCAACTCGGCCAGCCTGTTCGGCGGGGATGTGCGCGAATAAACCGAGAGTAGTCAGAGGATAACCGATGGCGAACACATTCGAGCAGAGCATGGCTGCGTTGGCCGAGAACCGTATTTCGGCCGAGCATGCCAACCTGATGCCTTTCCGCCAGGGGTTCGTTCTCCTGGACTTCGACGAGCAGGAAGCCAAGGCTTTCGGTATCTACCGCTTTGTCGTCGGCGGCATTTCCTGCATGATGCCGGTTGTGGTGCGCGGCGGCGATGTGGATGGTCTGGACATTCTCATCGTGCGCGATCTCAAGCTTTTCGTTCCTGCTGTGGATGGCTGGATTTCGATGCTGTCCAGCCTGGGTCCCCGAGCTATCGGCGAACTTCTGCCGCAGAAGGACAAGCAGGCTCGCGGTCCTTCGCAGGTGGCTATCCATATCGATGACTTCCCCTTTATGATCAAGACTGCGCAGACCGAACTCGATCCGAAGGAGTTCGAAGCTCTGACTTGCGGACTGGCCGAACCTGACTACGGCAAGGTCCAGGATGCGCTGCGCACCAAGCCTGTCGCACGCTTCCTGCCTACCAGTCCGACTTCCTCCTACCTGGTGGCCAAGGCTGCTTCCGATGCCGACTTCCATGACCGTTTCGTGACCCTGTATGGCGACAAGGTTCTGCGCCAGGCCCGTCTGACCGCTTCCGGCTATGTGGCGGACAGCCTGCTCAAGAAAGCGGAAGCCGAACGCGGTCCCCGCGTGGAGATCATCGAGGATATCGGCGATCCGCGTGCTCAGGCACTGAAACCTGCGCAGAAGCGCATCCTGCTGCGGACCGGCCAGTTCCTGCTGGACCATCGTGCAGAGTCCGAGACGTCGACAGTGTATGCGTCTCCGGAAGCGCTGTCGCTGCAGACTTCCCCTTCTCCCGGAAGGTGGGATGTCCTTTCCTCGGACGGCAGGCTGGTTCCATGCGAAGTGGCTTACCTGAAGAGAATGGCCTGTGGTGCTCCCCTGTATGGCGACAAGACTGTCGGACTAGGAGAGAACAAGAGCCAGCTAGCGCAGTTCGTGCTGATTCCTCTGTATGGCGATGGCTACATGGAAGTCCAGCACGGCAACCAGATCTTCGCACGTGCCAGCTCTGTAGATGCATCCGAGTGGAAGTCCAAGGGAGAGAAGGCTTCGTTCGAGTCCCTGGGCAAGCTGGCCGCCGCCACGAAGAAGCGAGATCCGAAAGCATACGGCATCTCCGATGAGACTGTCGGGTTCGAAGTTCTTGTGGTTGCAGGCGGACATGCGGATACCCTGTATGTGAGTGTCGATCCTTCCAACACCAAGGCAGCCACCTGCGGCGGACGTCCGCTGATCGTCACTCCCAGGTTCAAGTCTGTCAAGACCAACGAACACCGGGTGTACATCCCCGAAGATGCTCGGCTGTTCGCGGGTTCGCGCAATGTCGACTTCTCTTTAGGTACTCCTGGCGACCTGTCGCGCAGAGTAAAGGAAGAGACCGGCGCAGAGGATTTGCAGATCAACCTGCGCGGGCAGCTTGTGCAGGTCTCCGGCGCAGTCAACCACGCAGCCCTGACCGAGAACGACGCTGTGCGCGTGCTGGCCTCCGAGGCGGGTATCGATGCCGCTCAGGCCTACAACATGGTGCGCAAGGCTGTCGGCATGAAGGATCGTCCCTACTGCTGCCTGGTGAAGGGAGCAAGTCCCGATGTGGGTCCGATGGATACCACAGGCATCACCCAGTCGCAGCGTGTGCAGACCGCACAGACCCTGGATCCTGCCAGTCTCGACCAGCAGGCCGGCAAGGTTGCCGGAACCGCGAAGCGTACCGACGACCAGCTGTTCAACAAGGACATGCTCGAGCAGCTGCTGCAGCTCACCGACTTCCGCGAGATCAGTGCGGATACCCTGCAGGCGCTTTCTGCAGCCATGAACGAAGCTGGCAAGCTTCTGCTGCGCGTCATCGTGCACAGGGAAGAGTACGAGGACCGGTATGGCGAAGAGGACACCGAGCGGCTGGACACAGCCTGCCGGAAGCAGTTCACAGGGAATGGAGATATGGTGCTGTTCCTGCGCGAGAAGCGCGGTGCAAGCGGACAGAGCGACAATGAGTCGTTGATGGATCTCCTAAGCGAAGACATGGGGTGACGAAGATGGACAAAGCAAAAGCAAGAATGATTGGACAGGAACGCTGGCTGGAGAACTATCCGGGTCTGCGACTATTGCTGCGTGTTGCGGGAGGCGGGGCGCTTGGTGCGGGTGCCGGCGCGGTAGGCGTGGGCTCGTTGGGGGCGCTGGCCGCTAACAATCTGCGCTTCAAAGGCGCGAACGTAGGGATGGGTGAGGTGATAGGACCGAGTGCAGGAATGGGAGCCGCTCTAGGAATACTTCCAGGAGCCTTTGCAGGCTTACTGTACAATCTGTCGCAGGAAAGACAGCGTACACAGGATTTGATAAGAGCTGGATTGGAGTAGCACGCGCGTAAGCACAGCGTGCAGAGCGTCAGCCCTGCTTCTTTCCCGGAAGCAGGGCCTTTTCGTTTTTAGCTCCCTCTGAATTTCCCTGCCTCCATAAGGCATAATAACATGAGCAGTGCGCTATTGCGCCCTGCCCATTAGCCATCAACCAGGAGACAGGATGACACAGACCATCGTGAAGGTGCGGCCGCATATCAAGCGCTGTTCCTTCAGTCCGAAGCCGGCAGTTTGTGCCAGAGACCTGGAAGGCACGCTGCGTCCAGGTGTGTTTCTTGCTGAAGCCTTCCACATTGGCGATGGAAGGGAGTGGGAAGACTGCCCATTGCCGTACTCCGGCAGGCAGGTGCGTGATTGCACCCAGTTGTTCAGGATCTGAACTCGGCACACCTGTGCCGATTCAATGGCTTCTTCCGTAAGGATAGAAGCCGGTGTCGTTGCTTTAGGAATGGAGGAAATCGTCGGGTATGAAACCATACAGAATCGAAGTGATTCTCCATGCCGACAGTGATCGCGATGCATGTTCGGCTATGGAGGAGATTGCATTCCTGGTAGCCAACAGGTTGAGGCGTCATACTGCCGAGCGGTACCTGGTATTCCGATCTCCAGGAATCGGCGAACGGGAGTGGCAGCCTGTTCCGGAGGAAGCCTACTGTCTGCCGGATCCGGACACAGAGGCTGTGTGTGCCGTGGAAGTGCTCCGGGGAAATGGATAGAAGACATGACAATCGACCAGATGAAGCGGCAGCATCTGCTGCTGTTCGAATGCGTGTCCGGATCGCACATGTACGGATTGAACATCGCCACCAGCGACCGGGACATCCGTGGAGTGTTCCGCTATCCGGCTAAAGAGCTGATTCGCCTGTTCGATCTTCCTGCGGAGATATCCGGGAACAACGAGGATACCAAGTACTACGAGCTCCGCAAGTTCATGTCTCTCCTGCTTACTTGCAATCCCACTGTTCTCGAGTTCCTGTGGTGTCCGGAGGACTGCATACTGCAGACTTCCAGGGTGTGGGATCGGCTGGTCGAGAGCAGGCAGCTTTTCGTCACTTCCAAGGCCTACTGGTCGCACACCGGCTATGCCTATGCGCAGATCAAGAAGGCCAGGGGCAAGAACAAGAAGGTCAACCGCAGTGCCGACTACGACGATCCGGATGGAATCCTGCTGCTGCAGGAATGGCTGCGATGCGGATACGTGACGGAAGACTGGATAGGGTCCAGGTTCTGCAAGCCTCTGGCGCAGCATGTGGTCAGACAGGTTCCCGATCCTTCTGGCTGCAGCGGGTCTTTCTCCGAGATGGACGAGCGGCTGGAGCGTGGATCGGACAGGCTGCGCAGGAATGCGCATGGGAATATTGTGCTGCGCGGTCCGGATATGATGGAGTTCGTGTACCTGTTCGACTTCCCGGACAAGGTGTATGGAAGTATGCCGTTCCGCCCGGCACAGGCATCCGGGGATTTCAGAGTTCAGCAGGCTATGTGCCAGGCTGCCGCTGTAGAGCATGTTCCGAACATGTATAGGCTGTACCGGTACGGCCCGGACTGCAATGGCGTCTTCCATGATGGACAGGTTGTCTGCCAGAGCATTCCGCTGGCAGACGAACTGAAGTTTTACGTAGGCCTGATGTACTTCAACCAGGCCGAGTACGAGCGTGCCAGGAACGAGTACAAGTCCTACTGGGAGTGGCGGCTCAACCGCAACGACGCCCGCTGGACAGACCAGGAGAACGGCACGCTGAACTTTGACCAAAAGAACATGACGCATACGGTGCGTCTGCTTCTGTCCGGCATGCATATCCTGACGCACGGTGAACCGCTGGTGCGTTTCGGGTCCGAAGACCACGAGTTCCTTATGGGGATCAGACAAGGCAGGTACACATACGAGTATCTGCTTGGGCTGGCAGAGCAGAAGACCGCAGAGATGGAGGCACTGTACAGGAATACGTCTCTTCCTTGTAGCCCGGATACGGCGAAGATCGCCGGGCTGTACGAGGAGCTTGCATGGATGGAGAACTGAAGTGCTGAAGCTCCGAGCTTGAAGATGTGGGTCTGTCAGTGTTTGGATATCGTTGTATAGGAGGATGCAGAACAGTGTGCCAATTCGCTTCCCTTCTCTTTCATGTTCCCTCTCTCGAGTTTGCGGTTTCCAACCTTCTCTCCCACTCGAAGACCTTCGAGGCTCTGAACCTGTCCGAACAGCAGGGCTGGAGGGAAGCCCACTACCTTCCCTCCGGAGAGATCGGGTGCCGCACCATCGACGGCGATTCCGTCTCTCCGGAAGCAGCCGCCAAGGTGCTGAGGGAACAGTTCCCCACCTTCCCCGGTTTCCTCTCCTGGGCTCTTTCCCATGGAGCCTCGCTGGAGGACAGGGAAAAGGAAGGCGGCTGCACGGTCGCCCACGCGGCTGCCCGCTACGGCCACCTTCCCTCCGGCTTCGACCGCTGGGATCTCGCCGACGGGCGGGGCTGGACGGTCGCCCACTCGGCTGCCCGCTGCGGCCATCTTCCCTCCGGCTTCGGCCGCTGGGAACTCGCCGACAGTACCGGCCGCACGGTCGCCCACGAGGCTGCACGCTACGGTTCTCTTCCCCCCGGCTTCGACCGCTGGGAACTCGCAAACAGGAACGGCTGGACGGTCGCCCACGAGGCTGCCGACACCGGCCATCTTCCCTCCGGCTTCGATTGCTGGGAACTCGCCGACGAGCGTGGCTGGACGGTCGCCCACACGGCTGCCCGCTACGGCCACCTTCCCTCCGGCTTCGACTGCTGGGAACTCGCCGACGAGCGTGGCTGGACGGTCGCCCACGAGGCTGCCTGTTACGGCCATCTTCCCTCCGGCTTCGACCGTTGGGAGCTCGTCGACAAGGCCGGCTGGACGGTCGCCCACAAGGCTGCCTGTTACGGTCATCTTCCCCCCGGCTTCGGCCGCTGGGAACTCGCCGACAGGAACGGCCGGACGGTCGCCCACAAGGCTGCCTGCTGCGGCCATCTTCCCTACGGCGAAACGGTAGAGAGCCTTCTTTCCGCAGCCAGGAAGAACCGATGCAACCGCAGGCGCAGGGAATTGCGTGCAGAGAGAAAAGTGGCGCACAGTGGACAGTGAAAGTATGGAACGCGTCGTAAAGGTTGCTGCTGATATATCAGAGATGGCGCCTGAAACAGCCAGGCAGATGCTTGAATGGACGGCAGCTAGGGATTGGCTGGCATTGATTGTGTTCGGATCGTTGGCGTTCCTGGTCGGTCTGCCGAGCATGTTGTACTTCATACGGAACTGGAAGCTCGGCAGGCGTTCAGACGAATTCCTTGACGTCGTGGCCGCTTTCTGTTTGGTGGGCGCAGTGCTTCTGGCGTTGTTTGTGTGCACTCCGGCAGCGTGCGAACTGTACAAGATCAGTATCGCACCCAACGTGGTGGTGCTCGAGCAGTTTGTCGGGATGCTGAAGTGACAAGGAGCTGCTGTGTCGAAGAAGCTGCATCTGTACGTGTGGGAAGGTGTCCTGACTGATTACACTGCTGGTATCATGTTCGCGCTGGCCGAGTCGCCTGAAGAGGCAAGAGTTCTGATCAGGAAGAAGCACGGCGAGAAGATCTGGTCGTGCGAGATTGATCAGGAGCCACGGTGTGTGGATCTGCCGGAAGGGTTCATAGTGTTTGGTGGAGGCTGAGTGGGGTTGCAGAAAAGAAGATGGAGTGGAAGATGAGCGAACCAACGAAGGAGCAGAAGATGCACAAGTGCGAACCGACGACGCAGGAGCTGCGGCTGATTCTGGCCGAACAGGGCAAGTTGCCGGTGTCGGAGGATCGGGATCGTAGAATCTACGCAGTGCGTTCCCGGCTTCGCAGGCGTGGAGAATTTGTAGACTGATCCGGCAGGCCGGTTGACAGGAAGGACGGCAGAAGCCCTGCCGTCTTTCTTTACGTGATTTAGCCTTAAATTCTTGCCTATTTGAGGCATAATACCATGACAAGGAGCATTTGTGCTCCGAGTCATACCCAAATCTGATAAGGAGACTGGAGATGCTGGGTATAAGACTGGCCGCTGGGGAGGCCTGACACGCACATACGGAAGAGACAGCAACCTCTTCCGGCTAATGCGGCCATCGGCACAGCTGTGCCGGTGACGGTCCCAAGCCCGTGGAAAACGCAGAGGGAGCCCAAAAATGACCGCACAGACTTCCTTGCCAGGAAGAAACGTCCGGGGATCAGACATGGCAATGTCCCCCTGACGGCACCGGTAAATGGGCAAGAGTCGCTGTGGACTCCTGTCGAGACCTTTTTCCTAGACCCGAGCGCAGTTAGGCGTGGGTAGGAAAGGGTCGGAGCCTTCGGTATACGTTGTCGGACGACGGTACCGAAGGCTTTTCTTTGCATAGACAGTAACTCAAGATAGGGAAGCAAAGCATGTACTCAGAACAGGAAATTAGGGACGCGATATCCCGCCTGGACACCCCCTGTGCCGAAAGAGACAGGGAGATTGCCGCGGCCGTTCTGTTTGAGGACAGGACGTTCACGTCAATTGGTCGGGATATGGATCGGTCCTGCGAGTCCATTCGCCAGTATTGGCTGAGGACCGCACGCCGACTCCACCAGCTCCTGGAGAGCTGAACGCGGCACACCTGTCATTTCAGGAAGAAGTCTGAAAAGCTTAAAAAAAGGGTCTTTTTGAGGCATAATACCATGATGAAGAGCATTCGTGCTCCGAGTCATTAGGAGACGCATTTCCCATGAATACCCGAAGAGACGTGCTAGACTGCCTGAACCAGCGCCTGCAGAACCTGCCGGTGCCGCGGGTTGCGTGGCCGTCGGACAACGGCCGGACCCTGAGCGTCGGCCAGGTGTGGACCGTCGCCGGCGGTTGCGGCGACCAGCCAACCTGGTTGTGGCTCGTTCTTGAGTGTCTCGACGACGGGGTGGTCAGCGCGGTACCCCTGTTCCGCTGGAGTGAACTGGCGGGACCCGACGACGTGTATGTGCCGGCGGAATGGGCCGGAACCACGCTCATCGCGTCCTTCGAGCTGGAACACACCCTCGACCGCACCGCATTGGGCCAATGCCAGGGCCGTCTGCCGGATGCCGCCATGCGCTACATCGCCGATGTCTACGGCGACAGCATCGATCCCGTGCGCCGCCAGGGCCACACCTGGGGTCTCGATTACCTGGACGCCGTTGACCGCAGACTCGCCTATCACGACGCCATCGGCACGGCCATCGAAGCACTCCAAGCATCGGTACGCGCCAAGGTCTTCGGTGCGGCCAAGCCGCTCGCGTTCTTGGAGTGAACGCGGCACATCGGTGCCATTTCGGGAAGCAGTAGCGGCCTTCGGGCCAAGCTGCTTTCCTTTATGCCCATCAGCCTCTACATTATCAGAAGCCTGCCTCCATTCAGGAAGCGGGCCTGATTCCATTGGAACCCTATGCGGCAACTGCTGGAAAAGCAGCCTTCACAGGTCTTCATGCGTGCACCGCAGTGGAGATGGAACATTGCGCTAGCCTCCAAGGCCAACCCATCGGATTCCCTGGCTCCTCTCCGTCCGGACGGCAGTCTGTACGAATCCGCTTCCTTCTACCGTCATCTCTGCAGACAGCGCGATGCCTATGCCTACCGCAGACGTACCTGGCCCGATATGAGTCTGGCCTATGGACTGTGGGCAGGAGCGAGTCCTCGTTCCGGGCTGGGGGACGATACATCCGGTGCAGGAGGCTGGCGCGGACTGATAGATGCTCTCCTCCTGGCCGGTCTGCCGTTCGAGTCCTTCTCCAATGCCCTGCGCATCGACATGCCTTCCGACGCTGTTCATCTGTATCACGACAACTTCTTCGACGTGCGTTCCTATCTGGATTCAGAGCCCGCTGTCTTCGTCAATGTCCTCGGAGCCGGCGAGCAGACACTTCCCATGGGCAAGAATGTCGAGACCAACTGCATGCTCAGGCTGTTCGCGTACACCTGGGGACCCGACGCTGTCCTGGAGTACTTCTTCTCCAGGAACAAGGGTGTGAACCGCATGCACGCACGCTGGCTCAAGTCCCTAGCCAACGAGATCATCACCCGTCAGGCTATTGCGGTAGCGATGGACAAGCGCAACTTCTACAAGGAGGAGTGCAGGGAGATACTGGAGCTCGCAAGGAAGCACTGGGCTATGCCGGAAGAGGAAGTGAGCTCGGTCGAGGAGGAGATGCGCAGGAAGTTCCTGCATGAAACTGTCACGCTGCTTGACAGCCAGCTCAGGAACCTGGACCAGATACGCGCCGAGAGGGATCTGACCAGGGAACAGGCCATGGCGGAAGTGGAACTGTAGATAGTCGTAAATTAGGGCATATTTAAGGCATAATACCATGATGAAGAGCATTCGTGCCCTCCATCGATAGGGTGCCCGGAGGCCTTGTCGGAACTCCGGGCATCCTTTCTTTCCCTGGTGGGAAGGATAAAACACCGACATCGCTGCATCTGGAAAGGTGCAGGACCGACACAGGAGAAGGTCGATGTTGGACCAAACGAAGGTTGTCAGTGAGTCGGAGCGGACGGCCGTAGAGTCCGCAATTGTTAACAGGCTGGGGCCGGACGCGCCGACGCCCATTTTTGGAGCGTCGGGTAATAGTCCGTATAGCCCCGAGACAATCGTGTTTATCGCCATCGGGGCGAGTGAGCGCGGCGCGCGCGTGGCGCTGGCGGACGTCTGCCGGTCCCACAACGGGGCCGGGGCCTATAAAGGCCGCGGACGGTGGCGCAAGGTGTGCGTATGTGCGCAGAAGGCGGACGGCAACTTGGCCGTCTGCGCGGCGTCCGATCGGGACGCCACGGAAGTCGGGTCGTCCGGCTTCTACGTCCGCCCGTGGGAGACCCACGCGGCGGAGCAGGCTAGCCGAGGGATGGGCCTGGCGCAGGACGCCATGGCCTGCGCGTTTGCGGCGGTTGGACTCTGAGACCTCGGCGGAGACGGCCTGCCGCGGCACACCTGTGCCATTCCAAAGACAGCCGGTTCCCTTCCGGGGACCGGCTGCTTTTCTTTCCGTGAAAGATAAACAACAATCCAGGTTGGCGTAGAACCTGGAAGGGAGATCCCCAATGGATACGCTGTCGATGATTGAGTGCGGGTTCCAGATTGTAAAAAGCACCCTGGGGGTGGACCCCCGGCTGGTGAACGAGGCGAGGGAAGAGCTGAGTGGCGCCTGGGTGGAGGCGCGTCGCCGGTTTAAGTGTTCCTCTGAGGAACAGTATAGGCAGGGATTGGACATGGAATTGCTGAGATTCGTCTGCCGGCGGTGCGGGCCGGTGGACGCCTCCGAAAGGCGGTGGAGGGAGGATACAATCCAGCTGTACAGCCAGCTGGAATAGACTCGCACTTTTGGTGGCAGTCGGTTCCCTTCCGGGGACCGGCTGCCTTTCTTTTACGTGCCGAGCGCTACATTTCCACTATGGACTGCGGCGCTGAAGAGCTTGCCTGCCTTGCTGCGTTGTATGGGACAGACAAGGGTACTTCCCCTGCAGGCTCTCTCATTCCCAAGAACTACACCGAACACTACGCCAGGCTGTTCCATCCTTTTATCGATGAGCCTTTCGGATTGCTGGAGATAGGAGTGAAGCGTGGAGCTTCCCTGCGCATGTGGAAGGCATTCCTTCCGAAGGCACACATCTTCGGCATCGACATCGATCCTGCCGCCAAAGCGCATGAAGAGTCGCGCATCCGTATAGCCATAGGATCCCAGAACGATGCAGCCTTCCTGTCCGAGACAACTTCCGATATCTGCACCCTGTGTGCAGTCATCGACGACGGAAGCCATGTCGACACAGACCAGTTGATTGCGCTGAACACGCTGTTCCCTTTTCTCGAACCCGGCGGGTTCTATGCCATAGAGGACCTGCATGTGCAGGGACACGGGAAGTACGGACGACGCACTCTCGACTGCCTGCTGGATGTTTTGGCCTGGCTGTCGAACGACACGTATCCGGTACAGGCTTCCAGGTGGATGAACAGTGTGCTTCCGCAGATCGCTGGACTGGAAATGCACAGGGGATTGGCAGTTCTGCACAAGGCTTTAGTTTGACCCCCGCGTGCGGCATAATACATTGTCCAGGTAGTATTCGTGCTTCTGGATTACAATGGGCTCGACAGGTTTCGACCCATGGACGCAGGTTCGGTTCGCGCGCGGTGGTTAATCGGCTGGCCACCTTAAAAGCCGATTAAGCTTCAATTGCTGAAGCTCTTCCCGTGGCTGCCTAAAGGCCGCCCGCTCTCTGTGCGAGTTGAAGGTTGCAGTACAGAGGCGCCTCGGAAACCGGATTGATGAGGATCTGTCCATCACCTCTTAAAGATGGACTGGTGGGGGTGTCGGATGGACGGCGAACCGGATCACCAATCCTGGTTCGCAGGTGAGTAGCGACGAGCGAAAGCCAGAATGGAGTGCTTGCAGCCAAGTCCTAGAGAGTGCAGGCTATGCGCGTAGAAGACCGAATCGAGTCTGTGTGGAACGAGGGTTCGATTCCCTCCGAGTCCACCAAGTTGATGCGGGTTAGGGGAGTTGGCCGTCCCCGCCTGGCCCATAACCAGGAGATCGTGAGTTCGAATCTCTCACCCGCTACCAATTGCCGGCGTCCGGCTATGGACGCAGCGCTCCTGGCGGCCGTCTCCCTGCCAGGGGCGCTTCCTTTTCAACCACGGAGACAGATTGCGAAGGAGACACAATGAAGTACGTGGGATTCAGCTTGAGTGGATGTATGTACGACATCCACTACGGACGTGTGGCCGTGCAGGATATCATCCGGATATTCTGCAACTTCGATGTGGCACAGTATGGGATCGCCTTCACGCTGAATAGTGCGTGGATGAAGTTCGAGGAGAAGCTTCAGCTCGCGGAGAAACTGAAGCAGGTACCGATGTCAAGAGGCTTGGGGTGGCGCCTGGCACGCTGGATCCGTAGGGACGAGTTGTCCCTGCGTCCAGACGGATGGGAGGCGGGACAGTTTAACGGGGATATTTGGCAGGGACGCCCGCTGTCATTTGATGTGACCGACTGGCTGGTCAGGCCAGTGGTCAGTCTGCCTCCGCTCGACTGGGAGGCAGCGAAAGCGTGGGCAGACGTGCCCATGGGTTCCCCCTCTCCCCTTCCGCAGTGAACAGCTGCCCCGGCATGCATTGCCGACCAGTGCGTGCCGGGGCAGTTCCTAATCTTTACTGTTAGGAGGAACGAACGTGAGTTTGAGAGGTTATTGGCTTGCACATGTGGGCTATGCGTTCTGATCTCCTGGATCGCCTTGTGCGCAAAGCCGGGCAGAGCCGCTGCATGTTTCGTGTGTCTGCGATGGCATTCGACAGGCGTGGACGGATACTCGGCATGGCAATGAACCAGCCGAGATTTCATCGCCCAGGAGGAGGCAGGCATGCAGAGATGGAACTTATGCGTACGCTGAAGGGTGTACGCACCATACTGATCTGCAGAATTGGACAGGGTGGTGCGATACTTCCGTTGGAACCTTGTCGGGCCTGCAG
>Ga0209518_1003950_pt1 | contig 12287 bp, 9 predicted proteins | sample RifGroB1_FD_183993 | JGI IMG/M metagenome (GOLD analysis project Ga0209518, IMG submission 183993) | Groundwater microbial communities from Rifle, Colorado, USA - Groundwater B1 (SPAdes) (version 2) | ecosystem: Environmental > Aquatic > Deep subsurface > Groundwater | place: Rifle, Colorado... | reverse complement strand
CCGTTGGCGATTAAAGACAATATTTTGATAGAGGGGCGCAAAGTCTCGGCCGCGTCAAAAATATTGGAGAACTATGTCGCGAGCTATGACGCGACAGTAATAACAAAACTGAAAGATGCCGGTGCTGTCTTCCTCGGCCGCACCAACATGGACGAGTTTGCGCACGGCAGTTCAACCGAGAACTCCGCGTACGGTCCGACCAAAAATCCTTTCGATGTGGAGCGCGTGCCCGGCGGCTCATCAGGCGGCTCCGCGGCGGCGGTTGCCGCGCATATGGCGCTGGGCGCGCTGGGCACCGACACAGGCGGCTCCGTGCGCGAGCCGGCAAGCTTCTGCGGAGTGGTTGGGCTTAAGCCCACTTACGGCTCAGTGTCGCGCTCGGGGCTTATAGCGATGGGCTCCTCGCTCGACCAAGCTGGGCCGCTTGCGCGCACAGTCGAAGATGCTGAACTTATTTTTAACGCAATCCGCGGCAAAGACCCTCTGGACAGCACCTCAATTGAAAATTCTAAATTAAAAATTGAAAATTCAAAAAAGATAGGCGTGCCTCGGCACTTGTTGGAAAAGGGGCTTGATGCTGATGTCCTGCAGCAGTTCGAAAAGTCGCTCGACACCTTGCGAGCCAAAGGGTACGAGGTTGTTGATATCGAGCTCCCGCTCGCCGGTTTGGCGCTCGCAGTCTACTACGTCATTATGCCGGCCGAAGTGTCGGCCAACCTTGCGCGCTTCGACGGCGTGCGCTACGGACTTTCGCTCAAAGGCGAGAATCTCTTTGACGATTATGCAAAAACACGAGGGCTTGGGTTCGGCGCCGAGGTCCGCCGGAGGATTATGCTCGGCACTTACGTGCTTTCGTCCGGCTATTATGATGCATACTTCGGCAAAGCGACAGCCGCGCGCGCGGAGCTTGCGCGCGAGATTGCCGGAGTTTTGGAGAATGTCAGTTTGATCGCGACCCCTACCACCACTTCTCCGGCCACTAAACTCGGAGAAAAGACCGACGACCCGCTGGCAATGTACTTACTCGACATCTTTACCGTCACCGCCAACCTCACCGGCAACCCGGCTATCTCCGTGCCGATGGGTACGGTGACGCGGGAAGGGAAGGAGCTTCCCGTCGGCATCCAGCTCACCGCTGCGCATGGGGACGAGTCGGCGCTCTTTACTGCAGGAAAAGAGCTACAATAAGAAGCAATGCAGCCCACCGTTAACTATCTCAATCTTGAGTATCTGCTCGTGCGCCTGCACGATATCGCGGTCAGCGTGCAGAGCGCGTCCGGCAACGTGCCCGCAGAAGTAACGGCTTTTATAACCGGCGTGTTTATTTTAGGTATGGTCGCCTCTCTTATATTTTTAATTTTAATCGTCTACACGCATATACAACTGCTACACACCGAGCATTCCGGCTTCCATGAGATGGAGGCGCGCGCGCATGAGCAGCACGATGCCGAGGTCGAATCAACCAAAAAGAACGACCGGTGGGAGAACATCGTAAAGCTGGCAAGCTCGGGCAACCACGGCGACTGGCGCCGGGCGATACTTGAGGCAGACATTATGCTCTCCGACGTTTTGGCGGCGCAGGGGTACGAAGGTGCGGGCGTGGGCGAGCAGCTTAAGATGGCAAACCCGATACAAATGACCACACTCGACTTGGCGTGGAAGGCGCACAAGGTGCGCAATGATATCGCGCACCAAGGTGAAGGCTACGAGCTTAATGAGCGCGACGCTAGAGTGGCGATAGACTACTACAAACGCGTGTTTGAAGAGTTGGGCGCAATTTGATATAGTGTGGCCGTAGTCCGCAGATAGCGGGGTGGAGCAGTAGTAGCTCGTCAGGCTCATAACCTGAAGGTCGCAGGTGCAATTCCTGCCCCCGCAACAAAAATAGCGAAGCCCAGCCTTGTGCCGGGCTTTCGCGTACTTGTTGACGGGGGAGCGAGGCATCTGCATGCCTCGCGTCAGGAATTGCACGGCGCAGCGTTGTTTTGCACTTGCAAAACCGCGAGCCGGGGCTGCAGGCGAACCGCGCGACGGCGCGGTTCGACCGAAAGCCATTCCTGTCGCCTTCTTGGCAACAAGTTTGTGTTTAATTGAATATAAGAGCCGGAAATGCTACCCTACGTTCACGTCCGCCGAGGGCGTGACAGACGTCGGCGTAGCTCAGGTAGTTAGAGCATGGGACTCATAAACCCAAGGTCGAAGGTGCAAGTCCTTCCGCCGACACATGCCATTTGGAGCGATAAGCTCGCTCCGCTAGAATGGCTATGTTCATAAGCATGCGGGAGTAGCTCAATTTGGTTAGAGCGCCGCCCTGTCACGGCGGAGGTTGCGGGTTCAAGTCCCGTCTCTCGCGCAGCAAAAAGAAACCCGTAAGGGTCTTTTTGCGCGTTCATACAAGCCGAAGTAGCTCAGATGGTAGAGCAACTCCATGGTAAGGAGTAGGTCGCCGGTTCGATTCCGGCCTTCGGCTCCCGATGCAAATCGGAGCGCGCCAGCGTAGCTCAGTTGGTAGAGCACGTCTTTCGTAAAGACGGGGTCGTCGGTTCAATCCCGACCGCTGGCTCCATATGGAAAAGGAACAGATACAAGAGCGTATTAAAGAAATAGAGGCGGCTATGCAACAGCCGGATTTTTGGTCTGATAAAAATGATGCGCAAGTGCTGATAAAAGAACTCCACGATTTAAAAACGGAAGCGGAGGGAGGCAACGCGTACGACCGCGGAGGAGCAATTGTGTCGCTGGTGGCAGGCGCCGGCGGCGACGACGCCGAGGACTTTGCCCGCATGTTGTTTGAGATGTATAGAAAGTATTTCGAAAAGAAGGGATGGAACGCGCGCATTTTGCACGAAAACAAAAACGACCACGGAGGGTTCCGCAATATGTCGATAGAAGTCGGAGGCAAAAACGTGTACGGCGCGCTCAAAAACGAGTACGGCGTGCACCGGCTGGTGCGTATATCGCCATTTAACGCATCGCAAAAACGCCACACCTCATTTGTTTTGGTCGAAGTTCTGCCGGTTATAGACAAAGTCGGCGCAATTGAGTTGGACGAGAAGGATTTGGATATAACCATGGCGCGCTCAAGCGGCCCGGGCGGGCAGAACGTCAATAAACGAGAGACCGCCGTGCGCATCGTGCACACGCCGACAGGCCTGAGCGCGCATGTAGACGGCGAGCGCACGCAGGGCGCAAATAAAGAAAAAGCGCTGGCAATACTAAAAGCAAAGCTCCTGCGCCTGCTGGAGGCCGAACGCAAGGAAAAAATATCCGATTTGTCGGTGGCATCGGGGAAGATTGAGTGGGGGAGCCAGATACGTTCCTATGTGCTCCATCCGTACCAGCTGGTCAAAGACCACCGCACCGGAGTGGAAGTCCGCGATGCCGTAGGCGTATTAGAGGGGAACATAGAGCCCTTTTTACATACATCAGGAGAATAAGGTACAATAAGGAACATTGGCAATGATATATTACGATCGCGTAAGCAAAATTTACGCTGACAATTCTGTTGCATTAGAAGACGTTTCCTTCTCGGTTGAACCGGGTGAGTTTATTTCCGTCGTCGGACACTCCGGCGCCGGCAAAACCACGCTGGTCAAGATGCTTTTGGCGGAGGAGCGGCCGACCACCGGCTCGGTTTTTTTTGAATCAATAAACGTACACGAGATACCGCTCTCCAAAGTTGGCGACCTGCGCCGCAAAATAGGGACCGTATTCCAGGACTTCCGCCTACTCCCCAACAAAACCGCGTACGAGAACATCGCCTTTGCAATGGAGGCTGCCGGCAGGGCGGAGGCGGAGATACGCTCCGACGTGCCGCACGTGCTCGAGCTGGTGGACCTCGGCGACAAAATGAACAACTTTCCGCACGAGCTGAGCGGCGGCGAACAGCAGCGCGTCGCCATCGCGCGCGCCATCGTCAACCAGCCCGACGTCATTGTGGCCGACGAGCCGACCGGCAATCTCGACCCGGTCAACACGTTTGAAGTGGTGCAGATACTAAAAAAAATCAACGACCTCGGCACGACCATTTTGCTGACTACCCACAACAAAGGGGTCATCGATAACCTAAAAAAGCGCGTCATCACCATGGACCGCGGCAAGGTGATTAGGGACGACAAGGAGGGAAAGTATATACTATAGATATGAAATGGCTCGCAACAAAACGGATCTTCCGCGCAGGAGTATTAAGCTTTTCGCGCAACGCGTTTGTCTCCTTTGCGTCCATACTCGTCATGACAGTGACGCTCTTTACCGTCGGTGTAACCCTGTTTGCAGGCGTTATACTCGGCTCGGCGCTTCAAGAACTGCGGGACAAAGCAGATGTCAACGTCTACTTTACACAAGATGCTCCGGAGGACCGCATGCTCGAGCTCAAGGCCTCGCTCGAGGCTCTGCCCGAGGTTTCAAAAGTGGAGTACCTGTCGCGCGACGAGGCGCTCGCGCAGTTTAGGGAGCGCCACAAAAACGACCAGCTCACGCTCTCAGCGCTCGATGAGCTCGGCGACAATCCGCTCGGCGCCGTACTCAACGTCAAAGCAAAGGATATCTCGCAGTACGAATCCATCGCCGCCTTTTTAAAGGACCAGCAGTCCGTGGATACGGGCAGCGCCTCAATCATCGACAAAATCAACTTTTATGACGCTCAGCACCGCGCGGCGCTCGAGCGGCTCCAGTACATTACCAACTCTGCCAAGGTGCTTGGTCAGTGGATTGTCGCAATCTTGATACTTACCACGCTCGCAATCTCCTTTAACACTCTGCGGCTGGCGATATACAGCTCCCGCGACGAGATACAGGTCATGCGGCTCGTGGGGGCGGGCGCTTTCTACATACGCGCTCCGTTTATGGTCGAGGGCACTCTCTACGGGCTTATCGCGGGGATGGTCACATTGCTCATTTTCTATCCGCTCACGTGGTGGCTCGGCGGAGCAACAGGCAACTTCTTCGGCGGAGTCAACATCTTTTCCTACTACATGAGCCATTTCTTCTACTTCTTCCTTATCATTGTCGGAACGGGCGTACTCCTCGGCGCCACAGCGAGCTTCCTTGCGGTCAGGCGGTATTTAAAGATATAAAGGTAGTGTAAATGGAGAATCCGAAATACATCTTTGTCGTAGGCGGCGTGATGTCGGGCATCGGCAAAGGGGTAGCCTCCTCCGCTATAGGCAGGATTCTCAAATCTAAAGGATTTAAAACGACGGCGATAAAAATCGACCCGTACATCAACGTCGACGCCGGCACCATGAACCCGACCGAGCACGGCGAGGTCTTTGTGCTTGCCGACGGCTACGAGTGCGACCAGGACATGGGCAACTACGAGCGCTTTTTGGGCGAGACACTGCCCAGTATCAACTACATGACAACAGGCCGGGTGTATCAGGAGGTCATCCGCAAGGAGCGCAACCTCGAGTACAAAGGCAAGAATGTGGAGGTGGTGCCGGATATTCCGCTCGAGGTCATACGCCGCATCAGTGAAGCGCAAAAAACCGCACAAGCGGACGTTACGCTGGTGGAGGTAGGCGGCACAATCGGCGAGTATCAAAACATAATCTTTTTGGAAGCGGCGCGCATGCTCAAACAAAAATATCCGCGCGATGTGGCGGTGGTCATGCTATCCTACGTGCCCATCCCAAACAACATCGGCGAGATGAAAACCAAGCCGACCCAGTACGCCGCGCGCTCGCTCAACTCTGTTGGCTTGCAGGCCGACGTCATCCTCGCGCGCGCCACCGTGCCGCTGGACGAAAAGCGCAAGGAAAAGATAGCGACTTTCTGCAACATTTTGCCGGAGCGTGTTATCAGCGCTCCGGATGTCGAAAGCATCTACGACGTTCCGCTCAATTACGAAAAGGACGGCATGGGCGACATACTTTGCGATGTGCTCGGCCTTCCGCAGCGCCCGACCGACCTTGGTGATTGGGAAGCGTTCGTAAAAAAAGTAAAAAACGGCACCAAAAAACTCGACATTGCGGTATTAGGAAAATACTTCATGTCCGGCGAGTATGTGCTCTCTGATGTATACATTTCGGTCATCGAGTCGATAAAACACGCGGCTGCCGCTCTTGATATAAAGGTTAAGCTTTCTTTTTTGGACTCTGAGCCGTTTGAGCGGGATGCTGACAAGCTTCAGGAGCTCAAAAATTATGACGGCGTTTTGGTGCCCGGCGGCTTCGGGGGCCGTGGAGTAGAGGGCATCATTTCGGCTATACAGTTTGCACGCGAACAAAAAATCCCGTACCTGGGGCTCTGCTACGGCATGCAGCTTATGTGCATCGAGTACGCGCGCAACGTCGCCGGCCTTGCCGGCGCCAATACCGCCGAGATAGACCCCAACGCCGCGCACACTGTCATCGACTTTATGCCCGAGCAGAAAGAAAAGATTGCCAAAGGGGAGTACGGCGGGACCATGCGGCTTGGCACCTACCCGTGCGCGCTTAAAGACAACACTATCGCGCGCGAAGCGTACCTGCCTCGACTTGCATCGGGCAAGGCGGGCGGCGAAGATCTTATACATGAGCGCCACCGCCACCGCTACGAGGTAAACCCCGCGTATATAGCAAAACTTTCAGATGCTGGATTAGTTTTCTCAGGCACATCACCCGACGGCCGCTTGATGGAAATCGCCGAACTGCCTAAAGAAAAACATCCGTTTATGCTAGGGGTCCAGTTCCACCCCGAGTTCCTTTCCAGACCGCTGTCGCCCCATCCGCTGTTTATGGCGTTCATCAAAGCGGCAGGGGAGAAGAAATAATCCATGGCAGGAGCGGTAAAAGAAATTCCGCAGTATCTGGAAAAATATTATTGGTGGGCATACGCGCGCCCGTGGGCTGCAAAACTTTTTGACCACCAGTTTATGGTCAACGCTATTCTACTGGGGAATTACAATAGGCTCCGAGATGAGGCGGTTAAAGAACTCGGAGAGGACTTCTCCGGTCGCACTCTGCAGGTAGGTTGCTGTTACGGTAACCTCACTCCGTACTTGGCGCGGCGCGCGGCGCGTAGCGGCGGCACAGTCGATGTTATAGATATTCTCCCGATGCAGTTGAAAAATCTCGGCAAAAAAGTACGGCCGGGAGAGCCGGTCAGCGCCTCTCTTATGGACGCCGCGGCGCTTGATATGCCGGATGCCACCTACGACCGCGTGGTTATATTTCTCCTGCTTCACGAGGAGCCGCAATCGTACCGTGAGCGGACTTTGCACGAGGCGCTTCGCGTACTGAAGCCCGGAGGAAAGTTAGTGGTAATTGATTACGCGAATCCGGTATGGTGGCATCCCGCCCGCTTTAGTACCATCCCCATATACTCGCGGTTGAAGCCCTATGCGGTTGATGTATGGAACAATGGGCTCCAAAAGGTCCTGCCGGAGATGTCCGGAAATGGTTGGCAAAAAAAGTCCTACTTCGGCGGCCTGTTCCAAAAGTTGGTGATGGTAAAATAGAAGCGGTATCGGGACAACCTACTCGGCCTCATACATTTACCCATCAAGCCACACAAGGCTTTTCTGATGACTTTTATTCTACTATTTAGACCCATCTCGGGGGCTTACTTTATGCAGAGATGAGTTTCTATATTAACCACGCCAGAGCACCTAGTAGGGCGATCGATGTACCAACTAACCACTTCAAATTTGAGGATTTTTGCAGGAAGGTTCTCTTAAATATCCAATTTAATCGAAACCTCTGTAGCAGATTTAAATGTACGTACCCAGTTTTTCCACCAATAGTAGAGTCGTCGCAATAGGAGTTGTCAGTATAAAAAGGAGAGATAGTTAGGCGTGTATTTAGTTTCAGTTTAGGAAATTCCTTTTTCCACCGATTATCAGATTCGTAAATATAAAAACGTTTTGAGTATTCAAAATCATCTAGAGTTTTTGGGTCGGGAGTGCTAGAGTAGTGAACTAATTTTCCTTTAATTTCTAAATCAAGAGGGCGAAGGTCCTCTATCCAAACTTCCTCGTGCGGTCTGTAAAGTTTCACTTTCATTTTATTTAAGAATTTTGGTGCTCCTTGGAGTCCGAACCTATCTCAAACTGGCTTGGTGTCTAGTACAATATTGGAACCTGTTTGTTAGTCGGATTATAACCCCCTTAGTCTGTAGGATGATTTCCAGTACAAACGTTGGATTATTATAGGGTAGAATACACACATGAGTCCGTACACAGATTTTAAAGACAGGTTTAAGTTGTTGGTAAGTAAACACCGACATCTGGTCGTGAATACCTTGTCTAATATTTTCACAATGAGATTAATCGGGAATAAGACCCATGGTGATTTGGCTGAAATAGGTATCGCTGAATTTATTAATCAGTTTATGTACGATTTTAAAAGTATACATGTCGGGAAAGACCTTTTTAGAGCAAAAGAACATGAAGAAGATATTATAATCATCAACGAAGTTACAAAATCGGAATTTCCAGTAAGCTTAAAAGCCTACGGCGACGGCCCTTTGCAACTTTCCACAGACAGTGATCAAAAAATGTTTCCGTACCTTGAAAAACAAGGTAAAGACATAATAGACAAAAAGAAGATAGTGAAAATCTTTGCCTCACAGGCATTCTCTGAATTTAATAATATCAATGTTATGCCTCTTATTTACAATGAAAAAAAGAAGCAATGTAACATAATGATTTTTGACCACGATAAAGCTGTCAAACAGACAGCGAGGATTTTGTATATCGGAAATGGAGAAAGTTTCAGTGGTAAAAAAACTGGTAAATCTAGAATGCATCCAATTTTTATGTTTTTAGATAATAAGGGCAATTACATCTGCGAAGTCCGTTATGGTGGAGCATCAGCAAATGCTCTCCAAAGAGGACTCTGGACGCATACAAAAAATGCCATCTCATTTTTTGATAGCCTCACAAACGGCTGGATTGATTATTCTCACAATCACACTTTAGTAAAATTATTCAGCCTCGCATTGAATAGCACAAAAGAAGGACATAAAGAAGCAAATATAATTTTGCAAAAAGACATCGATAAATTGAAAAAATTATAGTATGTCAAAAACTTTATTCAACGAAAAAGATTTTTCTGGGATAAAAACTCAGGGCATTAAATATGCAGGCTCCAAGCTTAAAATAATTCCCTATATTTTGGAAAGCATAAAAGATTTGGAGATTAAAACAGTATTAGATGGATTTAGCGGTTCGACTAGAGTAAGCCAAGCTTTTGCCCAAGCCGGTTATGATGTTATTTCTAATGATGTTGCCTATTGGTCTGAAGTGTGTGCGCAGTGTTTCTTGTTGCATGAGAAAGAAAAAAAGTACTATCAGAACATAATTGATGAACTCAATTCCATTAAAGGTTATGGCGGCTGGTTCACAGCCAACTATGGAGGGGACGAAGCAATGGGTGTAAAGATGCCGTTTCAAATTAAAAATACAAAAAAGCTAGACGCAATAAGAGATCGGATTGAAGAATTGAAATTGAATGAGGTTGATAAATCCGTCATTTTAACAAGTCTGATTTTTGCGCTGGATTCAGTAGACAGCACACTAGGACATTTTGTTTCGTATCTTTCTAAGTGGTCTAAACGTTCTTTTAATGATTTATTTTTAAAGCTTCCCGATTTGAAAGAAACGACTGGTAATCATAAGGTTCTCAGAAAGGATATTTTTGAAGTTATAAAAAATAATTCTTTTGATCTTGCATATTTTGATCCTCCCTATGGCTCAAATAATGAGAAAATGCCGCCAAGCAGGGTTAGATATTCTTCCTATTACCATATATGGACATCAGTAATTAAGCACGATAAGCCGGTACTTTTTGGTAAAGTAAACAGAAGAGAAGATACTAGGGACACAGTCTCAGCTTCTGTATTTGAGGAGTTCAGAAAAAATAGCGATGGAAATTTTATTGCTATGGAGGCAATTAGAAAGCTCATTAGAAATACCAATGCAAGATATATATTACTTTCTTATAGCTCTGGTGGGAGAGCAACAAAAAAAGAGCTTGAGGCAATACTTAACGAAACTGGGAAGGTTCTAAAAATTATTGAAATAGATTACAAGAAAAATATTATGTCTAGTATGCGCTGGACAAATGAATGGCTAAATTCAAATGATGCACATAAAGAGTATCTTTTTTTGATGGAGAAACTCACTCATAGTTACTCAGCCTCAAGCCCGTATAACGTATTCTCAAAAGCGGATAAAAACACACCTATTTCGAGTTGGCTGGGGGACTAGGAATCGAACCTAGATAAACAGATTCAGAGTCTGTTGTCCTACCGTTAGACGATCCCCCAATTCTTTACTCCTGAAAGATAGCAAAAAATGCTACTCTTGGGAAGCCGTGGAAGAGTTTCTTTCATCCCTGTTGACCAGCTACCCGGTGCTCGCGCCGCTGCTTTTTATCCTGCTGCGCGCGGTGCCGGTCGTTATTGCGCCCATCCCCGGCGTGGCGTTTGACCTGGTGGGGATTGCGGTCTTCGGGTGGCAGTTCGGGTTGGTGCTTGCGCTCATCGGCGGGCATCTCGGGGCCTCGATAGCCTTCTTTATCGCGCGGCAGTTCAGAGAGCCTGCGGTACAGTATTTTGCCCCGCTGCAAAAGCTCCACGAGCTTGAGGAGCACTATTCCGAGCGGCAAAAGTTTTGGACGCTGGTGGCGGTGCGCTTTATTACCAGCCCCTTTTTTGATTACGTAAGTTATGCCGCTGGCCTGACCCGGATGCCGTTTTGGACCTTCCTGCTCTCAACCTTTGTCGGCGTCCTGCCGTTCTCGTTTGTTATCTACTACTTCGGCGGCATCATCTTCAGCTGGGGGCTTTTGTACATCGCGTTCTTTTTCATCGGCATTGCGCTGTTGAGCGCGCTCTTCGGCAGAGTGTTGCTAAATAAGTATTTTTAGCGTACTATGCGTTCAGCGCGGGAATCGCCCGCTTTTTTCATTTCTTATCATATGGATATCCGCAACATCGCTATTATCGCGCACGTCGACCATGGGAAGACAACTCTCACGGACGCTTTGCTGCGTCAGGCCGGCGTAGCGCTGGAGGGCGTATCGATGGACTCCAACGCTCTGGAGCTAGAGCGCGGCATAACTATTTATGCCAAAAATGCCGCCATCGAATACAAAGGCACCAAAATAAACATCGTCGACACGCCCGGCCACGCCGACTTCGGCTCCGAGGTGGAGCGCGTACTGCGCTCCATCGACTCGGTGCTGCTCGTGGTCGACGCCCAAGAGGGCCCGATGCCGCAGACGCGCTTTGTTTTAAAAAAGTCTCTCGAACTCGGTCTGCGCCCTATTGTCGTCATAAACAAAATAGACAAACCCGCCGCCGACCCGGCTATGGCAGAGGAGGGCGTGCTTGAGCTCTTTTTGGAGCTCGGCGCCAACGACGAGCAGAGCAACTTCCCCGTGGTGTACTCCATCGGCCGGCAGGGGATAGCCAAGAAAAAGCTCACCGACGAGTCGGCTGACCTTACCCCGCTCCTCGACACGATACTCGAGCATGTGCCGGCCGCGTCTTCGGTCGAGCAGAGCGCCAAGCCGCTGCGCGCGCAGCCTTTTAACCTCGGATATGACAATTTTCTGGGCCGGCTCGCGGTGGTGCGCATCTACGATGGCGTGCTCAAAGCTGGCGCAGACGTGTTTGTAAAGCATTTAAACGCGCCCGCGCGCGCGGAGCGCGTGCTTAAGATGTTTTCTTTCAAAGGCCTCGACCGCGTGGAGGTGCAGGAGGCTGCCGCCGGCGACATCGTGTTGGTGGCTGGCTTGCCCGACATCTACATCGGCGAAACGATTTGCGCGCAAGAGGATGCCGAACCGCTGCCGACGATTGCTGTGGATGAACCGACCATAGGACTCAACTTTCTCGTCAACAACTCGCCGTTTGCGGGCCGCGAGGGCAAGTTTGTCACCGGCCGACAGATACGCGCGCGTTTGGAAAAGGAGCTCGAAATAAACGTCGGGCTTAAAATCGATTTTTCATCCTCCGAATATTTTAAAGTCTACGGACGCGGCGAGCTGCATATCGCCATACTGCTTGAGAACATGCGCCGCGAGGGGTTTGAGCTGCAGGTTTCCCAGCCGCAGGTTATCTTCCACGAGGAGAATGGAGTCAAAATGGAACCGTATGAGGAAGTTATAATCGACATCCCCGCAATCTATCAGGGCGCCATCATCGAGCGCCTCGGACAGCGCAAGGTGGTTATCAAAGACATGCGCACGCACGACACGCACGTGCGCCTTATTATGGAGGGCCCGACACGCGGCCTGCTCGGCTATCGCACGCAATTTGTGCTCGACACGCGCGGCGAGGGAATCTTTTCCTCGCGCTTT
>Ga0209518_1003943_pt1 | contig 12307 bp, 8 predicted proteins | sample RifGroB1_FD_183993 | JGI IMG/M metagenome (GOLD analysis project Ga0209518, IMG submission 183993) | Groundwater microbial communities from Rifle, Colorado, USA - Groundwater B1 (SPAdes) (version 2) | ecosystem: Environmental > Aquatic > Deep subsurface > Groundwater | place: Rifle, Colorado... | reverse complement strand
ATATATGAATAATCAAATTTACTTAACTACTGTCCAGATACGACAGACAGAACAAAAAATTACCTCCACTGAAAAAGAAATCAATGTATTAGGTTCAAGAATCGAAGGTCTCGATGAATCTTTGACGAATCTGTCTGTTCTTTTAATCCAAAAAATCATTAAGGATTACAAACAGCGATCTGTTTCTTTATTCGGCTTACTTCTTGATTCACAAAATGCCTCAGATCTTTTGTCAAAAATAAAATATGTTAAAACCGCTCGAGACAAAAATCAAAAGTTCCTCGTCCAAGTCCAGGAAGCAAAATCTAATTTTGAAGAGCAAAAACTCTTAAGAGAAGAAAAAAAAACCGAATTAGACCGACTGACACAAACATTAACAGCTCAACAAGAATCACTTAACAGTCAAAAGACCCAAAAACAGAAACTATTGACAGATACTCAAAACGACGAATCTACTTATCAAAGACTTCTTCAACAAGCTCGAACCCAGTTAGCCGGATTTAAGTCTTTCGTATCTAGCGTTGGGGCAGGAATTATATCAGCCAATCAATTCGGTACAGGATCTGATGGTAGTTATTATTCTCAACGGGATGCTAGATGGGCCAATCAAACAATTGGTTATTCGTCGGAAAACATCCTTAATGTTGGCTGCCTATTAACCTCTGTAGCAATTATTGGGAAAAAGTATGGATCTGATGTTACCCCTTCCAATATTGCCTCAGATACTAATCGCTTTTGGGGTTCAACTGCTTATATGAACCTTCCTTGGACTGGAGTCGCCGGAAGGTCTTACTCCTCAATTGGCTCCGATAGCAATAGCATCACTCAAGAACTTAATAATGGTAATTATGTTATTGTTGGTGTTGGCGGCTGCGCTAGCGGCGGTAGCCACTTTGTCGTTTTAACAAAAAAAGACGGAGACGATTACATCATGCATGATCCAATCTACGGCCCTGATATAAAATTCAGCTCTCACTACTCAAATATCTGCTCTGCTGCCACATTTAAGTGATATTGCAATAATTGACTTGTTAAAAAGCTCCAAATAACTCCTTTTGTAGCGTATAGTCTATAGACAAATGAGTTCATAAAGTTTATAAAGTTCATAAAGTATGAAAAGACTATTGATAATAATTGTTATATTGTTAAATTGCTATATTGTTTTGAATTCTAGATTAGCGTTTGCACAGTCTAAGATTTTGATTAACGAATTCCTCATTGATCCCCAGCCTCAACAGGTAGAAATATTGAATACAGGGATGGAGACTACTGACATCTCCGGGTGGATCATTGACGATTCCGGCGGAGCGACTTTCTATACTATCCCCCAATCAAGTATTTTATATCCAAATTCATGTCTAGTTTTTTCAGGAGATTTTAATCTTAATAAAACTTCGGCCGACACTGTTAAATTAATCAATAATACCGAACTAATTGATTCTTTTTCATATAAATCAAGCTCCGGATCAGGAATCTCGTATTTCCGCCTGCCCGACGGAGAAAATAATTGGACTACCGGGTCAGCCAATTTAGGATTTTATAATTCTAGTAGGGAACAGGCATGCCTGTTCCCTACAATAACACCAACAGAAATACCTTCACCAACAATTACGCCCACAATAGGGTCGGATGACGCAACTATCTCCTACGAAAATATCTATATCTCCGAAGCCATGGTCAACCCGGAAACAGGAAATAACGAATGGGTGGAAATTTATAATGACAACAATTTTTCCGTAACTCTTGTTGATTGGTTCATTGACGATCTCGAAAACGCCGGCTCGACTCCAAAAATATTTTCTTTGGAAATTCCAGGTAAAGATTACCGCGTTTTTAATCTCTCTTCTTCTGTATTCAACAACGACGGAGACAGTATCAGATTGTTAGATTTTAACAAGTCTTTAAAAGACAGTTTTGAATATGGTTCTTCAACTCAAGAAAAAAGCTGGGGGAGAACCGATTTAAATAATGACAATTTTTGCCTCCAAGAACCGTCTTATGAATTATCTAATAATTCTTGTCTTAATCCAACCATAACTCCACACCAAACACCAATACCGTCTACGATTAAAACCTCAACCCCAACAAAAACAATCATTATTAGCAGCAAGCCTATCGCCAAATCAACAAATTACAATACATTAATGCATCAAAATATTATTTCTCAATCTGAAAATACATCTCAAGGCAGCATCCTAGGAATATCAACACATAACACTAAAAATAATTTCTCATTAATTCGCCTTCTTAGTTTTATTTCTTTTTCCTATTCCCTTTTGACTATCATGGCAGTTTTATTTAAAATGAAATTTATATATGGAAAAGGTGAAAAATTTTCTCCACCATTTATTTATTCCAACGGAAAACAATAACTATCGAGCTAAATCACTCCACACTGATTTTTTGATGGTTTATTTGGTGATGGCTTTTTTCATGAGTGTCGTTTTCAAAAAGATCGGATTAACCAATGTCTTAGGTTTTGCGACTGACATAAGCGTCGACAAACTCTATCAATTGATTAATCAAGAAAGACAAAATAATAACTTACCCGCCTTAACTTATAATGATAAGCTTTCCACTGCGGCTAACCTTAAAGCTCAAGACATGTTAGCTAAAAATTACTGGGCTCACTTTGCCCCTGACGGAAAAACTCCTTGGGATTTTATTCTTAATTCTGGTTACCAATATGAATACGCCGGGGAAAATCTGGCTAAAAACTTTCTATTCAGTGACGGCGTAGTTTCCGCTTGGATGAATTCCCAGACTCATCGTGATAATATCCTTAAATCTAACTATACTGAAGTCGGTTATGCCATCGTCAACGGAACCTTAAATGGCGAACAGACGACCTTAGTTGTCCAGTTGTTTGGCAAACCGTTGGCTTCTACTTTAAAACCTGAAATCGTTATCAATAAAGAGGTAGAAGCGGAAGAAGTCCCTCAACCAATAAAACCAGCTAAAACAGAAGAGCAGAAACAGCTGGTTTTGGCAAAAAATACCCAAAATAACTCTCTAAAATACTCTGGTTTTACTTTTAACATCAGTGTCATTTTCTTTAGTTTTCTACTTTTGGCTTTATTCTTAGATTTTTATTTTGCCGCCAAATTCCATATTATTAGAGTCGGCGGGAAGAATCCGGCTCATTTTATTTTTATATTTTTTATACTCATAGGTTTACTCATTGCCTCAAGAGGCGCTATTATCTAATTTATGAAATATCTAACCCATCACTTTAAAAAAGAAGTCAAAAACCATGTTTTTGATTATCTACTATTAATAACGGCAGGAATATTTTTTTTAATCTCTATCAACATCTTTAAAGGAGAAAGATTTCTTGAGTTCATTATTCTTTTGTCTTTCACTTCGTTTTACATAATTTGGGGCATATATCATCATCTTATAGAAGATAGCCTCCATCTAAAAATTGTGATAGAATATATCCTGATTGCTTTTACAATTTTATTTTTATTAAAAATTATTGTTTTTCCTTGATTTATGAAAGGCGTCATCCTTGCTGGGGGGTTGGCAACTCGACTTAGACCCTTAACTTGGGTAACCAACAAGCATTTGCTTCCTGTTTACAATAAACCGATGATTTATTATCCAATTCTCTCCCTTGTCAAGGCCGGCATCAAAGAAATTTTGATTTCAAGTTCTCCCGACCATTCTGGTCAATTCGCCAATTTACTAAAGGGGGGCAGTGAATTAGGAGCTAAGCTTTACTATTCAGTTCAAGAAAATCCTAAAGGCGGAATTGCTAATGCCATCGGCATGGCCAAAGAATTTGCCGATAACGAAAAAATTGCCGTCGTCTTGGGAGACAATATTTTTAATTATAACCTCAAGCCTGCTGTAGAAAAATTCGTTAAAAAAGAAAAGGGGGCGATTGTTTTCGGAATCAGAATGTCGATGATGGAATCAAAACATTATGGCGTAATAGAAATGGATAAAACCGGCAAGGTTGTTTCCATTGAGGAAAAGCCTGAAGAACCAAAATCAGATATCGCCCAAGCAGGCATTTATTTTTATGACAGTCGGGTATTTGATTTTATTAATAAATTAAGGCCTTCTCCTCGAGGAGAACTAGAAGTTACAGACCTAAATAATTTTTACCTCAAAGAAGGAACTTTAGAATGCAATCTTTTAGATTGGTGGATCGACGCGGGAACATCTCACGACGAACTCCTTCGGGCAAACAATCTTGTCGCCGAGAAAGTTCATAAGGGCGAACTATAAACATGGACACAACCCAATTCTTATTAACTGCTGTCCTCACGATAACCACAGTGCTTCTTATTATTATCGGCCTACAGCTAGTCTTTGTCCTCAAAGAAATAAGGTCGACTATAAAAAAAATCGGTGTCTTTGTCGAAGATTTGGAAAATGTTGATTTTAAAAAAGAAGTGCCGGCTGAAAAGAAACAGCTTATTAGAAAAAAGCATTTAGCTCTTCACAGCATACTGGACAAAATCAGAATCCTTTCCCCCAACCTATCCTTGAGAACAAAAAAATTCTTTGTCAAAGAAAAATAGACATAATCGTTTGACTTTGCCAAAGACATACTGTATGCTATAATAGTTTTTTTATCCCCTATCGTATATATAGAGGGGTTTTTGCTGTTAACAAAATATTAAGCCTCGCTCGATCCGATGAATAAAACTGATAAACCGCATATTAAACCCCAACGCCACCTCCACCTAGGCAAAGAAGACCAAAAACTTGCTGAGATTAACTTGATAGAAGTCCAAAAAAAGTCTTGGCAGTATTTTTTGGAAACGAGTCTAAAAGAAACTCTTTCCGAATTTTTTCCTATTGATGACTATACTGGGAAAAAATTTACCCTTTATTTTGACGAAATTTATTTTGGCGACCCCAGATATCCCCTTGAACTCTGTTTAAAGAAAAAACTCACCTTCGATACCCCTGTATATTTAAAATTGCGGCTCCTCAATAAAAAAACTGGCAGCGAAAAAAAACAAGATGTCTATTTTTTCAACCTACCCAAAATGACCGATCGGGGAGCCATTATCAATCAGATTGTCCGTTCGCCGGGTGTCTACTTTACAGCTGAAATTGACAAAACTACTGGCCTGACTTTATATAACGCCGAAATCAGACCCTATATTGGAGCTTGGATAGATATCACCATTAACAAAAATAATCTGATTGAAATGAAAGTCAATAAAAAAAGAAAGTTTTTGGCGACTGTTTTCTTAAAGGTTTTTGAGGGCGAAAACAATAATCAATTATTGAGTCAACTAAGCTCTTTTGATAAAGATCTCTTAGAAAAATATATATTACCAACTTTTAAAAAAGACCAAACCAAGACTAAAGACGAAGCAATATTAGAGATATATCGAAAGGTCAGGCCAGGAGAACCATTAATCCTCGATAATGCCTATGAAACTATTAATAATTTATTTTTCAGTCAGAGACGTTATTCTTTAGCCGACGTCGGTCGATACAAAATTAATAAGAAACTTGGCCTTAAACTAGAAATTAATAAAGAAAATCACCTCCTCACCAAAACAGACTTACTCGAAACGATAAAATATTTGGTCAACCTTACAAAAAATGTTGGTCAATTCGACAATATCGATCACCTTGGCAACCGTCGTTTGAGAACGGTTGGAGAATTAATCGCCATGTACGGAATCAGGGTCGGAATGGTCAGAGTCAGTCGAGAAATAAAAGAAAGAATGAGCTTGGTCACTGGAGAAACCAATATTATTCCATCGCAAGTAGTTAATTCTAAACCTTTAATCGTTGCCGTCAATTCTTTTTATCGGACTAGTCAGTTGTCAACAATCGTCGACCAGACCAATCCCCTCTCCGAACTGGACAATTTAAGAAGAATCACCGTCGGAGGACCGGGTGGCATCGAAAAAGAAAGAGCTTCCTTTTCAATCCGAGACATATCTTCTTCTCAATACGGAAGAATTTGTCCGATCAGGTCTCCTGAAGGACCAAATATTGGTGTCGTCACTTATATGGCCATGTATGCAAAAGTAAATAAATATGGATTTCTAGAAGCGCCTTATAAAAAAGTCATTAAAGCTAAGATTTCATCGGAGATCGTTTATCTACAGGCTGACGACGAAGAAAAATACTATATTACCTCAAACAACGTCAATGTCGACAATAATGAAAAAATAACAGACAAAACAGTAGTCGCTCGCTATCAAGGAGAAATTGTTGAAATACAGGCGGAAAAAGCCGACTTTATAGACGTTTCTCATCGTCAGGTCGTTGGCATCTCTGCCGCTCTTATTCCTTTCCTTCAAAATGACGATGCCTCACGAGCCTTGATGGGTACTCACATGCAGTGCCAAGCCGTGCCGTTGCTTCATCCTTCAGCACCTATCGTTGGGACTGGACAGGAAGCGAAAATAAGCTCCGCCCTCGGAAGAACCATAATTGCTTCAGAAGATGGAACTGTCAAATATGTCGACGGTCAAAAGGTCATCCTTAAAGGAAAAAGCGGCAAAATCTGGGAATATAAATTAGAAAGATTCGTCCGCACCAATAAAGACGTTTCTTTTGACCAAAAACCAACAGTTGTTCGCAGCCAAAAAATCAAAAAGGGAGAAATAATTGTCAACGGACCATCAACTGACAAAGGCAGGTTGGCTTTGGGTCAAAATCTCGTCGTCGCCTATACTTCTTTAAATGGACTTGGCTATGAGGATGGTTTTGTCATCTCTGAAAGACTGGTTAAAGAAAACGTCTTAACGTCAATTACCATAGAAGAATTTGTGGCTGACTTGGTTGACACCAAGTTGGGTCCGGAAGAACTGACAAGAGATATCCCCAATGTCAGAGAAGAAGTCTTGGCAAATTTAGACAAAAATGGGCTCGTTGGAATAGGCAATGAAGTCAAAGGTGGCGACATTTTGATTGGTAAAGTCGCGCCAAAGGGTGAAAAAGAATTGACGGCAGAAGAAAGGCTGCTTCGGGCAATTTTTGGAGAAAAAGCTAAAGACATTAAAGACACGTCACTGCGAATGCCTTATGGAAAAAGAGGCACCGTCGTCAATATTGAAATAATCGACGGGAAAAAAGATCCCAACGAACTTGAACCGAGTGTCTTGAAAAGAATTATTGTTAATACAGCCCAGCTTAGAAAGATCTCTGTCGGTGATAAATTAGCAGGAAGGCATGGAAATAAAGGAGTTATCTCCAAAATCCTCCCCGAATGGGATATGCCTCATTTAGAAGACGGTACGCCAGTCGACGTGATTCTGTCTCCGCTCTCGATTCTTTCGAGGATGAACCTGGGACAACTTTTCGAAAACTTACTGGGAACAATTGCTTCCCGCAATAACCTAAATATTTCTGTTCCTGTTTTTGAAAAAATCAAAGAAGATTTTATTGCCAATGAGTTAAAAAAAGTTGGCCTACCAATAGACAGCAAAGTTACCCTCTTCGATGGCCAAACTGGCCTCCCCTATGAAAGAAAAGTACTGGTTGGAACAACTTACATCATGAAGCTTATCCATATGGTCGAAGACAAATTCCACGCCCGGTCGGTCGGCCCATATTCTTTGGTCACTCAACAGCCTTTGGGCGGAAAGTCACAATTAGGAGGGCAAAGATTTGGAGAGATGGAAGTTTGGGCTCTTGAATCTCATCGCGTCCCTTATACCCTTCAAGAATTATTGACGATAAAAAGTGATGACGTCCGAGGCCGCACTAAAGCTTTTGAGTCGATTATCAAAGGAGTCGACATACCACAATCATCGGTTCCAGAGTCGTTTCATGTCCTTGTAAAAGAATTAAACGCTTTAGGATTATCAATTGATTATATAAAGTAATGGAAGATCCAAATTTAATTGACTTTTCCGGTTTGAGAATTAGCCTCGCCTCTCCCGAAGACGTCATCAAATGGTCTCATGGAGAAGTTATCAAGCCAGAAACAATCAATTATCGAACGTTTCGGGCTGAAAAAGACGGTCTTTTTGACGAAAGAATTTTCGGCCCGACCAAAGACTATGAATGTTACTGCGGAAAGTATAAAAGAATGCGTTATAAAGGCATTGTCTGCGATCGTTGCGGAGTTGAAATTACCACTTCTGCAGTAAGACGAGAAAGGATGGGTCATATAAAACTAGCCTCCCCTATAGCCCACATTTGGTATTTTAAAGGGTCGTCTTCGGTTTTGAGCATAATTCTTGATATTCCACCCCAATCTCTCGAACGGATTATCTACTATGCTCTTTATTTGATAAAAGAAGTCGACAAAAATAATCAAAAAAAAGCCACTAAAACGATTGAAGAGGCTCACAAAGAAGAATTACGATTGCTTGAAGAGGCTCACCTTAAAGAAGAGGAAAAAATAAAAAAAGAGTTCGAGAAAGAATACAAGGAATTGAAAGAAAAAATCACCAATCATGAACAATGGGAAATTACAAAGGGAGAGGTTGACTTTAAACAAAGGGAACAGTTAAAACTTTCTTCCAATCTTTATCTTGAAAAAAAGGCTAAAAAAACCGCTTTTTTTGAAAGAATTCTAAAAATTGTCAGATCGGCAAAGCCGGCAGACGTCATAGAAGAGGATGATTATCTCTACCTTCGAGAAAAAAACATTGAAGAATTTCTTACCGTTGGTATGGGTTCAGAGGTGGTTTTTGAAATCCTCTCTTCCTTTGATATTCAGAAAGAATACTCTACCTCGCTGAAGAACCTATCCGAGGCTAAAGGCGAAAAAAGAAACAAGCTATTAAAGAAAGTCAGAGTCCTGGAATCATTCATTAAGGCTAAAATTGATCCTAAATGGATGGTTTTGACTGTGTTACCAGTCATTCCTCCTGACCTTCGTCCTGTCGTCCAATTACCAGGAGGTAAATTTGCAACGAGCGACCTCAATGACTTCTATAGAAGGGTAATTAATAGAAACAATCGTTTAAAACAGTTAATTGATTTGGGGGCTCCAGAGATTATCTTGAGAAACGAAAAAAGAATGCTCCAAGAAGCGGTTGATTCCTTGATTGACTTACAAAAATCTCGCGGACGCAGCCGGACACAGGGAGTCGCCTCGAAAATTCAAAAATCCCTTTCTGACATTTTAAGAGGAAAACAAGGAAGATTTAGGCAAAATTTATTGGGGAAACGGGTTGACTATTCTGGCCGCTCGACTATCATCGTCGGACCGGAATTAAAACTGGACCAAGTCGGACTACCTAAAGAGATGGCTCTTGAGCTTTTTAAACCATTTCTTTTGCATGAAATAATCATTCGCGGCCTGGCGCCAAATATAAAAAGCGCTAAAAACTTTTTAGAAAAGAAGGAATCAATCGTCTATGATATTTTGGAAGAAATTACTAAGGACCATCCTGTTCTTCTTAACCGCGCTCCCACTCTTCACAAATTGTCTATATTGGGTTTTTATCCTGTTTTAACCGACGGCTATGCGATCAAACTTCACCCGACAGTCTGCGCTGGTTATAATGCTGACTTTGACGGCGACGCAATGGGTGTCTTTCTTCCTCTTTCAAAATTGGCTATAAATGAAGTCAAAGAAAGGATGCTTCCTTACTATAATCTTCTAAAACCAGCCGATGGCTCACCAATTGTTCTTCCTAATAAAGAAATGGCTTTGGGATGTTATTATCTCACAACACTAGACGCCAATCTCTTAAAGAAAGAGGATGAAAAATTAAAATACTTTTCGACTGAAGAAGAAACTATCAATTTTTACCAATTGAGGAAAATTCAGTTAAGAGAACCCGTTTTTGTCAGCATTGGTGCAAAAATGCTTAAGACTTCTGCCGGAAGAATTATCTTCAACCAAGTTTTACCCGCCGAAATGCAATTTATAAACCAAGACGTCAAAGCCAGCGATCTTAAGGCTTTAATCGTTAGGGCAATAAAACTCTATGATGAAAAAGCGCTACCCTTTCCGGGGGCTTGTCTGTTTCCATCTTCGACTGTCAGATGATTCCTGAAAAAAACCAGGTCATTCATGAGACTGAAAATCAGATCGAAAAAGTAAGAAAAAATTTTGAGCAAGGACTATTAACTTTGGAGGAAAAAAAACGTTATTCAAATAAACTTTGGATTGACACAACAGAACAATTAGCCGATCAAACTTGGAACGCTCTCGACGAAGAAAATCCCGTCAAAATAATTATTAAATCAGGAGGAGCGAGAGCATCAAGAGAACAGTTAAAACAGCTCTCGGCAATGAAAGGATTGGTCGTCGATCCATTGGGTAAAATCATCGAGGTGCCAACAAAATCTAATTATCGAGAAGGGTTGTCAATTTTTGAATATGTTATATCCGCCCGCGGCGCCAGAAAAGGATTGACCGATTCTGCTTTAAAAACCGCCGACGCTGGTTATCTGACTCGAAGGCTGGTCGATGTCACCCACGACATGATTATTAGAGAAGAAGATTGTGGTACAACTGAAGGTCTGGAAATTTCAATTAATGGCAACCGAGGAAATAAATTTAAAGAAAGAGTTATTAATCGTTTTCTATCAGGAACCAATGAATTAATTACCGAAGAAAAAATCCAACATTTCGAAAAAAACAAAATCACTAAATTGACAGTGCGTTCCCCTCTTTTTTGCAAATCTCCATATGGTATGTGTCAAAAATGCTACGGGATAGATCTTTCAAACCATAAAATAGTTGAGATTGGTACGCCCGTTGGAGTTACCGCCGCTCAATCTATTGGCGAACCAGGAACCCAGTTAACAATGAGAGTGAGACATTTTGGCGGCATCGTTATTTCAGACGTTACTCAAGGTTTACCCAGAGTGGAAGAACTTTTTGAAACAAGGACGCCAAAAATAGTCTCGCCAATTTCTGAAATCGGGGGTAATGTTTCGATTCAGGAAGATACGGAAAAAGATGTTTATCATATAAAAATTGTTTCTAACAATAAAGAATCTTCTATCAAAGAACAAGAATTCATCATCCCCAAGTCGCAAAAATTGAAAGTAAAAGACGGTGACTTGATCGCAGGCGGGACTCCTCTTTCTGAAGGCTATTTAGACATCGACGACATTTTGGCGATTAAGGGTTTAAGGGCGGCCCAACTCTATCTTCTTGATGAGGTACAAAAAGTCTATGAATCTCAAGGAATAGCTATCCATGACAAGCACTTTGAAGTCATAATTCGTAAAATGAGTGATAAAGTAATCATTGAGGATGAAGGTGACACGGCTTTTATAAAAGACGAGGTCGTCTCAAGAATCCGCTTCGAAGAGGAAAATAAACGGGTACTCGCCAAAGGCGAAAAACCAGCAACGGGAAAGATTTCCATTTTAGGAATCACTCGGGCGGCAATCTATACTGATTCTTGGCTGTCAGCCGCTTCTTTCGAACAAACAACTAGTGTCTTAAGCTCGGCGGCGATAAAAGGCAGCGTCGATTACTTGTTGGGTTTAAAAGAAAATGTTATAATTGGCAGATTAATTCCTGTTAGTTCTCAATTAATTGAGAAATATTACGGTAAATTTTTAGGAAAATATGCCGACAATCAACCAACTGATAAAACGGAAAAGGCCAAAAAGGAATAAAAAATCAAAGTCAATTGCCTTGAAGCAAGATTTTAATTCCTTAAAAAGAAAGTATGTCAAAGTAAATAACCCTCTAAAAAGAGGTGTTTGTACTGTGGTCCGTACCATGACTCCGAAAAAACCAAACTCTGCCTTAAGGAAAGTCGCAAGGGTCAGGCTCTCCAACAAAATGGAAGTAACTGCCTATATCCAAGGCATAGGTCATAATTTGGCTGAACACTCTATCGTCTTGGTTCGCGGCGGAAGAGTCAAGGATCTGCCGGGAGTCAAATACCATATAGTCCGCGGTAAATTTGATACAGCCGGCGTCGATAATCGAACCACCTCAAGATCTAAATATGGAACAAAAATACAAAAAGCCAAGGCGTCATAACTTTAAAAACTAAATCATGCCTAGACACAAATATAAAAAAACAAGAACAAAATCAGACAAGGTCTATAACAATTACGAGACCGCAAAATTGATCAACTATCTTATGATCGATGGAGAAAAGTCAGTCTCCGAAAAGATCGTTTACGATGCGTTAGAAGAAATAAAAAAACAAGGTCAGGATCCTTTAAAGACTCTTCATCAGGCAATCAGCAATACTTCTCCCTCATTCGAAGTCAAGCCCCGTCGGCTAGGAGGCGCTTCATATTTGGTACCAATCGAGGTAAGACGAGACCGGAAGCTTTTTTTGTCCTTAAACTGGATCATCGAAGCGGCCAAGTCGCGCTCCAACAAAGAGTACCATACTTTTTCCAAAAAATTACTAGCAGAAATAATGGAGGCAGCTAAAAA
>Ga0209518_1003942_pt1 | contig 12308 bp, 11 predicted proteins | sample RifGroB1_FD_183993 | JGI IMG/M metagenome (GOLD analysis project Ga0209518, IMG submission 183993) | Groundwater microbial communities from Rifle, Colorado, USA - Groundwater B1 (SPAdes) (version 2) | ecosystem: Environmental > Aquatic > Deep subsurface > Groundwater | place: Rifle, Colorado... | reverse complement strand
ACAACTATTTTGCCGTTTACTGGAGAGTATATCTCCTCTAAGACTCTGATACCTCCCAAAAGTTTTAATATCTTGCCCATAAAGAGTATTATATCGTATATGAAACCTTTAGCCGAAACACTAAGGCCACAAAAATTATCCGAATTTATCGGGCAAAGTAATCTCGTTAGCAAAAATGGCATTATTACTAAGCTACTAGGCAACAAATCAACTAATAACTATTTCCCTTCTCTAATCTTTTGGGGTCCACCAGGGAGCGGGAAAACTACTCTCGCGCGCATTATTGCCAAAGAATTAAATCGCGAATTTTACGAGTTCTCCGCAGTTAATGCCTCCAGTAAAGAAATACAAAATGTCATTCATAGTCATTCTGGAGGCCAAGGGCCGATAGAATCTCCCATTGTCTTTATCGACGAGATTCATAGATTTAACAAAGCCCAGCAGGACAGACTATTGCCATATGTCGAAAAGGGGGACTTTATTTTAATAGGTGCTACAACCGAAAACCCTTCATTTGAAGTAATTGGGCCACTTTTATCCCGCTGCAGGGTAATGGTCTTAATGCAACACTCTGAAATAGAACTACAAGAAATAGCTACAAAAGCGCTTAAGCATCTAAAAATAAAATTAGACAAAAAAGCGCTGGAATTTTTAATCGAAGCATCCAATGGAGACGCCCGGGTGCTTCTCAATGTTATTGAGATAGCACATAGTCTAAGTTCAAGTCTAAGTTTAAGTATGGAAGATATAGAACAAGCCCTTCAGAGGAGACAACTAAGCTTTGATAAAAAGGGAGAGGAATATTACAACGTAATCTCTGCTTTTATCAAATCAATGCGGGCAAGCCAGTCTGACGCAGCATTATACTATTTAGCCAGAATGGTGGAGGCAGGGCAGGATCCACTTTATATCGCTCGTCGAATGGTTGTGTTTGCTTCAGAAGACATTGGCATGGCCCAACCCACTGCATTGGTTGTTGCTAACGAAGTATTTCGCGCTTGTGAGGTAATTGGATATCCCGAGTGTGCAATTAATTTGGCTCACGGAGTTGTATATTTAGCAACCGCAAAGAAAGATCGTTCATCTTATGGTGCATATCAGATGGCGTTATCTGATGTGCGGCAATTCGGAAATCTTCCAGTACCTATAAACATCCGCAACGCCCCGACAAAATTAATGAAAGAAGTTGGTTATGGCAAGGGATATGAAATGTATGATAAAACATCATACTTGCCTGAAAAGTTATCGGAAAAAATATATTATAAGCATGACAAGTAATACTTTTACTACAACCGATAAACAAAAGAAAGAATTAGTTAATATTCTTTTTAAATCTCCTGAATTTGTGGAAGTTTTCTTTAATATCCCAAAACTAAAATTGCCTAATTGGTATTTAGCATCTGGTTCAATCCCTCAAATTATTTGGAACCTTTATCACGAATACCCATTAAATAATGAAATAAAAGATTTTGATATTGTTTATTTTGACGAAGATACTTCATATAAGGCTGAAGATTATTTTATTAAAAAGGCCAAAACACTTTTCAAACATATTCCAATAAATGTAGAGGTAAAAAATGAAGCCCGAGTTCATTTATGGTATGAAAAAAAGTTTGGTTACAAAGTTAAACCATATAAATCCACAGAGCATGCAATCTATACATTCCCCACGAATGTAAGCGCAATTGGATTAACCCTTAAGAGAGATAAAAAAGTTAAACTTTATGCTCCATATGGCTTATCAGACATATTCGCTATGGTTGTTAAACCTAATAAAATTCTGGTCAAGAAAGAAAACTATGAAAAAAGAGTCACTCGCTGGCAAAAAGCTTGGCCAAAACTTATAATTACCCCTTGGGAATAATTATTAATAAAACCTATTATGTTAAAGAAAAATAAAATTTCAAAATTGGCTGGATTTTTTTATGAAGTTGGGCATCTACGCAAAATCCCTAGGGCCCATATGCAGGCGCTATTTACTTCAGATCTTTCAGACAATATTGCTTCCCATTCTTTTAGGGTTAGTATAATCGGATGGTTCTTGGCACAGGAAGAAAAAGCTGATCCTTATAAAGTAACTCTCATGTATTTACTACATGATACTGGTGAAACCAGAAGTGGAGATCAAAATTGGATCCACAAGCGCTATGTCAAGGTATTTGAAGATGAAATAAACAAGGATCAATTCAAAGATCTACCCCACAACAAAGAATTATTTGATTTAGTAAAAGAATATGAAGAAAAAAAATCTTTGGAATCAAAAATTGCCAAAGATGCCGACTTATTGGATCAGATTCTTCTTTTAAGAGAATATTCGCTTCAAGGCAATATAGAAGCCAAAAGTTGGATGACAACCAAAGACGACAGAATAAAAAGACTATCAACTAAGTCTGCTAAAAAACTTTGCAGAGAAATTTATAAGCAAGACCCAAGTGACTGGTGGAAAGATATTTGGACCTCAAAACGAAGATAATAATAGATGTTACTCTGTTCTAGAACACAGTAACAAGATTAATTCTGCCCTGGTCTATCCTCGCCAATAATTTTCAAAAACTTGTCTGGGTCTTTTCCCCATGTCTTTAATAACTCCTTGAAACAATCGATATGATAAAATGTCCGGAAACTGAAGGGCTTTGTTATGCTTCCTCACCTTTTTTGATTACCGGCTGGGGACAATTTGGCGATAAACAGTTAGTATCTTCTGGCACCCTTAATATGACTGTCTCAATTATATTTATTTTTCCTTGTCCTCGTTCACTTTTCATTTTATTTCAGTAAGTCTATAAGGATCTTTAACATATTTCAAGAACTTCAAGGGGAGAAGGGAGATTACAAAAAATTAATACTTCAAGGGGACGTCGCGGCGGACGTTATTGCCGCAGGGGCATTTACCAGAACATCGCACTTCTACATCTTGCCTTTTTGCAGAACATTCGTTTGAATAAGTTTTGCCGTTTGTTCCACAAACTGGCACATACTCATCGGTGCACACTAACATATTTTGAGACTTATAATTTTTTGCAGCTTGAATATCTGCCATAAGGGTGGTGGTCTTTGCAGTAATAAGTGCCAGCGCTAAAAGTCCACCAACTAACGAAAGTAAAAATGCTACTTTTAATAATCCTCCAACATCTTTGGGTAAATCTTTAAAATAAGTCTGACTTTTCTTTTTTGCCATATACTAATTAAATATTTCATAACCAAAACCTCTTGTCAACTAATTACAGTTTCTTCATTAAAGGTATGAGGCGGCTACATTCCTCGCAATTACAATTTAGGATATGGGCCATAATTGCCAGTCTATTACCTAATATTCTGGCCACTTTTTTATCAGCATCGGTAAGAGAATTTGCATGAGTATGTCCTGAGACCGATATTGCTCCATAAGGGCTTCCGGCATCAAAATCCGGATTTTCCCCCTGAATGGGGTATGGAATGCCAACAGGAATCATACCTAGATTCATAAGAGGAATCATCATTGAAATTAATGTCACTTCTTCCCCTCCATGTAAGCTCCCAGCAGAACAAAAAAAGGCTACAGGTTTGTTGACCAGTTTATTTGAAAGCCAAACAGGGGTCATTTGATCTATAAACGCCTTCCATTGATAAGCATAACTGCCAAAATGAGTTGGGCTGCCGAATGCCACGCCATCGGAATTTACAAGATCATCAACAGTAGCAACAGGGTTTTGATCAGGTGCTTTGCCTTCATGATTTCCATTTGAAACTTCCGGAAGTTGAAATAAGCCTACGTTTGTTTTCTCAATTTCCCGAGCTCCTTCGGCTACAACCCCAGCCAACTTAGCTGTGTTACCCGTAAAGCTGTAATAAATAATCGCAATCTTTACTTCTCTGTGCATAACTTCATCATAACACAATTAATGGGTTAGGGTTACCCGTCTTAACATTAGTGCATTGGCTACAACTATTAATGATGAAACGCTCATAAGAAGGGCTCCCCACTCGGGACGAAGTAAAATCCCGAAAGGATATAAAATTCCCGCCGCTACCGGAATCGCAATAATATTATACCCCGCGGCCCAGGCAAGATTTTGCTTCATTTTACTGTCAGTTTTACGGCTTAACTGAATAATTTTGATTATATCGAACGGATTATTTTTAACGAGCACTATTTGCCCTGCTTCAACCGCAACATCTGTTCCCGCTCCGATGGCGATTCCTACATTAGACTGAGTTAAAGCTGGCGCATCATTTACTCCATCCCCAACCATAGCTACGATACTGCCATCATTTTGTAACTCTTTTATTTTATTTACTTTGTCTTCAGGTCTGACATCAGCGTAGTAAGTATCGATACTGAGTTCTTTTGCGACCGATTTGGCAATACTTTCATTATCTCCTGTAATCATCGCAACTTTAATTTTCAAATCATGAAGGACTTTTGTTGCCTCTCGTGATTCATCGCGAATAATATCAGACAAAATTATTGCACCAAAAAGTTTTGACGATTGAGCTATCCAAATAAACGATTTTCCCTCCTCTATTTCTTTTTTGATACTCTCTTTAAAGAAAACAATATCAACCTTGTTTTCTTTCATCAAAGCCTCATTACCAAGCACATAAACTTTGCCATCAATTTTTCCTGAAACACCTCTTCCAGGGTATGACATAAAATCAGTAACTTTATCCAGAGTAATTTTTTTGTTTTCGGCCTCGGCAACTATCGCTTTAGCTATAGAATGCTGAGAATAAACATCAATTGCAGCGGCAATATTAAGTAAATCTTCCGGACTTTTTCCCTTTTCGCTTACAATCTTATCTACTCCAAACTCGCCCTTTGTCAAAGTCCCTGTCTTATCAAACACTACCCAGGAAAGTTTTTTTGCAATTTCAAGGGCCTTTATATCTTTAACTAAAATTCCGTTTCTGGCAGCCACTTGAGTGGTAATAGTTGTCACTGTAGGAATGGCCAATCCCAAAGCGTGGGGGCAAGCAATAACTATGACTGTAATTGCCAAAGTACTCGCAAAAATCGCTCCTTGCGGATTTAAAAACATCCAATACAAAAACGTAAGCGATCCAACTGTAATGGCCGTAATTGTTAAAACAGTTGCAGCTTTATCCGCGAGTCGCTGAACTGAAGGCTTGGTAGTTTGTGCCTGGCGGATCAGGCTCATTATTTGGGCAAGAGCACTGTCTGTGCCAGTTTTGGTGACTTCAATAGTTAGTGTCCCGTCATTATTAATGGTTCCACCAACAACGTTGTCGCCAAGTTTTTTAAAAACAGAGCGGGATTCGCCGGTTATCATTGATTCATTGAGAGAACTCTCTCCGTCAATTACAATGCCATCAACAGGCACTTTTTCCCCAGGACGGACAACCACTTTGTCTCCCTTTTGTAATTCACTGGTTTGTACTTCAAGCAACTTACCATTTATCAATTTATTTGCTGTTGGCGGGATTAATTTAGCTAATTCTTCCAATGCCCCCGTTGTCCCCATTACAGCACGCATTTCCATCCAGTGACCAAATAAAAAGGCGACTACTAAAGTTGAAATTTCCCACCACAATGACTCCCCGGGAAAAAGAAAGGTGGCCGCCACAGAAAAAGTGTATCCGGACAGTACTGCGAGACTGACCAGTGCCATCATGCCTAAATTTTTCAAGCGGATCTCAGAAAGAGCTGCACTGAAAAATGGTCTACCGCCATAAAGGGCAACTGCGGTTCCAAGAGCAAACAAAACAACGTCGCGTCCTGGAAAATCAATTGAAAAATTAAACCAATTCTGAATATGGGGAGAGAGAACTAAAATTATAAAGGTAACAGGCAGCATTTGAAAGAAGAGCCTTTTAAAGTTGTGCCCCATATGTGCATGGTGGGAAGTGTGATCCATCATCTCATGGTTTGAAATATTTGGATTTTGTGATTTAGAATTTGGAATTTCGATAAGCGCCATCCCACATTTAGGGCATTCCCCGGGTTTATCCCGACGTATGTTGGGATGCATCGGACAGTTATAGACAGTCTTTTTCATTAACTAATATTACCTCTTTCCCAAAAAAAAGTTATAAACTATCGCAAAAGTGTAACCTGTTAACCAGGCAGCTACCGTAAACGACAAGAATCCGACAACAATTGTTCCTAAATCTGGAGTCTTTAACGGTAGGGCTCCCATATTTACTCCATGAGCCCAGGAATTCATCATACCCATAAAACTACTTCTGGATAACAAAACCCAGCCAGCGCATATAACATATAATATTCCTCCAACCACGGCTAATGCATTTGCTGTAGCCATTGGATTGTGTTTCATTTATCTCACCCCCTTATTCATGTACTAATACTCTAATACCTGGATTATCTGCATCTGAGTTAACCGCGCCTATTCCCGCGGGCATAGCCGGACCTGCCCATTCATAAATCACTTTTGCATTGTCCGGATACAAATTGACACAACCACTGCTTCTGTTTTTAATTCCGAAATCGTTATGCCAATACGCCCCATGAATGGCATATCCTTTATAAAAAAATAACGAATAGGGAACATTAGGCAAATTATAATAGCCGCTTGTTCCGGGTGCACCACCCTTGTATCGTTGAGATCTTACTTTCCGCCAAACCCGATATTCACCAGAGGGAGTTTTATATCCTGGCCTCCCTGTTGAAACTGAAAACTCATACGCTTTACGATTCCCTTCCCAAGCAAACAATTTCATGTCCGATAAATCTATCTCTATCCATTTCTCTGAACCATCTGAGGCTAAGTGGGAACCCAAGACACTAAGATTGCTGTTTGTCTCAGGTTTCTGTGGAAGCTGGCTAATTGTTTTGTTATCAAAAACAGGAGATTCCAAAGATTCAATCCATTCCCCCGAACTTGACTGTACCTGCTTTATAAATGCTTCGTTGCCACCATTGTCTGCGTTTATTTTCGAATCAATACCAGAAGTACTTTGATTATATAAAAATATACCTAAAATCAAAACAATTGCTATTGGCAGTAATCTCATCTTCTAATCTACTAGTTTAATATAATGAAAGCCATCTAGGCTAGTTTTAGTTTCCGGTAATATACCTGCAATGTATACAGGATTGCCAAAAAAGTCTTCGATTTTGTCACCGGGGTTTTTAAATAGCCCTTCCTCCTTCATCATTTCTGCTTCTTTGGATCCAACATAAACAGGTGCATAAGTTTTACCTTCAATATCTTTTTGCTCAAAGCTTGTCATTTTTTTAGCAAATTGCTGAGGGACGTTATTGGGCTCCAAAATATAAAAATACTTATCCACTCCTTCTGTATTTTTCATAACAGTTACATTTTCAGGCAACGCAATCTTTGTTTCATTTGCCATACTTGAACTAATATTTGCAAACTGAATAAACATAAAAGTAAACAAAACTGCCATTAAAGCCGGTGCAAATGCTGCTATATAATCTTTCTTGCCCGGGGTAAAACGACGCAAAAGCAAAGAATTGCCAACAACAGAAATTGAAGAGAGTGCCATAGCAAGGCCAGCAAGCTCAGGCTTTAAAACCAATCCAATTCCTGCAAATACCCGTGCGGCCACAGGAATTCCAATCACGTTATAAAAAAGCGCGAAAAACATATTTTGTTTAATTTTGGACATTGTTGAACGGGAAAGATCAATTGCCCCAACCACATCCCGTAAATCATTTTTAATAATCACAATCCCTCCGGTTTCCATAGCCACGTCAGTTCCGCTTCCCATGGCAATGCCTAAATCTGCCTGAGCAAGTGCAGGGGCGTCATTAATACCGTCCCCTACCATCGCTACTTTGCGGCCAGCTTCTTGAAGTTTTCTTACCTCGTTTGCCTTGTCTTCCGGCAGGACTTCAGCCAGCACATTTGTTATCCCAACTTGCGCAGCAATTGCCCGAGCAGTTCGCTCATTGTCACCCGTTATCATCCAAACTTCTATTCCACGCTTTGAAAGCATTTCTATTGCTTCTTTTGAGGTTTCTTTAACTGTGTCTGCAACCGCAATCAAACCCAGCACCTCTTTGTCAGTTGAAAGTACCATGACAGTTTTGCCTTGTGACTCAAGAGCTTGGATGGTATACATCTGAGTACTTAAAGATAAGCCCAAAGTCTCACTTGTAAACTTTGGCTTACCAAAGTAATAAGTTATACCACCAACACTTCCTTGCACTCCAAAACCAGGAATTGCCTCAAATCCCTCGACTGCGCTCGGGACCATAGCCCTTTCGGAAGCGTATGAATAGATAGCTTCAGCCAGAGGGTGCTCTGATTGTTTCTCAAGTGAAGCTGCAATTTGCAAGATGTCATTCTGGAGCGCAGCGATAGAATCTTGAGATCCTATCGGTCGCTTCGCTCCCTCCAGGATGACAACATCAGTTACGGTTGGCTTACCTTTTGTGATAGTCCCTGTTTTATCAAAGACAATAGTATTTATTTTATTTGCTTTCTCTAAAGGCTCCCCACCTTTGACTAGAATTCCGTGCTCTGCCCCTTTACCCGTGCCAACCATGATTGCAGTAGGCGTTGCAAGCCCCAAGGCACAAGGACATGCAATAACAATCACAGCAGTAAAGGCCATCAACGCGAAGGATAGCGAGGCGCCGAGAACTAAATACCAAATCACGAAAGTCAAGATCGCGATCAGGATAACTGCTGGGACAAAGTATGCAGAAATGCGGTCAGCAATAGCCTGTATCGGAGCTTTGGATCCTTGAGCATCCTCAACCAACTTAATTATCTGAGACAGAGTTGTTTCAGAACCTACTCTGGTTGTACGGAATTCAAAGCTGCCAGTTTTATTAAGAGTTGAACCAATTACAATATCTCCTTCATGTTTTTCTACGGGTAAGCTTTCTCCTGTAATCATTGATTCATCAACCGATGAGCTTCCTTTAATGATTTCCCCGTCCACTGGTACTTTCTCTCCCGGGCGAACCATAACAATGTCTCCCTTTATAACCTCCTCAAGAGCAATATCGATAGTTTGGCCATTCCTCACAACTCTTGCCGTCTTGGCCTGAAGCCCCATAAGCTTTTTGATGGCTTCCGAAGTTCTACCCTTAGCCTTTGCCTCAAGCCATTTGCCAAGTATCACAAAAGTAATCAAAAAGGCAGCTGTTTCAAAATAGAGTTCAGGGATTTTGGCTCCCATAAAACCAATTAAAGAATTATTTATAGCATAATAACCAAAAAAGTTAACCACGCTATAAAAAAATGCGACTGAAGTCCCAATTGCAATAAGACTATCCATATTGAAAGTTTTCATCCGAAGCCCCGACAACATGCCTTTATAAAACCCACTGCCAATAATAAATTGCACCGGAGTAGCCAGGATAAATGAAATTATTCCTACATATGGGAGTAAAAGGGAAGCACCTGGAAAATTGGGGAAAAAATCAAAAAGCATAAAATAAAGCATTGGAGCACTTAATACAAAGCTCCAGATAAATTTTTTAAACTGTCCCTTAATTTGTTCTTGCTGCTTCGCAGTGTCTTCTTTGGTATTGGTGGCATCCGAGATTGAAGCTTTATATCCGGTTTTTTCAACGGCCTTAATCAAGTCTTCTTCTTTCGCCACAGATGTGTCAAACCCAACGCTTGCTTTCTCGGCTGCGAAATTAACCCTCGCTTCACTAACCCCTGGGACTTTTTTTAGAGATTTTTCAATCAGAAGTGCGCAGGAAGAGCAATGCATGCCATAAAGTGAAAGGGTAATTTTCTTTAATTCTCCATCTATAACTTTAATTTCGTCCGGAGCTTCTTTTAAAGACAGTATTCCTTCAAATTCGAACTCTCCTTTTTTGTTTTTAATGGCTTTACCAGAAACTCTAATTCCTGACTCTAATAAATCTTTCAAAGTATCTTGCGTGGAAAAAACTACCTGCCCAAAGTTGCTTTTACCGTTACCGTTCGAAGATTCTTCAATAACGGCGCTGTATCCTGCCTCAGCAATTGCGCTTTTAATTGCATCCGACGAGATATACTCTTTAAAGTTTATACTTCCCTGACCGGTTTCGTGACTAACCTCAACTTTTTCTACCCCTGCAAGTTTGGTAAGCTCTCGGATAATTAGCTTCTCACAGGACTTGCAGTGCATTCCCTCAACACTAAATTTAATAGTATCCTGATTCATGACTTTTTGATCACTCCAATTAGTTCATCTGCAATTGTTTCACCTTCCCCGAGGGAAACTTCATGAGCAACACAGTGGCGGATATGGTTTTCAAGCAAAGTCTGATCGGCTTTTTTGAGTGCAGACTGAACAGCCAGTGACTGGTGAACCACATCTATACAGTATTCGTCATTTTCCACCATAGAAATTACTTTCTCCAAGTGCCCCCTGGCAATCTTAAGGCGATGCAATACATTTCGCTGTGTAGTTTGGTTTCTGGGTATTCCTCTTGGCATGGTTCGACTCCGCTCACCACTATAGTGGTTTTAGTCCCCTCCGGGGGGATTGACAAAGAATATACCTTTGGTTTAAGATTGTCAACAGGTGTAAGATATTAATATGAATCCAATTTGGCTGGCATTTTTAACCGGAGTTACTACAGGAGGGATTTCCTGTATTGCAGTGCAGGGAGGACTACTTGCCTCGGCTCTTACTCAAAAAAAAGAAAATCAAACCAATCTTTCTTTGGTTGGAATGTTTTTGACTAGCAAAATTATCGCCTATACTATTCTTGGGTTTGCCTTAGGGGCACTTGGATCCGCTCTAACCATTACTCCACAGCTACAAGGCTGGATGCAAATAGCCGCAGGGCTTTACATGCTGGCAACAGCAGCAAATTTACTCAACCTTCATCCAATTTTTAGGTATGTTGTAATACAGCCGCCAAGATTCGCCTACAGATTCATGCGAAGCCAATCAAAAACTGGGCAGTATTTTGCTCCTGCTTTACTTGGAGGTTTAACTGTACTTATTCCCTGCGGAATCACTCAAGGTATGATGGTTTTGGCCGTGGCCTCTGGAAATCCTTTACTTGGAGCAGGCATTATGTTTGGATTTACTTTAGGCACTTCGCCTGTTTTTGCCACTATTGGCTTAACAGCCTCAAAACTTATGGAGAAAAAAGCTTTTATTTATTTAGGGAGTACTATTATTTTATTTTTGGGAGTCTTATCAATTAATACAGGACAAATTTTGCGAGGTTCGCCGCATACCGCGCAGAATTATTGGAAAGCATTAACAGCTTCACCTAATGAAGCAAAGGCAGAAGGGCAGACGGCCGGTATTAATACCGACGGTAAACAGGAAGTAACGGTTGATGTGAGCAGCCGTGGTTACAAGTCATCAGTCCAAACCCTAAAGGCAGGAGTACCTGTAAAATTGACTCTTAAAACAAGCAACACACAAGGCTGCTCCAGAGCATTCACAATTCCTTCCATGAATATTTCAAAAGTGCTACCCGAAAGCGGAGAAGAGGTTTTAGAATTCACTCCCACAAAAACAGGGAGATTGGTTTATACCTGCAGCATGGGCATGTTTAGTGGAGAATTCAAGATCATATAAATTTCTAATTGCTCTAATTTCTAATTGACCTAAATAAGCACCAATTAGAAAATTAATAAATTGGGATTTGATTAGATCAATTAGAATAATTAGTAATTAGATATTTAAAGGTATGACAAAAAAGGTCTATAAGGTCAAAAATATGGATTGTGCTTCCTGCGCTTTATTGATAGAAGCTGAATTGGAGGATGCCGGCATTAAATGTAAGTGCAGTTATGCCAAACAAATTTTGGAGGTTGAAGGCAAGCACCAAGAGGAAAAAATAAGGGAACTGGTCCAAAAAGCAGGTTATGAACTGGCTTGAATTATAGTATAATAATTAACTATAAATGGTGGAGACCTTAAACGAAGAACAGATAGCTTATTTAAATACACAGAGAATTGAAAGTGCTAACAAAAGACTAAATCCCCACAAAATTATTGAAGACATCGCTACAGGCGCAATAACATTTGGTGAGCGACTTCCCGAACTCGTTAGATGGAACAGTGAAAGCGACTGGGGAAAGACTAACGTCGACATCAATTTTGGAGACAAAAGCCACCCAGTAGATAGCTATTTTGTTTCACAGGAGGAACTTGAAGCTGGGCTAGCTAGGCTTGGCAATCAGTTTAGAAAATACGAAAGTGAAACCGATGACAAACAGTTCACTTGGGACATGGAAAATTATTCAATCACAAGGGTCTCTTCAAATGGTAATGTAGCGGTTGGAGGTTTCGTAGACGAAAACGGACAATTCTCTGTAGATTTTTATCTGAGCAAAACGGTAAAACAAAAAATTCTACAAGCTGCAATTGTTCACGGAATTAAAAGAGTTGATAAAAAATATGGAGAA
>Ga0209518_1003939_pt1 | contig 12316 bp, 20 predicted proteins | sample RifGroB1_FD_183993 | JGI IMG/M metagenome (GOLD analysis project Ga0209518, IMG submission 183993) | Groundwater microbial communities from Rifle, Colorado, USA - Groundwater B1 (SPAdes) (version 2) | ecosystem: Environmental > Aquatic > Deep subsurface > Groundwater | place: Rifle, Colorado... | reverse complement strand
GTGGGATGCGCACCAACAATGGTACGGCGCCAAACGCCAGTAGCTGTTTAGCCAAGTGCACCTCGGCACGCAGCACCTCTGGATTTATCGCGACATCGCTGTCGAAGACTATATATACAGCACGACCGCCCCATGCCACTTCCTCGAACCACGGCAACACCGCGCGGCCCTGCCGTTTGGCTTGCCAGCTCCACACCCCACCGAGGCCCACAGCGGGGTGCGGGGCATGCACGCATCCGCATGCCGCTTTTAACTCTCCTTCCGTTATGATGAGGGGAAGGGCGGAGTTGTTCAGTATATTCGCCCAATCCAGTAGCCGTGGCATGTAGACTTCGGGAGCAGTCCCGGTGGGCTGCGCATACCGAAGAGGACGCCGTGAGGTGAGCCGCGCAAGCTTAGGGCGCGGATCGGTCTCGTAGCGATACCTGAAAAGTCCGGTAGCCTTGCCCTGCGCATCGTAGTATGGGATAATTATGCCAGAACCTGCGTAGGGTAGCCCAGGCGGGGGCGCGCTACAGTAGCGCATACCTAGGCGCTTGGCGTCCGAAGCTGATAGCCCGGACAGACGTAGTTTTTCGCACAGATAAATCATGCTGTCCTTAGTCAAATGTGCTGCCCGCTTACCGGGCGCTGGCACATTGGGCATACGCGCGAAGATTTATGAAGTCCTAGAGTTGCTTCGACACGATATAGCAACCTTGGGCTATGTCGGGAACCATTTTCGAGGTAGCTTATTGATGGTTGCGTAGTAGTTACTTTTTCGGCCAACTGCGCTTGACTCAGCCCAGCGATTAATCGCGCAAGCCTGACAGCAGCCACCCTATCTTGGTAAGTTAATTTTGATGATTCCATTGCAATCCCAGTTTTCAATAATTGAAAAAGAGAAACTTTTTAGCTAGGTAGGCTACTATAACCTATAAACTGTATCGGCGTAAATAAGTATAAATAGCCGTGTATGCTATTGTTTTTACAGAGAAATACCTAATTTAGTCAATTTTGGATGCGATACACAATTTGGAACACCGTTCGCAGCATATCTTACATATATATATATACGTATATCGTCGTAACCAGATACGCAGATGATACAAACAGGTTTAAACTGTATCGCCCGATTTATATATATATATATACTGATTCTACATACATTTGATACACGATACACAATTTGGCTGTATATATATATATGTGAGTACTTTTTTACCTCGCGTATAGTATAAGGTAATAATTGTATTATTGTATCAAACCACGCAATTTTCGCTATACTCCCCCATTAAATCGCGTGATACACAATATGATACACATTTTTAATTTGTATTATATTGCGCCCAACTGATTGAATATATTAAAGTTTTACACTAATATGTATTGTATCGCCCTGCGCGAGCAATTGACGTAGTATAATATGGCTATGTCTAAGTTTTGTACACCCCCACAAATCGATCCGCGACAAGAGGCGTTGCGTGTGCTGCTGATGATCATTACGGCTAATCCGTTGGCTGCTTATGATACTCGTAACTTACCGCGCAAAGTTACTGACATTGACGCGGATACGATGTTAGCGCTTCGCAATCCTACGCCGGATCCCAAGACTGGGCGTTTGGTGAGTGTTCAGATGTACGATAGACTGGAGGCAATAGCTATCTTAGAACGATTCTGCCCAGCGCCAAATGCGACAGTAAATCCAGGTGTCGCTGCGCCGGACAATGCAATGGTGGCGCGAGCTTTGGCAAAGGCGCGTAAAATTGTGGAGCGTGAACGCATTGCGTCGTGATAAATCGCTTTCCGTAGCGGAGGCCACTGCATTGGTATATGACTGGCCATCCGAAGCTCGGGCGGCCCAGCAGCCGCCCAGCGGCGATCACTGGTCCACGTGGGTGATCCTAGCAGGTCGCGGGTTTGGCAAGACTCGCGCCGGCGCCGAGTTCGTGTTGGGTGAAGTTGAGGCAGGTCGCGCCGGGCGAGTAGCGTTGATTGCGGAGGACGCCGCGGATGTGCGGGATGTGATGATCGACGGGGAATCGGGAATTCGCGCGAAGCAAAAGCCCTGGTTTCGCGTGGAGTACATTCCCTCGCGCCGGTTGCTGAGATTCCCGAACGGCGCAATAGCTACCACGTACTCGGGCGATGATCCCGAGTCTTTGCGCGGCCCGCAACATGATCTTGGCTGGGTAGACGAGCTCGCCAAAATGCGCTATCAGCGCGACGTGTGGGACAATTACCAAATGGGCTTGCGACTGGGGAAGCACCCTCGCACATGTATTACTACTACGCCGCGGCCCACCGCGCTGATTAAAGAGATCGTGCGCGATCCCCATACCGTCATCACACGCGGCTCGACTTATGATAATCGCGACAATCTCGCCAAGAATTTTTTCTCCCAAATCATCCGCCGTTACGAGGGCACGCGGTTAGGTAGGCAGGAGCTGGATGCCGAGCTGCTGACCGATACCCCGGGAGCGCTGTGGTCACAATCGTTGATTGAGCGTGATCGCGTGCGACAGTCGCCGCGACTTGACCGCATAGTCGTGAGCATTGATCCTGCGGCGTCGAGTGGCGATGAAGCGGATGAAACCGGTATCATCGTGGCGGGTGTTGCACTCTCCGGTGACACGGCGCACGGCTACATCCTGGCAGATGGCACCTTACGCGGTACGCCGCGCGAGTGGGCGCGCGGCGCCGTGACGCTGTACACGGAATATCACGCAGATCGTGTAATTGCAGAAAAAAATAACGGCGGCGAAATGGTGGAGGAAGTGCTACGACACGTGGCTGCTGACCTGCCTGTTACCCTAGTTCATGCTTCCCGCGGTAAGCTTACTCGCGCCGAGCCTGTAAGCGCATTGTATGAGCAAGGTCGTATTCACCATGTTGGTTGCTTCGCGGCGCTAGAGGATCAAATGTGCTCTTACGTTGCCGGCGTTGGACAGCAGTCTCCGGATCGTATGGACGCGCTGGTTTGGGCATTGACTGAGTTGTTCGACTGCACGCCGATTGCGCAAGAGCATTTTGTGCAAGCGAAAGCAGCCCCGCGCGCCACTGTGCAGGAATACGGTAGCGTATTCGCGCGGCAGCTCAGTAGTTCGGATGGATGGTAATGGTTTGGGGACGCGGATGAATATCATGGACCGGTGGCAAACTATCAAGCGCTATGCGACTCGCACCTCGGCGCCTGTTTCATCCGCGTCCCCTCCCTCCTATGCGCCAGCCACGTATTATGACGCCTATGAACGGCTGTTCGGCCAGGGCAGTTTTCAGGTGTACAACCCCTCGGCGTTGATTGGACGACGCGGTTACGACATCTTGGATAAGATGCGACTCGACGACCAGGTCAAGGCCGCGATGGCGTTGAAAAAGCATGCCGTATTGGGTAGTGGCTGGATCGTGGAATCGCCGGCGGATCAAGCGGAAGATTGGGAGGTGACGATCTTCGTTCGGAAGGTGCTCGGCGGATTGCAAGGGGCTCTTGTTCGTCAATTGCTGGGCATCATGACCGCGCTGGATTACGGCTTTTCGGTGACAGAAAAAATTTGGGCAGAGCGCGATGGCTCGATTGTTCTCGCCGACTTGCGCACTCGCCGGCCGCATGATTGGACGTTTGAGCTCGATCCGTTTGGTGAGATCACCGTGATTAAGCAGGGTGCGCGTGAAATTGATCGCAGTAAGCTGATGCTGTATGTGCATGCGCAGGAGTTCGGCAATCCATACGGTCAGAGCGATCTCGAAGCTGCGTATCCGCGCTGGTGGGTGAAAGATAACGCTTACCGCTGGATGGCGATGTTGTTGGAGCGTCTTGGCATCCCGCCGATCTTTGCGTTGTACAATCCATCAGCATATGGCGCCGGCAATGGCGCGAAGTTGGCAGAATTACAGACCGTGTTGCAGCACCTACAGGCTTCGACAGTGGGCACCGTGCCGCGTGGTAAGCCGGAGGACCTCGACTTTTGGACGCCCGAGTTAGCGGATAACGTGGCGAATGTCTTTATTCCCGCATTGGAGCAGCTTGACCGCGCGATTTCTCGCGCGCTACTTATGCCCGGTTTGATCGGCGTCACGTCAGATGCGACAGAGGGCAGCCTTGCGCGCTCGCGCACGCACTTCGATGTATTCTTGTTGGTGGTGAAAAATCTACAGAGCGAGCTGGGTGAATTCGTGCAAGAGCAGCTCATTAAACCGCTAGTGGATTTCAATTTTACGGTTGATGCATATCCGCAGTTTTCATTCATGCCTGTCGGTGATAAGGCACGTTTGGATATTCTCGCGCAATGGGAAAAGCTTGTCAGTGGCGGTACAGTCACGCGACAGCCGCAGGATGAAACGTATATCCGTATGATGCTGGATTTTCCCGAGTTTGACGCGGCTGTGACTCCATCCCCAACCACTCAAAAAGAAACGCGGCTCAAGGCACACCGAGCCGAGAACAGATTCGAGCGCCGCATGGACTTTGTTGCGATGGAAAAAGATTTGGACGATGTAGAGACGCGATTCAAGTCGGCGTTACGCTCCACGCTACAAGATGCACGCAAGAAGCTGCTCGCGAAAGTGCAAAAAGTTTACGGACCGGGTTACACCCCTGAGGCGATGTCCCTTCCCTACACCCCTTCCGTCGCTTCCGTAATCCGGTCCTTTTTGTTGGAAGCTGCGCAGCTTGGTGTAACCTCCGCGCGCCGCGATATAGATACCACAGCCAAACCACGCGTGTATAAGCGTGCGGAAGGTGAAATCATGAAAAGCGCAGAGGCGTATATCAAAGCTAAGGCGCAGGTGGTTAGTGACATATTCACATCCCGCGTACAAAATAAGGTGAAGTCGGCGCTGCTCGCCGCCATTCGTTACGGTGATACCACGCGAGAAGCAATAGAGCGATTGGAGTCGGTGTTCGACGAAGAAGAGGGCGCCTACCTCGAAAATGTGGCGCGCACCAACATCACGGATGCGGTTAACACCGGCCGCCTGGAGCAATTTCGTGATCCCGATGTGGCGGATTACATCGCCGCGGTGGAGTATTCGGCCATCATGGATACGCGTACTACGCCTGTTTGTCAGCATTTGGACGGTAAATTATTTTCGCCAAACGATAGCGCCTTGACTGAGCTGTCACCGCCCAATCATTATCAATGTCGCAGTGTGTTAGTTCCTGTGATGGTGGACGAGGACATCAAAGAGGAAGATTTCATCACGGAGGGGGAGATTGGAGAAGCGAAGCAGCTAATGGACGATATGGGCATGGAGGGGTTCAAATGAGCGAACTATTTTGTGAGACTTGTGGGCGGCCACTTGCGGCATGCGTCAAACAGCGTAATTATCCGAAGATTTGTTCCAGTGTATTTGGCATCGCCCAAGCCTTTACGCAAGGTGAAGACAACGCAGATAAGGCAGATAAGGCTGATAAGGTGCGCGACGAAGGCTGTGCAATAACCGTAGCGGGAGTTAAATGATTAACACGCAGAACTATCGGGTCGTATCATATTCGGCATTCGTGGATAACGGAGATAAATTGCGGATTGATAACGCCACGTTCGCCGTACGATTGCTGAGTAGCGACGGGAAATATATTGACGTGCCCGTGCGCGCGCATTATGCGCACGCGGTAAAGGAAGTGCAGTTATTGACGGTGGCATGAGTATGGCGGAAAATATGGGCGGTTACGATGCATGCATATATGATTGAGCAGTGCGGTGATAAATGGTGCCTGTATGACAGTACCAAGACGCGCGTGTTGGGTACGCATTCGACGCGTGAAGCTGCTGTTGAGCAAGAGCAGGCGATTAAAGCAAGTGCGGGCTATGCACTTACAGATCGCGAAATATTCGCGGTAGGCACGCACAACGGTGATAAATACACGGAAGCAGATTTGGATGAGATGGTAGCCGCTGCATCGGAATTAGATTTCTTGCCGGCAGTGAAGATCGGTCACACAAAAGAACCCGGCGCGCCCGCGTATGGATACGTGGAAAATCTGCGCCGTGTCGGTAATAAACTGCTGGCCGATTTAACTCATTTGCCGCGGGAGATTTATGAGCAAGTAATGGCACGGAGATTTGGGCGCGTGTCAGCCGAGGTGTATTGGAACATGAACCGCAACGGCAAAACGCATAAGCGTGCGTTAGGTGCCGTAGCATTGTTGGGCGCAGAATTGCCAGGAGTAGCCGGTCTCAAGCCGCTGTACGCATATGCGATGGAGGGCAATATTGCGCCGCGGCATAGTTATGATTATGAGCCACAAGAGGAGGATGAGGTAATGAGCGAAGATGTAAAGCATTTGCAGGAAAAAATCGCGACGCTGGAGGCCACGATGGCCGCGACTGAAACGGAGGCCAAGACTTACAAAGCGCAGTCCGAGGCCAGCCGGCAAAAAATCGCGGCTCTAGAGTCCGAGCAGCGCGCAGCTAAAGTCGATGGACGGGTAAGCACGATCACTGTGCCTGCTATGCGCCCGTTTTTTAAGGCGCTGTATGAACAGGCGCTCGGTAACGATACTAAGCTGAAGCTGTACGCCGACGGTAAGATCGAAGATTACAGCGCGGAAGCCGTGCTTGATAAACTCGTTGCTTACATCAACGAAAAAGCGACGGCATTGTTCGGCGCGCAATCGCTCCACTCTGATCGGCCGGCATCTTATACCGATGCTGGTGCCGAGGTTGATCGTCGCGCGCGTGAATACGTGGCGAGCGGTAAGGGCACGGATTACAGTGCGGCAGTCCACGTCGTGCTCGCGCAGGACGCTGATCTGGCGCAGAAATACGCACACGGATAACCGAGGAGATATAGTAAGATGGCCACATTCAGTGAATTAACTACGTTGGCGCTCGAAGCGGCCGCCGACCTGTCCGGAAAACAGTATCACATCGTGCGGGCGTCGGCCGCAGGCAAAACGAATCAGGCGTCGGAAGCCGTGCACAGTAGCATGGTCGGCGTACTACAGAACAAGCCGCAGAGCGCTGAAAACGCTACTGTCGCTTTTGCTGGCATATCCAAGGTGGTGGCCGGAGGCGCTGTAACTGCCAATGCTTTTATCACCTGTAACGGTTCGGGGCGCGCTGCGGATGTTGCATCGGGGCAGATGACCATTGGCCGCGCGCTTGAAACGGCGACCACTGACGGCGAGGTGATCAGCGTATTGTTGCAGTCGCCGACGCGCTGGTCCGGCGCAGTTTAACCGCATCCTCACACGGAGATATTGAAAATGGCTACAGGCAGAGATTTACACATTGACACGCCACTGACCAATCTGGTCATCAAGGCATTTAATACCGGATTGGATCAGTTCATCGCGCAGCAGATTTTTCCCCCGGTGCCGGTGGGCAAGCAGTCCGACAAGTATTACACGATCCCCAAGGGGGCATTTTTGCGTGTCCCTAATACCCGGCGCGCGCCCAAGACGCTCGCGAATCGTATCGAGTTTGACGTGTCCAGCGACTCGTATTTCGCTGATAACTACGCGCTGGCCGGCGAGATCGCGTTGGAGGATTTGGACAACGCGGATGCGGCGTTGCAACTGCGGCAAAATACCAGCAACGTGGTTATCAGCGGGCTGTTGCGTGACCTTGAAGTACGTGCCGCTAATCGCGTGACGAGCGGTACGCAGCTTGGGTCATATGTCTCGCTGAGCGGCGGCGCCAAGTGGAACGATTTCACGAACGGCTCGCCTATCAGCGACGTGACTACGGCGCATGCGTTCATCGCGCAGCGCACGGGATTGATTGCTAATACGTTGGTCATCGATCGCGATACGCTGAAAATCGTGCGGCGTCATCCCGAACTGTTGGACATGTTCAAGTACACCTCCGGCGGGCAGATTAACGACCAGCAGTTGCGCGAGGTCTTTGAGGTCGAGCGTATTTTGGTGGGGCGTGGCATCAAGGAAAATGCATTGGAAGGCGGCACATCATCCATGACCAACATCTGGGGTAACAATGCCGTGCTTGCCTATATCGATGCCAATCCAGGCGGGCTCGACACAGTGACCTTCGGTCTTGCTCCGCGTTGGCAACCCGCTGGATTTCCCGCACCGTTCGTCATGGGGCGCCAACGTTTCGAGGGCCCCGGCACCAAGCAGATTGAGGTAGTTGAGGGGCAGTATTTCCAGGATGAAAAAATCGTCGCTCAGGACCTGAGCTACGGTATTCTCGGTACGCTGTAATGTGGAGTCATCGTAGATGCTACGCGTATTCACCCGTGATGTAGGCAGGCGATATCTAAAGGGGGATGTCAAGGACTTCTCCATCCTGACGTGGCGCGGCATAGCGCAATCCGCGGGCGAACCGCTCGCTAAATTTAGCCGCGCTATAAACGATTTGGTGAGGGACTTAGACGATGAAAAATCTACTCGACAATTTACTGCTGCGCATCCCATTAACATGCAAAGCGCAAAGCGCAAGTAACCAGTTCGCAGGCGCTACGACGCTTGCAAGTGGTTCGGCCACGGTGGTGGTATCTACATCGTCGGTCAAAAGTAATTCGCTGATTATGCTTGGCGTGCAGGCCCTGACGGATCAGGCCAGCGGGTTTGCCGCGCCGATTGAAGTGCGTACTACGGTAGACGGCGCCCGCTTTGTTTTGGGTTACGCCGATGGTAACGCACAGGCACGCGACGCCACGGTGTACTGGATGATCGTGCGGCGATAATACGTATGGATACATACACACAGTACGCAACGATTCCGCTTAGTGGGACTATCTCGACCATCTTCGAGCTGCGTGGCAGTGATAATGCCGCGCTATGGGTGCCAGTAGTCACAAGCTGCGTCGGCTATATGCAGGCATCGATCGATACTACTAGCGCTAATTTTTTCCGCGTACAAAATGCCGCGGGAAGCGCCGATTATGATAGATCAATCGCGGCAGGGTCTAAATGCTATAGGGTGGGTGAAGCCGCGCGGCTCATGCGGTATTGTCGATTGGAAGTCTCCGTGCCGCAAACATCCGTGCGGACACTCGCCATGACCACCAAATTTTAAGGAGCTAGTATATGCATGTTGGAAGTTTGCAAGCAATCTCGGACGCGGTGCCTCTCAGGGAGATCGTGCTCGGTGAACTGTGGCGAGGGCATCGCGGCTTTTATGCGGCAGCACCGGACGAAACGCTTTGCGTCAATGATCTGATCGTTAACAACGGTCGCGTGCATATTGCACAACGAATGACCGGTGATGATACGATCAGCAGCAAGATGAATTACATGTCGGTAGGCACCGTTAGCACTGCTGCCGGTCTGACAGATACCACGCTAACCGGCGAGGTTAAGCGCAAAGCGCTGGCTGTATATTCAGCCACCACTAATAATGTGATCACGGCAGTGGCCACATTCGGTGGTGCAGCGGATAGCGTGTCATCGTTGCAGATGACGGAAGCGGGATTGTTCAATCACGCTTCCAGCGGTCAGGGCACCATGATGCAGCGCGTCACGTTTGCAGCGGTTACATTGGCGGACAGTGATTTGTTCAAGATCACGCTTCAAACCAACGTCGGGAGTAACACCATTTAATATGGCCGCAAGCACGGTCGATTTATTGATCGCGGAGGAGGGCGAGAAACTCTCCGCGTATCAGGATTCCATGGGGTTCTGGACTATCGGCGTTGGTCGTTTGATTGATGCGCGTAAGGGCGGCGGGATCAGTCAGGAAGAGTCGCGGTATTTGCTAGCAAATGATATCCGCAGAATCGAACGCGCGCTGGGCGAAAGATATCGTTGGTTCTCGCGATTGGACGCAGTGCGCCGTGCGGTCGTGATCTCGATGGCATTTCAAACAGGAGAAGCTCTGCATAAGTGGCCAAAGTTTTGTAACGCGATGGCGGTAACGGATTATGTTGCGGCCGCCAAAGAAATGCTTGACAGCACCGTGGCGCGCGAGCAAGCGCCGTTGCGATGGAACCGTCAAGCGCACATGATGCTGACTGGGCAGTGGGGGACATGATGGATTGGCAAACGGCATTTAACGTTACGGCAGCCTTAGCGGGATTCTTCGGTGGGTTGTGGGTTAGCCGCATCATGAGGATGCAAGAGCGCATATCCGAAGAACTGCAACAGTTGCACACGCAACATTTACCTCGTTATGTGCGGCGCGATGATTTTAATCACGCGCTGGACGTGCTGCTGAAAAAGCTCGACAAGATCGACAGTAAGCTAGACACGAAGGCCGATAAATAGGAGGTGTGTGATGGAGTCGGGGAAAGATGGTGCTGCATCAATGACGATAATTTCCGCTGTGGTAGTGGCGGTTAATACGTTGCTGAACGCCTTTGGTGTGGGGTTGGATAATGTCGACGAGTTAGTGAGTGCTGTAGTAACGGTGATCGCTGCCGGTACAGCTATTTACGGGCGTGTGCGGGCGCGTGCGCCCATCACATCTATGGCAGGCATGAATTTACCGTAGGTAGGAGGTCGCATGAAACCAGGACAGGAAAAAAGAGATCGGGCAGAATGGGGCGCGTCCGTGTTAATGACTCTACTGGCAATAGGGGCATGGTACATTCTGACGGGATGCACGACGCCGATACAGCCGCAGACTACCCGCCAGCAGGTCGCGGTAGCTACTGTCACGCTGACCGGCGTGTACAACGGTATAGCTACGCTGGCGGAGACCGGGCAGCTAACCACAGCAGAATACGGCGCACTGATGCAATCTGCGGATCGCGCGCACGGTATACTATTGGTCGCTGTCGCGGCGTTACGCGACGGTGACACGGCATCCAGCGCACAGCATTTACTATTTGCCAACCGCATATTGTTGGAACTGCACAGTCAACTAGCTAATCGTCGAGGAGGTGCGCCATGAACGCGGTAGTCGTAATCGGTCGACTGTTACAGCTTACTACAGCGTTGGCGGAGATCAACGCCGCAATCGGGCAGCTTAACGCTTTACTGAGTCAGGCGCAGGCGGAAGGCCGCGACTTAACCAACGAGGAAATGGTCACGCTGAACGATTCATTGGAAGTGGCGCGCGCGCGCGCGTTGGCCGCGCATGTGACATGAATAGTATCAATGCGCCAGTACTGAGGTCACGCTTGCTGGAAGTGGTCGAACTGCAAACGAGCGGCCGTGCGCAAGCGGCGTTGGACGCCGTGCGCAAGCTGATTGGCGAGCTTGATCGGTCTGCATTGTTAGCCGCACGCAATTGCCCCAAGAGCTGAGGAGTTACCATGAAACGTTGGCTATTATGTTTGCTACTGTTGCCGTTTACGGTGTCCGCGGATATCAGCAAATTTAATTGGGCGCCGGTTACCACAGACGTGGCGGGCGCGCCCACGATCGTGACCGGTTACATCTTGAGCTGCGGATCTGTCAGCGGTGCGTATACCGTTGTTAAGCCGGTTGCGCCGGTCACTGAGCTGCCGATTAATGCCATGGTAACTACCGACGGGGCGTATCATTGCGTGGTGCAGGCAGAAAATACTGCGGGAAAATCGGATAAATCGGCGGAATTAAGTTTTTTCTTGCACGCCGGAACGATCCGCCCACTCGTTCCGGCTGCTCCCGCTTCCTTCGAGGTTAACTAATCATGACTAGACGCTATTATCTGTGCGCCATAATCGGCGATGGTGCCTATGAAAATCCATATCGCTCGGCAGCGGCTGAGTACGGTTTGAGTTATGTGAGTGATATTCCTGTCGATGATATGGGTCACCCAACATCTACATGGACATTAACGTTGGTGAATGCTCTAAATCATTCGGCGCTACTTTCCGATCCACTAATTTCGGCATTGCCCGAGTTTCCCCTGGACGGAAAAGTGGCCGCGATCAATAACGCTACAAAAAATAATATGCTTGCTCGAATGCGCGCGAGAGGGATCGATACCTCGTTTGTCGATAAGAGTGATGGCTATCGTGATGTGATAAGGGCGCTGGGAAAAATGCTCAATAATAACTTCGACGAAAATAATTTTGACGTATCGGATTGATTAAATGGCTTTCGTTACCGACTCGTTTACCGAGGCATCCGATACCACGCTCGCGTCCCATACCGGCGAAGTGGGCGCAACGTGGACACTCCGGTCTACTCTTACGGCGATAGTTAAGGGCGCTACAGATCGTCTCGAAAAAACGGAAGGGACTACGGGCTCAGTCCTTTATCATGCATCGGGTGTGCCGGCGGGCGTAGAATACGATGTTTACGCCGATTTCATCGCCGTCGATATATCAAAAGAAAATCAGCCCGGCATTACTGGTCGCTACAGTACGTCGGCCGCTACCTTTTATCTTGGCGGAGTGCAAGGTACTCATAATTGGGATATGTGGAGGGTGTTCGCAGGGTCGTGGACTGCCCTTGGATCATACACGCAAACCTTAGTCACTGGCACGACGTATGCCGTACACC
>Ga0209518_1003935_pt1 | contig 12331 bp, 26 predicted proteins | sample RifGroB1_FD_183993 | JGI IMG/M metagenome (GOLD analysis project Ga0209518, IMG submission 183993) | Groundwater microbial communities from Rifle, Colorado, USA - Groundwater B1 (SPAdes) (version 2) | ecosystem: Environmental > Aquatic > Deep subsurface > Groundwater | place: Rifle, Colorado... | reverse complement strand
AGAACAACCCTGAGTTCAAGGCTCGTTACGACGATCTACTGGAATCCCGTCTTGATAAGTGGGAGGACTGCCTACATAAGAACATCCTCGCCGGGTCGGAGACCTCCGTTATCTTCGCCCTGAAGACGAAGGGCAAGAAGCGCGGCTACGTCGAGAAGGAGACCCAGGACGAGAGGGTGGTAGAGATCCTGGCCCAGGTGCTTGCCGAAGAGCTTACCGTCCGTGACGCCGCGTACAAGATCACCATGCTGGGATTCCCCTTGCCGGAGGTCATCAAGATCCAGCTTGCGAAGGCCACCCAGGAAGAGGAAGAAGACACCACGCCGTCCACGCCTACCGCCGACCTGGACAGGGCATACCAAGAGGCCATAGCGCACATGGAAGCGCAAGTCGAGACCTTCCTTCCCGAACGGCAGGCCGATGTGCTCAACATCAAAGACGACCTCAAGGCACAAGAGAGTTTCGCCCCCGGACAAGAATCCGCCGACTCCCCGCAAGAATCTTTTTAGTGTGTACGATTTTGTTTGACAAATAAATCAGAAGGTCTAAAGTGGGGCAAAAGTATAGCGCACGTCATCATCAAGGAGTTATGAACCTTTGATTTGCATCGGAGAGGCACATGGCAGCACGTAAAACCCACTGCAAATACGGCCACCCCCGGACCCCGGACAATTTGGTGGGCTCCAACAACTGCAAGACGTGCCGGACCATTGCCCTCCAGAAGAGGAAGGACGTGCGTGCTGCCGTCCGGGTTGCCAAGGCGAAGGGCGCCAGTGCCGAATCCGTCGCGGCCATCACCGCGCCAAGGAAGCAGAACAGGCGCCGGTACTGCATGTGCATGAAGTGCAACCACCGATGGTTTGATTATCCCGTGAAGCACTACAGCGACTACTACCCGCCAGCGACTGACTGCTTTGGGTATGTGGTCGAGCGGGAGAGGGATAACAGGGTGGCTTGCCCGTCCTGCGGGTCGAAGCATAACGTGAGATTCTTCCAGGACGTGTTTATCAATCACGCGGAGGCATCGTTTCCAAATGTAGACCCGTTCGATGGGAGATCGTTAGATGAAGTGGCACATATTTAGTTGCAAACAAAGGGGGGGACGATGGGCACTGCAATGGTTGGTTTTATGCTGGAGGAAGTGGGCGCGGGCCGGATGGATGTCAACGAGGCTTTTGAGTTCCTTGCGAAAATGCACATCGAAGAGTGCGCGATCTACGAGAAGCAGTACGACGAGGCTATCGACCTGCTGCGCGACGCGGGCCGCAAGATCATCTCCATGAAGATCGAGGCGCTGAACGCCAAAGAGCGCGAGACCGCGATTCTCCGCACCACTTACCAGACGTGGTCCTACCTGGGGGAGTACACCAACGACGGGCAGGCGGCGACGCACGCGAAGCGGCTCCTTCAGAAATGTCTGCTGGTGCGCGGGACCGAAGCTCACAAGGTAGCCGTCAAGACAAAGCTGCTTTCGCCGCCCCCGGTGAAGTGGTGGAAGCGCCCCGTGTGGTGGCAGTCGTGGTGCTACACCTTCTTCGGTGTGTCGGTAGCCCTCTTTGCTTTCAACCTGGGGCATGACCCGCTCGAGCCGGTATGGGCGGCGTTCTGGTTGCTGATGGTGTTCATTTACGCGATGGACATAGCTATTTCCGCCAACACCCAAAGGTAACCACGGTCTGCTCATTTACTGCGAGTAACCGCCCAAGGAGGCAACATGGATTTGCAGGGAAAGGTGATGGATTTGAGCAAATGCGGGGGCGTCTGCCGTGGAGCCTGCAAGCACTACGCAATCGGGATCGAATGCCCGACTGAGGCAACCTATGAGCCGCGTGAGGTTCAGAAAACGACTCTGGCCGGAGTTAAGGAGTGGATGACGATTACTGAGGGCAAGGGCGGCATTGCTCGGCGCGACCTCATGGAGTGGCTCATTGTCGAGATCGACCGCCTCACCCAACTCTGCGAGGAGCAGGGGGGCGAAATAGAACACTTGAAAGAGCAAGCCGGCGATTTGGAGAGCCAAAACGAGACTCTACAGATCGAGCACGACGTGATGTACGCCAGGATCAGGGACGCGAACGGCCAATATTCGCCGGAAGAGGTGTCCAATCTCATAGACGCGGAAATCGCCATCTCCAAAGCAAGGGAGGAGGTGGCAGCGGTAAAAGAGGAGAGCTACCGGATACTCAAAACCACCGCAGCGGCTATGGAGAAGCTGAAACAAACTTGCGACTCCGATTGCAGAGAGTATTTAAAGGACCAAGAAGCCGCCGAGCAGCGTGAGAATGTGCTAGTTGAAGCCCTCACGGACATGTTCGACCCGCTGCAACACAGGGTCGCCTGCCAGAAAAGGCTGATGGACAAGTGTATGTGCGCGGTTTGTGTCACTGAAAGAGCCAGAGCCGCCCTTGTTGCGGCATCGGAGGTGGGGGATGTTCGGTGATATTCACGACACGCACGAATTCAACATGCTGTCGGTTAACGAGCAAGTCAAACGGCTCCGCGAAAGTTTGCTGAAAAGGCAAAAAGAGGCCGAGCAGCCCACTCTCCGCGATCAGTTCGCTATGGCAGCGTTGCAGGGGATACTGGCGCATAGCTGGCGGACGAATGTCACCGATGAAGGTTTCGCCGGGGATGCTTACAGACTGGCGGACGCCATGCTTGCAATGAGAGCGGCAGGAGGTGGGGATTGAAAAAGCGGCAGATCACATCGTACAGCGGTGATACCTACGAGGTCGTTGAGCGCGGGCGAAGCACTGTCTACCATCGGGTGCGGCGCGCTCGACCCGATATTCCTGTTGCCAAGGTAGAAAGCCCTATAGCAGACTTCTTGACCGTCAAGGCGAACCCAAAGGAGTACGAAAAGCTCAAGGCCGACCTCGCCGCCGCGCTGGAGAGGGTGGGGGAGCTGGAGCGCGATGAGGCCGCGACTCGCGCATACTGGTCAAATGCCTACTACGCCATGGAGGCCGAGCGCGACCAACTCAAGAGGGAACGCCAAAACGTCATCGAAGAGGCTCACCGTTCCGCGTTGGTGAATGCCAGAAACTCCGCTGCCGTGATTGAGGAGCTGCGCATAGAGGTGGAGCAGCTCAAGAGGGAGAGGGATGAGTACCGCGATTTTCTGCACCCTCACACCAGAGACGTACTCAAGAAAGAGCAGTACCGCCAAGGGTGGGAGAATTGCAGGGAGGCGGTAAGTGACCTGCTGCTGTTGCAACCCGATAGGACCCATGAGGAATGTTGTGACTGTGCTCTTGAATCAGTAGAACCCGCACAATGTGCAGGCCATCGGGCAGGACCGACAGAATGCAGTAGTTTCGTGCCGGTGCCGGAGAGGGGGAAACCGTGACAGTTAAACAACTGATAGCGCGTCTTCGGAAGATGCCACAGAACTTACAAGTCTCCTATGCTCACCACGACAACAGCGGGTGGGAAACTGCGGGCGATATTTGCTCGGTCACAATTTTGGACAAGGCATCTGATAAACCGGCCTGCACTCTCGACAGGCTTGATCAAGAACGCTACGACTCAATGCCGAAGCGCCAAGTAGTGATAAGGGGCTAAGGAGGCCCAATAGCATGGACGAGAAATTAAGTGGAGCAGTTGTGATGGACTTGAGCAAGTGTGGCGGCACATGCAGAGGTGACTGCAAGCACTATCAAATCGGTATCGACTGTGAGGATAGCCAGAAATACGAACCGTCTTCCCCGTGGTCGGCGGGTTGCGAGTGTTCCAGTTGGTGCAGGGCAGAACAGCAAGACATCCGCGACAAGCATCACAAAAACTGCCCCAGGTACAACGAGACGATCAGGGTCGTCAAGATCACCCATGAAGGCCAAAGCTGCATTGACGCTGATATTCCCGGCGCGCTGCAGTCACTGGCTGATAGCGACAACTACTGCTATCAGGTCGAGATTATGGACATGCTCAAGCGGGAGTATGATGTGTTGCCGGAGTTCACGGGGTTCTAGGGAGAAGGGGAATAGCATGGACAAGTTTGAAGAGGAATACGCAGCGTTTGAACAGGCCCAGGACGGAGACGTTTTCACTTGGAAGGCTATGGCAAGACATTTCTTTACCGCAGGCGAGGCAAGAGGGCGCGTGATGGGGATGGGGGACTTGCCCGAACCACAGGCGTGGCTCATCACTGGGAGCAAGATATACCAGGACACCGCGACTGTGACCGAGCGTGCCGCCAACCTGCGGGTAATAGAGCGTAGCGACGGCTCTTCCCGCAAAGTGCCGCTTTACAGCATCGACGCCATCCGCCAAGCCGCCGCACAGCCTGACCATATTGCTGACGTCACGAAAATGGTGGAGCCTGCCGAGGTGTGCGAGTGGACTTATCCTGGCGATGCTGACTTGCCGGGTGAAATGGTTTCGCAGTGCGGTACCAGATCATACTTCAATAGCCACGGTGATGTGCAAGAGGGCTTCAAGGTTTGCCCCTACTGCGGCAAGCCCATAAAGGTGAAGGGGGAGTAAAACATGTCGTTACCGAGGCTGTTAGAAGAGGGAAGGGTAGAGGTGCGACTGGTATCTGGCTGCACCCAAGTCTTGCGTCTGGAAGAGATCGACGCGCTGATGGATCACCTCCAGGTGGCGAGAGGGCTTGTCTCCACGGAGATTGCGATGACGGCGCGGCAACCGGGGATGCAGACCATCCGGGACCTCGCCATGCTGGTAAAGCTGCTTGCCCGCGATAACGCCAATCTTGTGGCCTACCATAGTAAAGGCGGGACCATGAGTAAAAGGGCAAACGACGCCATGGACTACCTCCAGCGGAAGGGGCTGCAAGGCTCCCCGCTTCGTGCTGCCGTGGGCCGTGGCCTTTCCGATGGTTCGGTACGCCAACTCTTGGTGGGAGAGATCGTAGAAGAGGGCGATTTGATCCTTCACAACGGCGACTGGATACCTCTTCGGGACGGGTTCGGTCAAGAGTACCATCCTAGCCTGCACAGTCCTATCGGCAGGGCGGTACACGATCAGCACGAGGGCATGAAGACTGCGCTGGGCGAAGCGATCAGCGAGGCCCTTGTCGGAGCATGGGACTGCGGGCGCGTTTGGGAGGCGTGGGAGGTCGGCACCATGAGCGAAGAAGACTTCACGCCTACAGCTGAAGACCCCGCTCGTGTGGAAGAGCTGGTGGATGCTGTCCTTGAAGTTATGCAGCCGGTGATAGACGCGGCAGACTTGGCCGACCCCCGCACTTTGATGGACGAACAGGAGCGGAACGAGCATCTGCTTCTGCGGCTGGAATCTGCCGAGCGCGAATTGCAGGATCATGCCGATGTCGCTCGTTTGCAAGGCCGAATAGAAGGCCGCTGCGACGGGGTAAAACAGGCCATCAAGGCCGTGGCGCGGCTTTGGCCTGACACCCCAGAGGCTCAGAAGTACGCCAAGCCGTTCACGGAAGCGATAGAAGTCTGCTGCGCCGACATGATCTACTACCAACCGACCTTTCCGTCATGGCGCAAGGAGGTTCCAGACACGGGGGGTGCATGGTGGTACTGGAACGGCGACCCGGAAGACCGCCCCACGAGGGTGGACGTGGTGATGCGGAGCTGCTGCGGCAAGATGCGGGACTACATCTACAACGGTTTCTCCGGTTGGGCGACCAACATCAAGGGCGGCATGTGGTTGCGCGAGATCGAGCCTAAAGTGCCGGGAGGGAGTAGCCATGTGCATGCAACCTTTTAAAGACGGAGTGCCGTGCAGTCATCCCGGCTGCGCCTCACACGTCACCCACCCCTGCGAAGGCTGCGGGCGGATCGGAGCCCGGACCCCGGAGAAGCTGCTTGTCATGCGGGTGGCGGAGTCCACGAACGGGCGGGCCGTGGCCGTGCTAAGTCTGGAAGAGATGGTAGCGGCCTTTAAAGAGCAGTCGAAGCAGATACGGAAAGCCTACACCAAGCCCCCCATGTCGGACGCCTGCGAGTTCGTCGCGCTGGCCTACGACGAGGCCCGCGCCGTCTTCGAGCGGGCGCTTCACGACCTGGAGATGGCGGAACGTATCAGCCGGGAGAACACCGATGCCCTTTAACCCCCAAGACTTCAAGAAGGTCCCCATTGCCGAGGCGACGGCGGTTCCCTCGCACTCCGGGCAATGCCACGCCACTATCAACAAGTGGTGGGCTGTCACTGAGGATGACTGCATCCTGTACTTTGGGATCTCCAGGCAATGCAACGACAACCAGAAGGTGATCGAGCACATGCTCACCCACGAGGGTTACCCCGGAGTCAAGGCGGTGTTCATTCCAGTCGTCTTTGACAAAGAATAGTTGACACCGTTAATGTGTCCATGCTAGAAGCATTGCTACACTGATTATCAACGCATTAGGAGATTCAGCTATGTTCGGTGGAAAGCTGCGGTGCCCTGTCTGTAACCAGTACGCACCCGACCGTTGCACCTGTAACAAGGGCAGCGCCAAGGTGGCAAAGATCGCGGAGCCGCCGTCGGTGCTTTGCGGTGACCTGCGGCTCATTTGCCGTTCTTGCGCCAAGATCCATAAAGTTGAATCACGGTTCAACGCCAGCAATCTTAGAACCACTGGAGACAATGGCGAGGGCGGCTGCAACCTGTGTGGTCACGACGTGCCTCTGGCTGAGGTGAGGATGTGATCGAACGACGAGTCAGTAGCCAGTTTGCCCCGGCACCGGAACCCAGTAGTCGTTAAACACTCCCGTCCGTGCATGCAGCGGGTAGCGCGAGGTGGAAGCCCAACGCTGGCAGGTTGGTCAAAAGCCGGGGCAATTCAATAATCAAAAGCATCAAAGGGGGAGGAAGCATGTCGATGTCGAACAAGCAGGCGAGGGATCACCACAAGGCGACGGGGGAAGTGCCGGAAGGGTTCTTCAAATTGGACAGCGGGGAGATAATCCCCCGGAGCAGGCTTTGCTCTTCACTGAGGACCGGGAACGATGACCCTACGCTAAAGGCCCGACAGAACGGGACGGCGTACCGAGTGACTGAAAGCGGGGCACACGTCCGACTGGGGGAGAAGAAGCTGAACAAGTCCGAGCGCAAGATGCTCAAGAAGATCAAACGGCTTGCGCGGGATAGCCGGGACGCTGTGATGGAGGGCCTGGAGACCATCGTGGGGGCCGACAAGGGCCGCCCGGTGCCGCCGCACCGCTCCGGGGGTGGTATGCCGGTGACCTATGACGCCATTAGGGGTATTGGCAACGGGATCGACCTGGGCGGGGTGAAGATCACTGTGCTTCCGCCTGCAACCGAGAAGCCCGCCCCGGTGCGCTGCCTCACCCCGGAGGCGCGGGAGGAACGCGAAGAGTTCGACGCCTTCGCTCACGAGCGCGGGGGATGCAGTTGTCACATCAACCCGCCGTGTTCCTACTGCCTCCACCCCGGCAACCCCGCCAACCAGGATGAAGACGAATCGTGCTGGACGGAGAAGGTGCCCGACGTCGTGGCGGAGGACCCTGCGCGGTTCATGCTCTCCGGGCTCCCCAGCCCCTTTGGGGGGTTCGTTCTGACTGCCTGCGTGGACTGCGACCACAGTGACAGTTGCGTGAACGACGAGGCTGTCTTGCGGTCCTACGACCGTTGCGGAGACACCCGTCCCCCGGCCATGAACGTGCAGCAGCGCGAGTGGTGCCTTCAGGAGATCAACGCGGTAGAGGGCTGGAGCCGGGACGACTACGAGGCGGTTCCCGATCAGGAACTGGCAAGGGCCGTGGTTTACGCATGGGGCGATTATGCCCGCGACAAGGGGGTGATATGAAATACCGCAGGATGAAGGCAGGCGAGATCATCGAGCCAACCGACGAGTACATCAGCTACCACTGTCCGAGCCAATCCACCTATATTCCGGTGGATGCGGTTTCGGTGGGCAAGGCCATCCTTGAGTGCAACGTCAAGTATTACAGGCGGCCCGTGCCGCCGCGAGAAAACAAGGGAGAGAACGATGTGCGAAGGGCTTAGAGTAGAGAAGGTCATGGGGCTCCGGGACGGCGATGTCTTGGTTATCAAGGCGGCAAAGAGCATGAACCCCGCGACGTTGAGCAAGTACGCGGCCCTGGTGCGCGATCAGGTCGCGGAGGCGAACCCCGGCAAGAACATCAAGGTCTTTGTTACGACCCCCGACGTCACCCTCGACAAGGTGGATGAACCCGCCATGAATGCGGCAGGCTGGTATCGCAAGCAGGTCGAGGAATAAAGCAGTTGACATCCCAGAAAAGCGGGCGTATTTTACCCCGCACCAATGCAGTCACTCTAACAAAGGAGGGATTCATGAGACATCTGCGTACCATGCTGGCCCTGGCGTTGGCCCTGGCAATCAGTTGCCTTGCTGCCCCGCTTGCGCTGGCATCGCCCAACACGAGGGGAGCCCCGGAGGCGGCCCTTGCCATGGTTGACAGCGCACCTATCTTCCAGCTCCAGCACGACGTCACCACGGCCAAGCCTGAAGCCTACGCCAACGTGAACGCCCCGGACCCCCTGGCATGCTCCGAAGCGGTCAGTGCCGGGACCATCGAGATCGAACTGACATTCAGACCCTGCGCCGAAGGATTCGGCACCAAGAAGACGGAGGTGACACGGCGCTTGCCGTCCACCTGAATCAAGGTGACGGCCCCCAACGTCACCTAAAAAACCAGATACAGAGAAAGACCCATGTGATACAGGCATGGGTCTTTTTTTATGTCAGTACGAAAAAAGTTATTGCCAAAATATTACATTTCACGTATTGTCCCTGCCAGTTGTCAACACTCAGGAGGATCGTATGAACATCACATTGTCCATGCCGCAACAGTACGTGGAACGCTTGGAGAACGAAACTGACGCAACCGGGATGGGGCGCTCCGAGATCGTGAGGCGGGCGCTTGACCTGTACTTCGCGGCGAAGCAGAAAGAGGACATTGGAAGACGGGAAGCGTAATCAACCATAGGTGTCATTGCACTGGAGGGTTAAATGCTGTCATTGGCCGTTGTCTGCATCATAATCATGATTATTGCCGCTAGTGGTGTTGTTTATCTTTTTGTGGCCCCTTCGGGGTGTCCGAAATGTGGGTTCTTTAACCCGTGTTCGGAGTGCAATGAGAGGATGACGATCATAGACGAAAAACTTGATGGACTAAAGCGGAGGGGCGAATAGATGGCAACGGGTATTCCTTGGGTAGACGAGACGATAAATCCGATCGTCGGGTGCTCTAAAGCAAGCACTGGCTGCACTAATTGCTACGCCGAGGGCATGGCCCGCCGTCTGGCATCAATGGGCACCGAAGGCTACGACAATGTTATCACGAACGGCAAATGGAACGGCGGGGTGTCTTTTGTCCCGTCCGCACTGGAAAAGCCGTTCCACTGGAAAAAACCACGGACCATCTTCATCGGGTCCATGGGCGACGTATTCCATGAGTCGGTGAAGTCGCAATGGCTTGACACAATGATGGGGATGATCGCTCTGAACGGGCATCACACGTTTATTCTGCTCACTAAGCGGGCAAAGAGGATGCACGATTATATGCATCTTACAGTGCATCAGCCACTGCCGAATTTGGTTCTCGGTGTCTCCGCCGAGAATCAGCAGGCGGCAGACGAGCGCATCCCGTTGCTACTCAAAACTCCAGCGGCCAAGCGGTTCATATCCCTGGAGCCGATGGTGGGGCCGGTAGATCTGCTACCGTTCCTATGGCAGGACATGAACCACAACATAATCCCGCAGAGTGGCCGACCAAGCAGTCTGAGCGGGGTAATCCTTGGCGGCGAGTCGGGCACCAAGGCACGGCGGCTTTCCCCCCAATGGGTGCGGTCGGTACGCGACCAGTGTGACAGGGGCGAGGTCCCGTTCATGTTTAAGCAGGGGGATAAGGGTTGGCCCGAACATAATGGCTTCCCCGTTTTGGACGGCGTGATCCACACCGATCTTGCCTGGACCACACGGAAGGGGCGCAACGTCAACATAGAGGTGCCGCATGTGGGGCTTTAGCATTGGGGAGATTGTCATTGGCTACGCCGTCTACATGGTTGCTTTGGCGTCCTACGTGGAATGGGATGCGAGGAAGCACGCGCTTAAGGGGCGCGGGTGTAACCTATGAAGTGCCCTTTAGTGAAAAGCCTCACGCCTCTCGGATGTCTGCTCAACAAGCTGAAGTACGACGCCTGCATGGAGTGCCAAGGGATAGACGGCTACCTGGATTTCGTGCGGGCGTCGCGGGATAAGCTGTCGGCCATGCTTCCCGATGCTCCTTCAACGTCCCGCTCAGTTCCCGCCGTGATCCACTCTGGGTTTTTCATCCCCATGGACACGGCCAAGGTGAAGGAATTGGAGAAGCGCGGTATAACCGCCGAGCATGCCGAGGGGATGCTGAATCTGTGGCTCTCCGGGGATCTCTGCCAGCGGCGACCCGTCATAGACCCATGCGCTAAAAGCCGTATCAGGCCGGAGGGATAGATGACGGCGGCAAGGTGCCTTATATGCAAACGGAAAATCAGTGATCCCGACTCGCTAAAAAGGGGAATCGGGGCAACATGCTGGAAGCGTCTGCACCCCCCGAAACCGAAGAAAGTCAAGAAGGCGAGGGTGAAGAAGCGGCGTTTGCGGTCAAGCCACGGGGTCAAGGAATGGCATCAGGAAGAGTTGCCGCTGTTTCAGGAGGAAGAGTGAAACTCAAAGACCGCGTAGGCCTATGCTATGAGCTTTCCTTTCAGGAGATGCGCCGGGGCGACTGGGATCACCTCGCGCACGGATACCTGCACTACATGGGGGCATGCATCCATCACGCATGGGTGGAGAGGTCCGGGGCCGTCTATGATCCTGTCTTCGACGCTGAGTTCCCGAAGGAAGCCTACTACGGCATGTTTCAGGCCGCTGATGTCGTCCTCTACACCCCGAAGCAGGTATGTGAGCAGGCGCTGAAAACGGGTATCGCGGGGCCGTGGGCAGAGGTTGACGGTAGCAGGCTAAAGCTGCTTTCAACGGAGATGCCAGTAAGGAGAATGACCTATGCCGCACTTTGAGATGACAGATAGATTCCCGAAGCCCCCTGCTCATGAGCCCTTCGACATCCACAAGCTGTACCGGCAGGCGGGGGTGGACCCGGACCCCGCGCCGCCCCTCGCCGAGGAAGTGGCGAAGCTCCGGGAGGCCGTGGAAGAGTTGGCCTACTGGCTGCGCCCCCAGATGGGGCAGATCGTCACCGGCAAGGCCTCCGTGGAAGAGTTCGAGCGCCTGACAGGTAGGAAGCCATGAAGCCGGGGAGCGTCCACGTTATGACCGTTCAGCGTGGCCGCAACGGCGTCACGGCTGTGGACATTCCGGTGACAGTAATCCGGGAGGGCGTAGGCCAGCATGACTGTATTGAGTGCGAGGGTAGAGGTATCTGGGATTACGGACCCGATGAAGAGCCAGTAACAGACTGTGTTGAGTGCAAAGGGCAAGGCAGGGTCTTTTGCTCATTGTAAGGGCTGGACGTGCCCGTGGAAACAATCAAGGCCCCGGCAGACAGGGTAAAACCGGAATATCCCATACGAAGCCGTTGGGTACAGTTCGCAGGAAGCGGGCACGTCCTTAAACAAGGGGGTAGCATGAAACTCAGCAAGGCAGGCGAAGCAAAAGAGCGAGAGCCGATCAGGGCCGACAAGCTCCCTCTGGCGCGGCACATTGAAGATGACGGCTACGTGGATCACCGCACCTATCTGGCGTGGTACGCATGGAAGGCACGGGCTGCGGCGGGCATGCCGGATTACGCCATCACTGAGTTGTCGGAAATGAAGCCGGACATGTGCAAGATAGGCCACTTGATAGCGACGCAAGACAACCGGATCACGGACGCGCCTATCTTCATTGTGCAGCAGAAGCAGTTCATCTACGGCGTAGAGGACGGATACACCGACTTGTATCACTGGTGCCACAAGGACGGGGATGGAACCGCCGACGCCGTTCTGGCCGCGAGGCTCGATGCCAAGGACAGCGACGGCAGAAGCACCGGCAAGTGGGAGAAGATCGGCTATGTGGAACACTGGGAGTTCGTGACGGCCTGCTTCACGGAGCAGGGTTGTATCGACTACCTGAAGCGCAACGGCCATAACCTCAAAGAGCCGCGCATTTATGCAGAAGGGAGCTACCGAAACGAGGAATTCCGCAACGTGCGCGAGTTCCTGAAGAGGATGGCGTCATGAGTGAAGATCACCTAAAGGCCATTACGCTCTGGCAGCCGTGGGCTTCGGCCATGGCGGCGGAGATGAAACGGAACGAGACGCGCTCGTGGCGCACCGATTACCGGGGGCCGCTCCTTATTCACGCGGCAGCCCGCCGACCGACCGAGTGCGACCTTTGGGTACTAGAACATCCTGCCGTGAAACTGCGGCTTG
>Ga0209518_1003932_pt1 | contig 12339 bp, 15 predicted proteins | sample RifGroB1_FD_183993 | JGI IMG/M metagenome (GOLD analysis project Ga0209518, IMG submission 183993) | Groundwater microbial communities from Rifle, Colorado, USA - Groundwater B1 (SPAdes) (version 2) | ecosystem: Environmental > Aquatic > Deep subsurface > Groundwater | place: Rifle, Colorado... | reverse complement strand
GACGGAACATTTGAATATAATGGTACGGATCTTTTCTTTAGTAAAGGAACGACACGATATAAGGTAACAATGAGTGCTGTTTAATTATATTAAATAATAAGATAATTTATGTAAATATAAACCCTTGATTTTATAAGGGTTTATATTTTTTGTGATTTTAAATATTTGAAGATATTTTAAATGCTTATAAAATTTAGAAAGTGAGTGGTTAATTATTAATCAAATTAAATTAATTATAGATAATGATGTATTAGATAAATATCATGAGTATTATTTCAAAAAATTTCCGAAACGTAAGAAAAAACCGATTGAAAAACCAACACATCCATCAATTAACAAGTGGTTTATTATGCAACGTCCACAAATGAACGCATTAAAACAATCATTAAAAGATTTCATTGTATGGTTTGTAGAAGACCAAGGATTAACAAATAAAAAAATTGAAAAATGTTCAATGACATTTGTTAGTTACTTCAAAACCAGAATAAGAACCGACATTGATAATTACAGTCCAAAATTTTATATGGATGGATTAGTTGAATCAGGTCTTATTATTGACGATGATTATTTACATATTGAAAGTTTAACAATGAGATGTGGATGGGATAAAGAACGTCCCAGAACAGAGATTTATATAAAATACTAATATAATTATCAGGGGATAGTGATTACAACATGATAAGATAGTTTTCCTAGACTATTTTCCTCTGATTTGTTTTTTATTTAGGATAATAATTTATACTATAGGAGGTAATTAATAGATGAGTGAAAAATTAAAATATGAATATGTAAAAGAATATATTTATAAACTAGAATATATTTTAATTGATAATTATTATATTAACGCAAAAATAAAATTAACTATTGTAGACAATTTAAATTATTATTATTATATAAATTTTGATAATTTAAAACAAGGCAAAAAACCAGAAAAATTTCATACGTATAATCCTTATACTATTCAAAATATAAAGTTATGGTGTAAATTAAATAATAAACCTTTTGAATTAGTTAGTGATATATATGATGGAAGTAATAAAAACCTAAAATGGAAATGTTTAAAAGAAAATTGCGGTGAAGAATTTGAAAATAATTGGAGGCACATTTTAGGACAAGAACAAGGATGTCCCTTTTGCACAGGACAAAAAGTAAGTTTATCAAATTGTCTAGCAATTAAAAATCCTGAAATATCCAAAGAATGGCATATTATGAAGAATGATAGTTTGACTCCCTATGATGTAACTTGTGGAAGTGGTAAATACATATGGTGGAAATGTAAAGATTGTGGTTATGAATGGCCTGCTAAAATTTATAGTAGAAATAATGGAATTGGTTGTCCTGAATGTAATAAATCTAAAGGAGAAAAAGAGATTAGTAAAATATTAAATGCTAAAAATATATTATTTAAAATACAAAAAGAATTTGAAGGTCTTGTTGGTTTAGGAAATGGTTTACTTTCTTATGACTTCTATATTCCTAAATTAAATCTTCTTATAGAATATCATGGTGGTCAACATGAGAAATTTACTAGAGGCATACATAAAACAATGAAAGATTTTGAAAAACAATTAGAACACGATAATCGTAAATGTATTTATGCTGATAAGAATAATATAAAATTACTTATAATATGGTATTGGGATTTTGATAATATTGAAGAGATATTAGAAAGAGAATTAAATACATAAATAAAAAATATTAAAATAAACGGAGGTATTTCTATTATGCAAATTAAAGAATTAAAAGAAAGAATCCCTGATTCCAACTCTAATGACAACAACATTATTAACATAACACAAATTTTAGGAGGAGTAGAAATTAAACCTTATCTTCCTGTAGCAGAAAAGAAATTAATTGCAGATAGTATTATTAATAGTTGCATAGAAATAGATGAAAATTCAACTATGAAAATTGATTATTTTAATAAAATTATAATTTCTAATATGTCTTTTATAATAAACTATACAAATTTAATATTTTCAGATGATTCTATTGAGGATTATGATTTATTATGTAAATATAAAATTTTAGATTATATTATCAATTCTATAGATATTGATGAGTTAAATTTTATTAATAAATTAGTTGAAGATGAATTAAAACAAATATTACAAATTGAAAATAGTTTAGAAGGAATTATTGCAAAAGGATTAAATAAATTAATTGAGAAAATTCCAGACGAAAAAGGATTAAATCGTTTAATTAATAACATTCCGAAAGCAATGAACAAATTAAAACCAGAAAATTTAAGTTTGATGAAAGAATTATTTAATCAGAAGCAAGGACAAAATTTTATGGGTGGATTGAATAGGGATATGGTTAAGAATGATAATGTAAATAGTGGGATTGAGATTACTGAGTAAATATTTACATAATAAGAGTGAGATTTTTATATTTAATTTCTCACTCTTATTAACAGAATACTAAAATAAATATATTGACAATTATATAACCTAAGTGTATAATATAAACAACAAACAATAAAAATATTATTATACAACAAGGAGAGTGATTATTTGATTGAATTTAACAAAGTTTACCATATGGATAATTTAGAATTACTTAAACAAATACCTAATAACTGCATAGACTTAATTTATTGTGATATTCTTTTCAATACAGGAAAAAGATTTAAAGACTATAATGATAAATTAGGCACTCCACAAGAAGCAATTGAATGGTATAGACCTAGAATATTAGAAATGTATAGGGTATTAAAGGATACAGGGAGTATTTATTTACATATGGATTATAGGTTGGTACATTACATAAAAGTATTAATGGATGAAGTGTTTGGATTTGATAATTTTAGAAATGATATTGTTTGGAGTTATAAAAGATGGAGTGGAAAATCAGAAGAAAAATTACAATCAATGCATGATAATATTTTATTTTATGCAAAAGGTAAAAATAAGATAAATCATTTATATGAGAAAATTGATAATCCTAAATTATATCAAAATAGAAAAGATAAAAATGGTGATGTAATTAGAAATGAAGATGGCACTGTTAAATATTTTCCTCAATATGAAAGACAAATTGATGATGTATGGTATATTGATATATTAAATCCTAGAGCAAAAGAAAGAAATGGATATTATGGTCAGAAACCTAAATCTCTACTAGAACGTATTATTAAATCTTCATCAAATGAAAATGATATAGTAGCAGATTTCTTCATGGGTAGTGGTACTACTATGGTCGTAGCAAAAGAATTAAATAGACAATATATAGGTTGTGATATTAGTGAGAGAGCAGTTGAGATAAGTGAGAAGAGATTGATGGAAGTTGGAGTTGATAGTTATGTTTGTTAGAATGATAATATAATTATGAGTATACATAAAGGAGGAATAAATCATATCTAAATTTCAACCAGTAATTAAATGGACAGGAAGTAAAAGATATTTAGCAGACCAAATAATATTTAATTTTCCTAAAGAAATTAATACGTATTACGAACCCTTCATAGGTGGTGGTTCAGTATTAATTAAATTGCTTTATAGTAATATTAAGGTTAATAAATATATATGTTCAGATATAAATGAATATCTTATAGATTTATGGAATTTAATTAAAAATAATCCAATAGATTTAATTAAATCATATAAAACTATGTGGACTGAAATGAATCAAATTGATGATATACAATTTAGAAAATTTTATTATATGAAAATTAGAGAAAGATTTAATACATATCATAAACCAGAAGATTTTTTATTTCTATCTAGAACAGCAACAAATGGTTTAATAAGGTTTAATTCTAAAGGAGAATTCAATTCTAGTTATCATTTAACTAGAAAAGGTATTATACCTGATAAATTAGAAAAGATAATATCACAATGGTCAGATATGTTAAATAAAAATAATGTAGAATTTATATGTGAAGATTATAAAAATATTATCCCCGAACAAGGTGATTTTATGTACTGTGATCCTCCTTATATTGGTACAGATTCAATGTATTTTGGAGAAATAAATGTAGATGAATTTTTCAATTATTTGAATGGATTAAAATGCAAATATATTTTTAACTTTAATGGTAAGAGAAGTTTAAAAGATAATACATATGATGTTCCGAATAATATTTATAGTAAACATATTTATTTACAGTCAGGAAATAGTGGATTTAAGAAATTGCAAAAATACTATAGATAAAGTACAAGAGAGTTTGTATATTAGTTAGTTGATTAGATTGATAAAATAATTGTGAGGTGATTATTATATCAGCAGGAAGACAAATAAATACCCTTACCCAATCATGGTGTACTCCTACTAAATATGTTGATGCAATTAATAAATTTTTCAACAATAACATAGATTTAGATCCTTGTTCGAATTTAGATTCAATAATTGAAGCAAAAGTAAAATACATATTACCTACAGATGGATTAAGTCAAAATTGGAATTATCATAACATCTACATCAATCCTCCATATGGCAGAGATGTAGAAAGAAAAACCACTATTAAAGATTGGTTAAAGAAAATTTATAATACATATTATGAGTATAACAGTGATATATTAGCACTTATTCCAGTAGCAACTAATACAAGTCATTGGAAGAAGTATGTGTTCGGCAAAGCAATGGGGATTTGTTTCTTATATGATACTAGATTAAAATTTAGAATTAATGGTAATGAGGATAATAAGGGTAGTCCTATGGCTTGTTGTATGGTTTATTGGGGTAAGGATTTTGAGAGGTTTAAGGATGTGTTTGAGGAATTTGGGTGGGTTGTTAGGGTTTAAATATGAATAATAGCAATATAAATTATTATTTAAATGAGGTATTAATATGCCGACAAATAAAAATCATAGATTTTTTAGATGTTTTAGTGGTAAGTTGAAAAAGTTTTTATTAGAAAAAGATATAGATTATATTCTAAGAGCAAAAGATTATTATACGAATAATACTTTTTGGTTATTTGAAAGAAATACAAAATTATCAAAAGCATTAGATGAATGGTCAGATACTAACCCATTTGAAGGTTAGTATTTTTTTATTTATTTTTGTAAAAGACAAATTAATTTAAAAAAGGAGAGTGTTTTGTAATATGAAAATTAAAATGGTGATTGATGAACAAAAATATTCTATTAAACCACAAGGAAAAGAAATTGGTACATTAGTTAGTAGAATGACTCTTGAACAAGTAAAAGAGCATTCAATTGAAGAATTAAAACAAAGTATTTTAGATGGTAAAACTAATAGACCTTCTAATTGTGGCAAAGGTGAAGATTCATGGTTGTCTCAACAAATATTTATGATAGATATTGATAATGAAGCAAATTTATCTGATAATATAATTTTAGATGAATATGTTAAATTAATTGAAGGAAAAAAGAATAAAGTTAAATTTTTAGTAGGTAGTAAACAACATATTGATTATAAAGATATTATTAAACATTGCAAACAAATAAATCTAATTCCAAATTTTATATACACTTCTTTTAATCATTCAGAAATTCAACATAAATTTAGATTAGTATTTATTTTAAATAAAGAAATTAATGATATAAATATTGCTAAGAAAATACAATTATACTTAATGAATTCTATAGGTGAAGTTGATGAACAATGTAAGAATCTTAATAGACCATACTTTGCTGGAAAAGAAATAGTATTTGATTCTAATAATATATTAGATAGTAATAATATTATAGAATTATCTAAAGATATAGATATTAATTATATACCTTCTAAATCTAATAATATTAGTACATCAGAGAAAAGTCCCCATAATAATATAAATAAATTAAATAATACTAATATTATTATGGGGACAAAACCTTTACTTGCTAATAAATCTAAATCCAATAATGATAATTATAATATTAAAGCAATAGCAAATAGGGATATAGAGTATTTAAAGAAAAAATTAAATCATCCTCATATGATATTTAATAATAATCAGGAATTTTGTGATTACATATTTAAAGAAATAAATTTAGGAGAATTATTAGAATTTAGTTATCCTAAAAGTATAAGATGTATTTTTCATGAAGATAATAATAATTCGGCAGGAATATTTAAAAATGAGCAAGGTTATTGGATTTACAATTGTTTTGGTTGTGGATTATCTTATAATTTATTAGGTGTAATCGAAGTATTAGGTAAATTTAGAAGTAGACCTAAAGCATATAAGTTTATTAGAGAAATATTTAATTTAGAGATGGCAGAAACGGAATGGCAGAAGGAACAAAAGGAATTAATTGAACAAAATTTAAGAGCATTAGACACAGGAGAATTAGAGAAAAATTGTCCACAAACATATAAAAATATAAAAAGTAATTTAAAATACTTAAGAAATTTATTACGTATAGCACAGGATAATGTTACTACAGAAAAAATGACTGATAATGAAGATAATGTATTGTTTTTTGCTTCTACAAAATTCATATGTAATTCTATGGGTATTAAAGAAGGAAATGCAAAAGAAATATCTAAAAAAAATACTTTATTTGCTTATCACAAGTTAATAAATAAAGTAGATAATTCAGAAGCACCAAAGGATTTATTAAAACGTAGTCAAGCAATTAGTATTAATTCTATAGATAAAAATAAAAAATATAGACATGTAAATTATTATTCTATTCCAAGTTATAATAATATGTTATTTCCTGAAATTGAAAAACAAGGAAAATTGTGGAAGGAAAATAATTATACAATTAAAGGTTTAAGCAGAGAAATGTTCTTTAGGAAAGAAGGACAAAAAGTTGCTAATTGGTTATATCCACAGTATAAACAGGTATTTGATAAACAACAAGAAATGGTTGTTGATAGAAAAACTACATTTAGAAGTGATAAAAGGACGGAAAAAATAGTTGAATTTATTATGTGGTATATTGATGAATTAAATTATTGTTTAGAAAAGGATATAATTTGTAATTTAGTTTTAGACGAAGAGTTAAAGATTAAAAAAAGTGAAGCAGAAAGGCAAATTAAGAAATCATTACCTGAAATATTAGATGGTTATGGTTTACAAAGGATTAGAGCAAAAAAATTAATAAAAGAACAATTAGGGATAACTGATAAAGGTTATCCTTTTATTATTGTTAAAAACGATTTTATTGTTAAGGGAGGTGATTAATATATGCCTTCCCTCCAACAGCAGTTAAATTTAATAATAAATAAGATTCAAAAAAGTGTTAACGATAGTTTAGATAAGGAAATGTCAAAATATGTCAAACAGGAAATTATGAGTAGCGTTTCGGATACAGTTTATGGAGCAGGTATTCCTGAATACTACGACAGACGTGCAGGAAATGCATATGGTGGAATGGGAAATGCCTATGGTACGGGTAGTTTAGGAGACCCCTTAGAAATGGAACATAGTGTTTCTAACGGTACTCTTATGGTAATGGATACTGCTTTGCCTAGTGAACCTGAATCTTTAAATATGGATTTAACTTCAGCAATTGTACATGGTTATTGGGATAAAGACGAGTGGTGGAATATGCCAAGGGACTTTATTACAGCAACTAAAAGAAATATAAAGGAAACTGGTGGACATATAGATGTAATGAGATGGGCATTAGAGAAAAGACTTGGGAAAGGGAATGTTAGTAAGTAAGTTATTTTTTTTGTATATTAACCACAAAAACAAATCTAAAATTCCCTAAAATAAATAAAAAAATATTTCAAAATACCTGTTGACAGAATGATAAAATAATTGTATACTAATAACAACCTCGGAAAACAACATTCGAGGAAATAAAAAATATAAATTAAAAGGAGAAATGATTTAACATGAACAAGAAAGAACTTTTGAACCGCTACCAGGAAGTACTAAACGAAAAGAAAGAAGCATTTGAAGCAGAAAAGGTTGAGAAATCAAAAAAAGTATCAAAAAAAGAAGCAGAATTTTATGGAGAAGTATTTTTAGAGTTGATTATGGATACTGTTGCAAATGATGAACCTGTGAAAATTGTAGATTTTGGAGAATTTTCTAAGAAAGAAACAAAAGGTAGAGAGGGTATTATTCAAGTAGGTGAAAAGAAAGGCCAAGAATTTAAGAGTTCTGATTCTTGGAAAGTTTGTTTTAAAGCGGGTAAGAAATTTAAAGATATGGCAAAAGGTATTTATATAGAAAAGAAAGAAGAAGTTGGAGATGATGTATAGTATGGATATAAGTAGAGATTAATTTGTTGATTGATTAGATACATAGTATAGATTAATAAAATATAGTGAAGATAAAATCTAACATTATCTTCACTATATAAAAATAAATACAAAGGCATGTGCTAGATGCCTCATATGTACAGTTAGTTGGTGAGCAACTATAAAACTCAAAATGGCAAAGCATGACGATGGGCATGTAGTTTTAAAAGTTAAAGAAAGTATGTCATGCTGAAGTGTGTCTACTTTCTTTAATGCAATTAAGTAGTTAAATTAATATGAGCAAAGGAGATTTATTTATGTTTAATAACAATAAACAATTACAATATTTTGTAACACAATCCCTAAATGTATCTGCATATTTAAAATTTAAAGGATTTGAAATTAAGGATGTAAAAAGAGATGATAAAACGGTTTCATTTTGCTTTGATAAATCACCAGAAGTTTTTGATGCTGTAAATGAATATAATCAAGACAATGATTTAAAAAAGTTTATCACTTCTTATCGTGAGATTAGGAGTTTGATATACAATAGGTAATATTAAAATAAAAATTAATTTATAATGAGGAGGAAATTTATTTATGAGTAATTTAGTAGTTAAAGGTAATACAACAGTTTGTGGGATAGAAGTACCAATTGTTTATGGTGGATTTGGAAAAGATCAGAAAGTTATGTTGGCAAAGACGGTTGCAGAAATACATAATAAAAAACTAGGACATATTAATGAATTAATTAATAATAATTTACAACACTTTGTTTATGGAATTGATATTTTAGATTTAAAAAATGATAAAAATGTAGCTCTCGTTTTAAACGATAGTAAGATTTTTACAAGACATTCAATTAATGCTAGTAAAAATATTTATTTATTATCTCAACGAGGTTATACATTGTTACTTAAATTAATGGATTCTGAATTGGCAATGCAACAATATAAAGAAGTTATTGATGAATATTTTGAATTAAAAGAAAAAGTAGAAAAAGTAGAAAATGTAACAAGTAAAGATATAGAACGATTAGCAATAAGAATGGATGGTACTTTTAGAAGGAAAAGAGAAACTGCTTCTATTACTAAAATGATTGGGAAAGGTGAATTGCCTAAAGGAAGATACACATACAAGCAAATTACCAATATTACATATTATATTTTATACGGTATGAATGCTAAAGAAATTAGAGATTATTTAGATTTGGGGGCAGAAAGATAATCTTAGAGATTATTTATCTCAGAAAGATTTAGAAGAAATTAGAGAGATTGAAGATGAAATTCATTTTATGGAAAAGAAAGGTTGTGTTTGGGAACAAATATATGAAGATTTGTTAGAAGAGTATCCTAATAAGAGGAAGCCTGAGAAAGCAAAGAAATCAATTAGAGAGATTAAAAATGGTAAGAGATTGGAGATTGAGGATAAAGTGATTAGATTGTTAGGATAGATAGTTAATGTAGATTGTTTGATGGTTTGATGGTTATTTACAATTTAATTTATTGTAGGAAAATACCTATCACGAAAATGTGATAGGTATTTTTGTATTATGGATTAGATTACATATATAGCAGGATAGGAGTGTACAGCCGATAAGATGTTAAACCTTGACATTTTCCTGCTTAATAATTTTTTATAAGGTGAAAAATTTAAAATACGAGAGGTGGTATTTAAAAATGGGTAAAGGAAAAGTATATACAAGGGAAGAATTGTTGGAAATATTAAAGAAATATATATTTGATAAAGGTAAAATTCCAAAACAAACAGATTTTAAATTTAAAAATGGTTTACCATCATTTAGTGTATATTATAAGAATTTTGGTAGTTTGAAAGATATTTATACTATGTTAAATATTGATGAAATTAATAATAAAAGATTTAATAAGAAAACTTATACTAATAATGAATTATTAAATCTTTTAAAAGAAGAAACCATAAAACATTTAAATAATAATTTATTTCTTATAACAGAAGAAGAATTTAATAATCATCTTATTCTTTCTCATAGTAGCATATATCAAAGAAGATTTGGTGGTGTAGTAAATTCTTATAAATTAATAGGATATGATTATGATAAATATAACAGGAAAGCATTAGAGATTGATATGATATTTAAATTCAAGCAATTAGAAAAAGAGTTAAGACATACTCCTAATAGTAGAGAAATAGATAAGTATAGCAAACTTAATAAATGCTATGCTACAAAAACTTATTCAGATCATTTTGGTAGTATTTATAAATTACAAGTATTATGTGGGTTTATACCAACTAAAATGGGTATTAATAGAACAGAAAAAGAAATGATTGATGATTTGATAAAACTATCTGAATTAATTAATGATACTCCTACATCACAAGATATTGATTGTTGTGAATTTACATGTTGTAGTACTCATTATTTTAATAAGTTTGGAACTTTAGAGAATGTTTTAAAACTTGCTGGTTTTCCAGATGATAAAATAAGAAAAAATTATATACTTACAAAAAATGGTACAAAATGTTATTCTAAATATGAATATAGATTTGCTACTGTGATAGAAAATAATAATATTATTTTTGATAAAGAAATTTATTATAAGGATATTATTAATGGATTAGATAATAGATATAAAATCGATTTTATCATTACATATTACAATAAGAAATTTTATATAGAAATATTTGGTATAGAAGATAATAAAAATTATGATATAAAAACTAAAAATAAAATTAATATTTGCAAAGAAAACAATATACCGTTAATTTGTTTTTACCCAAAAGATTTTTGGTCTATTAGCAATGAAGAATTATTTAATTTGTTAATTAATAAAATAAATAATTCTGTATTTTATGAATATAAAGATATTGCGTAATTTATTTAAATTAAAGGATGTGATTTAATGCCAAGAAAAATATATAGATTTCAAATTACTAGTCCTGAATTATGGGAAAAAGTCAATAAAAAAAATGTTCAACTTATGCAAAGATTCCTAAAAGATAAAAACAATAGATGCTCAGATTTAACAATAGACGGTTATGATTCAGATTTACGTATCTTCTTTACATGGAATTTATTATATAATGACAATAAAACTTTTCAAGATATTAAAAAAATTGAATTTGCAGATTTCTTTAGTTTTGGGACAATTGAATTGCAATGGAGTTCTAGTAGATTTGAAAGACTTCGTTCTTGCTTAAGTAGTTTATCTGATTTCTTTGAAAAATTTTATGGAGAAGATTATCCTAATTTTAGAAATGTAATATTAAAGGTTATTGATAAAGTACCTAAAAGTGCTAAACATGAAAAGACTATTCTTTCTGAACAGCAAGTAAATGATTTACTTAATTATTTATCTAAAGAAATTAAAAGACCACAAGAAGCATGTTTATTAGCATTAGCTATAGGTTGTGGTGCAAGGGTATCAGAATTGCTTAGAATTAATATATCATTAATTGATGAGAATAATCTTGCGTTTGATGATATTTTTATTGAAACATTAAAAGAGATCAAGACAAAAGGACAGGGCAAAAAAGGGAAGCCCTTGTATAAGTACATAATAAAAGATATTTTTATACCTTATTATAATGTATGGTTAGAAGAAAGAAAGAAAATAATGGATAGAAATGGTAAAGAACATGATTATTTATTTGTAAAATCAAATGGTGAACCAGCGAAAGTATCTACTATTAGAAGTTGGATTACTAAATGGGAAAATTTCCTTAATCTTCCATTTTATCCACATTGCCTAAGACATTATATAACAACTTATCTAACAAAATTAGGGTTAAGTAGTGATTTTATAATTGAAATTATGGGATGGGGTTCGTCTGAAATGTACAATATCTACAATGATTTGACAGCAAAAGAACGTAAATGGAAGGATTTAGATAAGTTAAAGGATGCTTTGAATAAAAATAAATAATAATAAATCATAACCATAACCAAATTTTATAATAATATTTAAATTCAGATAAATATTTTACAGAATAACAAAATAAATATATAATTAATCTCTTGACATATTCCCTCTCATATAGTAAAATAATATTAGCAAAATTAAATAAATACAAACTAATCAACTATAAACTATATGGAGTGTGAATAAGAACATGAAAAACATGAGAAAAATAACAAGATCACGAAAAACTAGAAGAACTATAGGCACATCAAGACATAAACTTAAACCTTTAGTAAAGGGGGTTAGAGGATTGACACCATTAGTAATTAAATCAATAGATAATGAATTAGATGATAATGTGAAA
>Ga0209518_1003931_pt1 | contig 12342 bp, 12 predicted proteins | sample RifGroB1_FD_183993 | JGI IMG/M metagenome (GOLD analysis project Ga0209518, IMG submission 183993) | Groundwater microbial communities from Rifle, Colorado, USA - Groundwater B1 (SPAdes) (version 2) | ecosystem: Environmental > Aquatic > Deep subsurface > Groundwater | place: Rifle, Colorado... | reverse complement strand
TTCCTTTTCTGCTGAATATGGGAAATTGCCGCCTTCATAGTGCATTGCGCCGAGAATTTTGACAAGGGACGGCGGTAACGTTACGTTGGGGACAGTAATTTCATCCACAGGTTCTAAGGAGGCACGCAATGCGGTTTCCCCGACTCACCCCCGAGGAGGCGTATGTCCTGAATCCCGCGTACACATGCGGGGACGGCAAAGAGCCAGGGTACTATTCGACCATGTTCGAGGCAGGCGCCCGCGCGAGGGTGAAGGAGCTCTTTGAGCTCTACGAGAGCACGGAGGTTTTTCACACCTACTTCCTCTGCTCGCTCCGCTCGCTCGAGGACTTCCGGAAGGCGGAGGCGATGGCGCAGGCCATCGAAGCATCCGCTTCGACGGTCATCCCCGACTTTCGCCTGGTGCACGTGGGCGGCTTTATGGTCCCCGGAGGCTCCTACGACGAGCCGGACGTGAACGAGGCCAAGGGCCTCTTCGAGCGGAAGATGCTCCAGCGCTCGCTCTCCGGCTTCATGGACATGGGCGAGACGGAGACCTGGGGCAAGATCACGGAAGCGATGATGCTCCGCCTGCTTCACAACCGCCCCGTCGTGATCTACACGCCGAACGAGTGGCACTACCGCATGCTCCGCGAGGTGCATCCGCTGAAGATCGTGGGGAGTCCCTGGCAGGGCCTGGGGTTCCACGTGGTGAACGACCTCGTCCAGGCGGTCGCCTGCCTGGTCCGCGAGATCACGGACCATGTCCGGATCGAGAAGCGCGAGATGCGGCACGGCGTGAACGAGTACTGCAAGGAGTGCGGTTCGCTCCTGCGCATGGAGCGGCCCTGTACGGAGCCGCGATAAACAGCAGAAAGCCCCCATGCCTACGCAGGCGTGGGGGCTCATTCGTTCACTTACAGCTTTTCGAATTTCCGAGATCGCGCAGCGCGCTCTGCGTCGAGGGAAGGCCGGGGAACTCCTTCACGAGGCGCGCAAGGTCGCTCTTGCAGGAGCCGCGGAAGAACATGGCGCGGTTGTAGAGCGCGACCGCCACCGCCTTGTCGTTCCACTCGAACTCCCCGTTCCCAACGTGCGAGTAGTGGGGATAGTCCTTGTACTCGCGGATCACCTTGGTGAGGAGCTTGTGCGCTTCGCGCGCGTAGACGGGGTCGAGCAGTTCCGGCTTGTTCTTGATGGCGTCGGGATCCTCTTTGTGCTCGTTCTCGTACCACTTCGGCGAGCCGTCGGTCGTCTTGATGGTCAGATACCACTCCGCCATCCGGATGTAGGCGGCCGGCACGAATATCGACTCCGGGTAGCGGTCGATGAACTCCTGCCACGCCACGACGTGACCGAGCGCCGTCTCACGCCACGAAACGGACGCGTCGTCCGCATCTCCCCTGCGTTCGACGCGGGGCATGAGCAGCAGACGCTCGTAGTCCCCGACATCCGAGCGGCCAGGCGACGGCGCCTCCGCGGCATACGCGAGAGAGAACGCGAATACGCTCAAAAACAACCCTCCCAGAACGCGCCTCATGGCACGCCTCCTTGTGCTCGATGAAAACAGCTGCTCCTACTCTATGTCCGCCCCGCGTGGGGGTCAAACTCTCGCTATGTGCCGAACCTGCGTTCGCGGCGGCTGTAGTCGCGGAGCGCCTTCCCGAGTTCCTTCGCGCCGAAATCGGGCCAGAGCGTTTTCGTGAAATAGAAGTGGCTCTCCGCCGTGTCCCACATCATGAACCCCGCCGACCAGTGCGGCTCCCCGCCGGTCCGGATGACGAGGTCCACCGGCGGAAGCGTCGCCGTCATGAGCGCCTTTTTGACAAGCGCGCCGTTGATCTCAAGATCCGGCGACATCCGCGCGAGCTCGGCGATGTTCCGGACCGCCTGGACCATCTCCGTCGTGCCGTTGTAGGCGACGAGGATGGTGAGCGTGCGCTCCGTGCCGCTTCGCGTCGCGTCCTCGATCTTCTCGAGCGCGCGCACTTCTTTCTCCCGCAAAAGATCGCGCCAGCGGCCCAGGATGCGGACGCGCACCCCCATGTCGCGCACCCATGTGGAGGTTGCGATCTCCTTTGCGCCCTGCGCGATGATCTTCATCAGGAATGCAACTTCGCGCTTCTCGCGCTTCAGAAAGTTGTCCTCGGAGAGCGCCCAAAAGGTGAAGTACGGAACGCCGAGTTTGAACGCCTCATGCGCGACGCGCTCGAACGTCTTGGCCCCCGCTGCATGCCCCTCCCAGGGAAGTTTTCTGTGCGCAGCGGCCCAACGGCGGTTGCCGTCGGGAATGACCGCAATATGGTTTGGGAAATTTTTTAGCTTCATGCCGATACTTCTGTTATTCTCTTTGTTATTTTGTTATTTTCCGTTACATTATAACACGCCATGGCGTGTTATAATGTAACGCCGTTTTTTAGCTTTATGTCGTTACTGAAATTTTATCGCAATTGGAACGGTCCGCCGAGGGGCGGACCGTGAATGCACAACTATTATGTCGCGGGAGAAGACGAGAGCGAGCGCGCGAGCTCGAGGATGCTCTGCGCGTCCTTGCCGGCGGGGTCCCAGCTTTCCGTGAGGACCTGAACGGGGCTCCTGCCGCCGAGCTGGACGCGCGGCCGTTCGAACCAGGCGCAGACGCCCTCGTTGTCGTAGCCGCCTTCGAGGTGCCGGACGACGGTCGCGAGGAAGCGAACCTTCGCGGCAAGCTCCTCAGAGATCGGCGCCCTGCCGGCCGCCTTCTGCATCAGGGCGGCCTCGGCGTAGCCCCTGCCGAAGAGCCGGTTGGCGCGGTCGGCGCGAAGCGTCGTGACGAGCTCACCGAGGAGCTGGCGATGGATGGCGGCGATGGCCTGCTTCAGGAACTCCGGGGAGCGCATCTTCATGATCTGGCCGGCATTGGTGCGCCCGTCGTAGTCGACGTCCACCACCGCCGAGCCGCAGCGCCTGCACCAGCGCGCGACGTGCGAGGTGTCGAAGCCGACATTCACCTCGAGGATCTCGACGAGGTTGTGTTTGCCGCCCAGGCAAGACTCGAGCGTTTCGAGCAGTTTGAGCATCTTCTTCCCTTCCGCAGATTGAATGGCCTGCTGGAATGTTTATCACAGAAAAAATCCCGCGTCCATCGTTATCAAGGCGCGCGACAAACCGATCGGACGCAGAGTACTTAGCTTGGTACGAGCCGCACCGCCGCTTCGCAGGCCTCGCGGAGGGAAGAGACGACCGGCACCTCGGGGCAGTCCTGCCCGAAGCGGTGCCGGACGTAGCGCGCGCCGGAGAATCCATCCTCGATGCCCACCACCAGCTTTGCGCCATCGCGCATGTGGCGCTCCTTCCACTCCCCGATCTCGAAGCGCGAGGTCTGCGCGTAGGCGCGCTCGTGGATGTGCGTTTTCTCCTTGGCAAGCCAGAACATGATGACGCCCTCCCGGGCGGCGCGGCGCAGGTAGTGCGTCTCCCAGTCCACCTGGGCGCGGTAGTGCGCCTCGTCGAATGTTTCGTACTCATTCGGCAGTGCGCGCGGCGAGGCGATCGTGAACGCCGAATCGAGCTCCAAAAGAATGCGGGCCGCCTCTTCGTGCCAGTCGGGCGCGCCCTGGATGGGGCCCGCAAGGAAGACGACCGGCCCTTCGACTTCGACGATCACGGAAGGCAAAAGAACTTTACCCATACTCCATACTATATAATGAAAACTATGTACGACCCCCAACAGGCGCATTACGTCGTCGTGACAGGCATCGTAATAAAGGACGGAAAATATCTCATCGCGCGGCGCGCTCCGCACGAGAAGGCGTTTCCCAATCTCTGGACCGTCCCGGGCGGCAAGCTCAAGATGACGGACTACGCCAGCCGCCCCAAAGACACGCGGTCGCACTGGTACAACGTGCTCGAAGACCTCGTGCGCCGCGAAGTGCTGGAGGAAACCGGCCTGCGCTTGAAGAACATCGGCTACCTCACAAGCATGGTCTACGTCCGGCCCGACAACATCCCTGCGCTCATCGTGAGCTTATACGCAGCCCATGACGGCGGCGAGGTGAAACTCTGCCCGGCGCTCACCGAGCACGCCTGGGTGACGCTCGATGAGGCAAAGAACTACGAGCTCATCGAGGGTATTTACGAGGAACTTGAGATGCTCGACGAACTTCTCGCAGGAAAGGGCGCCGGAGAGTGGAAAAAAGAGAAACCGGCATGAGCGTCTTCCGCGACGAAAAGATCTGGCGACGGCTCACCAATTTCTGGACCCTCGTGGTCATGGCATTTCTCGTTGCGGATTTCTACCTCTACGGCGCCTATGATTTTCTCATCGCGCCGCTCTCCGTGATCTACATCGGCGTGCTCGGACTGTACGCGGGCACCAAGGAATTCGACCGATGGTACGAGCTGCACGGCCTGCGGCGGCATCCGGGCGAGTGGTTCGTTATCATCTGGACCGTTGTCATCTTCGGCCTCTTCGGATTTTCGTTCTTTGCCCATGACGGCCGGAAGGTTTCCGGAGAAGCCGTCGCCACCTACATCATGGTCCTTTCGGTTTTCGCCCTCACCCAGCAGTCGAAGACGCTGTATCGCCGCAAAAAGGAGATGCTCGCCGCCAAGCGGAAGAAATAGCACGTCGCGCCGCTCCGCTTAAAACTTTGACAACGAGGCGGTTTTGTGATATAAATTACCTTAGTAGGTGGCGTCATACCGGCACACCATCACCAAGGAGGAACGGACATGTTCCTGGACATCGCGGTCGGCATGCTTCTTGCCCTCGCCGCGTGCTCCCGGGGCATGCGGCTCTCGCCGAAGGTTGTTTTTCTCTCGATCGGGTTCGCGCTTCTGCCGGATCTCGATGCCGTACTGCACCTCGTGCTCCGCGGCAACATGAACGGCGAGCATCGCGCGCTCCTGCATCTGCCTCTGCTCTTCGTCGCTCTTACGCTCCCCGTCCTCGCGGTCTGGGGACGGAAATGGGCGGGGCTCTTCCTCGCCGGGACGATGTGGCACTTCGTCCACGACTCGGTGCTCATCGGCTTCGGCGTGAAGTGGCTCTGGCCTTTCTCGGACCGGTGGCACAAGTTCTTCGCCGATCCCGGAACGGCCTGGTGGACGTGGGAGCACTTCCATGTTTCCTGGTCGCCGGTGGAGGTGGAGCGGCTTGTGGAGCTGTATCGCGGGTTCGACTACATTCGCGAGTTCTACCTCCAGCCGCACTGGCTCGGCATCATCGAGCTCCTTCCCTTCCTCATCGTCCTTCCCGTCGTCATCCGCGCGCTTAAGAAGTCGCGCGCTGCATGACAAAGGCCGCCCCTCAAAAGGCGGCCTTCATCATTATGTTGGTCGGGGTGCCGGGAAGCGAACGTCGCTCGCGCCCTTCGGCGCATCGCTCCCTAAAACCGCTCGGTTTTAGTATTTCCATCACGGGGAAACTCCCGTTTCCCCGACCCCCTTCCCGTTCGATTCCCGCAATAAAGAAAGCCGCTTGCGCGGCTTTCTTTATCTTGGTCGGGGTGCCGGGAATCGAACCCGGTCTTCACGCACCCGAAGCGCGCGTACTGCCGGTATACTACACCCCGTTTTTTTCTTGTGAGCGCAGACCTTTCACGAACGCGAGCAGCTCCCCTTTCGTGTGCTTCTCGGAGCTTACCGCTCCCAGCCGCTTAAATGTACCAGCGCCGAAGGTCCTGTCAATCAACCTCCCAAGTTCGACCATGTGCCCCGAGAGCACGCTTTTTACGAACAACCCGAATATCTCCCCGGTGGCCGCGCCCGATGCGCGGTCATGCTCCGCAAGCTTCGAGATGAGCATGCTAAGCGCGGCGCGCTCCGCGGAATATGCGAACCGCACCAGTTCCGGCTCACCGTCCCCCTGCAGGGCGGCGCAGATTTCGCCAGCCGCCGCCTCGAATTCTTCGTCCGACAACTTGTTCGCCGTCTTCAGCGCGGCGGATTCCTCCCGCAGAACCGCCCGCAATCGTTTCACCTTCTCCATCTCGGCGCGGAACCGTTCGTCGGTCGCGATCCGTTCCTCCCAGAACTGCACCGCAAGCGCTTCGATGACCGCCTCATTCACCATGCGGAACTGCGCGGAAAAGTTCTCCCGTTTTGCGCTCGTAAGGGTGAGCCCCGATCGGTACTCCTCGAATTTCTTTTTGCCGCCCTCTTCCACGTACTGCGCCGCTTGGTGCGACTTGATGTGCAGCTGTTCGTGGAACAGCCGGTACGCAAAGAGCGAGCGCCAGACGTTGTCGCGATAAAAGATCGCCTGCGTGCCGAAGTCGTAGAACGCAGCGGAATCCGTGAAATCCTCCCGCTTCGGCCATTGCTCCTCGGGAATGACATGCACGTTCCGGGAAGGAATATCGAGCGGGCGGACGCCGTAGAGTTCAAGGAGCGCGTTGGTCTCGTCGTTCACCCACGCGATGATCTTCTCCTCTTCCTCCGTCTTGTCGCGTTCGAGATCTTTGACGAAATCCTGCCTCCCGAACCTGTTCCTGAAAAACTCGCGCGCGATCTCGTAGTCCTCGTCGTCGAAGCCGCGGCCGACGACGCGCTCGACGGGGTACTCCCGCTTGCCTTGCGACGGGCCGCCTCCGGGAAATCGTTCCGCGTTATTGGACATGGTAGCGTTTCTTCATTTCCGCCTCGACACCCTCCTCGAACTCGTTCTTTCGCTCCTTCGCCTTCCGCGTCATCTCCTCGAGCTCCTTTTCGCTCCGCCCCGCCAGCTCCGTGATGCGGCCTTCGAGACGCTCCTTGGTGTTCTTCGCCGGATCGTCGAGCACCTCCTCGAGCAGGATCGCGAGTATCGCGCCCACCTTCGGCCCCGGCGCGAGCGACGCGACGCGCATCACGTCCGCGCCGTTCGCCGCGAGCATCTTGGGACCGACCGGGTCCTGCTTCACCTTCTCGATCATGAAAAGCAGGTGACGAAGCTTGTAGGGCACGGCCTTGGGGACGCCGGAGCCGATGCGGTCCGCCTCGCGCACCTTGATGAGATCGTCGATATATTCCGGCCCCGCGCGGTTCAAAAAACGCCGCACGCCCGCCTCGCTCACCTCGCCCACGTTGTAGTAAAAGAGGTGGTACCGCACAAGATGCGCGACGTGCTTGACGGTCTCCTTCGAAAAATGGAGCGCGTCGAGCATCTTGACCGCCATCTTCGCGCCCACCACGTCGTGCCCGTAAAAGGTGGAATCGAGGCCCTCGCCCGCCTTGGTGCGCGGCTTCCCGACGTCATGCAAGAGCGACGCGAGGCGCACTTCGAACGAGTAATTCTTCGACGCGGAGTAGTCGAGGGCTCTGATGTTGTGCTCAAAGACGGTGTAGACATGGTGCTTGTTCTGCCCCACGCCGATGCCTTCGCGAAGCTCGGGAAGGACGAACTTCAAGAGGCCGTAGTCCTCAAGCGCCTGGACGCCCGCCGCGGCGCGAGGCGTCATAACGATCTTCGCAAGCTCGTCTCGAACGCGCTCCTTCGCGATGAACTCGAGAAGTCCCGCAAGTTTCCTCGCGGCGGCGGCGGTCTTCGCTTCGATCTCGAAACCGAGGTCAGCGGCGAGGCGCACCGCGCGCAGGAGCCGGAGGGCGTCCTCGCTGAAGCGCGCCTCCGGGTCGCCCACCGTCCGCAATACATTCTTCTTGATGTCCTCCTGGCCGCCGAAAGGGTCGACGTTCTCTCCGCTCTTGAGACCGCGCGCGATCGCGTTCACGGTAAAGTCGCGCCGCTCGAGGTCCTCTTCGATCGTCTTTGCGAATGCGATCTCGTCAGGATGGCGCTTGTCGGTGTATTTCCCCTCTTTGCGGAACGTCGTGACTTCGATCACTTTGAGACGCGCATCCGCGCTCTCCGTCTTCACGCCCACGGTCCCGAACGCATTCTCGTAGACGCTTTCCGGGAAGAGCGCTTGCATCTTCTGCGGAGTGGCGTCGGTCGCGATGTCCCAATCCTTCGGTTCGCGGCCGAGCAGAAGGTCGCGGAGACAGCCGCCCACAAGGTATGCCTTAAAGCCGGCGTCATGAAGCGCCTTCCCGACCGCCAGAACTTCTTTTGGCACGGACAACTCCTGCTTGCGCGCTGTCGTTTTCATTGCCACTTATTGTACGCGAAATACTGTTCATTGACAAATCAAAGTTTTTCTGCTATTATTTTCTTTAGCACGACGCTCACATGCGAGGAGGAAGATCAGAGAACGACCAAACGCAGCTGGTGCCAAATGACACCCCGACGGAAAGGAGTGAGTCCATGGCATTCGGGGGCACGATCAAGCGCGGAGCGCGCATCGACACCCGGAGGCGGCGGCGCATCAACCCGTTCGGTCCCAACCACGGCGAGCAGGCAAAGCTCCTCGGCTCGAAGAAGTCCCTCGGACTGCGCGACTACGACGACCAGCATCAGTTCTGCGGAAAGGCCGAGCGCCAGGAGATGCGAAACCCGGACATGACGCCGGTCCCGCGCCGCGTGAGCGGCCAGCTGGTCCGCCTCTACCTGCCGGGGCGCACCATCATCGCCTCGGCGGTCCTGGGCGACGGCGCCTTCGACGACTTCTTCGCGCAGGATGAGGACTAGCCGCTCTTCAGCTGTGATCCGCGCAAGCGCCGCATCTCTTCCTGAATCCCCGGGCCGGCCGAAGGACCTCTCCTTCCGCCGGCCCGTTTTCGTTGGTAGAGTAGAAATGAATCGCCCCTGTAGTGAAACGGATATCACGACTGCCTTCGAAGCAGTTATTGGGGGTTCGAATCCCTCCGGGGGCACAATGATCGAGTGCGCGTCTTGAGAAGCGCGCTGAAATTCAGTACAATAGAGCGGAATTGGGACGCATCCATAGCTCAATGGTAGAGCAGCTCCCTCTTAAGGAGACGGTTGGAGGTTCGAGTCCTCCTGGATGCACAAATGTTCAAACTCGAGACCGCGCTCGCTGACATCAAGGGCCTTCCGCCGCGCTTTGTGCCGCGGCTCAAACGACTCGGTCTCACGACCGTGCGGGACGCGCTGTGGCATCTGCCGGTCCGTTACGAGGACTTCTCGAAGATCTACCCGATCGCCGAACTCCAGCCGAACCAGCACGCGACCGTCCAGGGCGTGGTGCAGGAGATCGGCACGCGCCGGAGCTGGCGGCGGCGCATGACGATTACCGAGGCGCTGATCGGCGACGAAACGGGCAGCATGCGCGCGGTCTGGTTCAACCAGTCCTACGTCTCCCATGCCCTGCGCCAGGGAAAATTCGTGAGCTTGGCGGGCAAGGTCCTGGAATCCGACAAGGGGCTCTACTTTTCGAGTCCCGCGTTCGAGCTCCTCGGCGCGCGCAGCGGAGAAACGACCCATACCGCGGGTCTCATCGCGGTCTATCCCGAAACGCGCGGCCTCACCTCAAAAGGCATCCGTTATCTGGTAAAGACGTTCTTAAGGGCGGCCCCGCGGCTTGCCGACCCGCTCCCCGAGTCGGTTCGCGTGCGAGCCGGCATCCCGGAGCTGAACGACGCGCTCCGCGCGATCCACTTTCCTTCCTCGATCGAAGAAGCGACGGACGCGCGAAAGCGGTTTGCTTTTGAGGATCTTTTTGTCCTCCAGCTTTTCAACCTTCTTCAGAAGAGGCGCCTTGCGCGCGAAAAGGCGCCTGCCTTCCGCGTAACGGACGAGGAGCTTGCGGCGGATATCGCGCGCCTGCCCTTCGCGCTCACGGAAGACCAGCGAAAGGCGTTTGCGGAGATCGTGGCCGACCTTACACGGCCCGTCCCGATGAACCGCCTGCTCCAAGGCGACGTCGGTTCGGGCAAAACCGTCTTGGCAGCGCTTGCGGCCCTCATCGCCGCGCGGAACGGCTGCCAGGTCGCGCTCATGGCGCCGACCGAGGTTCTCGCGCGCCAGCACTACCACACGTTCCGCGCCTTGTTCGCGGGGCTCGAAGTGCCGGTCGCATTTCTTACCTCGAGCCGCGCGGAGGCGCGGTACGGCGACGGTCTCGAGGGCGAGCCGACCAAACAGCGCCTCAAGAAAGAGATCGCGGACGGGACGATCTCTATCGTCCTCGGCACGCACTCGCTCATCGAGAATTCGATGAAGTTCAAGAACCTCGGCCTTGTCATCATTGACGAACAGCACCGCTTCGGCGTGGAGCAGCGCGCGGCGCTTGTCCGCGGCAAAGACCTCCTGCCGCACTTCTTGAGCATGAGCGCGACCCCGATCCCCCGCACGCTCACCCTTACGCTCTTCGGCGATCTTGACCTTTCGCTCATTACGGAACTTCCCCGGGGGCGGCGGCCGATCACGACCAAGATCGTTGCGCCGGAGAACAGGAACAAGGCCTACGCCTTCATCCGCGATGAGATCGGCCGCGGCAGGCAGGCGTTCGTCATCTGCCCCCGTATCGAAGCAAGCACGGACGAAGAAGAACCAAAGGATCCGCGCGCGATGCTGTGGCAAGAGGTTCGGACCGTCGAAGAAGAATATGAGAAGCTTTCTAAAAAAGTGTTTCCCGACCTTCGGATCGCGATGCTCCACGGCAAGATGAAGCCGAAAGAAAAAGAAGCGGTTATGGCCGCGTTCAAGCGGCGCGAACATGACGTTCTCGTTTCAACTTCGGTCATCGAAGTCGGCGTGGACATCCCGAACGCCACCGTCATGATGATCGAAAGCGCCGACCGCTTCGGTCTCGCCCAGCTCTATCAATTTCGCGGCCGCGTGGGCCGCGGCGAACACCAGTCGTACTGCCTGCTCTTCACTCAGTCCTCGTCGCAAAGCACGGCCCGGCGTCTTAAGGCGCTCCTTGAGGCGAAGAACGGTTTTGAGCTCGCGGAACGCGACCTCGCGATCCGCGGCCCGGGGCAGTTCTTGGGCGGGAAACAGACCGGCCTTCCCGATATCGCCATGGCCTCCCTGAACAACCTCGAGCTCATCCGCGACGTGCGAACGGCCGCCGATGCGCTGCTTCGCGAAAGTCCCTCGCTCGCGGAACACGCCGCGCTCAAACAAAAGATCGCCGCGTTCAAGACGTCCGTGCACTTCGAGTAAGCGGCCGCTACGCGGAGCCCTTTCGGGCTTTGGGAGTTACCCAAAAGCCCAATCTGAATCTTCCGCCGAGCATGAGGCGCGTCTGCGCCTCAAGCGCCGGAATGGCGCCGAAAATGATGAGCGTAAGCGGCATCAGGGCCCACTGGAGCAGATAGAGCGCATAGTGCCATGGCTTGAGCCACTTCGGCTTCGGCGGGAGAAGAACGATGCTCAAGATCGCGGAGCTTGCGATGCCGAGCATGGCGAGGTTCATCACCCAGCGCGTGACCTGCGGCAAGCTGTAAGAGAGAAGCGTGAGGTTGAACGCCTGCCCGCCCAGAATGACCGGAAGCCAGCCCAAGGCGAAGATAAGAAGGGCGTTCGTCGCCCACGACCAGAACGCCTCGAGCTTTTTGAAGCTCCAGTAGAGTTTGCTGCGAAGGGGAATGCGCTTGTTGTTAACGAATCCCGAGAGGGCGTAGGGAATGTTCTCCGCGCCCCACGCCCAGCGCCGCTGCTGCTTGTAGATGTTCCGGAGCGTCCTCCAGAAGGTAGGCGCGACGTTCGCATCCATCGAGACGGGATAAAAGAGCGGCTCCACCCGCCAGTCGCCGTCATAGTGGAGAAAGCACTGCCAGAAGATCTGCGAATCCTCGGAGACGATGTTCGTATTCCAGTAGCCGACCTCGACAAGCGCCTTCATCGGCATCGAGTGCGACGAGAAGGTGGTGATCTGTTCGGACCGCGCCTGCTGGGTCATGTGCCAGAACGTGGCGGAGAACGAGATGACGCGGCCCAAGGCGGGCGCTTCGTAGATATTGTTCGTAAAGAGCGGCACGGGCTGGTAGCTCGAGCGCTGGGGGCGCTCCGCGGTGAGAAAGGCATGGGTGAGCCGCCCGAAGTAGTGCGGCAGAACCTGCGTGTCGATGTCGAACACGGAAACGAGAACGTCCTCATAGCGCAAGCCGCGCGGGTCGACAAGCTCCTCCTTGGCCCGTTTCGCCGCCCAGGTCTCGTTCGAGCCCTTCCCGGGGATCTCACCGGGGGTGCCGTCCGGATGCGTGGTCACCAAAAACCCGCCGAACCGGGAACCGAACTCCTCCTCGATCCGCCGCGCGGTCTCCGCGACCTCCTGTGACCGCCCGCGAGCCCGCTCCTCGGTCGCGAGCACGACAAAAAACTTTTCCTTCGGATACTCGGAGCGCGCGAGCGTCTCGAACGATTCGCGCACCAGGGCATAGGGTTCGTCGACCATCGGCAGGATCACGAGATGGCGGACATCTTCAAATCTGAAGCGTCCCTCTTCGAGTTTCTTAAGCCAGTTCACGCGCAGATTCTCCCGCATTTTCCTGAACGCCGCGCGCAGGTGGATAGAAAAAAAGACCGTCTTCAGGA
>Ga0209518_1003929_pt1 | contig 12351 bp, 14 predicted proteins | sample RifGroB1_FD_183993 | JGI IMG/M metagenome (GOLD analysis project Ga0209518, IMG submission 183993) | Groundwater microbial communities from Rifle, Colorado, USA - Groundwater B1 (SPAdes) (version 2) | ecosystem: Environmental > Aquatic > Deep subsurface > Groundwater | place: Rifle, Colorado... | reverse complement strand
GTGGTTTTCTTGAACGCTGTTATAAAATCATTGGGCTAACGTAATTTCAATTTTTCCTATTCCGACGCCAAGATTTTGGTTTATCTTCAGGGACGATATCGTAGTATTTATATTCCTCAAAATACGGTTCTTTCCCATTCCCATTTTTGGAAATTTCTTTTCGAAAATAACGCCATCCTGAACAATCTGCAGAAGTTTGAGGGCCTACAAATAACCAACCATTGGGTTTTAGTACTCTTAATGTTTCCTGAAGGCCATGCTCCATACTTTCCTGTGTTACATGTTGTGCCACAAATTGAAACACTGCCACGTCGGCACTTTCATCTTTAATCGGGACTGCCTGATTAAAATCCCCTCTTACAAAAGCCAAACTTTTTTGTTTGTTATTTTTTTTCTTCCAATGTGGATCATACCACTCACGATGATACTGTCTTTCTACTCCTACCGTAAACAAACCCAATTTTTCCGACCAATCATGTGTTTGCTGACCGGTACCACATCCTATGTCAAGTAAAATTCCTCCCTTAATACCTGTCTTTCCTAAAACTTTTTGAATTCTATCTTTGTCAAGCCAACTATTTGAAACATCTGGAATTAAATTGTTAAGTATTTGTTTATATTCTTTTCTAAGTTCGGAGTTGTTCAATACAATATTAATTATTTTTGCAACCCTTTCACCATCCTGAAAATTCATATCACCCGATTCAAGTTTCCCTATTTTTGTTAAACCAACTCTCTGTGCGTAATCGCTTTCTTCAGTTAAGAAAAATATACCACTTCCGAGATTCACCGGTCCCTTGCATCCGTTCTTCCTTCTCTCTCTATCCACTTCTTTTATGAACTCCACCCATTTTGGAGGAATTTTGTCGGGGTTAAATAAATCATTCATAGCCTCGTAATTCTTGAATGCATCCATTGGAATATAATCGTCATAAGATGCCTGACCAACTTCCGAATAGGGAAAATCTATTGCCACACCTTGTACTCTTAATTGTTCTTCTTGATTCATCCCCATCGATCCAAGATAATTTCGGGCTTGATCCTTTAATGACCGTGCAAGTCCTTTTTCTTTCCACATACATGTATTATAGGATTATTCTGTGGAAATTTCCAGATTGAAGACTATATTCCAATAAGTTTAAGTATCTTGGATGTTTATCTCGAAGTTTCTTATAACGTCTAATTAACTTAAAAGATTTCGTTTAATTTTTTTAAACCTTCTTCAGTTTTACCGCATTCAACTGGAATGCCAAATTCACATGGGTCACCAGTATCGTTGTCGTAATTTTCGCTATACATAGCCCTCCTTTTAGGGCTGGACAATTTTCGGCACCTCTATTGCACCTGCTTCTGATTGCTTTGATAGCATCATCCTCGTATAAAATGCAATTTGCCCTCCGACCATTTCAAAATCCTTGTCTATAGATGATAAACCGAAAGGCATACTATCCAATTTTATTTCTGGCATAGTTTATTTTAATAATTTCGTTGATTATAACACCTGGAAAGAACAATACAATTTTTTTACTAACCTTAAGTTACAAACACCCCAACTATTTACCCCTTCTTCTTACGTTTGCAACCAATTGCTACTTTTTATATAATACCTTTATATAATACCTATAGTATGATTGAGAGTGATAATCATGAATTTTACCAGATCCCCGAAGAACGCGATCCCCTGATTCCAAGAAGATGGGAAGTCGGGAAACATCTAACTTGCGACCAGTCAAAAATATTTCCGGGAGATTTGACAATACACATTAAAAACGAATTGAACAACAACCCTGGTAATGAAAAAGAAAGATTAATTGGAGAGGTTAAGAAAGATTTCACTTTATTAGCACGTCTTTTGGAACAAGACAGAAACCTAAAAAAAGTTGATCACGTCTCTGGGGTATCCTCCAATCCCGAAATCTTGGAAAAACGCTTCGGTTTTAACAGATATGAAATACCCACGCTTCGTAAAGTTAAAGAACTCTACTACAAGTTAGTTGGTGAAAAAACGCCGAGGAAAGATGCGCCAATTTTAGAAGATCTACAAATATATGAAGTCTCAAGAAGCAAATTTTTGGAACTGTATTTGCCAAAAGAAGATAAGTAAAGAGTTGTCTTGAATTTAATGCGAGACGCCTTGTTAAAACACGATGTAGCATCAAAATGGAACGCACATGAGTTATTATTCAAACCCTTCAATCAACCAAGGATTATAGTTTGAACCCTCATTTGTTAATTTTCAATAAGGCCGAAGATGAACAAAACTCTTTAACGTAAACCGACCTAAACACATTTATAGAGATCGGCTATAAAATTTATTGTTATACTTAGATATCATGCTGGAAAAATTCGCTAAATATCTGGCTGTCATCTTAGGACCGCTTTGGCTTCCAGTTCTTTTTATCCCAATGATTTACAAATCGGGTTTAAGCCAACAGCAATTTACAGTGATTTTCCCCACAGTTTTGATACTTCAGCTTATCATTCCCCTCGTGTATTTAATCGTTGCCCCAAAACTTGGCTGGATTAGCGGCTGGGAAATGAAGAAAAAAGAAGAATGTTATTTTCATGTCGCTTCTAGTCATTTTATTTGTTATCACAAATTTCTGGAAAATAAGTCTCCACATTAGCATCAATACCGCAGCAGTGATACTTATAAATTTTCTTTTTGCTTGGAAAATGCCACTTCTTTTTCTGACCATTCCGGTTGTTTATTGGGACAGGAGAAAATTAAAAAGACACACCCACGCACAACTCTTGGTAGGCACCATTCTTTCAGCAAGTGTTATTTTTCTCTGTCTTCGGCTGCTTAATTATTTGTGAAATATATGGAAGTTAAAACCATAAAAACCCATAAAATTCTGCCTTTTAGGGAAACGATTTATGGAATTTTGGACAGATATCTCCATTCAATGCGGGATAAATCGGTTCTTGTTGTCACATCAAAAATTGTTGCGATTTGCGAAGGCAACGTTGTTAAAAGCCGCGATGCAGTTAAATCTGATCTGATCAAAAACGAGGCGGAGCTTTACCTGCCACCACAAAAAAATAAGAGTTGATTTTCAATGGTTATCAAAAGAAATACTTTGGTGGTAAATTCCGGCATCAGCAGGTCAAACGGTAATGGATATTTTATCCTTTGGCCAAAGGATCCACAGAAGTCAGCCGACGACCTCCGAAGTTATCTTAAAAGAAGATTTAACCTTCAATGTGTTGATGTTGTGATTAGTGACAGTAAAACTACACCACTCCGCTGGGGAGAGAGCGGTATTGCAATTTCCTACAGTGGTTTTCGTCCACTTAATGATTATTTGAAAAAATCGGATATTTTGGGCCATAAACTAAAATATAAAAAAGTGAATGTCGTCGATAGGTTGGCAGCTGCAGCAGTTTTAATTATGGGGGAAGGAAACGAACAGACACCACTTGCAGTAGTCACCAACCTGCCTTTTGTAGAATTTACCAGCAGTAAGCAGACGAAAAAAGAATTGGATTCTTTGCATATTGAACTTGCTGAAGATGTCTACGCTGAACTGATCAAATCGGTCAAATGGAAAAAAGGTGGTTCGAATCAACAAAAAATATCAGAGCTTAAAGATAAAATAAACTACCTAAGGGCTAAGAGTCCTCGGAATTCTCGCCCTTTGGGCTTAACAAGTCCTTCAGTTTTTACTTAAGATGGTGAACTAACCCGAACCATTTGATCACTCCTTCCTTTCATCCGTGGACTAAGAGTCCACGGTTTTGGCGAAGTTTGAATAAAACAAAAAAACAGGTACGACAAATTCGACATGCCAAATTTTCGAATATTGATATATCGGGTATTTCGGATAAACTAATTCTCAAGATATGAATAAGAAAGTTACACTTATTGCAGGAGTTGTAATTTTACTTTTAATTATCGGCATTGCTGCGTTTTTTATGTCAAATAAAAAAGATGAGCCGCAAATGCAAAATAAAACGCAAGAAACAGAAAACCAGACGGCTTCAAATACTTCTGGCAACTCTCCAACTTCGCTCAGAGACCTGCTTCTGGCCGGAGCTTCACAAAAATGTACTTACAAACAGACCACTGATTCAAACGAAATGGAAGGAACTTCTTATATCTCGGGTGGAAAAGTTCGCAGCGACTTCACAACAACCACAGAGGAAACAACAACAACCGGACATAACATTTTTGACGGCAAAACAAGTTATGTCTGGATGGACGGATCAAACAGTGGTTTTATGACCGATACCACTCCAACAACCGAGACGGACAACAATCCCAGTAAAGAATCACAAGGAGTTGATATGAACAAAGATATGAACTACCAGTGCCAAGGATGGGTACCCGACCAGTCGCTCTTTACTCCTCCCGCAAATATTGAGTTTAGAAATTTTTCAGCACCAGTTGTAACTGGCGACACAACAACAAACACCCAAGATCTTTGTGACACTTGCAACCAACTCACTGGTGATCAAAAAACCCAGTGCCTCTCCGCGTTAAGGTGCAATTAAAATTAGCCTGTGTATCTGTTTTTTTCAAGTTTTTACTTCCCAAGACCTTACTTTGGCATGCTATACTAAGATACGACTACAAAATCTACAGTTAACGAGTTAATCGAAGTCTTTCTGAAAAAAGGCGGTCACATTGACAAGTACTACTTGTGCGAATGGAACAGAAATAAACACGCAATCGTCTTTCTTAAAAGATGGTTTTCCGGTAAAAACATCCGTGAAGCAATTACAAAAGCTCTTCTTTAGACCCATTAAACAACATCGCCCATTCAGTATCTTGTAACCATCCTTGAGTAAATTTCTTATGTGGCAAAATACCACTTATCGATATTAAAAAAATATATCTCCTTAATTGATAAATATACTGTCAAAATAAATATCATGATCATAAATAATCTGACAAACCAGACGCCAATCTTGGGTCTAACAAGAAACAGCATGTAAGTGAAAAAAGCACATAAAATCCCGTATCTAAAAAGCGAGACGTATTTTTGAAATTCCATTACTCCAATTAACCTATGTAGCGTTGTTCCAAAAGGCAGAAGCATCAATGTCAAAAATAGAAATATGTTTGGCCTTTGGAAAACATCCATCAGCACATACGCCGCCGACAAAATAAGAAACGGATAGAAAGGAATTCTATAATGTCCATACGCTTCACTACCAAAAATCAGAAATACAACAAGGTATGAAAAAATAAAAATTATATTAATAAATCGAAATCTGTTTTTTCTAAAATGCTTGAAACTGACAATCAATGCACTCACCCACGCCATATTTAACCAACCATCGGTTAAAGTTTTTGTAATTTTCGCTTGGGTAAATGCCTGATAAAAAGCTTCGGAACTGGCCCCATAAAACCTCTGTGATTGCTGAACAGCAAGTTGGACAAATTCGTCAAACCCCAAAACAAGTCCGTATAAAAGATAGACGATAAATGCAAATGAAAAGCTTAAAAATAGTCTCTTCAACAAGTTAGGTTTTTCATTTCTTCCGTACTTAAGCGCAATCAAAAAAAGAGCTAAGGGAATTGCCACGGCAGAAATTTTAAATAAAATAGAAAACGACCCGATTAGACATGCCAATATCCAATATTTATTATCTCTACTTTTCAAATACAACAACGCAAAAATCGCAGTAAGTAAAAACAGCGGCGCCATAAAATTTTCCGCTAACGCTAGTCTGGATGAAATGACAATGGAGGGAATAATTGAGTATAAAAATGCTGCTAACATCCCTGTCTTTTTATTAAAAACTAAACTTGCGAAAACATATAAAAGCGCCGTTGTCAGAATCGCAATTCCCAACATTGGACGCCTAATAGTAATTACCGATACTTCTTCCAAGGACCTAAATCCTTTTAAATACGCATACCCACCGGTAATCAAACCCGTTGCCGGTGGATTATCAAACCATGGACTTACAATCGTAAATTCGGGAAAGTCGGGATTTTTTTCAAAAATATGATCAACATTAACTTTCTCCTTTTTCGCATTTTTGTATGCATCGGGAAATTGGGTCCAGGCTTCTGGTTTGCCTTGTGTTAAAAGAGTCAATCCCGCCCAAGCATAAGCATATTCATCCGAATTCTCGCCAGGTTGAGGAACAGTTGCATACGAAGCACTTCTGGCATTGTTGCCGATAAGAATTATTAAAATCAGTAAAAGTATCTCAACAATTTTCTTCGCCATAATTTTGATTGGACCTATAAACAACTCATGCCGCTTGAGTATGAGTTTTCTCGCCTTTCATGCTCAAAGAGTCCTTCGACTGTACTCAGGATGATTGACATGGCGAACCATTTGTTCACCGCTTCGCTTCAGTACAGAGCTATGGGCCCTGACTTTTCGCGAAGTTTAAATAAACTACCACGGGCTAAAGCCCATGGTATTTTGTCGACGAGATTGGATTCTTGCTTCATCCACGGACTAAAGTCCGTGGTTTTCGCAGATGAATTCAATAAATTATAATCCCAAATTACTCTTTATACCCAAGTAACTTTCACTACCTTTTCAGCACCAGAGCCGCTAAATATCAATTTCCAAATAGAATATTGAAATCATTATTATTCTGGTTTCACAACTAATAATTGTTTTGAGAGCAATTGGTAGACAAATGGCATTATTATTCTCGTATGACAGCTGAGCAAACGTTTGAACAAAAAAACTCCATTTCTAACTGACCTGCAGCGAGAAGAAATAGAAGCAGTACTTCGTAAGGAAGAAGAAGAAACTCAAGGTCAAGGGAATATTAAGAAAGGTCCTGGCAAAAATCCGAACGGCACACAGCCTTTCGGTTCGGCTTAGGAAAGGCAAACTGGCAACGGGTATATGCCGCTACATGAGATTTTCCACACATAAGTCGCAAGAGTCCAAAGTCGGTTGGAAAAATTCAACTCTACTTATTAAGAAATCTTCAAAACAATAAGCAGCATATTGTTCCTCTCATATACTATAATATAGTTTATGAAATACAAGATCGTTGCGTTTTTTTCATTTCTCTTCCTGGTTGCGGTTATTTCGTATTTATTTTCCGGGCAAAAACTTTTGCAAAGCTCGCTGGAACTGAATAATCAAATTACATCTTCCACACCAACCATCCCTCCAACGCAGACTGGAAAACAACCGAACTCGGAAACTTCTCAGGGAAAATCCCCTGAAATTCCACTTGATATCATTAACGGCTTTTCAGTTCATGTGTATGCCGATAACTTGAGAAATCCCCGCGATTTACAATTCACCCCGGGAGGAACTCTTCTGGTTTCGAATCCAAACAGCAATAATGTTTATGCCCTACCAGACAAGAACAAAAACGGTGTCGCCGACGAAAAAAAAGTTATCATTTCAAATGAGAACCATGTTCACGGACTTGCATTTTACCAAGACTATCTTTACATTGCCGACACGACACAGGTTGTCCGCTACATGTGGGATGAGCAAAAATTAAGTGCAAGTTTTGATAAAGTTCTATTAACACTTCCAAGAAATTCCAACCACAACAATCGAACAATCGTTTTTAATAATCAAGGCCAGATGTTCGTCAGTCTTGGTTCAACCTGCAACGTGTGCATCGAAACTCCTCAATCTGGCGGTTCGGTCATGGTTTCAGATACGGATGGAAACAACCCACAAATTTTTGCGACGGGTCTTCGCAATGCACCCTTTATGGCGATTAACCCTAAAAATGAAGAGCTTTGGGCCACCGAAATGGGAAGAGACAACCTCGGAGATAACATTCCACCTGATGAAATCAATATTGTCCACCTAAACAAAAACTACGGTTGGCCGTACTGCTTCGGCGACAAGGTTCACGATGATACCTTTGATCCTCTTAACACACATCGTTGCGACAATACACAACCACCGGTTTACGAAATTCCCGCACACAGCGCACCGTTGGGACTCGTCTTCATCAACTCTCCCCAATTTCCGAACGACTGGCAAGGGGATCTACTTGTTGCTTATCACGGGTCATGGAACAGGAGTGTTCCCGCTGGTTACAAAGTTGTCCATCTTAAAGTCAACAGTAACGAGATCGCATCTTCAGATGATTTTCTGACAGGATTTGCTCCTGCCTCAACACCGAAAGTCCCAGGCAATTCTGCAAATGCAGCCAAAAACAGGCCTGTCGATCTGACATTCGACAATAGTGGCAATCTTTATCTGTCAGACGACAAGGGTGGAAACATATATATTATTCAAAAAGATCAGTAGCCAAAGCACAGAAGTTTGACGTCGATCGGCAAATCAGTTCTCTACTTCAACACTGCGTAGAACTCAATCAGACTTAAGTCAATAGATACTTTCTCGCACGAAGATATGATAGATAATGATAAAATAATCTCTATGAAAAAAGTTTTGTTGATTTTGTCTTTCAGTTTGACTCCAATTATCATCTTTTCTCTACTCTGGTTTCTCATCGGCCCAGTGGGAAACTCTGACAAATTGGAGGTTTTCACTGTTCCCCAGGAAACGGGAAACTTTAGTGTTGTTGATTCACTCTACGAGCAAAAATTCATCAGAAATAAATCTGCATTTAATTTTTTGCTGCAAAATCTTGCGAGGGGTAAAGAGGTCAAATCAGGTGGTTACAGGTTAAGTCAAAAAATGAACGCTTGGCAGGTTTTAGAAAAGATTACCGGAAAACAAGATCTTTTTTGGTTAACAATTTCCTACTGTCCGAGAAAAGAACAAGTCGGCGAAAAACTCGCGCAAACACTCGGATGGGGTCAGGAACAGCTTAACAACTGGAACTCGTTGTATAAAAAAGATAACAGCGAATATTTTGAGGGTGTATATTATCCAGACACGTATATGCTTCCTGCCGATGAATCACCCGAGCAAATCTCAAAGCGTTTTCTTGGCAATTTCAACGAAAAATTTGCTCCTCTTTCCGACGGATTCCTGGCCAAAAACATCAAATGGACAACCGGGCTTAAGATTGCATCACTGATCGCTCGCGAAGCCGCCGGAGCACAAGACATGAAACTCATTTCTGGAATTATTTGGAACAGACTTAATGACGGCATGCCGCTTCAAATCGACGCAACGATGCAATATACGCTTGGAAAAAATGAAGACGGAAGTTGGTGGGGCAATATTGACATTTCCCAAAAACAAAGCGATTCGCCTTACAACAGCTACAAATACAAAGGCCTTCCGCCAACGCCAATTTGTAGTCCCAGTGTTACCGCAATTGAAGCCGCTCTAAACCCGGAAGAAACAGATTGTCTTTTTTATCTGCACGACAGCAGTAGTCAAATTCATTGCGCAAAAACATATCAAGAACACTTAAGTAACATCAGAAAATACCTTTAACTTTCAAAAGGTCACCTTTTTACATGACACAAAACAAGCATTGAAAAGGAACACTTTTAGAAAGGTATATAATAAATTTAATGAAACACAAAGCAGAAAGCGGTGCGCTTTACAGCCTCGGCGTAATCGGAGCACTTATCTATTATCTGGAGCATGCAACAACATTTGTTATAGGAATTGTGGGAATTATCAAGGCAATTTTCTGGCCGGCTGTCATCGTCTACAAAGTATTGGACTTGTTACATCTTTGATCTTCTTTTAACAATAAATACATTCCCCCCTCAAATTGAGTTTATATCCAAAATAAATCTTCGCCCGAAAATTTATAACAGCGTTCAAGAAAACCCCACCCTTCAGGGTGGGGATGACCCGCCTGCTTAGCTGCGCAAGCTAGCGGGCAGGATTGAACTCTGAAAATGCGTATGAAGAGTCAAGCTTTGCTTTTGATAAAGTCTTAAGCTTTGCTTATATGTCATCCTCCTTGGGGAAATCCCGCCTTTTAAGGCGGGGAGGATGTCATTGATGGCAAATACATACTCAAACGACCTAGCAATTTCAGCTTTCCTTCAGGTATGATACCTAAACTTGAGCGGATATGAAGAAAATCAAAAGGTTATTTTCTTGGACTTTGAAAAGTAGGGTGCGTGCAATAATTTTTGTTTTACTTATATTTGGTCTTGGTTTCGTGGTTTACAAATCGAGGGTGGATAGTACAGGTTCCCCCCAATATCAAACTGCGATTGTTGAAAAAGCAACTATAGTCTCAACTGTTTCAGCTTCAGGACAAGCAATATTAGCGAACAACATTCCCGTGACCACGCAAACGGCCGGTTTGGTAGAAAAAGTTTATGTTAAGGACGGCGATAAAGTAGTCAAGGGACAAAGGATCGCAACAACTGTGCAAAACTCAGATGCCCAGAGGGCGAGTAGCCAGGCATATGTGAACTACATCTCCGCGAAAAACAGCTTGGCTTCTGCTCAAAATAATCTATACACCCTTGATGCACAGATGTGGTCGGCAAATCAAAAGTTTGAAAATGATGCAGTTGCAAGAGGCCTTGATCCGTCCGACCCATCTTATATTCAGGAGAACGATGCTTGGTTAGCCGCTGAAGCAACGTACAAAAACCAACAAAATGTAATTTCGCAGGCCCAACTGTCTTTAAATAATGCTTGGCTTTCGTATCAATCTACGTCACCGAACATTACTTCTCCAACCTCCGGAGTAATAGCAAGTATATCCGTGGCTGATGGGATGGTTCTTTCGGGTGTTAATAGCTCCACATCAGGGTCGTCGTCAACACAGATTGCAGTGATCCAAACTGAAGGTAACCCGATAATTTCATTAAATGTCTCAGAGATTGACATTCCCAACATTGAGACTGGTCAGAAAGCAACCGTAACTTTTGACAGTATTTCCAATAAAACTTTCACTGGAAAAGTTGTCAGTGTGAACAAAATCGGAAGCGTTTCCTCTGGGGTCACGAACTATCCCGTAATGGTGACGCTTGACACAGCTTCGCCTGAAATATTGCCGAACATGTCTGCTTCCGCAAATATTATCATCGCCACAAAGGATAATGTGCTTTTAGTTCCCTCGTCAGCCATCCAAACACAACAGGGAGAGGATGTTGTCAGAGTTCTTAATAATGGTGTAATCGAGAATGTGATTGTTGTAGCTGGTCTTTCGTCTGATACTCAGATAGAAATTGTAAGAGGTCTTTCTGAAGGTCAAATGGTTGTAACGGGGTCAGTTTCGACAGCGACTGGTCAAAGCAGTAGCAGTTCCATTTTTAGCCGGGGAATTGGTGGTGCTGGTGGAACAAGAACGTTTACTGGTGGGGGAAGGTAATTATGGGAGGAGAGGAAGAAGCATATGAATATTATCGAAGTTTCGCATTTGTCAAAAATCTACAAAAACGATTCGGTTGAAACAGTTGCTCTTTTGGATGTTTCTTTTGGCGTAAAAAAAGGTGAGTTCTTGGCAATTATGGGTGCATCCGGTTCGGGAAAGTCGACTTTGATGCACATTTTGGGTGCATTAGATCTTCCGACCTCAGGCAGTTATATCCTTGACGGAGAAGATGTTAGTAAACTTAGCGAAGATCAACTTGCGGATATTAGAAACAGAAAAATTGGTTTTGTATTTCAGGCGTACAACCTTCTACCGAGAACTTCCGCTTTAAAGAACGTTATGCTTCCAATGGCTTACTCTGGTGTGCAACTAGCCGGTCGTGTCAAAAAAGCTGAGGAACTTCTCAAAATAGTTGGTTTATCTGACAGAATGTATCACACCTCGAATCAGCTGTCTGGCGGTCAACAACAAAGAGTTGCAATTGCCCGTGCACTTTCGATGACGCCATCAATTATTTTGGCTGATGAGCCGACGGGAAATTTGGCAACCACACAAAGAGATGAAATTATCGAAATTTTTCAAAAACTTAATAGAGATGGTCATACGATAGTGATTATAACTCACGAGCCGGATATTGCCGAACATGCCAAACGAATAATCACGCTTAAAGATGGAAAGATTGACAGCGATAGAGTAAACGGAAAGAAACTAAAAAAACTTAAATTATGGAATTGACGGAATTGGTAAAAGAAAGCTTGTCGACATTGGCTTTAAACAAATTGCGAACAGGTCTGGCGACACTTGGAATAATTATCGGAATCGGAAGTGTGATTACGCTGATTTCACTTGGACAGTCTGGTCCAAAATCAAATTGAATCATTGGGTTCTAATTTGTTAACAGTCGAACCTGGATCGGCAAGTAGCGGCTTTGTCAGAGAAGGTTTTGGTAGTGGAACGACATTAACTCACGCTGACGCCAATGCATTAGCCAATTCTTCTGAAATCACAACAATCTCCACGGTTTCGCCGGAATTGGCAAGACGTGCACAGGTCGTTGCCGGCAGGAATAATGAGAATACTCAAATCATCGGCGTTACTCCGACCTACGCTTCTGTGCATAAGGCAAGCATCGCGTCAGGGGTATTTATTTCGCAAAGGGATGTTGATGCTTCTACAAAAAAT
>Ga0209518_1003919_pt1 | contig 12372 bp, 12 predicted proteins | sample RifGroB1_FD_183993 | JGI IMG/M metagenome (GOLD analysis project Ga0209518, IMG submission 183993) | Groundwater microbial communities from Rifle, Colorado, USA - Groundwater B1 (SPAdes) (version 2) | ecosystem: Environmental > Aquatic > Deep subsurface > Groundwater | place: Rifle, Colorado... | reverse complement strand
CAGCGTAAATAAGAAGTTCAGCTAAAATAGTTAGAGACCAAAAAAACATCACTTCACGAGGATCGTTGGTTGCAAATAAAATAATAGCTAATGCTCCCCAAACAAAAAACATTGAGCAAATAAAAAACAATAGTTTTGAGTTGAGAGACTTTTGATCTTTGTTATATATCAAAAAGCTAAGCAGTAAAGAAATAATCATTCCAGGAATAAGAGCGTAATATAGAATGCTTGGAATATTACTTGAGTAAACTAAATATTGAGCTGGTTCCCACGGACAAAATAAATCCATTTTATTTTTTGTTTAATCTTTTAATTTTTTCTAAAATATATGGTTGGAAATAATTTTTGTATTTTTTTTGTAATCCTTTTATTTTCCAGTCGTCACCAGCAATAAGGAGTCGACAATTTTTTGAATTACAACTACATTTAAAATCAAACTTGCGTGTTGTTATGCACATTGCATAATCTATGGTTACCTCTTCGCCCTTTTTTATATTTTTTGTTGATATTAGGGTTATCGAATCCTTAAAACCAGTATTTGGATTACAGCTATGGTTAAAGTGTTCGCTTAAAGATACTTCGCCTTCTTCAACGGGACCGAAAAGGAAATCGTCATGTATTTGATAACAATATTCTTGTAATTTTTTTGGTATGTTTTTAACTTTATTAATTGGAATAATGTATCCTCCAAAAATAGTTAGGGTTTCTCTTTTTTTTATGGGTGATTTTGCAAAAACACCGTATCCTTGATCAAGCCCTTTATTTCGTCCTTTATAACTTTTCACATGTTGTAAAAAAAGTTTAGTATTTTGCCAATTTAATTCCCACTTTTTATTATTCATTCCCATAAATATTTTTTAAAAAAATGATACTAAAACTTCTTTTATAATAGTTATTCCGCCAGCAAACATTAAAATCCAATACCCATTCCCTATAAGTGAACTTGTGCTAAATATTACCCAGTCTCTTTTTGTTAGGCCATTGTATTTATATGCACCGTTCCGCATATATGTCGTTACAATAAATGCATTAAGAAATAGCGAGAGAGTGAAGACTGTTAAAACAGAACCTTTGTTGTGAACAAACCTAAATAATTTACCAATAAATCCTTTTTTATCGTTCAACTCTTTTATTGTTTCAAGAGCTAACCAGTCTTTCTTTAACCAATCATAAAATTTTAGGGTGAAAAAATCAATAAGCATTGACACCACCATAGCAATGATGCCCCCTTTTAAAACACCAAAATACACTAGTAGAGCAGATATAATTAAATAATCATATATCCATGTAAAAATATAATACGAACCTATCCCTGTGACCCAAAGCCCAAGGCGCCTAAACCAGATTTTTCTTTCTGCAATAGACTCAATGATTGGTTTAGCAATTTCCATTTTTTTATTAAAATTACTCCAGTTCGCCTTCTTCTACAGGAATAATTTCATAATCCTTCGTAATAAAAGATCTTCTGTAAGTTAAATAAACTGAGGCAATGGTCAATAGCAACAAAAACACAAGAAGGATTTTTGAATTTCTATCCATTCATTTATTATATCATATTTAGCACCCACAAAATCGGCGCAGCTAGCGCAAGAAAAAACCAATTCACGAAACAATTATACCTTATAAAAAATCATTTTAGTAAGTTACTCAGATTGTCAAAATTCCTAAAAGTGGTATAATGTTGTGAAACCAGGTAGCAGTTCCTAAACAATCAACCTACGGAAGGGCACGATGGTGCACGAGATCGTGAAGTATCAAGAACGCATTGGTTGTACTATCGATGCGCTCGCGGAAGAAATGCAACACATTGCCGAGACTGTTGCACAAAATCCGCTCATCACTTTTCGAGTGAAGGATCCCGAAACGCTACTAAAGAAAATGAGGTTGAAGAATGTGCAGAGTATCTTTTCGATCGATGATATATACGCCATCTGTATAATCGTAGAATCGATTGAAGGGGCGTACAGGGTGCTCGATGGGGTGTCACAAACATTTCCCGGTTATCTCGACCACGATTACATCAGAGAGCCAAAGACAAACTCTGAGGGAAAGATGTTGCGACTTTTACAGTTTATTGCATACAAGAATGGAGTGCCGTTTGAAATCCAAATCACTACTGCTGCCTTTCAGGAAGCGAACGAAGGTCAGCACAAGAGATATCATGAAAGAAAGTATGGCGAATCGGGCCTGTGATGTGTATGTCACAGGCCTTGTTTTGTATATAAGTTCAATATAGTCAGATAATCTTTTACAATATGATTCTCCCGAAGTTTAACCATAAGAATATCGCCAATGGTTTTATAATACCAGCGATATTCGTCTGGTGTCCCACCAAAATACTTTGACATCTCGTAACCTTTATCCTTTAAGCCTTCAAAATATGCCTGCATATTGTCCATTTTATCTACGGCTATAATTATAAGCGCATCCTTTGATGCCTCTTTAATTTTTTTTAAATATGTTTCTTTCTTTTCTTTCCATGTTTTATGCTTTTTACCCTTATTAAGGCTTACCTCACTGACCATTCGTGTAATTCGATCACCAAATTCTTTTTGTAACAGATTAATAGAAACGTCCACGCAATCTTCAAGCACATCATGAAGAAGTGCCGCAGCGATTATTCCTTCATCATTTGTGTATGAACCCACCCCAAATGCCACCTGGACAGGATGAGTAATATACGGAACGTGACCCCCTTTACGATATTGCCCATCATGCTTTTGTGACGCAAAATATAGAGCTTTTTTTACTATAGGGGATAGCATTATTATTTAAGGTAATGATTGCTTACTTTTTATATATTCTTTACAGATAGGGATTGATTCATTCCAAAATTCCAACGATTTTTCTATATTAAAGGGTACCCCGCCAAGCATCGCTTTACTTTCAAGTGAATTTGAACTAACACCACATTGATCTAAAATATCCATTATTTCTTTTAAAAAAGTTCTCTGGTGGTCGATAAAATCATCTCGTTGTTCGATATATCTATCTTCCTTTGCTTGGTACGCGGAGTATCCGCAAGCAATATCATGAATATCATTTTTCAAACAATATAATATTGCATCGGAGAGGAAAACCAGTGTAATAGCGAGCGGATATACTACATGAGTACTGTTGGTTTTTTCTATTGCTAATTTTCTAATCAAATAATTATTTCCTAGAATCACTCGTTGGCTATCAACACATTGTGGAAATGCTTTTATTAATTCTAAATGTCTAATATCCGGTGCAGAATCACCATTGGATCCCATTAATTCTGCTTTCCCTAGTTGGAATGTAAACAATATCGGTTTATAACCGGCTCGAATTATTTCAACAACAGTAGCAGAGGAATCTTTACCGCCAGAGAACAAAACGAGTATTTTTTTAGAAGAATCCATGCGTTATATTATATCAATACAATAATTTATAGTCAAGGGCTGATAAAAAATGTTGCCTCCTTGAGACAACAATAAACCAATTCATATATGGATATTATAACACTTTAAATTTATTTTAGAAAAACCCAATATTTCATTAATTTTTTTGCCTCGATAGTAAATCGTTCGGAATCGAGGTTGTATTTTGAAGCTATTATTTTTAGTTTTTCGATTTTTTGCGGGTTTCGTACTTCCGTTATTTTCACATTTTTATCAATTTTCTTTCCCAAAACCCTATAAAATTTCCACCGCAAACTATATTTCGGAAACATATATAAAAGCCCTATATAGAAGCTCGTTCTACCGATTGGTCGTTCTATGCCTTCATGACCAGACCAGTGGGCTCGTGTATACGTATACACAATATCTGACAATTCACTCCATCTGTTTATTAGCCCCCTCGCCTCTTCAAATTCTCTTAGCTCCTCCAAAACATCAGCTTGGTGCCAATAATAGTCTTTCTTTTCCATATCTAAAATTGAGTGCCATTTATAAATTATTTTATGCATATCTTTAGAAAAATTTAATACCTATTCCAATTTTTTATAAAACCCATTATCTCTTCATGAACAGGATCAGTATTGGGTGTTGATTCTACTTTTGCAACAAGTTCTGCTTTTTCGGCCAGAATACCTTGGATAAGAGAAAGTCGATCGAAATAAATTTGCGCTGCCTCTTTTTGACCCACGCTCTCGGCATATCTGGCAAAGGTTTCGAGTTGTGCTTCCATTTGCCTTAAAATCATTATCCCAATGCGGTGGTTTGCTAGCTCTTGATTCCTCCCTTCTGCCCAAAGGCGAGCAAGCTCAAGGACCATGCCTTTACTCACTCCAATAATAACTTCCGGTAATTTACTAAGCTGGCCGTCAATATGAGTGTGTTCTGAACGAAAATATTTTACTTGTGCAAGTGAGCCTTGTTTTATTTCTTCTCTTAAAAGAGCAAACTTTTTTACTATCACAGTTCGATCGGAAGTAAAAGTTACATCTGCCGCCAAACCGAGGTATAATGCAGACCTGTCTTCTCTGAACTCCACCACCATGTCTACCCCATTTTTATAATCATCGTATTCCGCAGTTTTTATTGTAATCGCTTTCGAGCCAAACCATTCAGCCATCTGTGCGTTCCAAAGTACCAACGCCTCGAACATATCCGCCAGTCTTTTCATTTCTGCCTTTTCGGGAGTTTCATTTCTTCTGTGTTCTTCTCTCCTCTCGGCTACAAAAGCCAAATCCGCCTTAACATCTCCCTCACTATACGGACGACCGACGAAGTCTTTTTCGCGCAATCTTTTATCAAATACTTGCTTAACTTTTGCATCGATAACATCGCCCATATTGCGCACTGTTTCTACCCTTCTACTAAAATTGGGTTGCTTAAAATTAAACATATTGTAACCAAAGTATATCATGAAAAAATCGCATCAAAAAAGGACCCAGGGACACGTAACGTATCGCGAACTGGGCCCAGGTGGCTGATCAAACAAGGTACACTCCTACCTACCGAGGCGAGTTCAGTCTTGTCGCCAGGGCGGTAATTTCGAGCAGGCTCTTGGTGGGTGCTCTGTACTGTTCGCCGAGAACAGTCTTGCCGACTTCAATGAAGAAGCCGCGCGGATGAGGCCACTCGGAGCTGTCGGAGGACAACTGGAGGAAGCGGCGAAGAAGTTCGTCAATCGCCTCATCCACCTTATCTCTCTGAATCATCATCTGGAGAAGTCCGGTAAGGTAGAGGGACCACTTCCATCCATCCTCCATGGCTCGGTAAGCCCAATGAAGGTAGAACGCACATCTGTAGTACTCAGAGCGCATCCCCATCATTCTCTTCGTGAACTGCTCATCACTGCAACCATCGAGGTTGCCAAACTGAGATACGTGGCGCATTGGACTCTTCTCCGCGCAGAAGGTCGTGAACAAGTTAGCATCGTGGACAACTCTAAACAAAAATTATCACAAATATCCAGAGTTGTCAAATTAAAAAACCCATTTGAAAATAGGTTTTTTAGAATCAAGTACTCGGTGTTGGCGATGACTTTCTAAGAGTTGTTGGTGATGGTACTATTTTTTTTATTTTTTATAAACTGAAAAATAGAAATCAACAAAATTACAATAAAAAACATTGCGCTGTGTCCAAATATAAACATTCCTCGGTCAATACAAAGATTAATTGGTGCTGAGCAACTGGAAGGAACCAACAAACTAGTAATGATAGGAAATAAAGCAACAAGTAACATATATTTAAAATACTTTTTAAAATTCAAATTCAAAAGAAATATAATTAAAAAAGATATGAACAGAGAAAAACCAAATAAAAACATTGTGGGGTAAAGAAACTCCATAAAAAAACTTGAGCAAAAGAAACCATTTGATAAACACATATTATAGCTATTTTTTAGTAGCGTGAACCCCAGAAAAGACAATAGTGCACTTGTAAACAATGAAAAGACTTTTAATTTCATGTTATTTTAAGTTATCTAGTAATTGATTTAATAATGTTAGTAGTGTTTGTATATCAGTGGATGATAATTGTTTTGGTTTTTTATTTTCTTTATGTTCCCTTTCGTGATCCTGTTCATTTTTTCTTTCTCTTTCTAATTTGTCTTTCTGTTTTTCTTTTTGGTGAATTGCTAGTATTTTTTTAAATTGCTCTATTTTTAGTTTTGCTTTGCTAATTTTGCCTTTCTGTATTGCTTTAATTGTATCATCAATTCGATTCAATAGTGTATTTTTTTGCTGTTTAGATATATCAAAAGATTCAACAGTTTTCTTCATTACTTGTAAGAAAAGTATTGGATCAAAAGTAGCACTTGGATTAATGGTTAAGTCAGTTACACCATCTCCCGTCACGTCTAAAGCCAGCTGTGGTGTTCCAGCTTGATTTAAAGTGACCTCTGCTTGAGTCTGGGTCGTTACAGGAATATCCACAAAAGATGACGTGGTTGAAGTACCATTAGGTAAAACTTTTTCTGATTCATAAGTAAATGTTCCGACATCGGTTCCTTGAAGTTTAATTTTAGACATTTGGTCTTCGGGAAGATTAATATACTTCCCTTCTCCAAACTCTAGATATGAACTGTTTATTACATTTTCTTCTTTATAACAAAAATCTGAATTTGGCGGACACACCTTTCCCGTGTGATTTCCTTCTAAGTCATATGCGTCAATGGTAACGGGAGAATGAATCGAGATACGAAAACGATTTTTAGGATCAATTGGATTTGTGTTACTAAAATAAGTAGGATCTATTTGGTTATTATTTTCTATAATACTTGATATAAAATCCAAAACAGGTCCAGCTTCAAGAATATCAGCATGATTTCTATTTATTACTCTTCCAGATATAAATCTTTCTGCATTATATTTGAACAAATTCATCCAATACTTTTCCGCGTTGCCTAGAAAACTCATATATTGAGCACTTGAAGCCACTACTGTGCCATCTCCATCAGATGTAAATCGAGGTTTCTCGTCCATTGTAAAAGTACAACCCAATGTAGTAGAACTTTCACAAATTGGATAATATTCATAACTAGCAACAGTATCCAGTCCCCAACCAGCGACCTCTATCACTCTCAAACTTGATGGGGGCACCCAGACATCTATATCATCATGTAAACTTTCAGCTTGAGAAAATAAATCCTGCGATAAACTAATGGGTAAATTTGTTTGAGTTGGTGTTGGATTTATTCTACCTTCATTACCAAAAAGGAAATCTTTATACTCAGTATACGAACTAATAGCACTACCAAATGTTTGGACAAGTTTTGTTGTTGCCCAAGAAGGAATAAAATTATCCACAAATGTTACTGGAGAAGCGCTAACTCGGTTTATATATTCTTTGCTCGGTAAAAGTCCAAAGGCACTAATCATGTTTCGTCCTAATTCACGAGCGTGTGTTTCATCCATAAGAAATCCACCCAAAATACTTTGATCATATCCATGTAATATTGCTGGAACGGCTTTGGCGGTACCAATTTCAGGTACGGCAACTAAAATTAAAACATCCACACTATCTATCAAATTATTGGTGCCAGTTATTTTATCTTCTTGTAATTTTTTCAAAAGGGCTTTCGCTAATAATCCCCCATTAGAATGAGCAACGATTGTAACTTTGCCGTTTTTTGACTCTGCACCAACCAATGATTGCAGGGTGTCAATTAACGAAACTGTCCCATCTTGATATTTTGTTCCATTATTTACAATGTCATCAACACTTTGTCTCCAATCATAAGCATATGATTTCCATTTTTTTATTTTCTGATCTGAAACAAGTTGATCCATATTGTTAGAAAAACTTTTATACATATTGAATCCCGCTGAACCTGTTGGTATGGGTGTATTTGTTTCTTTAATAATATCTTTCGTATAAATATTTGGATCAATGCTTATTCCACTAGAATTTAAATATAGATTTTCCACATCAAGATTATTATTTGGTTCCCAGAGTTGGTCTTCACTTCCATCTGTTCTCGTTTTATACAACCTGCTCGCCTCTATCCCCGGCAAGAAAAGCACATTTGAAAAACAATCAACAGTGCAGGTTGGTGGGGGTGTAATCCCAAAAGGATCATTGCCTAGCCACGGAATATAATTAACATTCAAGGAAACTCCGTTCCCCAAACCACTTGGATTTGTATTTAGATTATATGGTCCAGAAGGATCGCCCCAATAGTTATTTTGCGCGTTAACTGTACCCGAGCCATTACTAACCACACCAAGCTCGGAATTATTTTTTATACTGCTTCCTGTAATGTCCAGCGTTCCCTGAAAAACAACTATTCCATAAGCACTATTGCTAAATTCTGAATTTGTAATGGTCGTAGAACCAGCCCACTGAAAAAATGCAGTCTGTGTATTATCAATAAAAGTAGCATTTGAGAGTGTTAGGTTCCCTCCATTATTATAAAGACCCACGTTCCCAAGATAAGTTGAATATCCAGCATATTTCAAAACAAAATTTGAAAGTGTTCCAACACCACTGTTAAATTTAATATTGCGCCAGTCTCCTGGTGCTGGTGTAGTGCTACTGCCGTCGCCGTTCGTATCTCCTCCCACAGTATCGTCACTAAGTGCAGTGAAGTAAATTTTATCCTCAGCCGTACCAGTAGCCACAAGGGTGCCCCCTTCAACATCAATATGAGAATTATTACTATTTTGAGTATTAAACTTAATAACAACACCAGGATCCAGAGTTAGTGTGGCTCCAGAATTCACAGTAATCGCATCTACCACATACGGCAGATCTCCCGCCGTCCAAGTATGATCAACTGAAACAGTCCCTCCTATAACCCAGCCATTTACTCCGTTTCCCGTTGCTGTGTTCCCAGAATGAATAAAATTTGTGGAAGGCATTAAGGTAGTCATAAGAGTATTGTCAGAAAAATTATTATTCGTTAGTGAAAGCTCCAGCGAGCTTGACTGGGGGTGCACAAATATTCCATTTTGTAGGTTATCATGTATGTTGCTGCCGTCTACATTCACACCGCCGTTCCATGCATAAATACCTATAGACTGATTTCCTATATCTGAAGATGCTACATTGATTGTTCCAGCCATCTGTAAAATACCAACGTCGTTTGAAGTTATACTACTATCTGTTACTGAAACATCCCCACCGTTATTAAAAATTCCCCCCGAGCCATAAAAAAAATTTGACCCAGCGTACCTGATAACAACATTTGAGAGATCCCCGCTAGAACCGCTAAAGAATTTAATATTTCGCCAATCTTGCGCTACTGGAGTAGTCAGACCCCCATCTGCATTGTCGTCTCCACCAACCGTGTCGTCCTTTTGGGAGGTGAAATAAATTTTTTGATCTAGAGTTCCTTGAGCATATAAGGTTCCATTCACATCAATCGTTGTGCTTCCACCAAGCTTAACTATTACGCCTGGCTCAATGGTAAGCGTAGTCCCGGCATTAATACCTAAAAAGTTTACAATGTAGGGACTATCGGCAAGCGTCCAGGTGGTATCAGATGTGATAAGACCGGAGAAAGCCGTTGAGGCATTTGCAATGTGTTGGCCATTGAAGGCCGCTAAAATAAGGATTAAAATGGTTAACTTAAGCAATGTTGTTGGTTTCATGATTATTTTTCATATTACCAGTATTTAAAAAAACGTCAAGATAGTAACAATACTTCAAAATGTTATCACTTTTACACACGTGTTAAAATATGATAACATGTAAATATGGTGGGTATTAGAAAAGAAAGTTACACGGAGAGCCTTACGGACCTTCTACTGGCGACACTTGGAAGTGCAAGAAATGTTCGTCGTTTTCGTTCAATACTTTTTGAACGTAAACTAAAAAGATATAAGAAAGAAAGTGTTCAAGTAGCTCTCTCTCGTCTAAGAGTAAAAGGATATATTGAAAAATCAGAAAAAGGTTGGTGTATCGCGATGAAAGGAAAAAAACGAGCTGAAGAAAAGTACCTGCTTAGTTATATTGTATCCCCTTTTAAAAAAGATTCTCCTCAAAACACTATTATATCTTTCGATGTCCCCGTACATAGTAACATTTTGCGAAACTGGCTACGTAACCAAATAAAAATATTTGGATATAAAATGTTGCAACAAAGTTTGTGGATTGGTCCGGGTCCGCTTCCCTCGTCCTTCTTTAAGCGCCTTGAGGATTTAAATATAAGAAAGAACGTTAAAACTTTCAGAATAAATATAAAGATTAATTAAATTGTTATCAATTTAACGCAGGTGCGAATAATTGATAACATACTTTTAGCTATTTAGTAATGCAAAACACCACTAAAGTTTTAGTGGAGTTTTGTGAATAAAGCGCTAGCGTCGACAACAATATTCTAACTTACGCTTGGGCCTAGGTTATTTGCTGGCTGGGAGTTGTCGTAATAGTCAAAGTTGTTGTTAGATGCGTTATAATTTGTTTCGTTAAAATACGGATTGGGATTTGAGTAGGAGCTATAGTTCGCTTCGCTGTAAAAATTGTTATTTTCATAAACCATACCGTAACCATTGTAATTGGAATTATTATAAAAATTATCTGAAGAATTGTTATAGCTATTATAACTCGTTGAGTTATATGAATTATTTACAGAGTTATTATATCCGTTATAACTAGAGTCACTGTAGGTCGGATAAGAATAACCGTATCCATTATAAGAACCGTCAAAGTTATTGAAATTATTAGAAGGGTTATAAGCATTGTATGAAGAGTTGTTGAATGAATTATCAAGAGGAGAATTGTTATAGCCATTATAAACACCAGAATTATTGTAAGTACTGGGAGTGTTATATGGATTATAAACTCTGTTATCATCCATCCACGAAGAAGCGTACGCATAATTTGAACCAAGGCCGATGAAGGCAATGAGTGCAAAACACAAGAAAATGGTGAATTTGTTCATAAATTTAGTCATTATTAGTAGTTAATATATTGTACCATGTATATATAAAAAAGTAAACACAAAAAACCTATTTGCGTAGGTTTTTTTAGTTCTCAAATACATTGTTCTGGCGCCTACCTACTTTGTCACAAGTCAAAGAAAGCTTTCTTTGCTCGCGACCCCTCCTCGCGCCGTCGCGCTCCGGCCTTGCGAAGCTGCGCTTCTCACCACGCAGACTATCGTCGGCTTGAGAAAAATTTCATTACTATGTCTTGGCGACTGCTTACTTTCCCCACAAGGAGTATCATCAGCTCAACAAGGCTTAACTTCTCTGTTCGGAATGGGTGAGGAACGGGATAGGGACCTGTTCCGCAAGACCTTGAGCACCGTAAGGTGCGAAAGGTGTACAGCTTCTGTAAGAAGGAGGTGTGGCAATTTTAAAAGAAAACGCAAAGCCCCGGGACAGCAGGCTTCTGCGATCACCGGGGACCAAGGATGTGGATGTTGTAGAAGTAGTCGAGCACGAATGCCCCAAGAAAAGTAATGCTCCCCAGGAACGCGACAACGATATCGCGCCCAGCGAGTTCGGGTTCTCTTTGGGCCCATGCTGGTTTGTGCGTCACTTGGTAAATCCAAGCAACCGCAAACACAATTCCGACCACCAACTCAAGGATCTGTACCTTTGTCATCTGAATTTCTCCGTAAGGTGTTACTTTTACATTATATCATACTTTTTGTACATTTGTCAATAGTAAAAAGCCCCATAAATATAGGGATTTCTTTCTCAAATACATTGTTCTGGCGCCTACCTACTTTTGCCATAAAGACTATCATCGGCACTAGTGGGCTTAACTTCTCTGTTCGGAATGGGAAGAGGTGTACTCCACCGTCAAAGCACCAGAACAATACATTTGAAACTTTTTTAAATCAAAACTTGTGAAGTGGCACGAATATCTCGAGACCACTCGACGAAATTCGTGCTGATGAAAACAATGCACGGAGTAGGCAGGACTTGAACCTGCGACAGCCGGTTTTGGAGACCGGGGCTCTACCAACTGAGCTACTACTCCCATGATGCATGGGCATGGGGAGACTCGAACTCCCAACCTCGCGTTTATCAGACGCGCGCTCTAACCACTTGAGCTACTAGCCCCAAAACGAAGAACAAGTACATAAGTCGAACAGTAGAGTGAACCCCCTCCGAGAGACACTGCGGCTCATCAACCGCACTCTCGAACGTTGTTCAGGGTGACAAGTGGCCCAACCCAGCTTGCCGGTTTGAGGCGAGGACGGCTATTCCGCCCCACTCTACTGTTCTGGCTTATGTAGCCACTTCACAGATTTTGATTTTTTTTGTGATTTCCAAATTTCTTAACAGGAATCGAAACATTAGTACTTCTCAGCTCCACGCATTGCTGCGCTTCCACTTAAAGCCTATCAACGTAATCATCTCTTACGGTTCTTAACGATTCCTAATCTTGGAGCTGGCTTCCCTCTTAGATGCTTTCAGAGGTTATCCATTCCCGACATAGCTACCGAGCAGTGCCCTTGGCAGGACAGCTCGTACACCAGAGGTCAGTTCATTTCGGTCCTCTC